>Ga0256847_1000365_pt1 | contig 29601 bp, 28 predicted proteins | sample TeddybearmetaG_FD_189099 | JGI IMG/M metagenome (GOLD analysis project Ga0256847, IMG submission 189099) | Hydrothermal vent microbial communities from East Pacific Rise, Pacific Ocean - Teddybear | ecosystem: Environmental > Aquatic > Marine > Hydrothermal vents | place: Pacific Ocean: East...
ATGACCACCAAACATATCAATGCCGATGCGGGCGCTTTTGCTGAAACTGTATTGATGCCCGGCGACCCTCTTCGAGCAGAATTTATTGCCGATACTTTTCTGGATAACGCTGAACGTGTATGTGACGTGCGTAATATCTGGGGTTACACAGGTACTTATCAAGACAAACCAGTATCAGTAATGGCGCATGGCATGGGCATTCCTTCAATATCAATTTATGCCACCGAGCTGATTACAGAATATAAAGTGAAGCAGCTCATACGCGTAGGAAGTTGTGGAACAGTGCACCCATCCGTAAATTTACGGGATATTATTATTGCAATGGGGGCTTCAACGGATTCCGGCGTGAACCGGATGCGTTTTGGCGGTTACGACTACGCAGCAATCGCCGACTACGAGCTTCTAACCAGGGCTGTTAACGCATCGAAAAAGAATTCAGCCACTTACCACGTAGGTAATATTTTTTCTGCAGATTTATTTTACACGCCTGACCCTGAAATGTTCGACACTATGGAAAAATACAATATCCTGGGTGTGGAAATGGAAGCAGCAGGCTTGTATGCCATTGCTGCCGAATCCGGAGTCAAAGCGCTTACCATCTGTACGGTTAGCGATGATATTCGCAGCGGAGAAGCGCTTAGTTCTCAGGAACGACAAACCAGTTTTGGACAGATGATCCAGATCGCACTGGATTCAGTGAACTGAGATGGCTCAGAAAAGAAAGCAACTGCCTAACCTGGACCGCGTTACCACCGTGGACGAAATTGGAGTAAACGAACGGGTTGCACGTTTCTGTACGCGCAGCATCAAAAACGACTCAAAGCATACTGCACTCAAGCTCGTCCTGAGCATGATTGATCTCACGACACTTGAAGGCCAAGACACCCCTGGCAAGGTAAAGCAGCTTTGCCAGAAAGCCATTCATCTACACGACAGCCTGCCCGGATTACCCAGTGTAGCTGCAGTGTGCGTCTATCCCAATATGGTAGGCATCGCCCACAAAACCCTGGCGGGACACAAAATAAAGGTAGCCTCGGTGGCAACCGCATTCCCAAGTGGAATGTCGTCCAGAGAGATTAAGCTGGTAGAAACCAGAAATGCTGTGGCAGAAGGTGCCGATGAGATAGACATGGTGATATCCCGGGGCGCTTTTCTTGCAGGCGAATATGCCGCTGTATTTGATGAGATTGCTGCTGTTAAGGAAGCCTGCGGCAAAGCACATCTCAAGGTAATATTGGAAACCGGCGAACTGGCTACCCTGGACAGGGTTCGAAAGGCCAGTGTTCTCGCTATTCATGCCGGTGCAGATTTTATCAAGACCTCAACCGGAAAAATTCAGCCCGCTGCTACCATGCAGGTGACACTGGTAATGCTGCAAACTATCCGTGACCATTATTATGCCACTGGCGAAAAAATAGGTATGAAGCCCGCAGGTGGAATATCTACCTCTAAACTGGCGATACACTACCTGGTAATGCTGCGAGAGACTTTGGGAGATGACTGGATGACACCGGATCTTTTCCGCTTTGGTGCCAGTAGCCTGGCCAATGATGTGCTAATGCAGTTACAACGCCAGGCCGATGGTTACTATCAATCACCAGACTACTTTTCAAAAGATTAAATGGGAGCGCCAAACGTGAGCGATGCGCATAACGCACTGAAATTTGACACTGGCTGGCAGTATGCACCGGCACCTGAAAGTACTGATCATGTCCGTGTTGATAAAAAGTATGACCTGTTTATAAACGGGGAATTTACGCCACCGCAACAGGGAAAATATTTTACCACCACTAACCCCGCGACTGAGCAAAAGCTTTCCCGGATTGCTTCGGCAGGCAAGGCTGATATAAACCGCGCGGTAAAAGCTGCGCGTAATGCTTATGAAAACGTCTGGTCAAAAATGCCAGCAAAGGAGCGCGCCAAGTATATTTTCAGAATTGCACGCACACTTCAGGAGCGTGCCCGTGAGTTCTCGGTAATTGAAACTCTGGACGGGGGAAAACCGATACGCGAATCACGTGATATTGACATTCCGTTGGCTGCTGCACATTTTTTCTACTATGCGGGTTGGGCCGATAAGCTGCACTATGCATTTCCAGGCGCAAGCGTGAAACCACTTGGTGTTGCGGGCCAGATTGTACCCTGGAATTTCCCGTTGCTTATGGCCGCGTGGAAAATAGCACCGGCTTTGGCCTGTGGTAACACGGTGGTACTAAAGCCTGCGGAAACCACATCTCTCACCGCCCTGAAGCTTGCAGAACTTATTCAGGATATAGATCTGCCTCCAGGCGTGGTAAACATAGTAACCGGTGCAGGTGAAACAGGTGCCGCATTGGTTGATCACCCCGACATCAACAAAATTGCCTTTACTGGTTCCACTGCAGTAGGTAGGTCAATTATGCACGCCATCGCTGGAAGCGATAAGAAATATACGCTTGAGCTGGGTGGTAAAGCCGCCAATATAATTTTTGCCGACGCTCCTATAGATCAGGCGGTGGAGGGCGTAGTAAATGCCATATTCTTCAATCAGGGGCATGTCTGTTGCGCTGGCTCACGGCTGCTGGTTCAGGAGTCTATCGCCGATGAATTAATTCATAAGCTCAAAGAACGTATGCAGACGCTTATTTTGGGAGACCCCCTGGATAAAAATACCGATATCGGGGCGATTAACTCAAAAGTGCAATTAAAAAAGATCAATTCTTACCTGAAGATTGGTAAAAACGAAGGCGGCCAAATGTTTCAAACCTCCTGCGCTTTGCCGGAAAAAGGCTACTGGTGCCCACCCACTATTTTTACAGACATGGCACAATCCAACCGCCTGGTTCAAGAAGAAATTTTTGGTCCTGTTCTGGCCATTCAAACCTTCCGCACGGCAGCGGAGGCCATTACCAAGGCAAATAACACACCCTATGGTCTTTCTGGCGGTGTGTGGACTGACAAGGGTTCAAAAATATTCAAAGTTACGTCCGAACTCAAGGCTGGAGTGATCTGGGCAAATACATTCAACAAATTTGACCCAACATCTCCTTTTGGGGGCTACAAGGAAAGTGGTATGGGACGAGAAGGCGGCGCGCATGGTTTAGCTGCCTACTTGAACTCGGAGGTGATGCATGGCAACTAGATCGGACAGCAACTCCTCTCGAGCACCAGTAGCCAAAACCTACAAAATATTTATCGGTGGCAAATTTCCACGCACTGAATCTGGCCGCTACTATCAGTTTACCGGGCATTTTTCAGGACAGCCTGAAACAGGTTCCTTTTCTGCGAACATTTGCAGTTCAAGCCGCAAAGATTTTCGTAATGCGGTGGTTGCTGCTCGCAAGGCGCAATCATCCTGGGGCGCTGCTAACGCATATCTACGTGGTCAGATTTTATATCGCATCGCCGAAATTCTGGAAGGCAGACGTGAACAATTTATCAGTGAGTTGATACATCAGGGTGCATCTTCCAAATCAGCTGGCGTCGAAGTAGACACCAGTATTGACAGGCTTGTTTACTACGCAGGCTGGTCAGACAAGTATCAACAGGTTTTCAGTACGGTAAATCCGGTAAGTTCCTCGCATTTTAATTTTTCGGTACTGGAACCCAGCGGGGTCATTGCCATTCTTTCGCCCGACCCGATTGCCGGTCAATACGGTTTGCTGACTCTGGTTTCCAACATTGCACCGGCCATTGTTGGTGGAAATACCTGTGTAATTCTTGCCGACGAATCACAGCCACTTACCGCCATAAGTTTTGCAGAAGTACTTCAGGCCTCTGATGTACCTGGTGGTGTGGTAAACATCCTTACCGGCAACAAGGCAGAGCTCGTGGATTTCTTTGCCTCACACAAAGATGTGAACAGCCTTATACACTGTGAAACCGACAAATTAAAATGTAAACGTATTCAGGAGCTGGGCTCGGAAAACCTCAAACGTATTATTCATAGAGCAAATGCGAAATGGGACGATGAAAGCCAGGAGAACCCCTACCTGATTAAAGACACACAGGAAGTAAAAACCACCTGGCACCCCATTGGCGGATAAGCTACAGCCAAAGCGTAGCTATATCTGCTACCCTGTATTTTCTGATCCAAAAAGCGGAAACCTATAAGGCGGCATGGGTAAATTAACTACACATATTCTGGATACTGCAAGTGGCAAACCCGGCAGTAATATCGAGATAGATCTGTACTGTCTGTTTGATTCTCGCAAAATCGTTAAAAGTGTCTGCACTAACGATGATGGCCGAACCATTGACCCCCTTCTTACAGAGGAAGAATTTAAACCTGGCATCTGGGAGCTTGTATTCAAGGTTGGTGATTACTATCGACGCACAGGTTCCAATACCACCAAACCTGCTTTCCTGGAAGACGTAGTCATAAGATTCACGCTCACAGAAAACGCGCATTTTCACGTACCCCTTTTGGTTTCTCCATACGGGTACAGTACCTATCGCGGTAGTTAATCCCGATATGAACCCCAACAACAAACCACACAACAACATCCAGTTTGTCCTGGATGATACTCTGTTTGAAGTAAGCAACGTTGAGCCAACCCGAACTCTACTCGACTATTTGAGAGAAGATTTACAACGTACTGGTACAAAGGAAGGATGTGCCGAGGGAGATTGTGGCGCATGCACGGTGGTGATCGGTGCACTGGATGCAGATGGCAAAACGGTCTCCCTCAATACGGCCAATGCCTGTTTGCAGTGCCTGCCTACTCTGGATGGTAAACAACTGTTTACGGTAGAAAGCCTGAGCGAAAACCTGGATAAATTACACCCGGTACAACAGGCATTGGTAGACGAACATGCATCACAATGCGGTTTTTGTACTCCAGGCTTTGTTATGTCGCTTTTCTGGCTTTACAAGAATCAGCAGCAGACTTCCTATAAAGAGCTGCAACGGGTGCTCACAGGTAATATTTGTCGCTGCACAGGTTACCGTCCAATTCTGGATGCTGGCCTTAAAATGTACGAGGGTAAATCCAGACAAGGCAACCCGCAAAGCTGGATGCTTACCCCGGGTAATGAAACACTGCAGAGCCAGCACATTCTGGATCTATTGCAAGCAGCAACACGGGACTCTTCGCTTGAACTTCTCGATAAATCATCCGGCTCTGTACGCTACATAGCCCCTACTGAGCTTTCTGAATTTGCTGAACTTTACCAAAAAAATCCAGAAGCAACGCTTCTGGCTGGCGGTACTGATATAGGAATCTGGATCACCAAGGCCTTCAAAGAATTCTCCTTGCTTATTTACACTGGCAAGGTAGCCGATCTCAAAAAATTAGCGGTCGACAACGAAAACATTGCGCTTGGCAGTGCTGTAACACTCACCGAAGCTATACCCGTAGTGTTACAGGATTTTCCGGAACTGGAAGAGTTTTTCAACCGTTTTGCTTCGTTACCCATTCGCAACCTGGCTACTCTGGGAGGAAATATATGTAACGCCTCTCCTATTGGAGACTCAATGCCTATGTTGCTAAGCCTTGGTGCGAATATCGTACTTCGCAAGGGTAACGATCGCCGTACATTACCGCTACATGAATTCTACCTGGACTATCAAAAAACTGCGCTGCATGAAGGAGAATTTCTGGAGTCCATTCGTATTCCCCGTAGAACACAAAACTCAGTATTTGCCTGCAACAAAATCTCGAAACGTTTTGACCAGGACATCTCAGCTGTCTGCGCTTCGTTTTATCTAGAAGTAGACCAGGCTGGAAAGCACAAAATAACCATCGCCTACGGAGGCGTCGCCGCCATTCCAAAACGCGCGTATGCAACAGAAGAGTTTATAAACAAAAACACCTTAACAACATCCACTGCCGAACAGGCGCTTGAAGTACTACATTCTGAATTCACCCCTCTTTCAGACATGCGAGCCAGTGCAAACTACAGGGCACAGGTGAGCAAAAATTTGTTGCAACGTTTTCTAAGCAGCGTACTGGATAAAGAACCTGGCACGATTCCAGATTCTGTTAGAACGTATCATCATGAACGCTAAATCGCCACAACACAGCATTGGCCATGCGGTAGTTCACGACAGCGCCAGCTTGCATGTGACAGGACAAGCTGTATTCACCGACGATGTAAGTGAACCGCGAAATTTACTGCATGCAGCAATTGGTGTGTCGCAGAAAGCACACGCCATCATTGAAAGCGTCGACCTAAGCGCGGTTCGTGCAACATCAGGGGTAATCTCGGTAATTACTGCCAAAGACATTCCCGGAGAGAATAATTTTGGTGCTGTCTTTGCAGACGACCCACTACTTGCGGATGGCAAAGTGCAGCACCTTGGTCAGGCGCTTTTTGTGGTTGCTGCTACCTCGGTACTCACTGCCAGAAAAGCTGTGCTGAAGGCGAAAATAGTTTACCAGCCACTGCCACTTCTATTGACTGCTCGCGCGGCGGTTGAAGCCAGTTCCCAGGTCTTGCCCTCAGAAACACTCAGTTCGGGAGACAGTCAGGCGGCCATAACCAATGCCAAACATCAACTAACAGGCGAAGTATACCTTGGTGGGCAAGATCAGTTTTACATGGAAGGGCAAATTTCCGTTGCGACTCCTGAAGAAGGAGGTGCCATTCGAGTATTATGTTCAACCCAGCACCCTTCTGAGGTTCAGCACATTGTTGCACACGCACTTAATCTCAGTTCCAAGGATGTTACAATTGTCTGCCGACGTATGGGTGGAGGCTTTGGTGGAAAGGAAAGCCAGCCCGCTCAGTTTGCCAGTCTCGCTGCAATTCTTGCGATACAGACCGGTAGACCTGTAAAGCTGCGGCTCGATAGAGACACAGACATGTGTACTACGGGCAAACGACACGATTTTGATATCCGCTACCGAGTTGGTTTTGACGATAATGGAAACATCGACGGAGTCGACTTTGATCTGGCTTCACGATGCGGCATGTCCGCAGATTTGTCTGGAGCAATTAACGATCGCGCAATGTTTCATTGCGACAATGCCTACTATCTGCCCAATGTAAGCATCAAATCTTATCGCGCTAAAACCCATACGGTTTCCAACACAGCTTTTCGTGGTTTTGGTGGACCCCAGGGCATGTTCGCAATCGAATACGTGATTGATGAAATCGCTACTCATCTCAAACTCGATCCATTGCTGGTTAGACGTAGAAATTTCTACGGTAAAACAAGCAGGAACATAACTCCGTATCAGCAAAGAGTTGAAGACAATATAATTAAACAACTGGTCAACGAGCTTGTAACCACGTCTGATTACAAACAACGCAAAAAAGACATTGCAAAATTTAACGAAAACTCAACATCGCTAAAACGCGGCATAGCGCTTACTCCGGTTAAATTTGGTATCTCGTTTACCACTCAGCACCTCAACCAGGCCGGTGCTCTGATACATGTATATCAGGATGGAAGTGTTCACCTGAATCATGGCGGTACAGAAATGGGACAGGGACTATTCACTAAAGTTGCTCAAGTGGTGGCTGAAGAATTTCAGATAGATCTTAAACACATAAAAATACTGGCTACTGACACAGCCAAGGTACCAAATACTTCAGCCACTGCAGCGTCCAGTGGGTCCGACCTTAATGGTAAAGCCGCACAGGAAGCTGCTCGAACCATTAAGTCACGCCTGAGTGTGTTTGCCATGGAACACTTTCGGGTTTCTGCCAGCGAAATAGAGTTTTCTAACAACCAGGTTCAGGTTGGGGAAAAAATATTGGCTTTTAGTGAGCTGGTAAAGCTGGCTTATATGGCACGCGTATCGCTTTCCAGCACAGGTTTTTACAAAACACCAAAAATTGAATTTGACAAAAAGACCTTTACCGGACGACCATTTTTCTATTTTGCCTACGGTGCAGCTGTTTCCGAGGTAATAATCGATGTGTTAACGGGCGAGCAAAGGCTGCTTAGGGTTGATATTTTACATGACTGCGGAAACTCAATGAACCCGGCATTGGACATAGGCCAGATTGAAGGAGGTTTTATTCAGGGTGCGGGTTGGTTAACCACAGAAGAGCTGTATTTTGATAAAAATGGCGCCTTAAAAACCCATGCACCGTCAACTTATAAAGTACCACTTTGCTCAGATATCCCACCTGACTTCCGGGTGAATATTCTTCAAAACAGCCCAAACAAAGAACGTACAATATATCGTTCAAAGGCGGTGGGTGAACCACCTTTAATGCTAAGTTTAAGCGTTTTCTTTGCCATCAAACATGCGGTAGCCGCCGCTGGTGGGCATGGTTTACAGGCACCAGCTACGCCCGAAGCCATACTCTCTGCAGTTAACAGCACTTAGATATGGATAAACATCGCTCCGAAACAGGTGAACTACGCGAAGCGCTTTCCAGGGCTAAAGAAAGCGGCCATACACACGCTGCTTGCATAAGCATTATCACTACTATCGGTTCTTCACCACGCGAAAGTGGGAGCAAAATGCTGGTTACAGCAAACGAATCGTTTGGTTCTATCGGCGGCGGAGTGCTGGAAAACGAAATGATTGGTATGGTCAGAACAACACTTGCACAAAAGCCCTGTAAAGCTTCATCCGAGAGCATCAGAGTGCCGCTAGGTCCCAGTTTGGGACAATGTTGTGGAGGGGTGGTAAACATTCTTCTCGATATCACAACACTATCCGAACTTGGGTCTAATATTACAGCCCTGCAAAACGAGGTCTTTCCTTCTGACTTTCAGGTTAACTTGTTTGGCGCCGGACACGTTGGGCAGGCACTGGTAAACATACTTGGTACGCTTCCCTGTTCCGTCACCTGGATTGATAGCCGACAGGGCATTTTTCCTCGACACGTTCCAGCCAACGTTTCCGTCTACCATCGTGATGACCCTGAATTTGAGGTGCCAGATCTGGCACCTCAGTCATATTGCGCGGTAATGACACACAGTCATCCCCTGGATGAAAAAATTGTTTCGGCTATTCTGCGGCGCGATGACATCGCCTATTGCGGTTTGATCGGCTCCCGCTCCAAAGCGCTGCGCTTCAGAAAACGTCTGGCAGCCCGTGGTCTTTCGGATATACGCCTGCGAGGCTTAACCTGCCCGATCGGTGATCCGGCAATAGGCGGGAAACATCCCGGAGAAATCGCGTTCGCTCTTGTCAGCCAAATTTTACAGTTGCACCAGGAGAAAGCGAAAACAGCCGAAAACCATCATCACAAACACACAGCGCTGGGTTAAGGATATTATGGAAACCTATCTTCTGGATTGGCTTAACCTTCTGGTCAGATGGTTGCATTTGATCACAGGTATCGCCTGGATTGGATCTTCCTTCTACTTTGTCTGGCTGGACAATCATCTGTTACCTCCAATAAAGGAAAATGAAGCATTGCAGGGAGAAGTGTGGTCTGTGCATGGCGGAGGGTTCTATCAGGCACAAAAGTATAAGGTAGCCCCGCCCGTAATGCCCTCTCCCCTGCACTGGTTTAAATGGGAAGCCTACTCCACCTGGATGAGTGGCATATTTCTGCTGGCACTGGTTTATTGGTACGGCGCAGAAATCTACCTCGTAGATATCACGCGTGCTGACTTGTCAAAAACACAGGCCGTTTTAAGCGGAGCTGGTGGGCTGATAGCGGGCTGGATTGTATACGACTTATTGTGTCGCTCGGCCCTGGCCAAAAACGATCGCCTTTTGTCTGCAGCGGTCACTCTGCTTATTATCGTTGCCGCCTATGGGTTTTGTCAGATATTTAGTGGTCGTGGAGCCTTTATCCATTTTGGTGCCATGATTGGTACGATAATGGTAGCAAATGTGTTCTTTGTCATTATTCCCGGCCAGAAACTCATGGTCGAATCCGCGTTGAAAGGCGAGCCATCCGACCCCACACCCGGCCTGAAAGCCAAACAACGCTCAGTACACAATACCTACCTGACTTTACCTGTTTTGTTTGTAATGATAAGCAATCATTACGCTTTCACATACAGCGGAGAGTACAACTGGGTAACTCTGTTAGCCATCGTAGTTCTGGGTGCGCTTATTCGTGTGTATTTCGTTTCCCGTCATAAATCCGGAAACACTGCGTCCAAAATCCCGCTTTTGCTCGCTGCAGGAGTCCTGGCAGCACTAATCTATTCGGGCAGGCCCGCTGTGTTACTCCCGGTTACGAGTAGTCAGGCTGTTACTCTGAGTGAGGTACAAATGGTTATCGATACACACTGCACAGTTTGCCATTCAGCTACACCTTCGCAGCCTGGATTTACCGCCGCCCCGCTTGGAGTGGTATTCGACACTCAAGCGGACATAAACAGGCAGGCACAACAAATTTATCAACAAGCTGTAGTTAGCAAAGTTATGCCCATTGGTAACCTGACCGGTATGACGGAAGCAGAACGTACAAAACTGGGAGCGTGGTTTTTAGCACGATGAACAACTATCCAAGAGACATGTTGGGTTACGCAATTAATCCCCTGGCAGCAAACTGGCCGGGTAAGGCCAGAGTAGCCGTACAGTTTGTTATCAACTACGAAGAAGGGGGTGAGAACTCCATTTTGCATGGCGATGAGGCATCGGAGGCTTTTCTTTCTGAAATTCCGGGTGCCCAGGCCATTCCCGGCCAACGCAATATGAATATGGAATCGATCTACGAGTATGGCTCCCGTGTAGGTTTCTGGCGTTTGCATCGTATTTTTTCAGAGCAAGAACTACCGGTTACTGTCTTTGGAATAGCCATGGCCTTACAGCGCAATCCTGGGGTAGTGGAGGCTATGTTAAAATCTGATTGGGAAATTGCGAGTCACGGTTATCGTTGGATCGATTACCAACATGTTTCGGAAGAAGTAGAAACAGAACACTTGCAAACTGCCATCCAGATTCACCAGCAGGTGACGGGTAGCAAGCCTGAGGGCTGGTATCTGGGACGATGTAGTGAGAACAGCCACCGCATCGCTGCAAACCTTGGCAGTTTTAGCTACAACGCGGACAGCTATTGTGACGAGTTGCCTTACTGGGATTATAATTTTGCAACACCGCAATTAATGGTCCCGTATACCCTCGATGTAAATGACATGCGCTTTGCCAACCAGAGTTTTAGCACCGGGGATGACTTTTTTTGTTATTTAAAGGACAGCTTCGACGTTCTCTACACCGAAGGTGAACATACGCCTCGCATGATGTCTGTCGGCTTGCACTGCCGGCTTGCTGGCCGACCTGGACGAGCCGCCTCACTCATCCGGTTTCTGGATTATATTCAACGATTTTCCAATGTCTGGGTCACCAGGCGTATTGATATCGCAAACCACTGGCGTGAGATACACCCTGCCCAGCAAAATCCTGACTAACAAGGATGAGTTATGGCTGACAACACCAAAGTTCCCAGCACGCTAAACAAAGCAGATTTTCTGGAACATTTTTCAGGAGTATATGAGTTATCCCCCTGGGTTGCAGAACAAGCGTGGAGCAAGGGCATAGGGTTCAGTGAGGATTCCCTCAACGGTCTGGCAGGCGCCCTGGCAAAAGTCGTGGATGCACAGGATACCGATCGGCTAATGGAGCTTATTCGGAATCACCCGGATCTGGCAGGAAAAGCAGCGGTTACAGGGGAGCTTACGGTCGAATCTACCAGCGAGCAATCTTCAGCTGGTATCAACCAATGCACAATTGCGGAGTTTGATAAATTTACCCGTTTGAACAACGAATATAAGAAAAAATTTGCATTCCCATTTATTATGGCGGTACGCGAAAGCAACCGACATGAAATACTGGCAGCCTTTCAACAGCGCATACATAACGATCAGGAGGAAGAATTTAAACGTGCGATAGCAGAAATTCACAAAATTGCACGCTTTCGTCTGGCAGAGCTTCTTCCCTAAAAAACAATCAAAATCTGGATAAATCGAACAGTGATAGATGACAACCCGTTTAGAGAGTGGATCGACCTGGCACAACCAAGGCTGGGCGCTGAGGTAATTTATGCCACTGATGACTTTTTTGCTCCAAAAGATCGACTTTTAAATCCGACTGCGCCGGTCTTTATTCCAGACAAATACGATGATCATGGCAAGTGGATGGATGGATGGGAATCACGCCGTAAACGCACGCCAGGCCATGATTTTTGCGTTGTAAAACTGGGTGTACCCGGCTATATCCGAGGCGTAAACATAGATACCAGCCACTTTATCGGAAACTACCCGCCAGCGGCTTCTCTGGAATCCTGTTTTGCTCCAGATGGACCAAATGACACTACCCAGTGGCGGGAGGTACTGGCGTCCACTGAATTAGCTGCGGATTCACATCACTACCAGACTATTGAATGCACCAACCTAACCACGCATGTTCGGCTACACATATACCCCGATGGGGGGGTCGCTCGACTTCGTGTATACGGAGAAGTCGCCTGTGACTGGTCGACGCACGATTTTGGTAAACATATTGATCTACTCGCGTTGCAGTACGGTGGTCGAGCACTGCTTTGTAATGACGAACACTTTGGTTCCATGCACAATTTAAATATTCCCGTACCCGGTATTAACATGGGTGACGGGTGGGAAACCAGACGTCGCCGCGAACCTGGAAACGATTGGGTAATAATGCAACTGGGCCATACCGGCCAGATTGATGAGATCTCCGTTAATACCGCTTTCTTTAAGGGCAACTACCCTGACCGGGTGTCCATAGAAGGATGTCTGATGGAAGAAGACGGCAACCTTACAGATGCACGCTGGGTCGAACTATTGCCGGAGAGCAAACTTGAAGCAGATGCGGTACACGAATTTGCAGAAACTATCCTCCAGCATGCACCGATTAGCCATATTCGAATGAATGTATTTCCAGATGGCGGTGTATCACGTCTAAAACTGTTTGGCTTTGCAGTAAAAACGTAATGCAGAAAATTGCAATTCAAGCACTTACCTCAAAAGCTTTTGCTCCCTTTGGCGAAGTCATTCAAAGCAGTGGTTCAGCGCACTACCCCATCAACAACTCTACTTTTGAACGACATCATGCGCTTGGAAAAGTGAATCTGGAATGTTCAAGCGAAGTACATCCGGTGATTAGTATTTTCAAATGTAACCAGGCCAGCGCACTCCCCTACTCTGTGCATCTGATGGAAAAACATCCGCAAGGCAGTCAGGCGATAATTCCCTGGTCACAGGTGCCATTTATTATTGCTGTAGCTAGAGATGATGCAGCCATGCAATCACGTGAAATTTTCGTCTTCGAATCCAACGGTAAACAGGGTATAAACATTGGCGCCGGCATCTGGCATATGCCGCTCATTGCGCCCACAATAGGTCTGGAATTTCTTGTGGTAGACAGAGAGGGCCCCGGACAAAACTGTGTAGAGCTTATTCTGGATCCACCTCTGCTTATCGACCGCTAAGCGCTAGACACCACACAAGACGAGAACCTGTTTGATGCAAGCACCGGATTCAAAATTTGCCTGTCGCGCGACCATTATGCACTGCCTGGGCGATCCCGGAATAGACCCTGATTCACCCCAGATGCAAATTATTGAAAATGGTATGTTGGTGGTCAACAAAGGAATTATCGAGGCCATTGGTCCGGCAGATGAGATTCAGCCTTCGCTCGACCCTTCCTTACCTGTAAAAGACTATAGCGACAAGATTATCGTGCCGGGGTTCATCGACACCCATGTACATTACCCTCAGTCTGACATGATCGCATCGTATGGCGAACAACTGCTCGACTGGCTGCAGCGCTATACCTACCCAACGGAAAGTCGGTTTGCGAGCATTGAATACGCGCAGGAAGTGGCAAACTTCTTTGTAGAAGAGATGCTCAAAAATGGTACGACTACAGCATCCGTGTTTGCCACCACACATCCGTGCTCGGTAGATGCTGTGTTTTCGGCAGCGGAAAACAACGGCATGCGTTTAATTGCCGGAAAAGTTTTGATGGATAGAAATTGCCCTGAAGATCTACGCGATACACCAGAGTCCGGCTATGAAGACAGCCGTTCGTTGATCGAAAAATGGCACAACAAAGGACGTTTGGCTTATGCACTTACACCACGGTTCGCACCAACTTCAAGCATAAAGCAACTTGAACTAACGGGAAAACTGGCTCGCGAATATCCCAACGTACACATTCAAACACACCTGGCTGAAAATCAGAAAGAAATTCAATGGGTAGCTGAATTGTTTCCGGGGCATCGTAGTTATCTGGATGTATATCGACATTTTGGTCTAACGCGTAAACGTTCTATTTTTGGACACTGTGTTTACATTGACGACAAAGATCGAACGCTGATGCACAACACGCGAAGTGCAATCTCCTTTTGTCCTACATCGAATCTGTTTCTTGGCAGTGGTTTGTTTGATCTGGATGCGGCAATCAACGCCGGCGTGGCTGTCGGCCTGGGAACAGATGTAGGAGCAGGTACCAGTTTTAGCATGTTGAAAACCATGGCAGAAGCTTACAAAGTACTTCAGCTTAAACACCAGCCGCTACCTGCATATAGAGCACTTTACCTGGCGACCTTGGGTGGCGCTAAAGCACTGGATCTGGACTCAAAAGTGGGCAATCTTGAGCCAGGAAAAGATGCCGATTTTGTTGTGTTAAATACAACTTCCACAGCTCTGATCGAACGACGTACCAATGCAGCTCAGGATCTGCATTCGAAGCTCTTTGCCCTGATTATGCTGGGTGACGAACGTACAATTTCCGCCACTTATTGTTTCGGCAAAAAGGTATACGGCGATTGAGCCAGGAGTCTTGTCTAGAATTCCAGTTTGATTAGAGTACGGCTTGTCTCTACGGGCAAATAGTAAGCACCATCTTTCCCCTGAGTAATACCATTAAAAACCATAGAGGGCGGCTGTGCGGGCGAAGCTGCCGGGCTACCAGGAGACACCGTTGTTAGTAAACGTTGGTTGCCAGTTGTGTCTATATGAATTACCTGACCCGTGCTCGACTCTACCACTACCACACCATTTTGATTTACCACAAATCCCTCAGGCGTAGTCAAACCGGAAACAATAAGTTCCGGTGTCTCTAGTTTTGCACCATCCTGGGCAATTTTTATAATACTGCCAGACGCATAGTCACTTAAATAAAGCCCACGTTCAAAAATCGCAAGCCCGGTTGGGGCAGCTATGTTATCCACCAGTTTGTAGGAGGTACCATCTTCATTAAAAGCTATGACGCCATGCCCGCCATGTACAGCGACAACAATTTTCCCCTCATAACGCAATGCCGCGACCGGACCATCCAGGTTATCGAAACGTTGCAATACTTTCTGTGCCTTCGGATCCCAGATACGCACACTTGCATCCGTCCAGGCCGTTAAGATCAGATTTTCACCATCAGCAGCTACGTTCAGCGTACTACCCATTTTTCCCGAGCCGAATATATTGCGCTGAACCCATAAAGCCGCGCCGCTGTTCGCATTGTATTGCCGAATGGCGTGAAGGTCGGCAATGACCAACTGCCCCTGAAAATTAGTGATGCCACCTGGATGAGCGAGCCCTCCAGGAAGAAGCGCTGTCATACTGCCATCATCCTGTTGGCGTTTAACGTAGCCGTCGGAAAAACTGGAAACAAACAAACGATCGTCTTTATCAAAGGCAAAATTGTCCAGGCCAGGTTCCAGCTCTGCCACCATCTCTTTTATTCCATCTACTATCTGGAAGACCTTGCCAGCCGCCGTATCCAGAACATGCAAAACCCCTTTGGAGTTAAACTTTACCGCCGCAGGCGTTTCAAAACCGCTGGCTTCAAGTCGCATGGAATTATCGTCTACGTTAAAACTGACGATCTCGCCGCTGAACCAGCGCGGACCATACAAGCGATTATCAGGCCCCCAATCCATGCCATTAAGCGCGCAATTTTCTCCCAGCTGGTCACTAATCAGGCGGGCTTCCTTAATACCGGCTGGATCAAGTTCGTATAACTTGTTGCCATAAAAACACTGGGCGACAAACAGTCTGCCGTCGTCGGAAAAAGCAATGGGGTTTACACCAGGGCCCAGCACAGCCGCTACAACCTGCTCACCCTTTGCAGTAATACCTGCGACCTCTCCGGTGAGAATGGAAGTCCAGTAAAATGCACCGTCAGGCGCAAATGCAATATCGTCAGGCCCTTTAACACCCGATTCAGCGGAAAGCTGTCGTATAACTTCTCCGGTTAAGGGATCTATCACCGTTAGGCTGGAACCCAACACAGACGCAATATAAAGGCTGCCATCTGCGGCAAAACGAATACCGTTGGCACCAGCGATGCTGGCTCCGGTTGCGAGAGTAGTTACCTGTACTTCTTTAACCGGGGAAAGATTAGGTGAAACCTGCTCGGGACCTGGCTGCTGGGGTTGCGAACATGCAACTACCAATGAAAGCAGTACGGCCAGACTGAAAAATCGAAGGGCGTTCATGATGCAAGACCTTTTAGAAGGGTGACTTAAACCTTAGCTAACTTTTGCTTCGTTCACAATTTGATGCAACACCGGCCGATGCTCTTTGATTTCTTCTGCTGTCAGCCCTTCAAGCGAGTGGGGATACACCAGCCAGTCATCCGTTTCGTGAATATAAAAATCCGGAATTCTCGCCGTTTTGTTACGCAGGGGCTTAAACCACGGCACAGCCACTCGTAAATCGTGCGGCATATTGGCCCTGGTTCTGGTTTCCAGTTCCTTTATTACCGCATCTACCGTTAATCCTGTGTCAAATACATCGTCCACAATAAGCAGGGAGTCTTCATGGTTGATGTTATCAATCAAATAACTCAGTCCAAAAATCTGTACCTTGTTAACGCGTTTGTTGGTATCTCCGTAGGATGCGGTTCGAATAGCAATATGATCCGTCTCCACTCCAAAGTAGTGCAGACACTCCTGAACGGCGATACCTATAGGTACTCCACCCCGCCAGATTGCAACGAGAAAGTCTGGTCGAAAGCCACTTTCTACTATTTTTGCACCCAGTTTGAAAGATTCTTCAACTAGCTCGTGAGAAGAAAGATAAGTTTTATTTGTCATTGTTCTTCGTTTTTGTGTAGTGCTGGATATAATACACCAGATGGATAAACACTTCGTAGATGCAGAAGACTTAATACAGGATTCCTATCGCCTGGGTGTACAGGTATATAACAGTGGCTTCAGACCCGATTTTATTATCGGACTGTGGCGCGGAGGCAGTTCCGTTGGAATTGCGGTTCAGGAATGCTTGCAGCACTTAGGTGTTAAAACCGACCACATTGCGGTGCGTACGTCCTATACCGGAATGACGAGTTATAAATCCATGATCAGAAACGCATCTGAAATCAGGGTGCATGGCCTGCAATACCCCGTGGATACTTTGAATTCCGCTAACAAGTTATTGATCGTGGATGACGTATACAGCTCAGGTTTGAATGTTAAAGCGGTAATAGATGAGCTAAGTCGTAAAGCCCGGCGAAATATGCCGGGTGAAATACGCATTGCTGCTACCTGGCATAAACCTGAAAACCTGAAAACAGGCCGACCAGCAGATTATTTTATTCACGAAACTAACCAATGGCTGGTGCTGCCTTATGAACTTAGCGGCTTGACCCAGGAAGAAATTCGAAAGCATCGACCAGAGCTCGCTCCGATATTTGATGCGGTACGTGAGAAGCGCAGTAGGTCATCGTGAATTATCCTGGAAACGAGCGACGCTAAGCAAAAGGTGTTTCGGGCATATTAATTTTACAGGCTTCCCCGCTTTCCACCGCATGCAGATTTAACAGAAAACTTCCTATTCCAGCTGCCCCCTGCATATAGCCAGTTTGCTGTTCCAGAAAATCCGGCCTTGAGCGATGCTCTGCACCCTGCCAGCTAGTACCACCGTTCGATGCCTCACCATCTACCGCCTGAGCTATTACGTAGTCAGCCACCCCTTGCGCAAACTGTAAATACAAATCCTCTCCCAGCGCACGATACAAGCCTATAGCGTAGTCTCCAATGCCTGCATCTCCGCAGCACTGGCCCAAATTCTGCCATAGTCCCTTGCTGCGTGTTTCGGGTGCTCCCGTTGACAACAGACCCTGGAAATTTGCCTTCAACCAATCCAGATAAACAGTGTCTTTTGTCACCTGGTACAACAGCAGCATTAGACGCCCTGTACCAGCAGGACCATGACACACACCCAGGTAAAACAGGGTGGCTGGTTGTTGCTCTTCGTTATGGCAAACCAGGTGGCCTTGTGACTGTGGCGTAACACGCGACATTACGTAGCTGGCACCCGAGATCGCTGCCTGTAGATATTCAGGCTTTTGGCATTGCGAGTACAAATCCACCAGAAAATAGCCCACCCCTGCCCCACCGTGGGCAAAGTTTGGTGCGGTAAAGGGAAACGGCATATCTATCATCATTAACCATCTATAACCATCTTCTGTATCCTGCGCGACTTCCAACAGCCTGTCCGCAGTCAGGCAGGCCAGATCCAGAGAATCCAGCAGACCTTCCCGGTATGCATAGAGATATATAATGCCAACACCGGCCGCACCCACCGACAGGTCGATAACTTCGCGCTCACCGGTAATCCCGGTAATGTCCGAAAAAGGTATTGGTTCAACCCAGCCAATGCCTGAGCCCAATTTGCTGGACTGCGCCGTTATTCTGTCAAGTGCGGCAATAGCCCCTTTGCGAAATCGTGTTTCTGATGAAGCTTTTGCCAGTTCGTTTAACACAAAAACATAACCCGGCCACCCGCTGTAAAACCCGATAGTGATAAACGCTTCACTATCGACCTTGTCCTGCACGTAGACGAGTAGTGCAGAGCCGGCCTCGATGGCGGTATCCAGAAAGGCTGAGTCGCCTGTCGATTTAAACAATTCAAGGTAAAACACGATAATACCCGCACTGCCATGATACAGACTGTGCGCAGACTTCCCGTCGGGTACTCTGGCCCATGAAACACCAGATGGCGTACTCAGTTGAGTGGACTCGATAAAGTCGGCGGTAGCGAGCGCATGGTGTTGATAGTTCATGTAATGTTCCCCTGTTACATAGGCACCGTAAATCCTCTTAAGTACAACCCATCTTCATGATTGATACCATAAGAATTAACTCAATTGGAGCAATAATCAGAATGACCGATTCTTCTTTTCGTCTATTACTGGAAAACCTGATGGGCGGATAAGCGGGTGGCTGCGCTACGTCACTCTAATTGTCAGCACGTCGCAGGTCGCCCCATGTAGCACCGAAGTTGCGGTAGAACCTAAAACAAAGCGTGCAACGCCTTTACGCGCATGAGAACCAATGATGATAAGGTCGGTTTTATTTTGTTCTGCGAAAGATCGAATCACGGCCGATGGATTACCTTGCAGCACTTGAACCCGGTCTTCTGACAAGCCGAACCTGGCAGCCCGCGCCCGCACATTCTGCAATGCCTGTTGGGCAATCTGCACTTCAATCTCAGGAATAGACCAACTTGCAGCAAAAGCGCTTGGGTCCATTCCAGACACAGGCGTTATCATTGGAGGAACCACAGTAACAATACTGTATTCACTGGAATCCCGGTCCTTTAACTCCGGCACTGCTTCCAGCACCTGATCGCAGTCTTCAGAGGCATCAACCGCCACAACAATAGATTTATATTTACTAATCATAACTCACTCCGAATCGTGTCAGATTTTCCACAGGTATTAATCCATTGTGCCATTTTATATATACATGTCTTTAGGTAAATTCCGAAGCATCCATGTTTTGGGGCTGATGACGAACTCTGATACGGGGTTTTCCGGATATCTCTTAACCAGTAAATGCAGCAGAGTGAAGCCAGATAGAGCAGGTCGTACAAAGACCGCTACACGTCATCCTCGGTGGCAAGACAACCAGGATAAGAACCTATGGTGATCTCGTAACTTCGATAATCAATCCTTCTCATAGAATTTCATATGCCATTACGGGAGATGCTACCGATGCAGAAGGTAAATCCAACATGAAAAACTATAATGAAACAATGACCGTGCAAGAACTGGTCGATATTGTGACTTACCTGCAAACCACCTACACCGTCATAGCACCACAGACGCACTATGCGATGTATCCATAACAATCAAGACGTCAAAAAACGAGTTAATTAGGTTGCGCACATTGATGATGCGAGGTTGGTCCAAATTCATTGACACCAAACCCACAGGCGGTAGCCAGACAAGGTAATTGACGCGAGACCCCCTTTCAGGAATTAGCAAAGCCTTTGCAGCCCCCAAGAAAAACCACATGCCTACTCTAAAGCCTGAACAATTGTCAGTACTGATGAGCTCAATTGCCAATGCAAGTATCAAAAGATACCACACGATGTTTAATTGAATGGCAACCGCAAACCATGAGCAGACCCAATGAAGCAGCAATCGGGCGGGCAGCTGCTTTATTCGCGGCCAGGATTACGGCACGCGAGCCAGTACCTGCGTCTTGATTAGAGATTCTTCCATCAGCTTTTTTGAACAAAACTATACGGCCGGTGGTCTTGGCGCAGACTCCCGATTATTTGAAATTCACTAGCGCAAGACTACGCCGAAACTAAAGTGTCAGGTATCCAGTTGCCGTGAAAACCGTAGGGGACACGAACTGGCAGATGTATCGTAGCCAAGGCCGGCCTAGACAAATCCATGGCATCCAGAATTACCAGGTCGCTCTTGTCCTTATTGGCGTCGTAAACGTAGGTCATTAGATAACCATCGTCTTCTGCACTTGCGCCTTCTCTGGGAACAAATACCGGTTCAGCACCACTTCGTCCTGCTCCAAAGTCGAATTGCCACGTAGCCCCGGTATTCATATTGTATTTATAGATACTCGGAAAACTGCCTGCCTCGGAAACCGCAACGGTATATCCAAATTGGTAAGCTTTACTATTAAGGTCTGGGTGGCACCGGGGGAATTCTTGACCGCGAGCATCAACTATTTGCTCATTTACTTTCCGAGTCTTCGCATTCACTGTCCAACGTTCTAATCGTGGCCGACTGTCGCCAAAGGGACCATTGGTATCTTGATCAAACATTTTGTCATAACGCACTATGTCGATGACGACATTACCGCTGGCATCTTCAAATGCATTCATTGGGTGGTACGAATAGTTTTGCGTGAGTGGACACCAGATTATGTCCTCCGGGTTTCCATATCTGGGCAGTAAGCCCACTCTGGCTTCATACTCATTGTCCCAACGAAAAGGGAAATCTGCGCCAGTTCCCAAAGCCAAAAAACTCAAGGTTACCGGCAGATCATAAATCACCACATAATTCTCGGTGAGGCTCATGTCATGGATCATAGGCATGCCTGGTAAAGGAATGTCCATTTCGCTATCCAGTTCGCCTTCTTCATCAATCACGACGTAACGCACGTGGTCTCTTAAATTCGCCCAGTCGTAACACATAACGTGCAATTCGCCCGTATCCGGGTCAAGTTTCGGGTGCGCAGAAAAGCCACCACCAAAACTCGAGTTAACACCCTCCGTGGCAATGTCATATGACATATTGACCGGCAACCCACCGGACTCGACTATGGCAATTGTGCGGCCTGCGTGCCCGATAATATTGGTATTAGGGCTTATTCCTGCATCACTTCCTATGTAACGGTTTTTGTACCATTCTGCTTTTCCGTTGACAATTCGCAATCCGTGCACCATGCCGCGCCCAGTAAACCAATGATAACCGCCGCGACCGACATCAGCAGGAGGGTTGGGCCCGTTACGCAAAAACCTGCCGATCAGATCCGCTGGAATATTGCCAGTTACTTCTAGATCCATAGTGGTAGATTCTACGGATACCGGGCCATAGTTACCGTCAAGGTAGCGGTTGCTGCCATTTGAACAACCGCCAAGACCACCTGTTAGGCCGAGGGACGCGATGGGTAAACCAAGTCCTGCTTGTAAAAAATTACGTCGAATCATGATCTCTCCCTTTAGTAACACCGTTTTTACACCAATTCTGGTTGTTTTCCCAGGTATATCAGCAGCCAGATTTATTGTGCTTGTTCCAGCCCTCGGGCTTGGATAGTCTCAAGGTCTTACACAACACTTGGGAGCGTGGGTTAGCCATGAGAACAATAGTCATTGTAGGCACGTATAAGGGCGTTCTGATTTTGCGATCAAAAGCCAAAGCCGGAGAATGGGATATAGGTAATTTCCGCTTCAAGGGCGGGAGTGTTACCTGTTCAGCGCGAGATGCCGGTGGTCGTTATTATCTGGGGGTCACGCATGAAGTTTATGGTGCAACAATAATCCTTAGTGATGATCTGGAAAATTGGCGGCAAATCGATCAGGGTCCAACATATGATGGCAAGAGTAAAGGCAATGCAGACCACATGCTGGTTGCAAGACAAGAGTCAAATGTTCGCCAGGTTGACCAGATCTGGAAATTACTTTGCGTGGGTGAGCGCATCTATGCAGGAGTCTCCGAAGCAGGGCTCTTCTTCAGTGATGGCGGCGGTGATACCTGGTAGAAAAAGAATGACGGCGTCTATAGCCCTTCTCCCGGGTTCTGTGTACACAGTATTGCCCATGATCCCGCAAACGCAGATCTGATTTATCGGCAAGACCATAATGGCATGTATCTCAGTCGTAATGGTGGTGATAATTGGAATACACTGGTACACGAGCTACCACGCATACAGTCTGTCGAAGCGTATTCGGTATAGTCGTTTTGGCACGCGTCCAAATCACCATCCCCAGTCTGTTAGCCCGCTTGGTCGAGGTGGAATGATGCTTTGATGTGAATGGTGATTCAATCCAGAGTGCACTGGCCACTTTAGTTGGCTTATATCCCGGTTTGGGCGTACACCTGTTTGATGAATCCGTAGCGCTGAGGCCTCTGCTCTTATGTGCCAGGAATGGTGTGATAGTAGAGCGTCGCAATTTATCCGCCCTGGCGCTTGGGGACGCTGACGAAATATTACTGTTCGCTTCTATAGCAGGGGGCTAGCTGGGCGCTAGTTACTAGTATGCCTACCAATAATATTGTGCCAATAGCCGTGCCGGCCAACTCGCCGCAGATACCTACTGCTTTACCCTCAACGTGCCCGGCTTTGGACACTTCCCGTAAAGCCTGGATTACCGCTGGATGCAGCTCTTTATACAAATCAGCAACTCGAGGATTGTTACGATCCACCGCTAGCATGTACTGCGTAAGGTCGTTAGATCCATCAGCGAGGAAATCCGTAATTCTGGCCAGCTGCCCGGCCTGATATACCGCAGCAGGTACCTCAATCATTACCGTAGGCGGCAAACGAAATTGCGCGAGCGATGCGAATGCCCAGCAACGGGCACCGCCCGGCAAACCCCCGGGAAGAGTCAGCATACCCACCACCGCAGAAATTCAGTTCGACGCCTCATAAGGGCCGTTGAGGGGATCCTCTGGATCATTCGAAATAAACCTGCGAGATTGACCGCCCACCTTGCCCAACTTTGGCAGAGTGCTATGTACGATTTGACCGCGTTTTACAATTCCAGGCTAAATAGTTCTCACCTTTAACAAAACAATGCAAATCCAATACTCAGTCATTTAGTCACAAAGCACTTTTAAAACAACTATCCTCCAACTACGCATAGTGTCTCTAATGGAGGCATGAACTTCAATGGATATTGCAGCCACAACGTCATATTGCATATTGGAGACAAAGAGCTGAAAAGAAGAAATGCAAACGTTTGCAAAAACCCACAAGCCAGTTGTTATTGCAATCAATTTCACAAAGCTGTGGGAAAAATGTATATCCCTGATTGGCACCAAATCCGACTCAGTGCTAAGACCCCACAGTAGATGCAGAGATTTGAACAGCAGTGAGAAGTTAATCAGTCGGCTAGTATGGTACCCAGTATGGCCACGATCACTAAACAGTTTAAAACTGTATAAAATACAGTGGGCTACGCATGTTAGTGGCGTCCCCTAGGGGAGTCGAACCCCTGTTGCCGGGATGAAAACCCGGTGTCCTAGGCCTCTAGACGAAGGGGACAATGAGAAGCGCCGCATTCTAGGGAGCTATTTGCGTGCAGTCAAGCAAGCGTTGAAACATTTGCTTAAAACTTGTAGCCCACCCCTATTTTGTAGGTCAAATCACTCTTTTTTTGCCCCGGTGCAGGGTCTGTTTCATGATCCAGATCAATCTGGACACTGGCATCCAGATGCGCGTTTAATGCATATCGTAACCCCGTCTCGGCAGAGAGAACGGCGCCACGCCCCGACCCCAGTATCTTAAGAATCTGGTGGTTATGAAAAGCTTCCATGCGCTTACCTGATAAAAACCGCTTATAGCTAAGCGCCCAGCGTACTGCAGGGTTTGTTTGCGTCTCTGCACCCAGGTCCTCGTATACCGCACTTGCGCCAAGATCAGCTGACAAGGCGCCCAGAGAGTTATCCCAGAACTGGTATCCCGCGCCAGCACCAACAGTAATCCGGCCATCAACATCTTTGAGAGGATCGCTAAAGTACTCTGCGTTACCGGACAAATACCATTGCTCACTCAAAAAACGTTTATATCCGTAATCGAGGTCGCGCTGATCTTTAATGGTAACGCTATTGTTTTCTTCACGATCCCATTTGAGTGATACTAAGTGTTCCGAAAATTCTTTTTTGAGCGTACTGCTTGCGGCTATACCAAAAACAAGGGAATCGGTGTTTCCGGTGGAGAGTGATGCGTTAACATCTACCCGGCTGGACCACTCAGGTTCAAAAGCCGTACGTACCAACAGGTTTTCGCTCAGCCTCGTAACTGCACTGGCCTCAATGGTAGTGGATCCTGTATCGGATACTACGCTAAGTGTATTATCAACAAATGCCAATTTACCGCTAAGCAGGGTTTCTGACTCCAAATTTACGTCATACGGTTTTTCAGTATCCAGTCCCAATACTGCTGACATCTCTATTCGCAAGCTACCCGCGTACTCAGTATCAAAAACCAGTTCTCCGCGAGCTATGCTGTTTAACGTACCTGTAATTCGATCCCCGTTCTTCAAATACAGAGTATCAGCAGAGAGGGAGCCATAGCTTAGCAACACAGCCAGGCTGAATATAAATCCGTACTTCATGGTAATCCTTTTTGTTAGGTGACTAATCTTGTGGTGATTGTTTTGCCGACCGAGACAATAAGGCCTGGCCTATGCTGTGCCTGGCAAAATAGTTGGCGGTTCTTCCATTGCGAACTCCACGTGCCAGTGCCCATTGTAACGCAGCTTTTCTGGTTTCTTCATCCCAATCTACAACAAAATTAAATTTGTTCCCAAAGTATGTAAGCCAGTGCTGCACCACATCCAGATAGGCATCCTGTTTAAAGGGGTAAAAGGACACCCATATTCCAAATCGGTCAGAGAGAGAGATCTTCTCCTCAATGGCTTCCCCGGGATGTAACTCACCGTCTTTAACACTAGCCGCAAGGTTGTCCGACATATACTCAGGCAACAGGTGCCGCCGGTTTGAGGTGGCATAGATCAAGGTGTTTTCAGAGGAGGTAAATACGGAGCCCTCAAGAACGCTTTTAAGCTCCTTATAGGAAGCATCGTCAGACTCAAAGGACATATCGTCGCAGAATAAAATAAAGCGATAGTCCAGATCACGCACCTGATCTACGATATCTGGCAATCTCGCCAATGCTTGTTTGTCCACTTCAACCAGGCGAAGTTTCTGATCAGCATACTTGTTTAACAGAGCATGGATTACTGATGATTTACCAGTGCCTCTGGCACCCGATAACAGTACGTTATTGGCGGGATAACCAGAAACAAACTGCCGGGTGTTCTGATCAAGCGCACTTTTTTGTTTGTCTATCCACAACAAATCTTCCAGTTGTATCGTATCGACATCCCTGTAAGGTTTAAAGGTTCCGCCAAGAATATCCGAACGCCAGACGGCAGCTACGTCAAGCGCCCAATCTATTTCGTTAGGTGGGGCTTGCCTCTCCAATCTTGACAGCAAACGCAGGCTTGTTTTGACGAGCTCGCGCACTGCAGTTTTTTTCTTTGTCATTGCCCTTCCCGCATCTCATCCATCAAGCCCAGCAGCCGGTCAGGATAATCTGTAATTATTCCACTCACTCCAGCTTCAAGCAGCTTTCGCATAGTTGCCACTTTGTTTATGGTCCAAGCATCAATAAATACGCCCTGTTTTTTTGCGTTGTTAACAAAGCTCTCAGTTATCAGTTGGTAATTTTTAAAGTGCGTAGGCACCTGAAAAACATTGCTTACGGGCGCATACAAATCTATAAGCCCTGTGTAATGAAAGGCCAGAAACCAGGTTATTTCACTGGAATATGAACTGGTAGCTACACCCGGACATTGTTCCCTGAAATCCAGCATGGTGTCAGCATCTGTTGAAGCTACAACCGTTCTGTCCAGTACAGAAAAGCGACCCAGAGTCCGGCACAAAGCCTGAACTATAGAAGGTTTAAACTGCTTGATTTCTATAATGTATCGGGTCTCCGGAAAGGCTTTGAGTACCTCTGACAGCTGTGGTACCTGTACCCCCGTATTGCGAAACGGATGTCCGTCAGATGGGTCATGTGGCCAGTGGAACCCGGCATCCAGCGCTTTAATTTGGCGCAGGGTAAAGTCCTTCACATTGCCAGATCCGTTAGTCGTTCGATCCAGTGTGGTGTCATGAATCAACACCAGTTCGCCATCGCTACTGGCATGTACATCCATTTCCAACACATCAACACCAAGTGTCATCGCATTTTCAAAGGCGCGCATCGTATTTCCGGGGCGCAATCCATCTCCCCCCTGGTGGGCGATAACATAGGGCATATCGCCTGAAAAATAAGCCATCGGAGCAAGCGGGGAAACGATCATCAAGCGATAAACCACGAACAAAACACCAATAGACAGCACGGCAAGCCAAAAACGGATTGAGCTTTTCATTTTCTCGAACGCATATCTACAACATTATTCTTGGATTGCTTCTTAAAATAGATACGCTGTGTGCCGTCCGGCCTGTCCAGACCGATTTTCCCTTCCTCGAACATCCTCAGATCAAGCGGAAACCCACCGGCATCACGTTCCAGCGTTAAAACATGAGCGTCAAGATGCCACCTGCCTGCTATGGTGTCTTCCCCTTCGTATTCGACATAACTTCCTTCAAGGGTGTTCCCACTGAATTCCAGGCGTGTGGTAGTTTTGTCTGGAAGACGGCATACCCAAACACCAGGCAACGCCAGCTTACTTAACCAGCGTATTCGCTGAACCCGGGTTTTCTTTACCCAAAACCACGCAACGAAAGAAATTAGAACAATTAACAGAAGGGAACTCATAATAACAATGCCACAGATTGTAGTAATGAGTTTGCCATAATCGGTCACATAAGCGAATATTTGAGCACTCATTAACCACACAAATAAGGTCTTTCATGAAATTCAGCTTCTGGCCCAACCCAAACCAAAGTATTTCAGACTTGTTCCAGCTTGCAGATCATGTCGAAGCAACAGGTTGGTCGGGCCTCTGGTACGCAGACCACTTTATGCCCAATCAGGAGGACAGCAGTGGCCCAACGCATGAAGCATTTACAATTCTGGCAGCACTGGCGATGCGTACCAATAAAGTCCGTATCGGCTCCCTGGTTGCCGGTAATACCTATAGACACCCCGCTGTTCTGGCAAAAATGGCAGCAACCATCGACCACTTGTCCAATGGGCGAATGGTTCTGGGTTTAGGTTCGGCCTGGCAAGAAAACGAACACATGCAATATGGGATTCCCTATTATGATATACCGGGTCGGCTGGCGCGCCTTAACGAAGCCTGCGCCGTGATAACCAGTCTGTTTAGCCAGGAAAAGAGCGACTTTAAAGGTAAATACTACCAGCTCAATCAAGCCTCTCTGGCCCCTAAACCTGTTCAGAAACCGCTCCCGTTACTCATTGGCGGCGGCGGAGAAAAAGTAACCCTGAAGATTACCGCACAATATGCAAATGAGTGGAATGTGTGGGGCACTCCGGATTTAGTGCGTCAGAAAATGCTGGTTCTGGATAGCCATTGCGAACATATCAACCGCGACCCCTCGGAAATTCGTCGCAGCACACAGGCCTTGCTTTTTATGTCGAAAGACGAAAACCAGCTGAAAAAATTTCGCGAACTGAAGCTTCAAATGCCCACCATTATCGGAACCCCAGAACAGGTAACAGAAATTGTAGCTGACTATGCCAACGCCGGAGTTGATGAACTTATTGTTCCCGATTTTAATCTGGGTGGCATAAAAAATACTATTCAGACTTTAGACGTCTTCATGAAACAGGTAATTACAAATGTCTGAACAAAGCACCGATAAAAAACAGCCTTCCCTTCCAATTCCTGCAGCAACCATTCTGCTGATCCGTGATGGTCAATCAGGCCTGGAAGTATTTATGGTGGTACGACACCACCAAATTGATTTTGCTTCAGGTGCACTGGTCTTTCCAGGAGGTAAAGTCGACCCTCAGGATACAGACCAGGGCTGGCAAAAATATTTACCGCAGGGCATGGGTAATGAACAAAAAGTATTAAGCATTGCGGCTATTCGAGAGTCTTTTGAAGAATGCGGTGTACTTCTCGCGCGCGATGCGAAATCCAGTCTGGTTAGCGGAAAACTGCTCGCCAGCCTTGGAGATGAACGTGACCAGCTCAATTCAAAAAAGCTCCCTTTTATCAGCCTGATTCAAAACCACCAACTTACTCTGGCCACTGATCAACTGGTACATTTTGCCCACTGGATTACCCCTCCAATGATGCCCAAACGCTTTGACACGCATTTTTATCTGGCACCCGCACCTGTTGACCACGTGCTGGAACACGATGGGCACGAATCGGTAGATTCCGTCTGGATAAAACCAGACCAGGCACTTGAAGAAGCCAAAAGCGGAAAACGTACTGTCATATTTCCAACCCTGCGAAATCTCGAAAAGTTGGCACAGTATAAGTCGGTGGAAGAGGCTTTAAGCAAAACTGCCAGCGAAGCCATAGTGCCGGTAACACCATGGGTTGAAAAACGCGAAAACGGTAACTATCTGTGTATTCCTGAAAATGCAGGATACGCAGTATTTAAAGAGCTTATGCCAGCCAGAATCTAGAGCTGAAACAAAACAGCGAGCTGGCTAGTCGCCAAAGTCATCCAGCAGGATGTTATCCGGTTCAACGCCCAAATCCTCAAGCATGCTTAAAACAGCCGCTACCATAGGCGGAGGGCCGCACAGGTAGTACTCACAGTCTTCGGGATTGGGATGATCCTTAAGATAATTGTCATACACGACCTGGTGGATAAAACCCGTATAGCCGTCAAACTTGTCCTCGGGCATTGGATCACTTAAAGCTACGTGCCATTCAAAATTGTCAAACTCCGAAGCCAGTTCGTCAAAGTCTTCAGTGTAGAACATTTCTCGCAGTGAGCGCGCGCCATACCAAAAGCTGAGCCTGGCTGTACTATTATTGCGCTTAAGTTCATCAAATAACTGGGACCGCAAGGGCGCCATACCAGCACCACCCCCTATCCAGATTTTCTCGACCGGAGTCTGTTTAACAAAAAACTCACCATAGGGACCAAACACGGTGAGTTTGTCACCGGGCTTCAAATTAAAGAGGTAGGACGACATTTTACCGGCAGGAAAAGCCGTACCGGGCGGTGGGGAGGCCACTCGAATATTAAATTTGAGTATGCCCTTTTCGCCGGGATAGTTTGCCATGGAATAAGCGCGGATAGTTGGTTCGTCTACGGTGCTGTTGTTATCAAATACATTAAAACGTTCCCAGTCACCATGATATTCAGTCTC
>Ga0256847_1000366_pt1 | contig 29561 bp, 27 predicted proteins | sample TeddybearmetaG_FD_189099 | JGI IMG/M metagenome (GOLD analysis project Ga0256847, IMG submission 189099) | Hydrothermal vent microbial communities from East Pacific Rise, Pacific Ocean - Teddybear | ecosystem: Environmental > Aquatic > Marine > Hydrothermal vents | place: Pacific Ocean: East...
GAGGTAGGCCCGAACCCGGTCATTAGGCTGGAAATTCTCGCGCGGAATGCCGTCATTGCGGCGAATGATGCCCTCGGCGCGGCCAAGATCGACAATCACGTGACCATATTCGACACGCTTGACGATGCCGTTGATAACCTCGCCCTCGCGGTCTTTATATTCGTTGAACTGGCGCTCGCGTTCAGCCTCGCGCACTTTCTGTATGATCACCTGTTTGGCGGTCTGTGCAGCCACCCGGCCAAAATCAAACGGCGGTAGCTCTTCCTTTATCTCGCCGCCGATTTCAATGTCGGCTTCCAGCTTCTTGGCATCCGCCAAAGTTAGCTGCTGCGCTGGATCCTCAAACTCGTCGTCGGCGACGACTGTTTGAATCCGCCACAGGGTCTGTTCGCCGGTATCGCGGTCGATGATCGCACGAATGTCATGCTCCTGACCGTAACGGGACTTGGCAGCCTTTTCGATTGCCTCCTCCATCGCTTCGATCACGATTGATTGGTCAATGGACTTTTCTTCTGCAACCGCTTTCGCGATTTGCATGATTTCCATTCGGTTTGCGGAAACGCCAACTGTGCTCACGGCCTAAACTCCACTCTCTTCGTTATCGTCAATTGTATCATGTTCGGCTTCGATCGTCTCGAAGTCGTCGAAATTGCTATCTTCAGGTTGCAGCGGCGCATCGCCGGTGGCGAGCGCCTGACCGATCAACTCATCCGTCAGGACCAGCCGAGCCTTGGTCATGTCTGCTATTTTGGCGACCAGCTCGGTCCCGTCATCCAGCTCGAGCGCAACGCCGTTCTCGTCTTCGCGCGCGATTTTGCCCAGAAACCGGCGGCGGCCCTCAAGTGGCATCGCCAATTCAACCTTCGCCTGATGCCCGACCCAGCGACCAAAATCTCCGACGCGGGTCAGCGGTCGGTCAATGCCCGGGGTCGAGACTTCCAGACGGAAAGCATCGGCGATCGGGTCTTCGGCTTCCAGCACAGGCGACAGCATACGCGAGAAAGACGCGCAATCTTCAACATCAGTTGGCGCGCCGCCTGCTTTCTCGATCATGATCTGCAAAAGCGGCCGTTTACTGCCCATGATCCGGATGCGCACGATCGCTAGCCCAAGCTCAGCCAGAATAGGCTCAGACATGGTGAGAATACGTTCCTCTTGGGCGGAGACAGTGATCAAGAAACAGGCCTTTCAGATGAGGTCAGGAGGGGCAGGCAATAAAAAGCGGCGGCCCCGTTTCCAGAACCGCCGCCGATATTTTTCGACTTGCGCCCTACGTAGGGGCAAACCTGTCTTCTGTCTAGAGAAGTTTCAGGTCAACAGCCGATGTCTTGTCACGACGGTCGTCGTGGAACAGTTCGTATTCAACTGGCTGGTCATCTGCGAGGCCTTGCAGGCCAGAACGCTCAACCGCAGAGATGTGCACAAACACGTCCTTGCCGCCCTCATCAGGAACGATGAAGCCGAAGCCCTTAGTTGAATTAAACCATTTTACTTTTCCGGTGGCCATAGTGGTGTCCTTACCGTAATCCGCGCCTTCCTGCACCGTGCAAGGGGCCGCGAAGATTTCGATTACGGGGGTAGTCACATTCATAGCCGCCGGTCTGGCGGGGTCTTCAGATCTCAGACCGGCCGTATTCGATAAGGCTCTAAGTCACATAGAGGCCGCGACGTCAAGGGAAAGCCTGCGCTGATCACGGGTGACAAAATCATAATAAACTGGCGCGATATCGCCGAGTTTCTTCATCTGGTAGCGGGTTGGGATATGGTCGCTTGGGGCCTCAAGCCAATCATCCGCGGTCTCAGCCTGCCATTCGAAAGCCGGATGGGCCAGAAACCGTTCCAGTGCTTCATCGGCATATGAACTCACATCAGTAGCGAACCGGACCTGCCCGCCCGGCTTCATCAGTCGCGCCAGATCATCGAGAAAGCCTGGCTGTATGATGCGCCGTTTTTGCTGCCGGGTTTTTGGCCATGGGTCGGGAAACAGAATGAAGGCCCGGTCGATGCAATGATCTTTCAGGCCAGCCATCATCTCGCGTGCATCTTCTTCCCATAGGCGCACATTGGTCAGGCTGGCATCCTCAATCTGGCCGAGGCATTTGGCCATGCCTTCAACAAACACTTCGCTGGCCAGAATACCTATATCTGGGTTGGCTTTGGCCTGTCCGGTGACATGCTCGCCGCCGCCAAATCCGATCTCCAGCCAGACCTCTTTGGCGCCAGTAAACAGGTTGGCGGGATCAAGCGCTCCAGCTGCACCGATTGGCACACGCAGGCGTGGCAACAGAGTTTCAATCAATTTGTGTTGTCTGGCCGATAAAGGACGCCCGCCACGGCGCCCATAGGTACGCAAAGGCTTGTTCAAATCAGATGACACTCTCTACTCCTGCTATGACTATCGACGCGTCGGCGCGAGTTAGCTCAGATGGTTTTTCAGCCTACGAAGTTAACTGGAAGCTCTGGGCGTTATGGTTGGGTTTGTTTTTTGTTGTTTCCGCAGCATTCCCGCGGGATGCGCATTTCGACATCGCGCACTATCACCTTCACAATGGTTGGTCCATTTTAGAAGGCCGCATCAACCGCGACATGGCTCCGGCTGAGCTACATTCCTTCCTGAACCCGCTTCATAGTGCGTTTATCTGGTTATTGGTTGATCATTTGCCAGGTCCACTTGTGAACGGCTTGCTCGGATTGATGCAGGGATTGCTGTTTCCGGTTCTCTATGCCTTCACGGCGCGATTGGCCTTTCGGTTTGGGGCTCAAATATCAAAACTGCTGATTGCGCTCGTCGCGCTAACCGGCTTCTTGTGCCAGCCCAACTGGATGATGTTAGCGACCCTGCGCAACGATCATTGGGGGGCTTTAGCGTTCATTCTGGTGATGACGCTATTGGTCGGCAAAGATCATCGCGGACTATCCATGAGAGCGATTGCAGGCTGCGCGTTACTGCTTGGTTTGATGTTCGGGTTGAAAATCACCAGTTCAGTTTACGTGGTTGGGTTTGCTGCAATGGTTATGGTGGCGACCAAGGGCACTCGTGAGCGGGCCAAAGCGGCGATTGTCTGCGCTGGCGCTGGCTTGGGCGGCATCTTGCTGACCGGCGGGGCGTGGCATTGGCATTTGTGGAACAAATTCGGAAACCCGGTCTTCCCAATGATGAATAGTATTTTCGCCAGCCCAGATGGGTCGAGCGAGGCCTTCCGCGATGCACGCTTCCTGCCTGATGGCCTATGGGAGGCAATTACAAGACCCTTCACATACGCTTTCAATACGCGCCCAATTCAGGATTATGATTACTTTGGTCCAGACTTTCTGCTTGGGTATCTGGCAGCAATTGTGTGTGTTGGAACTGTTATCGTCATGGCTGCGCGGCGCCGATCAGCCCCCAATGACAGACATCTCTTACTTATCGGCGTTGGTTTTCTGGCAACTTTCGCAGCATGGACATTTCTGTTCTCTATCCAGCGTTATGCAATGGCGCTTTGGTTACTGTCACCAAGCATGGTCTTTGCGGTCGTGGTTTTTTTCAAGCCAACACTGTTTCAGACGGTGCGCCCGCGTCTTGCGCTAATGGTCAGCCTCGCTGCAATCGTCTCCACGACCAGCATAGCGTCGCTACGCCGGACACCGTGGCGGTCGGCTCTTGAGCCGTACACGTGGACCAAGTTACCAGAAAGCATTGATGTCGAAGACGCAATCATCGTGTTCTCTGCACAATACCCAACCGCTTTCACAGCGCCGGCCTTCAGCGAAGCTGCATGGCTGACCCATGCCGATGCGCCAAGTTGGAGCCGCTCAGCTCTGGCTAATTATCGGCCTCGGATACGAACCGCTATCTCAACCAGCGACAACCCGGTCTTCGCGGTTCTCTTTATTGGACAAGATGATGAAGCGGAAGCTCTACAACGGATGGCCACAGAGGTCGGTTTGGTTGCCAACATCGAGCTTTGCCAAGACCTGCAGACGGCTTTTGATGCGGGCAGCACCCATTGGGCGATCTGTCCGATGCAACGCAAGCCTTCGTCATAAGGCCGAACTTAGCGACTTGGCATAATTTTAGGGTTTTGCATCTAAGCAAGGATGCAAGGCCAAAATGGGTAATAACAAGATGATGCTAGATCCAAATCCGCCGGTCGGACATGCGCGAACCGCTTGGGTGTGGTCTTCGAAAAGCTTGCGAAACCTAGCGATCTGTTTGTTGGTCTATGTGATCATAGCCGCCCTCGTCGCCCCTGCGCCTTTTGTATCTTTCATCAGTCATTATGTCAGTGCGATCAGCTTCTTCATGCCAATTCTTATTCTACCGATTTGTCTGGTGGGGTGGTTTGCAATGCGGCGCTGGCACGACCCAAAAGTGATCGGAGGCCACCTTTTTGGTCGTCTCCCTTTGATTGCGATATTGGCGTTCGCGCTGTTGCTGGTCTTCACAGCTTATACGACGTTCAAATTCAAAATCCCCGATATTGTTCCCTTCTATGCAGACGCTTGGGCTGCAGGGCTGGATAGTAGTCTACATAATGGTGATCCTTGGCGTTGGACTCATGCGGTCTGGCCTGAGGCGTGGAGCAACGTGATTATCCTGTTCTACAACTATCTTTGGTTCTTTTACTGGTTCGCGACACCGATGTTCGTCATCCTGTGGCTCAAACCGGGCATGGTAAAACAGTATCTCTGGGCAATGTTCCTGACCTTCGTCATCTGCGGAACGATCTTGGCAATAGTGTTCTCGTCGGTTGGTCCGATATTTTACGCCGATATGTTAGGCAGCGACCGGTTCGCCGACCTCTCCAATCAGCTCGATACTCTGCAAGGCATGGATACTGTGACCGTCTATGCAGCTTACCTGTTCCAAAGTTACGAAGGTAAAAATGCCGTGTTTGGAACCGGAATTTCAGCGATCCCGAGCATGCATGTCGCGGTTGTGGTTCTGAACGCCTGGCTGTTCAGCTCCCTCAATCGCTGGGCCGGACTGGCAGCTTGGGGATTTGCGGCAATGATCATGTTTGGGTCGGTCTATACCGGTTGGCACTATGCAGTGGACGGGTATCTGTCATTCATAGCGGTGAGCTGCACTTGGGTCGCTGTGCGTAAAGCCCACGGCCATGTATTCTCTTTTCCAGCTTTTCAGTTACCCAAGTTGAGCCCCCAAGACCTTTAAGCCTCGTCATACAAAGCTGATCGCATAGCCATAAGCGCTGGTCGTCGCGGCACCTCACAAATGACTTGCCGGGCCACGCCTGCGGGTCCACATAGCGCGGCTTGAGATAAAGCCCGGAGCCCGACGTGAACACCCCGATGCCAGACATAGCAGACAAGGCCGCGCGCCCAGATTTGCCAATGCCGCTGTGGGAGTTCGTGCCTATGGTGGCGGGTCTGATGGCGCTGAATGCTCTCGCCATCGACATCATGCTCCCGGCGCTGGGAAATATTTCCGATCATTACCAACTCGCCGTTGATAATCACCGCCAATGGGTGGTCTTTGCATACGTTTTCGGGTTCGGCGCGCCGCAGCTGATCTTTGGGCCAATATCAGACCGGTTCGGGCGCAAAGGCTTGTTGCAGATCTGTCTAGTCGGATATGCGATCGCAGGCTTTGCTTGCATGCTGACGAACAGTTTCACCCTGCTCCTCGTGGTTCGCTTCATTCACGGCGTGTTCGCATCTGGTGTTCGGGTGATCGCCGTGTCGATTGTGCGCGACCTGATGGCTGGCCGGGCGATGGCGCGCGTGATGTCGCTAGTGATGACTGTATTCATGGTCGTACCGGTGCTGGCCCCGGCGATCGGCACGGGCGTCATGTTGTTTGCGTCATGGCAATGGACGTTTGGATTGCTCGCCATTGCTGGCGTGATGATGCTAATCTGGGTGCAGTTTCGCCTGCCGGAAACGCTGCCAGCTGAGGCGCGCCGACCACTTAGCCTGCACAGCACAGCCAGTGCCTATTGGCAGGTTGTGACCACGCGCGTCACCTTCGGTTATATGGCCGCTAGCGGCGTCATCTTCGGCGCCCTGTTTGCTTTCATCGCGTCATCGGAACAGGTCTTCTCGGATGTCTTCGGCAAGCATGACAGTTTCGCGCTGTGGTTTGGCGGCATCGCCGCTTGTCTGGCCGTCGCCAATTTCGTCAATGCAAGGATTGTTGAACGGATCGGCATGCGCCGGATCAGCCATATCGTGATGATCGCCTTTATTGCCTTGTCGTTAATCAGCGTGGTTGCGATGCAGCTCTTCGGCGAGAGATTAGCGATCTTCTATCCGTTGTTCGGGCTGACCTTCGCCTGTTTCGGGATGATGGGCGCGAATTTCTCGGCTTTGGCGATGGAGCCGCTTGGCAAAATCGCCGGAACCGCCAGCGCCGCCTATGGCTTCGCCACCAGCACAGTTGCCGCTGGCTTTGGCTATCTGGTCGCCAGCCGCTTCAATGGCAGTGTCATCCCGGTAATGATGGGTTTTGTTGGCCTCGGCATTGTCTCGCTCAGCATCATCCTGATCACCGAACGTGGCAGATTATTCAGCACGCGCTGACGACGCCGCGCGATTTAAGCTTTCCGCGACAGCGGCGTCATCGCATCGCCATTTCTTGTGGTGATGAAGCTTGCAGTTTCAGTCACATTATATGTCTCTGCCGTCACATCTGAGACAGTGCGATAATCGGCCTGAACCGTGTCCCTCATAAGCGTCACGAGGGTCCAACCACTGCCTGAATGATCGTTCCAATCGACTTCCGGATTGGCCGCAGAGAACTGTTCGCCAAGATCGTTGATGTCTTTCATATAGTGACCTGATCCCGGCGAAGTCACACTGCTGCAACCGAACTCCACGCCCCGCTGTTCGCCATTGCTATCCATGAGTGTATTTGCCCATGCCGAATGGGTGTCCCCGGTTAGCGTCACTAGGTTGGCGCCGGTTGTTTTCAGGCTGGCATAGAGGCGATCGCGCGCCGCGGGGAAACCGTCCCACGCATCAAGATTAGTCGGCAAACCAAACTGACTGAAGTCGATCAGCGTTTTGACATAGCGATTATCTTGCGCGGCGATTTGTTCAGGCGTCAGCGTCTCGTGGAAATCCGGGGACTGTATCCGGGCCAACATGACTTGATTGGCGAGTACCTGCCAGCGTTTGCCACTGGCCGTTGAGTCTTTCAGTTCACCTGCCAGCCAGTCCTCCTGAACCGCGCCGAGCATGGTGCGGGTCTCATCGCCAACTCTCGCCATGGTTGCAGTAATGGCGCCGGGTACGTTCTCAGCATCAAGGCCGCCAATTTCTTGGTACCAGCTAATCTCTTCTGACCGTCCCGTCAGGCGCGAGTCGAGGGACATGACGCTGGCAATATTACCAAAGTCGAACCGGCGATATATACTCTCACGGGCGCGCTCAGCCACTGGGTCACGGATCGGCATCCACTCAAGATAGGCTTGAACCGCTGCTTGTTTTCGGTCGGTCCAGTTGCCTTCATTGGCTTCTGGATTGTGGTTCTGAGCGCCAGTCCGGTATGAATTATTTGCGCTTTCATGATCATCCCATGTGCATAGCCACGGCGCCGCCGCATGTGCGGCTTGCAGGTCAACGTCGGCTTTATACTGCGCATGTCGCAAGCGATAATCGCCAAGCGTGATAATCTCGAGTGGCGGCTGATGATTGCGGCCTATGGCTTGGCCGACCTCTCCACCATAGCCATCTATGCCATACTCATAATAATAGTCGCCAAGATGGATAATCGCATCCAGATCTGGCGTCTCAGCGACATCCCGGTAGACATGGAAACGGCCAAATGGATAGTTGGCGCATGACACAATGGCGAACCTGACAGGCGCATCGCCGTCAACTGCTGTGGTTTTAGTGCGCCCGGTCGACGAGTCCATTTTTCCAGCCGTCGTGTTGGCTTCAAAGCGATAATAGTAAACCGTATCAGGGGTGAGCCCGGCAACATCGACCTTCACTGTGAAGTCCCGGTTCGGCAAAGCAAAGCCTTGGCTATAAGCAACCGGTTGCGTCATCGCCTCATCTGTAAATACGCCATAACTGACTGGAATAGCCGTGTCAGGAAAGGCTGGATCAGGTGTGACACGCGTCCATATAATCACGCTGTCAGGCAATGGATCTCCGGAAGCGACGCCGTGATCGAAGCGAACCATGCCGGGGTAGCCAGGGCGATCATCGGGGTTAACCACGATCCGGTCCTGCGGCGTCGAAAGCGCTTCTTGATTACAGGCCGCAAGGCCAAGCAGGCCGCCACTCGCGCCGAGCAATCCACGTCTGGTTATCTTTGACATAAGCCCGCTCCCGTAAGCGCCTGTGCGCAGCCGTAATTACACCATGACGTAGTCGGTACAAAACGTCTATAAGACTATGATGACAGCTTTGCCCCCAACCACACTCTCAACCAAAGCAACGCCAGAAGATCGCGGCATCCGGTTGGATATCTTCTTGTGTAAGCAGTTCGAAACTCTATCGCGGTCACGCGCCAAGGCCTTGGTGGTAGAGGTCGGCTGTTTGGCGGATCAAGACTTGATCAAGGACCCAAAACACAAGGTGAAAAGCGGCATCATCTACAGTCTGGAGCTACCGGCCCCCGTTGCGGCAGAACCGCAACCGGAGAATATTCCGCTCGATATTCTGTTTGAAGACGCCGACTTATTATTGGTCAACAAGCCGGTTGGGATGGCTGTACATCCAGCGCCGGGTAGCCAGACAGGGACGCTCGTCAATGCGTTGCTGCATCACTGCAAGGGGCAGCTGCCCGGTATTGGCGGAGTTGAGCGACCCGGCATTGTTCACCGCATCGACAAGGATACGACCGGTGTCATGGTCGTGGCCAAAAGCGAGGCGGCGCATCAGGGCTTAAGCGCATTATTTGCGGCGCACGATATTCAGCGAACCTATCTGGCGCTAACCCGCGGTGCGCCGAGGCCACTGGCAGGCAAAGTAGATGCGCCGCTCGCCCGGTCACTGATTGATCGCAAGAAAATCGCGGTGGTCGGCGAAGGTGAGGGGCGTGATGGCAGACACGCAGTTACGCACTACAAGACGGTCGCAACATATGGCCAGATCAGCAAAGTCGAAATCCGTCCGGCGGCAGCCCTGATTGAGTGCCGCCTCGAAACCGGACGCACGCACCAAATCCGGGTCCATATGAGCCATATCGGTACGCCATTGATTGGTGACCCTGTCTATGGCCGGCATCGCGGCATCAAGGCCGTCGGTAGCGGCGAGATGCACGATGAAGCCATGCGCGCGGCGCGCGGATTGAAACGTCAGGCACTACATGCAGCCAGCCTTGGCTTTGTGCATCCGGTGACTGGGGCAGACGTTTTTGCTGAAGCGCCATTGCCAGAAGACATGGCGTGCATTGTCACCGCTCTAGAGAGAGCTGAGGCTTAGTTGAGCGTCCTGCCTTGGTTGGATGGCTTGCGATGGATCTACGTTTGCGCAGAGCGAACAATACCAACCGACAAGGCGCCATCTGTTCCGCACCAGCGCTTGAACAGGGCGTAAGAAAAAATAGACATGCCGATGATTTCCAGCGATTCCTCAGCTGTAACAGCCATGTCGTACCAGAAGTTCATCTTCATTGTGCCGTGCTCTGACATGATGATGGCACGGCCCCCAACGACTTCAAATCCAACTGATCCGGCGACAAAAACCGTGCCGCCAATCACGAACAAAATTTGACTTTGGCGGTCTAGCTTCAGAAACCACGGCAAAAGCAGGATCAGAAAAACAAGCAGAATTGGCAAAACGATAATGATCCAATCGAACTGCTGGAAGCCGCCCAAGGCACCTTCAAGTTCAATCAGATCACCCAAGCCTTCATGGAATTGCAAGAGCATCTCATCAAGGGCCAAGAATGCCATGACCGCGCCAAGAATTACCCAACCCGCGCGCTGCCATAGCGTATCAATTCGCAGAAAACCGAACATGAATGCCATGATTGCAGTGGATGCGATCAAGATGAACGAGTACAGGGTCGGTAGATTGTTCTCATTATCGAAGTGGAAGAACAGTGTCACGCCTCTCGCGGTGTCCCAGCCCATGCCAAATTTCAAAAAGAGAGCGAAAAAATGCCCGAAGAGAACCACCAAGAAGCCATATGTGAGCAGGGTTCGAAACTTTCGAGGGGTAATTATTGCAGGCGGAAAATGTTCCCGTGCAACCGTATCAGATTTTGACATAACATTTTATCTTGTGCTGTGAATTTACAAGGTAGATGTTCTTGCCACAAAAACAATAACAAGCACCAATGCATGGCCCCCATGCTCATGCTATCTAATTGTTTCGCCATGTGTTTTCAGCGCTAGTCGCATTAAATTAGAGGTAGATTGTTTGAAGCTCTACTGCTGACGATGTCGAAGGCTCAAAATGAAAGCTGAATATACCCGCTTCATCAATCAGGATGCAGGCCAAAATAGTCGCAAGGGCGACGGTCAGCATCAGATTAGCTTTTATCGTATGGGCTGCGAGCATCTTCATAGGTTAATCAATACACCGCGCACGTTAGCATTTGGTAAATGCGCGGCATCGCGATAGAAGCTGCGCGGAGGGGCAAGCATGCGATTTCTATTCCTGATTTTGATCGGTTGTGGTGCTGGGCTGTATGCGGTTGCCGCAGTAGCTGAGCCAGCAGTTCAAACTGATCTATCTGGGAGGATTATAGCCTTCCTGAAAGGCATGATTGGTAGTTCACAGATTGAGGTTGCTGCGGTGATGTTCGGCCTTGCCAATGTGTTCCTGCTGGTTCGGCGGAGTATCTGGAATTACCCGTTCGGCCTGATCATGGTCAGTCTTTATGCGTGGATATTCTATGACGCGAAACTGTATAGCGACATGCTGTTACAGCCCTTTTTCTTTGTTATTCAGCTTCTCGGCTGGTGGTGGTGGCTGACCAAGCGCGATGATCAGGGTCAAGTGATTGTTGAGCGGATGCCTGCCTATCAGATCCCGGTCTATATCGCTGTGGCGGCGATTTGCATTGTCGCGGTTGGCGGCTTGATGACCCGCTATACTGATGCAGCCGTACCCTATTGGGATGCCACGACCACGGTGCTCAGCGTGATCGCGCAAATTCTGCTCGCAAGGCGCAAACTGGAGAATTGGATTGTCTGGATCATCGTCGATGTCATTGCGATCGGGGTCTACACCTACAAAGGCCTCAACCCGACGGCAGTGCTCTACGCGGTGTTCTTATGCCTTGCGATTGTGGGCTATGTAAGTTGGCGCAGGGCCGAGCGTGCACCCGAGTGATGACGCCTCGTCACAGCTTGCTCAGTTTCGTTATCCATGCTGTTTCGCCCTTGGTGAAACAATCGGATAAACGGAGGCGGCAATGGGCGTTTTAGATGGAAAAGTCATCCTGGTGACAGGCGGCGGCAATGGCATTGGCCGCGAATGCGCTCTGATGGCGGCGCAGAACGGTGCCAGAGTGGTGGTCAATGATCTTGGCGGGTCTCTTAGCGGTGCAGATGAAGGCGGCGCGGGTCCCGCCGAAACGGTGGCGACGGAAATTCGCGACGCGGGCGGCGAGGCGGTTTCAAACTCGGATAGTGTGACCGATTACGCCTCCGTCGCAGCAATGGTCGAGCAGGCGAAAGACGAGTTTGGCGGCCTGCACGGGATTATCAATCCGGCCGGTATTCTGCGTGATGGCATGTTCCACAAGATGTCCGAAAGCGATTGGAAAGCCGTGATCGATGTCCATCTGCATGGGTCGTTCAATGTCACCCGCGCGGCGGTTGAGCATTTTCGCGAACAGGAAGATGGCGCATTTGTCTTGTTCACCTCGACCTCTGGCCTGATCGGCAATATCGGGCAGGCCAATTATGCCGCCGCCAAGATGGGGATTGCCGGTCTGTCGCGGATCGTCGCGATGGAGGGTGCGCGCAAGAATGTCCGCTCTAATGTTATCGCGCCGTTTGCTTGGACCCGGATGATCGCCTCGATCCCGGTAAAGGATGAAGCCGGCGCTGAGCGGGTTGAGCGGATGAAGAATGGCATGCGCGCCGATCAGGTGGCGCAAGTGGCAATCACGCTTTGCGCCGACGGTGCTAAACATGTGAACGGGCAAATCTTCAGCGTGCGCGGCAACGAAGTTGTCCTATTCAGTCAGCCGCGCCCGGTGAAATCTGTGTCACGCTTGGAAGGCTGGACCCCCGAAACCCTGATCGAGCATGGCTTTGGCGCGATGGAGGGTAGCTTTACTGACCTTGGCGCAACGACCAGCGTCTTCCCCTATCCCCCGGTTTGATCTAGGTCCAGCGGCGTAAACCTTGCAGGATACGTCGCTATGGAAAACGAGACTGTCATCTTTCAAAAATGCGTCACCGGCGCTGATGGCGAGCAGTATTGCCGCGAGATTGATGCTTTAGGCGCGCCGATAGCGGGAGACGCTGCTAGCTCACCTGCCGAGGCCACGCCAGATATGCTGGCTTGGGCGCGCCCTGTTCTGGATGATCCGATGGGCTGGGCCCAAACGCACTTGCTGAATCTGGACGTCTTGTTGCCGATCATTTGGCAGGTTGCGGCAATCTTCGGCGCTTTATTCCTCGGCATTATTTTTACCTCACGCGGGCGCAAACTGGTGATGGCGGCGCTGGGCAAACTACCTGATGACCTGCCTGAAACTGTCAAACAAACCGCGCCGCGACTGGTCCGGCCCGCGCTTTGGGCTGGGCTTCTATATGGCGCGCAAACAGTGATGGAGAATGCCGGGCTTGAAAGCGTGCTGATCCGGATTGCCTCTTCATTGGCGCTGGCTTGGTTACTGATCCGGTTGGTCACAGCCTTCCTGCCGGATAATATGCGCAAGACCGCGACCTGGCTGATCTGGATTTTTGCCGGACTGTACGCGTTCGGCGTGCATGGGCAGGCTTTTTCATGGCTCTCGAGCATTGGGCCGGACTTTGGCGGGCGAGTGATCAGTCCAGTGTTTACCGTCTATGCGGTGATGATGGCGGCGCTGTTCATGTACGGCGCGCATTGGATGTCGAAAAAGCTGAAAACGCGCGTCGATACAATGCCAAAAGTCGAACCATCCCTGCGTATCCTGCTGGGCAATGCCTTGCAGATCGGCCTGTTCTTTGGCGCCGCGATGTTGACCATGGCGGGTCTTGGCATTCCGACCTCTGGGCTGGCGGTTCTGGGCGGCGCGATTGGCATCGGTCTTGGCTTTGGCATGCAGCAGATCGTGGCCAATTTCATTGCTGGTGTCATCCTTCTGACCGAGCGTTCGATCAAACCAGAAGACGTGATCGAGGTCGATGATACGTACGGCGTGGTGAAATCGCTTGGGCTTCGCTACGCCTCCGTGGTCACACGCGATGGCAAGGAACATTTGATCCCGAACGAGAAATTGATCACCGATACCGTGGTCAATTGGAGCTTTACCGACAAGAAAGTGCGGATCAAACGACGCCTCCGGGTCGAGTATGAGATTGACCTGCGCACCGCTTGCGAACTGGTGGTGCAAGGTGTGTCGGAGGTCGCGCGCGTACTGAAAGACCCGGCGCCGAAATGTCTGGTCATGGAATTTGGTGAAGAGGCGGTCGAGATCGAAGCGCGGTTCTGGATTGATGATCCGGAGAACGGCATCAATGGCGTTGGGTCCGAAGCGATGCTGTCTGTCTGGGACAAGTTCCAGGAAGCTGGCATCGATATTCCAATGCGCCACGAAGACGTACTGATCACGCCGGGATCAACCATCAAAGTCGAAATGGTCCCGCCGGGGGGCGGTGATAAAGACTAGGTTTTTGGTTTTGCGCCGCGCTTGAGGTATTGGGCCAGCGCGCGCGGCCGGTACGCGTGGGAGCGTGCTCTGAGTTTAACCCGCGCTAAGGCGCTGCGCGCCACGCGGGTAAGCAGGTTCCGCGCCTGTGGCGCATGAACCGGGCTCAGGGCTGTAATCCAGCACGAAGGGCCGGCGCGCGAGGGAGCGTCCGGTAGGGTGTTTTGTTTTGTTCAAGATGTCCGACTGCCCCGGACTTGATCCGGGATCTCGTACCACAAGTCCGGACTTGCCGGACCAGACCCCGGATCAAGTCCGGGGCAGTCGAGTCTAGGAGGAGTCTTGGATTGGCGGCAGCGGTAAAGACGGTGCAATTCGCGTAGGGGGATTGCGCCCTACAAGCGCAGGCCATTCGAGTATCCGCATGGCCAGCGCCAACTGATCACCAAAGCGAGTTGGGTCGAAGGCTATGCCTGTGACCAGCCGCACGAGGTCTCGGCGGTTGTCAGGAACACGGTTCCAAGGAGCTGGAGTTAGCGCGCTGGGCGACCACGGTTTGATCTCATTCGGATCATCCGCGACGTGCAGGACGTAAACTTTGCCATCGCGCGCGACACCGCCGAGGACCATGCGGCCTGTCTCTTTGATCCAGCGCTCAATTTGGAACAGCTGCCACCACACCCACGGCCATAGATAGACCGGGACGTTCTTGTACAGGTGAGGTTGAAGCGCATAATCCATGGGCAGGAGTATATGCGCGGGTGAGTTCCGTAGGATTGAAAAGCTGGATGGCCAGTATCTGCGGAGGAAACGTGTTGGATAGAGCTGAACTTATCCCTGAATTTGAGCTCGAGTGACGGGTTGGAAATGGGATGAGAGAGTTGCAATACATTTACATATTGCAATATTATAACATATTAACCTTCCAAAGCGAGGAGGATTGAGTATGCGTGGGCGAAGGACGACAAGGCGGGCTGAGGCAGATGTCGATCTGACGCCGATGCTGGATGTGGTGTTCATTCTGCTGATCTTTTTCATCGTGACCTCGACCTTCATTCAGGAAAAGGCGCTCGGTATCGAGCCACCGCCGCCGCCCGGACCGGTGCCTGAGATTTCGGTGCAATCCATACTGGTTCTGGTCGATCAGGATAGCCTGATCCGGGTCAATGGGCGGCTGACAGACATTAGCGGCGTGCGCGCCAATATTGAACGCTTGCGAGCCGAAAACCCGGAGGCGGCATTGCTGATCCAGTTACATCCACAGGCGCGAAGCGGGATTATTCTGAGCATTCGGGACGCCGCCTATAGCGCGCAAATGGCCAAGGTGAATGTCACTCAGACCGCGGCCAAATAAAAAGGACTCTGGTTTTTGCGCCGCGCTGAGCTGCTACGCAGCAGCGGCGCGAAGCAGGTTCCGCGCCTTCGGCGCATGAACCGGGCTCATGGCTGTCACCCAAACACGACCAATGATCATGCCGGAGCCGGAGCCCTCAGCCCGGTTCATGTGAGGGCGAAGCCCGATACGGAACCTGCTTCGCAACGCGTGGCCCGCGACACCCGTGGGAGGGCCTTAGCGCGGTGCAAAAAGTCTCAGCCCTCAGTCTCATCCACGGCGAAACCGCGATTGCGTAGGAGAGGTTCGATGGTTGGGTCTGAGCCGCGGAACTCGCGGTAGAGCTCGTCAGCCGGTTTTAGGCCACCTGACTCGTAGACCCACTTTTTCAGCTTCGCCGCCAGAACCGGATCGAAGATGTCGCCTGCTTCGCGGAACGCGGTGAAGCCGTCAGCGTCGAGAATTTCCGACCATAGATAGGCGTAATAGCCGGACGAGTATCCGCCGGCGAAGATGTGGCTGAAATACTGGCTGCGATAGCGCGGCTCAATCTCGTCGATCAGGCCGTATTTGGCCAGCGTCGCAAGTTCAAATTCGCGCGCATCGGTGATCGCCATGGCTTCGGCATGGGTAAGATTATGCCAGTTAAGGTCAAGCAGGGACGCGGCGATGAACTCGGTCGTCTTGAAGCCCTGATTGTGGTTTGAAGCCTCGCGCATCTTGTCGATCAGCTCCATCGGAATGACGTCGCCGGTCTCATAATGCAGCGCATATTCCGACAGCATTTCCGGAGCGCCGGCCCAGTGTTCGAGCAATTGCGCCGGGAATTCGGTATAATCGCGCGGGCCGTCAACGCCGGAGAAGGTCTCGTATTTGATCTGCGTCAGAAGGCCGTGAAGACCGTGGCCGAACTCGTGGAACAGGGTTTCAACCTCGCCGAACCGCATCAGAGTTGGCGCGCCTTCAGCCGGGGTGATCAGGTTGAGATTATTGGTAATGATCGGGCGGATTTCGTCTTGGCCGGTATAATTGGTCGAGGACCGGAAGCCCGACATCCACGCGCCGCCGCGTTTGCTGTCGCGGGCGTACATGTCCATCATGAACAGACCAAGATGCTCGCCGGTGGCTTTGTCCTTGACGTCATAGGTGGTGACAATCGGGTTCCAGCCCTCAAGCTCAACTGGCTCCAGCGTGATCTGGAACAATTTTTCGGCCATGTCGAAGGCGCCTTTGCGCACCGCGTTAAGCTCGAAATATGGTTTCAGCGCATTGTCGTCGAAGGCATATTTGTCTTGGCGGACTTTTTCCGAATAGTGCCACCAGTCCTGCGCGCCGAATTGGAACGCGTCGCCGATCATCGCTTGCATCGTGGCGCGTTCCTGCTTGGCTTGAGCAAGGCCGGGTTCCCAGACGCGGACGAGGAATTGCTCGACGGTTTCCGGGGTCTTAGCCATGTTATACTCGAGCACATATTCGGCATGGGTACGGTAGCCGAGCAGTTCAGCGCGCTGAGCCCGCAGCTGGGCGATCTTGATCGCGACCGGGCCGTTATCGTACTCGCCGCTGCTGGCGCGCTGGGTGTAGCCGTCAAACATCCGGCGGCGCTGTTTGCGGTTTTCCGACTGGGTCATGAAGGTCTCGTAGACCGAACGATCGAGGGTCAGGGTCCAGAACGGCGTGCCATCAGCATCTTCGCTTTGGATCGCAGCTTTGAAATCATCTGACAGGCCCGCCAGTTCGTCTTCATTGGAGATCTCGACTTTGAACGCCTTGGTCGATTTCAGAAGGTTCTGACCGAATTTGGTGGTCAGGCCGGAAATCTCGGTATTGATGTCGGAGACTTGCGCTTTGACCTCTGGTGAAAGCGTTGCACCGGCGCGTTCGAACCGGCGATAGGTTAGCTCAATCAGGCGCAGATCCTGCTCGTCGAGGCCAAGCGTATCGCGGGAATTGTAGATGGTCTTCACACGCTCAAATAGCGGCTCGTTGAAGGAAATGCTGTCGCTAACCTTCGACACCACCGGATAGATCGTGACTTCAAGATCGGCCAAGGCGTCATTGGTGTCGGTATTGGTGATGTTGCCGAACACCGCCATCACTTTGCCGAGCGTGCCGCCGGCTTTATCCAGCGCGACGATGGTATTGTCGAAGCTTGGCTCATCAGGATTATCGGCAATTGTAGCGATCTCGGCTTCGAGGTCGGCAATGCCTTTGTGGACGGCTGGCATATAGTCATCGTCGCCGATCAGTGCGAACGGGGGCACGCCGTAAGCGGTGTCCCAGTCTTTCAGGAGCGGATTGTCTTCGGCCGCAGTGACGTCAACGGTGACGTCTTCAACTGTAACCGTGTCAGTGTTTTCGGTGAGCGTTTTGTCGACGGTCTCGGCATTGTCGTCGCCGGGAATGCGGACGTTATCACAAGCGGAAAGTGACAGCGCGAGCACGGCGGCTCCGCTCAAGAGAAATGTTTTTGCAGTCATGGGAGCACCTCTGAGTAAATCTATGCCCTGTTTAACCATCCTTTCGGCGATTGGCCTAGACCACAAGTGTCACATGCTGAGATCATTCAAGCGCGCCACGGTCGCCTCGAACTGCTGCATGGTCTCGTTCAGGATGTCGGCGACCGGGCGCACGGCCTTGATCCGGCCTGCGACTTGCCCGGTGAGCGCGATACCGGCTTCGAGGTCGCCGCCGAAATAGACGTCTTGGGTGCCCGCGAACTCGCCGAAAATATTCTCCACACCGTCTTTCTCGATCCGGGTGGTGCGCTCGGTGCGCAGCGCCCGCAAAGCCGGGCCGGGGCCGTCGCGGTTGAGGAAGACCGTATCAGTAGCATCGGCACTGATGATCGCGTCTTTCCAGTTCTGGTGCACCGGGCTTTCAGTGGAAGACAGGATGCGCGTGCCCATCAGCACGCCTTCAGCGCCAAGCGCAAACGCCGCTGCCATGGTCGCGCCATCCATGATGCCGCCCGCCGCGATCACCGGGACATCAACTGCCTCGCAGACTTGCGGGATCAGCACCATTGAGGCGACGTCCTTGGGGTTCTTGAAGCCGCCGCCCTCGCCGCCTTCAACGATCAGACCGTCAACGCCTGCATCAATCGCGCGCAGGGCCGCGGTTAGCGACGGTACGACGTGAAACACGGTCAGGCCCGCCTCTTTCAACATCGATGTGTACTTGCGCGGATCGCCCGCAGACGTGGTGACGAATTTGATCCCCTGATCAATCACGAACTGGACGATATCCGGGTCGCGGACAAAGGCTTGCGCGACGTTGACGCCGAACGGCTTGTCAGTCAGGTCGCGCATCTTGATAATCTCTTCGCGCACCGCATCAAGTTCGCCAGATGAGGTTTCGATAATCCCCATACCGCCTGCATTCGAGAAGGCCGAGGACAGTTGCGAGCGGGCAATCCAGCCCATCGCCGCTTGCACAATCGGCTTCTCGATACCGAGCATTTCAGTGATACGTGTGGTCAGGGCCATAGCGGCGGCGCTCCTCTAAGGTGTCAGTTTTTGTGACTAAACCTGCGTGCCGCTAGGGTAATGCAAGCGATCTATGAACAGGCCTGCGCGTCGAACCTGATCGCGACGAAATGAACCGGGTCGCCATTCGAATAGTTCAGGGCAAACACAGACTGCGAGCGGGTTATGCAGCGCCCTTGCGCGGCCGCTTCGGCTTCCATCTGGATCAGCGCCGGGGCGGAGGCTTTGTCTTCCAAATTCATCAGATAGACGACCGGATAGGCGGAGGTTTCCGTAGGCAGGCCAATTGGGGTTTCGGGCGGGTGCAGGTTCTGAGTGCCCGTGGTCATGACATAGCTTGGCTCGGCATAACCGACGGCCAGAATGCGTGCGGGCGAGACCGTGCCATCGTCGCAAGTCTCGCTGGGCAAGCCGCAAACCTGTTCAAGCGCAAGGATCGCGCTTTCCGTCGGCTGAACCCAGGTCTGAGTTGGCAGGAAGAATGTGCGGACATGCCAGCCGAGTAGCATTGAAGCGGCGACCCCGAGCAGGATAGACAGGCTGATCTTGCGAAGGGCAAAGGCGAGCAAGGCGGCGACAAGTGCCGCGCCGCCGAGCCACCATAGCCACATCGGGAAGTCTGAAAAATCGAGCCATTGCGTCAAAACCAAGCTGTCTTCGACTGTCTTGAAATCACCAGCCGCTTCGAGTTGAACCAGATCCACAGCAAGCGGCGAACTGACCAGAAGCAGCGCAAACCCGCCGAGCGCGAACAGGCCGAGCGAGATCCAGCGCGAGACCGTGAGCTTTGCGCCCTCAATCAATTGGATCGCAGCCCAGCCGCAGAGCAGCGCAAAAGCCGGATAAGCGGGCAGGATGTAATGGCTGAGCCGGGTCGGCATCAATTCGAAGAAGGCCCATGTCAGTACGGACCACGCGGCGAGGAAGCGCAGGGCTTTGGTCTCATCGCTCGCCTCGCTCTGCTGAGGCCAACGGGCAAACCAGCTGGCACGCGAAGAGAGCAGCCAAAAACCGGCAATCAGCAGCGCCGGAAAGGCCGAAGGTGCGCCATTGCCAAGCTCGCCCGGCAGCACCCAAGCCGCGACCGCCGTGAACGCGCCGATAGCCGCGACGATTAGCAAGGCATCAGTGCCGCGTCGGCGCGCCGCTTCGGTGGTGCCGCGCAGGGCTTTCCATGTCGCCATCACGCCCGGAACGGCAAGCAATGTCGCCGGGAAGAACCAAGCTGGAATGTGGGTCAGGTGATAAAGCGCCCAGCCGGCATGGCCTTCCGAGGCCCCGGCGAACTTGTCTTTCAGGTCTTTGCCGACCGCGCCTTGTATGAACTCGCCTTGCGTCGCCAGCTGGATCGCAGCGAGCCAAGGCAGGAACATGGCGAGACAGATGGCCGGGCCGGGCCACCAGATCAGCGGCCGCCACCAATCGTCGCCTTTACCGCTGGCGGCGCGGTTCCAGACCCAAGCACCGAACCCGGCATAGCCGATGACCATTGGCGTCACCGGGCCTTTGATCAGCAGACTGGCGCCCATCACCGTCCAAAAGAACAGCGCCATCTTCTTAGACTTGTCGCCGCGCATATATAGCCGCGCCAAAGCCCCGATGCCAAGCGTGGTCAGGAAAACCAGCACACCGTCAGTCTTTGATATGTGCGCTTCGCTGGTCAGCAGAAGCGTCGCAGCGAACATAGCCGAGCCGAGGAACGCAGCGCGCCGCCCGATCAGGATGATCCCGCACCAAAATGTCGCCATCGCCGCCAAGGCTGCGCCGAGCCAACTTGGCACGCGGTAAGTCCATATTTCGAGATTGTCGCCGTCGCCGAGCAATGCGGTTGCGCCCGATTGCAGCCAGTGAATACCGGCAGGTTTCTTGTTGCGATACTCGTCCTGATAACGAATGATCAGATAGTCGCCGGTCTCGATATATTGCTTCGAAGCTTGCGCGAACCGGCTCTCGTCGCGGTCAAGCGCGGGTAGGTTGAACACACCCGGCGCGGCGGCCGTGAAGGTGATCGCAAACAGGATCAAATAGGCCTTCCAGCCGGAAGATAAACGGTCGAGCAAAGTCATGCCTGCCTCTTATCGTTTGTGTTAGCGGTTGAACAGCGCCGCAGTGCGCACTAGCGTCGCGGCAAGAGCTGAATTGATGGGAATGGATATGGCAGGCTGGTTCAAGATTGATCTTTGGAAACGCGTGATGCTCGGCCTTGTGCTGGGGTTCGCGATAGGTCTGGGCATTCGCTACGGCATGGACGAGGAGGGCGCGAAAACAGCGGCGGGTTATTTCAAACCGTTTGGTGACGCGTTTATGGACCTGATCAGGATGTTGGTGGTTCCATTGATTTTTACCACATTGGTGGCTGGCGTCCTCGCTATGGGAGACCCGAAGAAACTGGGCAGTCTCGGAGCACGAACGATAGGGATTTATATGGTCACGACTTTGGTGGCCGTCACGATCGGTTTGGTCGTCGGTACAATCATGCAACCCGGCGCTGGTTATGACCTGTCAGCCGTGTCCGCGAGCGACATTGCGGCGACCAAGGACCGCCTGACAACTGCTGGCGCTTTGGAAACGACCACAGTGTTCGAGCAGATCACGCGAACCTTGCTGGCCATCATTCCGGCGAACCCGGTTGAGGCGATGGTCAAAGGCGACGTTTTGGCGATCATCTTCTTTGCCATCCTGTTCGGCATCGGCGTGCTGCTGGCTGGTGAAGCTGGCAAGCCGGTTGCGGACTTTTTCAATAGCGCTTCCGAGGCGGTCCTGAAAATGACCTTGATGGTGATGGAGACTGCGCCATTTGGTGTTCTGGCCCTGATGGCTTGGGTCATGGCTGATCAAGGCTTGAGTGTCGTGATTGCGATGGGCTGGATGACTTTGGCGCTATATGTTGCTTGCTTCCTGCACATCATCATCACACACGGTATCTTGCTTAAAGTGATCGGGCGCTTGCCCTTAATTCCTTTCTTTCGTGGCATCACAGACGCTCAGGCGCTCGCTTTTTCAACTTCGTCGAGTAATGCAACCCTGCCGATGACGATCAGTGTTGCGCAGGAAAATCTTGGAATTAGCAAGACGGTGGCTGGATCGGTACTGCCACTCGGTGCAACCATAAACATGGACGGAACGGCGCTGTATCAAGGCCTTATCGCGCTGTTTGCTGCGCAAGCCTTAGGCATTCATGTCGACATGACGACCTATTTGACCGTCGCGTTGATGGCCACATTAGTCTCGATTGGAACCGCCGGTATTCCATCGGTCAGCCTGTTTCTGGCAACAACCACGCTGGCCGTGATTGGCGCAACGCCGGATCAAATGTTCCTGATCCTGACGCCGCTATTTGCCTTTGATCGCCTGCTCGACATGATGCGCACAGTGACCAACATCACCGGTGATTTGGCTGTCGCTTCAGTTGTCGCCAAATGGGAAGGCGAGCTTGATGAGGACGTGTTCAGGGCCGAAGACAATCTTTCGGCGCACATTGATGACCGAGAGCCTGCGGCTTAGCCTTTCATAGCTGCGCGGACGACTTCGCCGACCATCTGGGCCTCGGCAGCGCGCGGCGAGCCTGCCCGCCAAGCTATGCCGATTTGGCGGCCGATCATCGGCGTGTTGAAAGCGCGCAAAGCGACATCTGCGCCTGCGGTGATGCCAGCTTCTGCGGCGAGTTTCGGGATCAGAGACACGCCGAGACCGCCCGCCACCATATGTACCAATGTGGCGAGACTGGTCGCGGTGACGTCGGTGCCTTTGCGTTTCGATGGCAAGCGGCAGACCGACAGAGCGTGATCGCGCAGGCAGTGGCCATCTTCGAGTAGCAGTACGTCTTCATTGGCGAGGTCATTAGCCCCTAAGGTTCGCTTTGACAGCAAGGCGTGACCCTCGGGCGCGACGAGCAGAAATTCGTCATCGCCGAGCGCTTGGGTTTCGATGCCGGGCGCATGCCACGGCAAGGCAATCAGAGCGGCGTCGAGCTTGCGGGTGCGCAGACCGTCCATCAGGCGGTCGGTCTGATCTTCGCGCAGATAGAGTTTGAGTTCAGGATGAGCCGCGCGCAAGGCGGACAAGGTTTCCGGCAGCAAGAAAGGCGCAATGGTTGGGATCGCGCCGAGACGGAACGAACCCGATAGCGGCTTGCCGGCTTGGCGCGCGGCGGAGACCAGATCGGCAGCGTCCGCCAGTATGGTTCGGGCGCGGTCAACCGCTTCTGTACCGGCGCGGGTCAGCGAGGCGCCGCGAGATTCGCGCTCAACCAATTGCAATCCGAGCAGACCTTCGATTTCCTTGATCGCCGACGACAAGGTCGGCTGGGTCACATGGCAGACGTCTGCAGCGCGCGAGAAGGAGCCCTCATCAGCAATAGCGCAGAGGAATTCGAGTTGGCGGAGGGTTGGAAGATGCATAGGCTATATCTATGGCATAGCGCCGGAAGATCAAATATTTTTAACGCGTGTCCCTGCTGTCAGAAGCGTGACTTGGATTTGACTTGCAACACAGGCGGGTTCGGCCTCATAAAGGCTTATGGATCTGACTGCGAACGATCTTGAAAATGACCTTGTTCGGCTTGTCCCTCTCAGTGAGGAACACCGCGAACCGCTGCGCGAGACCGATGCGGTTGATGCGATGTGGGCGTCGATGCCGGCGATCCAACGCGGCGCGGGCTTTGACGCCTACTTTGATTTCGTCCTGCGCCACGGCAAACATGATGAAATTCTAGGCTTTGCGGTGCTTGACCCAGCGAGCGACAAGCTGATCGGCGTGACCGCCTTTATCAACCATAACCGGATGCATAGACGGGTCGATATTGGCTATACGTGGATCAATTCCGCGATGCATGGCAAAGGCATGTACCGGGCGATCCAGAGCCTGCTGATTACCCGCGCTGTGATGTGGGGCGCGCGCCGGATTGGCTGGAATATTGAGGCACGTAATAAGGGTGCGATCAGAGCGGTTGAAGCACTGGGCGCGACGCGCGAAGGTACGCTGCGCAACTATTTCCGCTACGCCGATGGCACATGGGTCAACATCGTCTTGCTGTCGATGCTGCGCGAGGAAGCCAAGACGGCGGTCAAGCGGATCGATGCGCGCATTGCCGAGCTGGCTTCCAACGAGGCTTGATTGATTCAAATGGGCGTGCTTTAGGCACCCCAAATCCGCGCAAATTGTATCAAGCGCGCTTTTCCAAGACCTAGAGCTTGGCGAAGCCCCCCACCCGGCGAAGTTACGCTCAGTGGAGCATGATTGCGTTGTTTGCAGGGTTGGAGTGCTTACGTAAGTCATATTGGCAACGTAAACTTGGAGAGACGCGATGTTTGACGCGCTGACAGACCGTTTAGGCGGTGTATTTGACGGACTACTCGGGCGCGGCGCGCTGTCAGAGAAAGACGTCTCGGCTGCGCTGCGCGAAATCCGGGTGGCGCTGCTCGAGGCCGATGTCGCCCTGCCCGTGGTCAAGCAATTCATCAACTCGATCAAAGACAAAGCGGTTGGCGAAGATGTCATCCGCTCAGTCAAACCGGGCCAGCAAGTGGTCAAGATTGTCCATGACGGCTTGATCGAAATGCTTGGCGGCGAGGCGCAAGACACCGGTCTGCGCGTCGATAATCCGCCCGCCGTAGTGATGATGGCGGGCCTGCAAGGCTCGGGTAAAACCACCACAACGGCGAAAATCGCCCTGCGTCTGGCCAGCCGCGACAAGAAGAAAGTTCTGCTCGCCTCGCTCGATACGCGTCGCCCGGCGGCGATGGAGCAGCTAGCAATTTTGGCCGATCAGTGCGGTGAGGGCGTTTCGTCCCTGCCTATCATTGAAGGCCAAAGCCCGGCTGAGATTGCCCGGCGCGCCATGCAGGCGGCGAAACTTGGCGGCTATGACGTGCTGTTCCTCGACACGGCTGGCCGCACCTCAATTGACGAACAGATGATGGCCGAAGTGGCCGAGATCGCCAAGATCGCGACCCCGAACGAGACCTTGCTGGTGGCTGACAGCCTGACCGGGCAAGACGCGGTTGAGACGGCGCGGCGCTTCCATGAGCGCCTGCCACTGACCGGCCTCGTGCTGACCCGGATGGACGGCGACGGGCGCGGCGGCGCGGCGCTGTCAATGCGCGCGGTGACTGGCCTGCCGATCAAATTCCTCGGTACGGGCGAAAAGCTCGACGGGCTGGACAGTTTTGACGCCAAGCGCGTCGCGGGCCGTATTCTTGGCCAAGGCGACATTGTTTCGCTGGTTGAGAAAGCCGGCGACCAGATGGATTCCGACGCGGCCGAAAAGCTCGCCAAGAAGATGCAGAAAGGCAAGTTCGATCTCGACGATCTTGCCAGCCAGCTCAAGCAAATGCAGAAAATGGGCGGCCTCGGCGGCATCATGAGCATGTTGCCCGGTGCCAAGAAGGCCAAACAGGCGATGGCGGCAGCGAACATGGACGATAATGTCCTGCTGCGCCAAGCCGCGATCATTTCCTCGATGACCAAGAAAGAGCGGGCAAAACCGGCTTTACTCAACGGCTCGCGGCGCAAGCGCATCGCGGCCGGATCAGGAGTTCAAGTTTCTGAAGTCAACAAGGTGCTGAAAATGCACCGCCAGATGGCCGACATGATGAAGAAAGTCTCGAAAGGCGGGATGAAAGGCATGATGGGCGCGATGGGCCAAGCGGGCGTCTCGCAAGCCGACATCGCCAAAATGGGCCAAGGCGCAGCCGCGCCGGGCGGCGGATTGCCGGGCCTCGGCGGCGGCGTGCCTAGTGGCGGCCTGCCCGGATTGGGAGGGCCGAAGAAGTGACCTCTCCGCTCGATACCCTCGAATCCCTACGCTCCAGTATCGATAATCTTGATGCCATCCTGCTGCATACGCTGGCCGAGCGGTTCAAGGTGACCCAAGCGGTTGGCAAGCTGAAGGCTGAGCATGATATGCCGCCCGCCGACAAGGCGCGGGAAGCACGCCAGATCGAGCGCCTGCAACAACTCGCCAAAGAGAGTGATCTCGATCCGGCCTTTGCCGAAAAATTCCTCAATTTCATCGTCGCGGAAGTCATCCGCCACCACGAAAGCATCCGGGGTGAAGTCCCAACCACCCCTCAAACCAGTTCAAAAAACACTTAGGAGAATACAATGTCATTGAAAATCAGGCTCGCCCGTGGCGGCTCTAAAAAGCGTCCATTCTATAGCGTCGTTGTCGCCGACAGCCGCATGCCACGTGATGGCCGCAATATCGAAAAGCTCGGCACATACGATCCGCGCTTGCCAAAAGACAGCGACAAGCGTGTCCAGATTGACGGCGAAAAAGCCGTTGCGTGGATCAAGAAAGGCGCCAAGCCAACCGATCGTGTCGCACGGTTCCTGAGCCAGATCGAAGTTGACGGCAAACCTGTCTACACTTGGAAGAACAGCAACAACCCGAACAAGGGTGAGCCGGGCAAAAAAGCCAAAGAGCGCATCGAAGAAAAAGCTGACAAAGTGGTTGCCGCTAAAGAAGCTGAAAAAGAAGCCAAGGAAGCGGCGAAAGCTGCCAAGGCTGCTGCGAAAGAAGCCGCCGAAGCAGAAGCGGCTGCGCCTAAGGAAGAGGTCCCAGCTGAGGCTGCTCCGGCTGAAGAAGCGCCTGCTGAAGCGGCGGCAGAAACGCCAGCCGAAGACGCCCCTGCTGCTGAAGAAGCCCCTAAAGAGTAAGCTTCCTCTATCCCAAATATTTGAGCAAAGCCGGGCCAATGTGCTCGGCTTTGTTGTATCTAATCGCCTAAAAATTCCGCCAGCGCGTCGATCTGTTTGAGACAATCCTGCAGGCTGGCTTGCGCGCTCGGGTCGATCATATCGGGCAAGACAGGCTGGGTCAGGATCAGGTGCCGCACGATCTCCGCCGCGACCGGCAGCCCTCGCGCCAAGGTTCTAGGCGTGACATGCCAAGACAGCGCACGCGGGTGCATGTAGCCATTTCGGGCTTCAACCAGAAGCTCGAAATCACGGCGCGCCGAACTGCCAAAGGGCAAAGTGTAAGGCGCGGCTAAGCGATCCTTGGACGCGGCGCGCAGCACAATCTCGGTCGCGCCTGATTGCGCTGGGATCGTGTCGCCAGCGGCGTTCAGCGCCATCGCGGCGGCCTGCTGCGCCATCAATACGGCACTCGTGACCAGCCATGGCCCGCTGGTTGGCGTATCTGGTAACAGGCCCGCATGCACCGCCGCAAAGCGCGCCGTCTCGACCAGCGCGGCTTCGGGCGTTAGCGCGCTGATCTACTCGGTCCCGGTCGGTTCAACGTCCAGCTCTTTGCGGAAATCCCAGCCGGTCTCAGCCGCGATATAGGTGAAGGCGGCATAGACGGCGACGTTCTGGCGGAAGGTCTCGGGATCAATCTTGTCGAACGTATCATCCGGGGTGTGGTGATAATCGAAATAATCCATGCCGTTCTGGCCCGGGGTTACCACCGGCACGCCTAGGCCGGGGAGCATGCTGATATCTGGCCCGCCGCCAGACTCGTTATTATCCGGGGTGACACCGAGCGGCGCCAGAATGCTCTGGATGGTTTTGGCATAGGGCAGAGCGCCCTCGCCAAATCCGGTTTGGAAACGCCAGATATTGCCCGCGCCAAAGTCGCTTTCGGCGGCCAGAATATGCGCGTCCATCTCTTCAGCATGCGTCTCGGCGTAGGATTTACCGCCAAACAGGCCGACCTCTTCAGAGCCGTAGAGCACGACGCGGATGGTCCGGCGCGGCGGCTTTGGCAGATCAGCGATCAGCTTGGCCGCGCCGACAACAATCCCGCAACCTGCGGCGTCATCAAGCGCGCCGGTGCCAAGGTCCCAGCTATCCAAGTGGCAAGAAATCAGCACGATCTCGTCTTTGAGATCACTGCCCGTCACTTCGGCAATGACATTACCGGACGGGGCGCTGTCGCTGATCTCAGTCTGGATATTGACCCGAACTTTGACCGGGCCGCGCTCGAGCAGGCGAGCGAACTGGTCCGCATCGGGCGCGGATACTGCTGCAGCGGGTCCTGCCCCTTCTGCACCGTCACGCAGCATGCCACCTGTGTGAGGCATCCGGTGAGATTGCGTCCCGGCCGAGCGGATCAGGCAAGCAACCGCGCCTTTTGCCGTCGCAACCTTGGCGCAGCCGCCGCGCTTACGCACCGCCATGCCATAGCCTGCGCCGTTCATTGACTTGATCATATGCTCGTCGATGAAGACGATTTTTCCAGACACTTGTGAGGCTGGCGCTGCAATAAGAGCTGCAAGACTGGTGAACCGGACCAGCTCTGCCTCGACCCCGCCTTCGGGTGTTTCAGCCGACCCACCGAGCGCAGTAGCGGCCACCGCCTGCATGCTTGGCGACGTAATCGAGACCTCATCTATAACCCGCGACCAGTACGGAATTTCAAACCCCTCCACCCGAACATTGGCAAAACCAAGTTCATTCAACTCAGCCACCGCCCAATCGCGCGCCAGGGCTTCTTGCGGCGACCCGGCCAAGCGTGGACCAATCTCGGTGGTCAAATCCTCGACGAATTTCAGACCGGCCGTGTCGCGCAAACCTTGCTGTATCAGCACTTTGGTCGTGCTTTCGATTTCAGCGCCGAGCGGCGCGGCGTCCTGTGCAGCGGTTGGGAAAGCCAAAGCCGAGACGGCGGTGGCCAGAGCGAGGGTGCGAATGCGCATAGAGAATCTCCTGACGTTTGGCGGCGACATTAGGGAATTTGCGTATGGCGTCTAGTCACGATCAGGGTTGCAATCTGGCTTTTGATAGGGCCAATACCTCTAATGAGCTTGACCGATATACGCCTCAACCCTGATCTTGATCCCGATGCCTTGGCAGCGATCTATGCGCGCGACAAGTTCATTCAGATCCCGGGGATTTTTCATCCTGAAACAGCCGACGAGATCGCCGCTATCTTGCGCCAGAAAATGCCGTGGCGACTGATCTATGTTGATCCAGATACCGGGATTGTCGAGCTCACCCGCGCCGAGGCCGAAAAGCTCGGTGCCGAAGAAATGCAAAAACGTATGGCCGGGGTGATGCAACGCGCGACGCGCAATTACGGCTATTGCTATAATGGTTATCACATGACCAATGCCCGCCGGGGCGGTTTGGATGACGGCCATCCGATCCATCGGCTGACCGATTTTCTCAACTCGCGTACGTTTCTGGATTTCGGCGCGCAGATTATCGGGCGCAAAGACATCACCCAGCTAGAAGCCCAAGCGACGCTGTTTACCCATGGCAGCTTTCTGACCCGGCATATCGATGACGGAAGCCAGAATGAGCGCCGCGCCGCCTATACGCTGAGTTTCTGTCCGAACTGGCAGACCGATTGGGGCGGCCTGTTACAGCTGATCAATCAGCAAACAACCGATGTCACCAGCGCCTGGGTGCCGCGTTTCAACATGTTGTCGATCTTCGACGGGACGCAGGTCCACGCGGTCAGCCCGGTGTCGGCATTCGCGGGCGACGGGCGCTATTCGATTGTCGGTTGGCTGCGCAACGATCCGGTAGCTTAGCCTATTCAGGCGTCCCGGCATTCAGCAGAGCAACCAATTGCGGAAGGCCTTCTGACGGCGGGCGGGTTTTGTAACCGTCTTCCTTCTGGACGCCGCGAACAATGCCGTCGGCGCTGATGAAGACAATCGCTGGGTACGGAATACCGTCAAAGCGGCTACCCGACGTGACATCGGTATTGCGCAGATTGAAGGCATCGATCATGGCCGAATTTGTGTCGGACAGGAGCGTGTAGGTCAGGCTTTTCTCAGTGCCAAAGGCGGTGAGGGTGTCGGTACTGTCATAGGTGATCAGGCTGAGGTCCCAGCCGGCGGCGGCAAGTTCATCGGCCACGTCTTCCAGTTCCAACGCTTGTTTCTTGCAGTAAGGGCACCAGTCGAGCGAGCGGCTGAACACGATCACGGCGCCATTCACGCCCGAGATCGCGGCAAGATCGACGGTCTCGCCAGCGCTGGTCACGGCGGAGAAAGTCGGGGCAAGCTCGCCAATGACTGGACCACCGGACACAGTCATCTCAGCTGGGGCGGCTTCTTCTGCAAGTGCG
>Ga0256847_1000367_pt1 | contig 29546 bp, 29 predicted proteins | sample TeddybearmetaG_FD_189099 | JGI IMG/M metagenome (GOLD analysis project Ga0256847, IMG submission 189099) | Hydrothermal vent microbial communities from East Pacific Rise, Pacific Ocean - Teddybear | ecosystem: Environmental > Aquatic > Marine > Hydrothermal vents | place: Pacific Ocean: East...
GATATTGATGTGGACAGGTACCCCCATCATCGCCGAAATTGCTTTCCGCAAACTTTCAATATCTTCGCCTTTTTTACCAATAACAACACCTGGCCGCGCCGAGTGTATCGTAATATTAGCGGTTTGTGCAGGTCTATTAATTTGTATCCGACTAACGGATGCGCCCGCTAATTTATTTTTTAAAAACTGCCTCACTTCTAAGTCAGTAATCAATTTTTCAGCATAGGAACTGGAATCTGCATACCATTTCGATGTCCAGTCCTTCACAATTCCGAGTCTAATTCCAATAGGATGTACTTTCTGGCCCATAAGTGATTCTCTCTCGTTTTATTCGTCTGCTACTGCAATAGTAATGTGGCTAGTCCTTTTCAGGATTCTCGTCGCTCTACCCTTTGCACGAGCTCTAATTCTCTTTAATGTCGGGCCTTCATCAATATAGATTTTACTGACAACTAACTCATCAATATCTGCCCCCTCGTTATCTGCATTCGCAATTGCAGAATCGAGTGTTTTTTTTACAATCCCCGCAGCTTTTTTTCTGCTGAACTGCAAAATTTCTACTGCGCTCTCGACCCCGAGCCCTCTAATTTGATCTGCCACTAATCGGCATTTTTGAGCCGATATACGAGCATGCCTTAACTTTGCAACCGCTTCCATCTCATCACCCTATTTTGATTTCCGATCACCTGAATGACCCCGAAATGTCCTCGTTGCGGCAAATTCACCCAACTTATGACCGACCATATTTTCTGATACTAAAACAGGGACGTGCTGCCGTCCGTTATGTATCGCTATGGTCAAGCCAACCATATCCGGCAATACCATTGACCTACGCGACCATGTCTTAATAGGTTTTTTACTATTTTCACCCAAAGCCTTCTCAACTTTTTTTACTAAATGCTGATCAACAAAAGGCCCTTTTTTGATTGAACGGGGCATAATTTATTCCCTATTTACTTTTCCGTCTACGAACAATGAATTTATCCGTCTTTTTGTTTGCTCTAGTTTTATAACCTTTAGTTGGCATTCCCCATGGACTAACCGGATGCCGACCACCCGATGTGCGCCCTTCCCCACCACCATGCGGATGGTCTACTGGATTCATAGCCACACCTCGCACAGTTGGTCGAACACCTCTCCAACGGCTAGCACCCGCTTTACCTAATGACTTTAGAGAATGCTCTGAATTCCCTACTTCGCCAATAGCAGCCCGACATTCTGTGCGTACCTTCCGAATTTCCCCGGACTTTAAGCGTAAAGTCGCATAATCGCCTTCCCGTGCTAAAATCTGGACAGACTGACCGGCAGAACGTGCAATTTGTGCACCTTTCCCCGCCTTCAATTCAACACAATGCACCAACGTACCAACGGGAATATTACGCAGAGGCAAACAGTTACCAACAGCAATCGCCGCCTCTTGCCCTGACATCACCGCACCACCCACCTTCAAACCTTTCGGTGCAATAATGTATTGTTTAGCCCCATCCTGGTAAACAATCAGCGCAATATTCGCACTTCGATTAGGGTCATATTCAAGCCTATCAACCAAACCCGAGACACCATCTTTATTTCGCTTGAAGTCAATTAATCGATATTGTTGCTTATGGCCACCACCACGGTGCCGAGTCGTAATTCTACCTTTGTTATTTCTGCCACCTGTCTGTTTTTTTGCTACTGTCAATGCAGCAAGAGGTCTACCTTTATATATTTCATCATTAATGACCTTGACGACGAATCGACGGCCAGGTGATGTCGGTTTTGCTTTGACTAATGCCATGTTCTTTTGCCTATGATTACCCTTGTCCGAAGTCTATATCGTGACCTTCAGGTAGTGTCACGTATGCTTTTTTCCAGTCACTTTTGGCCCCTAAATAGCGGCCATGGCGCTTTAACTTCCCTTTGACATTCAGCGTACCAACTTTTATAACGTCAACATCAAATAATAATTTAATTGCTTTGGCAATTTCAGCTTTTTTTGCATCAGGTCTAACTTTAAACACAACTTGATTTCGAACTTCAGCTGATATTGTTGCTTTTTCGGAGATATGCGGTGCCATAATTATACTCAACAACCTTTCTTGGTTCATTTTGCACCCCCTTCAATCTGCCGAATTGCATCCTCGGTAATGAATATTTTTTTTGCTTTTACAAGCGTCACTGGATCCATATTTCTTTCTGTCACAACATTAAAATCGGGTAAATTCCTGGAGGCAAGACGAAGCGATTTTACATCTGTCGCTGTAATCAATGTCGCACCAGCAATACCAATCGATTGAATCTTTTGTGCCAATTCTTTTGTTTTTGGCTCTGAAATTTCAATCATCTCAATCGCAGCTAAACGACCACTTTTCACAAGCTGCGAGAGTATACAACAAAGCCCTTTTTGATACATTTTTTTATTTAGCTTCTGCGCAAAATTTCTTGGCTGAGCTGCAAAGGTGACACCACCCTTACGCCAGATCGGCGAGCGACTCGTCCCAGCACGCGCTCTTCCTGTCCCCTTTTGACGCCAAGGTTTTGCCCCCCCTCCAGCAACATTTGAGCGAGATTTTTGAGCCTTAGTTCCAGCTCTCCCACCCGCACGGTAGGCCGTAATCAGCTGATGAACCAAATCTTCGTTATACTCAACTCCAAACACTTTTTCTTCTACTTGGATAACTTCTTGGACACTACCATCTATTGCGCTAATTTTATTCAGATCCATATCTCGCATCCTTACCGCTTAGCCTTCATCGCATGTTTAATAATAACATTGCCCGATATTGGCCCAGGCACTCCACCTTTAATTAAAAGCACGCCTCTATCTTCATCAACGCGCACAACTTCCAAATTTTGGATTGTTCGCTTCACATTCCCCATATGCCCAGCCATTTTCTTTCCTTTAAACACTCTTCCTGGGGTCTGGCATTGCCCAATTGACCCTGGCGCTCGGTGAGAGATAGAGTTACCATGAGTCGCATCCTGCATTCGAAAATTGTGACGTTTCACTCCGCCAGCAAAACCTTTACCCTTAGAGACGCCAGAAACATCGACCTTCTCACCCACCTCAAATAAAGTTGCCTTTAATTCTTGGCCAGAAACATAATCTCCTCTCGCCATCAAGCGGAATTCTCTTAGCAGTATCCCGGCTTCCACACCATATTTCGCAAAATGCCCGGCATTAGGGCGACTCACTTTTGAGGCCTTTTTTTCGCCTGCAACCACCTGCACAGCCTCATACCCATCAGATTCGGCTGTTTTCACCTGAGCAATTCTATTATTAAGAATTTGGATAACAGTCACAGGAATAGAATCACCGCCCTCACCAAAAACTCTGCTCATACCGCATTTTTTTCCAATTAACCCAATAGACATGATCTACTTCCCAACATCAATATTCAAACCACAATCACCCACAAATGCGACAATCAAATCACCCTTTCAGCTTGATTTGCACATCAACACCTGCCGCCAGATCCAACCTCATCAGTGCATCAACCGTTTTATCCGTGGGATCTACGATATCCATCAAGCGTTTATGCGTACGAATTTCATATTGATCTCTAGCATCTTTATTCACATGCGGAGAAATAAGAATCGTAAATCGCTCTTTTTTTGTCGGCAAGGGTATTGGCCCTCTAACCTGGGCACCTGTCCGCTTAGCCGTCTCGACGATTTCCCTAGCTGACTGATCGATGAGTCGATAATCAAACGCCTTTAACCGAATTCTAATTGTTTGCTTGCTCATTATTCTTCGCTCAACCTAAAGTTACTCATGACATTTTTAACGTCTACCAACGGTAATGAGCGAATGCCTTATTCGCCTCCGCCATTTTATGCGTGTCTTCCCGTTTTTTTACCGCAGACCCTTTTGCTTCAGAAGCATCTAACAACTCACCGGCCAGGCGTCTAGCCATAGATTTCTCGCTCCGCTTTCTAGACGCATCAATCACCCAGCGCATCGCAAGTGTTATTCTCCGAACAGGCCTAACTTCCACCGGAACCTGATAAGTCGCTCCGCCAACCCGCCTTGATTTTACTTCAACCGATGGCTTGACATTATCTAACGCTTCTTCAAGACGGCTAACTGGATCACCACCTTTACGCTCTTCAATAAGCCCTAAAGCCTGATAAACGATCGCCTCAGCCACTGATTTTTTACCGCCAACCATTAATAAATTAATGAACTTTGCTAATAATGCATTTCCATATTTCGGATCTGGCAATATTTCCCTTCTCGCTACCACTCTTCTTCTAGGCATATCAAACGATTCCTATACAATTATTTTTTTGGCCGTTTAGTGCCGTATTTTGATCGACCTTGCTTTCTCCCGTCGACGCCAGACGTATCTAAACTGCCGCGGACGGTATGATAACGAACCCCAGGAAGATCTTTTACACGCCCGCCGCGAATCAGTATCACCGAGTGCTCTTGCAGGTTATGCCCTTCCCCACCTATATAGGTTGTAACCTCCATACCATTTGTCAGCCGCACTCTCGCGACCTTTCTCATTGCTGAGTTCGGCTTTTTAGGGGTTGTTGTGTAAACCCTCGTACACACCCCCCTCTTCTGCGGACAGCCATCCAATGCTGGCACATTACTTTTTTCGACTTTACGCTTACGCCCTTTGCGCACCAACTGATTGATTGTTGCCATCTAACACTCACTCTAAATATTTTTTAACAGACAAAGACAGACCACCATTGTGGACACGTCGCTTTATCGATGAATCCGTACCATGACATCTGCGGCAAGACTTGCCACTGCTGAGGAAGCGGAATTTTAGTACTGTACCTACAACATGTCAAGTAGTATTCATAGTCAGCAAAAGTCTATTCCATTGACCCTGTGATAGAACACCAGTACCCGATCAAACGCTATTTAATTTCTTCATTTAAGGCTTGCTTTAATTTCTCTTCCGCCTCCTCTTTTATTGCTTTTTTAGATTTTGCCAGTTGCACATTGGCTTTTTCCAACGCTTCACTTTGTTTTTTGCGTTGCCGCTCATTGTGATACGTCAATCCCGTTCCTGCTGGCACTAAACGCCCAACAATAACGTTTTCTTTCAGCCCCGCTAAACCATCTTTTAGCCCTCGTACTGCAGCTTCAGTCAACACACGTGTTGTCTCCTGAAAAGACGCCGCAGAAATAAAGGACTCAGTCGCTAAAGACGCTTTTGTGATACCTAATAAGACAGGCTCCCATTGCGCCACTATTTTATCTTGCGCCATGACCCGATCATTTTCATCCAGCATACTGCTCTTTTCGACCTGATCACCTTTAAGATAATGTGTATCGCCAGGATCCACAATAGACGATTTTCGCAACATCTGCCGCACAATCACTTCAATGTGTTTATCATTAATTTTGACCCCTTGGAGCCGATAAACATCTTGAATTTCTTTTACAACATATCCTGCCAAACGTTCTACACCAAGCAAACGTAAAATATCATGTGGTGATAATTCCCCATCTGCGACGATTTCACCCCGATCAATATGCTCACCTTCAAACACATTAATCGTCCGCCATTTAGGAATTAATTCCTCATGCCGCTCACCGTCAGCATCCGTTATCACCAGCCGTTGTTTACCTTTTGTCTCTTTTCCAAAACTCACTGTGCCAGAAATTTCAGCCAGAATAGCCGGATCTTTCGGCTTCCTTGCTTCGAACAGATCGGCTACCCGCGGTAAACCCCCAGTAATATCACGTGTTTTACTCGATTCCTGAGGAATTCGTGCAATAAACTCACCCACAAACACTTCCGCGCCATCATCCAACCCAATAATCGCACCTGCGGGCAAATAGTAATTTGCAGGCACTTTCGTACCAGGGATGCATAACTCGTTATCTTCTAGATCCACCAGTTTAATCATCGGCCTCATATCTTTTGCTGAGCTAGGCCTCTGCTTGGGATCCGTCACCACTAAGTTTGACAGACCTGTCGTTTCATCAATTTTTAACTCAACTGTCACGCCGTCAACAAAATCTACAAATTTTACGCGCCCGGCCACTTCTGTAATGATTGGATGTGTATGCGGATCCCAACTGGCAATAATTTGACCCGCTTCCACTTTATCCTTGTCAATGACGGTTAACTCAGATCCATATGTAATTTTGTATTTTTCTTTTTCGCGATTATATTCATCTAATACAACAATTTCACCTGATCGCGAGACAGCAATAGAGGTTCCACTTGGCCGCTTAACAACTTTTAAGTTATGCACTCTAACCGCACCACTCGTGTTAATTTGGATGTTATGCGCCGATGCCGCTGCCTGTGCGGCACCACCGATGTGAAAGGTTCTCATGGTTAATTGTGTACCAGGCTCCCCAATTGATTGCGCCGCAATCACACCAACCGCCTCACCAATATTGACCCGGTGGCCTCGCGCTAAATCTCTTCCATAACACGTCGCACACATACCATAACGTGTTTTACATCGAATCGGAGAACGCACGAGTATCTCATCAATGCCGGATTCATCCAGTACATTCACCCAGGATTCATCTAACAAGGTGCCAGACGGCACCACAACTTCATCGGTATTCGGTCGATAAACATCATCCACAACCGTTCGACCAAGCACTCGCTCCTTCAGAGGCTCAACGATATTCCCACCTTCAATTACAGGCGTCATGATAAAACCCGTTTTTGCACCGCAATCAATTTCAGTGATGACTAAGTCTTGCGCCACATCGACTAAACGCCGGGTCAAATAACCTGAATTCGCTGTTTTTAATGCGGTATCGGCTAACCCCTTTCGTGCACCATGAGTCGAAATAAAATACTGTAAAACATCTAAGCCCTCTCGAAAGTTAGCCGTAATCGGTGTTTCAATAATAGAACCATCTGGTTTTGCCATCAACCCCCGCATTCCCGCTAGCTGCCGAATTTGTGCATGAGACCCCCGAGCACCTGAATCGGCCATCATATAAATAGAGTTAAAAGATGCTTGCTGTACCGTTTCCCCTTCAGCATTAACCACATCCTCTTTACCCAATTTTTCCATCATGGAATTACCCACCTGGTCATTAATATGCGTCCAAATATCAACTACTTTGTTATAGCGTTCGTTTTGCGTCACGATTCCTTCAGCATACTGACTTGCAATTTCTCTGACTTCAATTTCGGCCGCAGCAATAATGTCATGCTTATCGTCAGGAACCATCATGTCACTCACACAAATCGACACCCCAGATTTGGTCGAATACTCAAATCCCATGTACATGAGCTGATCCGCAAAAACAACCGTTTCCTTCAAGCCAACCCGCCGATAACAAACATTAACCAGTTGAGATATTGCTTTTTTAGTCATTGTTTTATTAACAAGTTCGAACGGCAACCCTTTAGGCAATATCGTCGACATTAATGCCCGCCCTACCGTCGTATCAATACGCCGTGTACACTTCAGAATTTCGCCGTTTTCTTGTATGGACTCATCCAGAACCCTGACTTGTATCTTTGTTCCAAGGACAACTTCTTTGGCCAGATACGCTCTGTTAACTTCAGCAATATCGGCAAAAATCATGCCTTCACCAATCCCGTTAATTCTTTCGCGCGTCATATAGTACAGCCCAAGCACAACATCCTGTGACGGCACAATAATCGGCTCACCATTCGCGGGAGACAAAATATTATTCGTCGACATCATCAGACTACGGGCTTCTAATTGCGCCTCAATCGATAACGGTACGTGCACGGCCATTTGATCACCATCAAAATCCGCATTAAACGCAGTACAAACGAGTGGGTGTAACTGTATCGCTTTACCTTCAATCAACACTGGCTCAAATGCCTGAATACCCAATCGATGTAGTGTTGGTGCTCGGTTTAACATCACCGGATGCTCACGAATAACTTCTTCAAGAATATCCCAAACTTCGGAGCCTTCCCGCTCAACTAATTTTTTCGCGGCTTTAATCGTTGTTGAAAGACCTCTCAATTGCAATTTACTAAAAACAAATGGCTTAAATAACTCTAAGGCCATTTTTTTAGGTAAGCCGCATTGATGCAGCATTAACGTCGGCCCAACAACGATGACAGAACGTCCTGAGTAATCAACTCGCTTACCCAGTAAATTTTGTCTAAAACGGCCTTGTTTACCCTTAATCATATCTGCCAATGATTTTAAAGGCCGTTTGTTGGTTCCTGTTATCGCTCTACCACGACGCCCATTATCCAAGAGCGCATCAACCGATTCCTGTAACATGCGCTTTTCATTTCGAACAATGATATCTGGCGCATTCAAATCAAGAAGTCTTTTTAAGCGATTATTTCGATTGATAACACGGCGATATAAATCATTTAAATCTGATGTCGCGAAACGGCCACCATCCAGTGGAACCAAAGGTCTCAACTCTGGTGGCAAAACGGGCAAAACGGACAAAACCATCCATTCGGGTCGATTGCCCGATTGTGCTAACGCTTCCATTAACTTTAAGCGTTTTGCCATTTTCTTTATTTTTGTCTCTGACGTTGTATTGCCAACCTCTTCACGTAATGAGTTGACTTGCTCATTCAGCTCAAGCGAGCTCAATAGCTGAAAGACAGCATCCGCTCCCATGCGAGCGTCGAATTCATCACCATATTCTTCTAAAGAGTCTAAGTATTGCTCATCCCCCAGTAATTGCCCTCTTTCTAACGGCGTCATACCCGGCTCAATCACAACAAACGATTCGAAATACAATACACGCTCAATATCTTTAAGCGTCATATCGAGAAGAAGCCCAATGCGCGATGGTAAAGACTTTAAAAACCAAATATGAGCCACTGGACTTGCAAGCTCAATATGCCCCATTCGCTCTCGCCTTACTTTAGCGAGTGTGACCTCTACACCACATTTTTCACACACCACGCCCCGGTGCTTTAAACGCTTATATTTTCCACAAAGACATTCGTAGTCACTCACTGGGCCAAAAATTTTGGCACAAAATAGACCGTCTCTTTCCGGCTTGAATGTGCGATAGTTAATCGTTTCTGGTTTTTTAACTTCACCATACGACCAAGACCGAATCATTTCCGGAGATGCAAGCCCGATTCGGATTGAGTCAAAGTCTCTATTTTGCCCTTGTTGTTTTAAAAGTTTGAGTAAATCTTTCAACAGCATTCTCCTGTTCTATGATACTAGCGCAATGGGCAATTAACTTTATTCCAAATCGATATTAATGCCTAACGACCGAATCTCTTTTAACAAAACATTAAACGATTCCGGCATTCCGGCATCCATATAATGGTTTCCATCCACAATGTTTTTATACATTTTGGTTCTACCATTTACGTCGTCTGATTTTACTGTCAGCATCTCTTGTAACGTATATGCCGCACCATACGCTTCAAGCGCCCAAACTTCCATCTCCCCAAATCGCTGCCCACCAAACTGAGCTTTACCACCCAATGGCTGTTGTGTGACCAAACTGTAGGGGCCGGTGGATCTCGCATGCATTTTATCATCGACTAAATGATTGAGTTTTAACATATACATATAACCAACAGTCGTTAGGCGTTCAAAATATTCGCCTGTCCGCCCATTAATCAGTTGCGATTGCGCCGTTTTTGGCAACCCTGCCAATTCCAGCATTCGCTCAATATCTTTCTCTGCAGCGCCATCAAATACTGGCGTTGCCATTGGCACCCCTTCCCTTAGGTTGCTCGCAAGCTCTAACAAATCTTTATCTTCAAATCCACTTAAATCCTCTGTTTTTCCGCCAGAGTTATAAATTGCATTTAAAAAATCTCGAATTTCTGTTACGTCAGACTCTGCATCCAGCATTTTGCCAATTTTCAGCCCAAGCCCTTTTGCCGCCCAACCAAGGTGCGTCTCCAAAACTTGGCCAACGTTCATCCGAGAAGGAACGCCCAATGGGTTCAGCACAATATCAACCGTCACCCCATCTTCGGTATAAGGCATATCTTCAACAGGAACAATCGTGGAAATAACGCCCTTATTTCCATGTCGACCAGCCATCTTGTCGCCAGGCTGTAAGCGACGCTTCACGGCCAAATACACCTTCACCATTTTCAGCACACCTGGCGGTAAATCATCTCCATTGGTCAGCTTATCTCTTTTCTCTTTAAAACGTTTTTCAAATTCATCTTTCATCTGTGCAATTGCCTCAACAATTGCGGCTAACTGCTCTGCTGCAGTTTCATCCTGCAGACGAACATGGCTAAAATCACTTTGCTCGATGCGGCCAATATATTCTTCAGTAATCAGAACCCCAGAAACCAATCCTTTGGGGCCAGACGCTGCCACCTGCCCAAGAATTAATTTTTTAAGCCGTAAATAGGCATTTTCCCGCATAATCCGAAGCTGTTCATTTAAATCTTTACGAATTCCTTTTAGGCCTTCTTCCTCAATCAGAGTAGAACGTACATCTTTTTCCACCCCATCACGTGTGAAGACTTGTACATCAATCACCGTCCCATCAATCCCTGACGACACCCGTAGCGACGTATCTTTAACGTCCGAGGCTTTTTCACCAAAGATGGCACGCAGTAATTTTTCTTCTGGCGTCAATTGCGTTTCCCCTTTTGGCGTTACCTTACCCACCAAAATATCACCCGCCTTAACTTCAGCCCCAATGTACACAATCCCGGATTCGTCCAATTTCCCCAGCGAGCTCTCACTCACATTCGGAATATCACCACTAATTTCCTCTGGCCCCAGTTTTGTATCTCGTGCAACACAGGTTAATTCTTCGATATGGATCGTTGTAAAACGATCTTCTTTCACAACCCGCTCCGAGATTAATATGGAATCCTCAAAGTTGTACCCATTCCAGGGCATAAATGCGATCAACATATTTTGACCCAACGCAAGCTCACCAAGATCCGTTGAAGGGCCATCCGCAAGTACATCTCCTCGTGAAATCATATCACCGGTGATCACGAGTGGTTTTTGGTTAATACACGTATTCTGATTTGAGCGTGTGTATTTTGTGAGGTTATAAATATCAACCCCAGCTTCACCCGCTTCAGTTTCATCGTCATTTACTCGAATCACGATACGTGCGGCGTCGACTGACTCGACATAACCGCCTCGCTTTGCAACAACCGTCACCCCAGAGTCAGTGGCCACCGTGCGCTCCATACCTGTGCCAACCAATGGCTTTTCAGCGCACAATGTCGGTACCGCCTGGCGCTGCATATTTGAGCCCATCAAGGCTCTATTGGCATCATCATGCTCAAGAAACGGAATCAACGATGCTGCCACAGAGACAATTTGCTTTGGAGAAACATCCATGTATTCCACTTTGGCTCGTGTATACAACGCAAATTCATTTTGATGCCGACAAGACACCAATTCGTCAAGTAATAAGCCACTTTCATCCACGGTTGCATTGGCTTGCGCAATAACAAATCGACCTTCTTCAATCGCTGACAAATATTCCACTTCATGCGTAATTTTTTGATCGATCACTTTTCGATAGGGGGTTTCTAAAAAACCAAATTCATTTGTCCGTGCATAAACTGATAAAGAGTTGATTAAACCAATATTCGGTCCTTCTGGCGTCTCAATTGGGCAGACACGCCCATAGTGCGTTGGGTGCACATCTCTCACTTCAAAACCCGCACGTTCACGCGCCAAACCGCCAGGCCCAAGCGCAGAAACACGCCGCTTATGTGTGACTTCAGACAGAGGATTATTTTGATCCATGAATTGCGAAAGCTGGCTTGATCCAAAAAATTCTTTAATGGCCGCCGAGACCGGTTTTGCATTAATCATCTCTTGTGGCATTAAGTTTTCTGATTCTGCCAGTGAAAGCCGCTCCTTAACCGCTCGCTCAACCCTCACCAAACCAACACGAAATTGGTTTTCTGCCATTTCACCCACACTGCGAATTCGTCGATTTCCAAGGTGATCAATATCATCAACAACCCCAGAGCCGTTGCGAATATCAATTAAAACCTGCAAAACTTCTGTAATGTCATCATTTGAAAGAATGCCCTCACCTTTCGAGGCTTTTCTCGCTAAACGCATGTTGAATTTCATTCGGCCAACCGCAGAAAGATCATACCTTTCTGGGGTAAAAAATAGATTTTGAAATAAATTCTGCACCGCATCTTTTGTTGGCGGCTCGCCAGGTCTCATCATCCGATAAATTTCAACTTGCGCTTCCAAGGCTGTTGTTGACGGGTCTACCTTTAGGGTCGATGAGATATAGGGGCCCTGGTTAAGATCGTTAGTATAAATCGTAACCAGTTCCTTGATGTTTTGAGCTAAGCAAATCTCAATCAATTCTTCCGTAATTTCATCGTTTGCCGCAGCAATAATTTCACCGGTTGTTGTATCCAGAACGCTTTTCGACAAGGTTTTACCAATCATATATTCGTGCGGAACGGTTAAATGATCGATCCCTTGCTTCTGTATTTCCCGAATATTTTTCGCACTAATTTTACGACCTTTTTCAACTAAAATCGTATCCCCAATTTTTATATCGGCACTGGCAGTCTCGCCCCGCAATCGGTCTGGCACTAATTTTAAGGTGACACACTCATCACTTAACTCGAATGTGATTTTTTCAAAAAACATATCCAACATTTCTTCGTTCGAATAACCAAGTGAACGGAGTAAAATCGTAGCCGGTAGCTTCCGTCTACGGTCAATACGTGTATAAATGCAGTCTTTGGCATCAAACTCAAAATCTAGCCATGAACCACGATAAGGAATGACTCGGGCCGAAAAAAGTAGCTTACCCGAAGAGTGTGTTTTTCCCTTATCGTGATCAAAGAAAACACCTGGCGATCGGTGCAATTGCGATACAATAACCCGCTCTGTACCATTAACGACGAACGTGCCATTATTTGTCATTAAGGGCATTTCACCCATATAAACTTCTTGCTCCCGGATATCCTTAATAATCTTAGAACCTGCCGGAGCATCTTTATCATAAATTTTAAGTCTAACTTTTACACGCAAAGGTGCTGAGTAAGTTGCGCCCCGTAATTGGCACTCTTTAACATCAAATATTGGACGACCTAGTCGATAGTTAACATACTCAAGTTCTGCGTTTCCAGAATAACTTTTTATTGGAAAAACGGACTGAAACGCCGCATGTAACCCTTGATTTTTTCTTGAATCATCTTGCCCGTTGTCTTGTAAAAACGACCGATAAGAAGCTAATTGTATTTCGAGAAGATAGGGAACTTCCAGAATATCATTTCGTTTACCGAAATCATTTCGTATTCTTTTTTTCTCTGTATAAGAGTAGGTCATTATGACTCCTCAGGATCGAATTAGCGTTTTGTTGCTCGGAATATGCAGCACAAATAGGGAAAGGCCGGCAGTAGACACTGTCGACCTCCAAATACTGCGTGATCACTTAAATTACTTAATCTCAGCAGTACCACCTGCTTCTTCAACTTTCTTCTTAATCTCTTCAGCTTCCGCTTTTTCCACACCTTCTTTGATGGGAGCCGGCGCGCCTTCCACAAGCGCTTTTGCTTCTTTCAAGCCAAGCCCTGTAATCGCTCGAACGGCTTTAATCACACCCACTTTAGCTGCGCCAAAACTTGTCAAAACCACACTAAATTCAGTCTGCTCTTCCGCAGCTGCACCGCCAGCGTCTCCAGCTGGAGCCGCAGCAACGGCTGCAGCTGCAGTTACACCAAATTTTTCTTCCATGTCGCTAATTAACTCGACAACTTCCATTACCGTCATGCTAGCAATGGCTTCTAAGATATCCTCTTTTGATACGCCCATCATGTTCTCCTGAACTAAGTTTTTTACGAAAAGTTACGCTTCTTTCGAGGCTTTTACTGCTGCCACAGTTCTGACGAGTTTGCTTGTCGGCTCATTCAGTGTTCTAACAAATTTTTCAACCGGTGCTTTCATCAAAGCCATTAGCATACTGATAGCTTGATCATAAGTTGGTGTTTTTGCGAGTGTTTCCAACTGTTCTCCGCCGGAAACTTTTCCACCAATTGCAACCAGCTTTGGCACCATTGCTTTGTTTTCTTTGATAAAATCCCTAATGACTCGCGCAGCAGATCCAGGGTCTTCTTTTGAAAATGCTAAAATAAGTGGCCCAGTTAGCCCTTCATTCATACACTCAAAATCTGTTCCTACAAAAGCCCGCTTTGCTAAGGTATTTTTAGTGACTTGCACATGAACCGATTGTTTACGCGCTTCTGCACGTAATTTTGTTAACTCACCAGTAGAAACACTCCGATACTCAGCAGCAACTACCGCAATTGAGTTCTTTGCTATTTCTGCTATTTCAGCAACAATCGCCTTTTTCTGATCTAAACTTAGTGCCATATATGGCTTCCTTTACGATAGTTGATCATACATGACCCTATTTTTCAGGTTTTACCCTAAAGTATGGCGATCCTAAAACAGTATCCACCATCTGCGTAGGCAATTTAAGCTTCTCAGCACCTACGGTCTCGGATGATTACGCAAAAAATGCGAATCTTTCCAAATTTTAAATCTCTAAGCTCGCTTGATCTACCTGAATTCCTGGCCCCATGGTACTAGATAAAGAAATTTTCTTTAGATAAATCCCTTTAGCAGTGGATGGTTTGGATTTTTTCAAATTGTTAATAAGCGCCTCTAAATTGCCTTTAATCGCACTAATGTCAAAATCAATTTTACCGATACCACAATGTATAATGCCGGCTTTATCGGCTCGGTATCTCACCTGTCCCGCTTTCGCATTTTTAACTGCTGTCGCCACATCTGGTGTCACCGTACCAACTTTTGGATTTGGCATTAAACCACGCGGGCCTAAAATTTGACCCAACTGCCCAACAACACGCATTGCATCAGGCGAGGCGATCACCACATCAAAGTCCATGTTCCCGCTTTTGACCTCATCGGCCAAATCATCCATGCCGACAATATCGGCGCCAGCCGCTTTAGCTGCTTCAACATTTGGGCCTTGTGTAAACACCGCAACGCGTACGCTTTTACCTGTCCCATGTGGGAGCACTGTTGCACCACGCACGACTTGGTCAGATTTACGTGGGTCAACACCCAAATTAACCGAGACATCAATCGATTCTGAAAATTTCACTGTGGACAATTCCTTGAGCAAATTCAATGCATCAGAAATTGCATATAATTTCCCTTCCTCAAGCGTCTCGTTGATTTTTTTCTGTCTTTTTGAAAGTTTTGCCACGCCTATCCCTCTACGTCCACACCCATACTACGTGCACTACCCGCAATAATTTTCACTGCTGCATCCAAATTGGAAGCATTTAAATCTTCCATTTTGGCCGTTGCAATTTCTTCTAATTGCGCTCGCGAAATTTTACCTACTTTATCTGTATTGGGTGCTCCGCTGCCCTTTTGAACCCCTATCGCTTTTTTAATCAAAATCGATGCCGGTGGTGTTTTTGTCACAAACGTGAAACTTCGATCGTTGTAGACAGTAATCACAACGGGTGTTGGCAGACCCTTTTCTATTTTTTGTGTTTTTGCATTAAACGCCTTACAGAACTCCATAATATTGACGCCATGCTGACCTAACGCAGGCCCAACCGGTGGGCTTGGATTCGCCTCTCCCGCTTTTACTTGCAACTTAATATAAGCTTGTATTTTTTTTGCCATACTATGACTCCTTGGGTACAAACGCTTTCCAGCTCCCCGTTAACTCTTTTCAACCTCACCAAAACCGAGTTCTACTGGCGTTGAGCGCCCAAAAATTAACACGGCCACACGTAAACGGCTTTTTTCGTAGTTAACTTCTTCAACCACACCACTAAAATCAGCAAACGCCCCATCCGTTACCCGTACAACTTCCCCAGATTCGAACAACACTTTTGGCCTTGGCTTATCAACACCCTCTTCTACACGCTGTAGAATCGCTTCCGCTTCTTTCTCAGTAATCGGTGCTGGACGATCACCTGTCCCGCCGATAAAACCCAAAACTTTTGGCACATCTTTGACTAAATGCCATGTTTCATCGTTCATTTCCATCTGAACAAGCACGTAACCTGGAAAAAATTTTCGCTCACTTTTTCGCTGCTGCCCAGCTCGCATTTCAACAACTTCCTCAGTGGGCACCAAAATTTGGCCAAAATATTCATCCAAATTATGCCGACTTACTCTATCTTCCAATGACGACTTTACACGCGCCTCGAAACCGGAATACGCATGCACTACATACCAGCGTTTGCTCACGTTATCCCCCTTGCCCTGTCAGCAAGCCAACCGTCCAATGTAACGTTCCATCAATAATGGACAACATGATGCCAACGATAATCACCATAACGATAACAATCATTGTCGTTTGAACCGTCTCAGCTCTTGTTGGCCAAACAACTTTACGCACCTCAACTCTCGACTCTTGAGCAAAGCCCCAAACATTTCTGCCACGTTCGGTTTTCAAAGCAATTAAAGCTGCAACAATTGCACCGACTAAAATACCCCCCACTCTAAGCACCTGATGCGCATCGGGAAATCGATAAAAAATAATAATCGATGAAAGTAAAATAGCAACAGCCCCCATCAGCTTAATACTGTCTGCTCGCGAACCACCTTCTTCTTTTGCACTCATCCAACATTCAACCTGCGCATAAAAATGGCAGGCCAGGAGGGAATCGAACCCCCAACCTGCGGTTTTGGAGACCGCCGCTCTGCCAATTGAGCTACTGGCCTAATACAAAAAACAAGGTGTCAAAACCTCACCGTTAATTACTCAATCACTTTCGATACAACACCCGCACCAACGGTACGACCACCTTCCCGAATAGCGAACCGAAGCCCTTCTTCCATAGCAATCGGTGCAATCAACTTGACGACGACCTTAACATTATCACCTGGCATAACCATTTCAACATCTTGGGGCAAGTCGACTGCACCCGTAATATCTGTTGTTCGGAAATAAAATTGTGGTCGATAGCCGTTAAAGAACGGTGTATGCCGACCGCCCTCATCTTTACTTAAGACATAAACTTCTGCTTCAAAGTGAGTATGCGGTGTAATTGTCCCAGGGTGGGCCAATACCTGGCCACGCTCAACATCTTCACGCTTCGTTCCACGTAATAAAACACCGACATTATCACCAGCAACACCTTCATCTAACAACTTACGGAACATTTCAACGCCAGTACACGTCGTGATCACCGTATCTTTAATGCCGATAATGGCAACGTCTTCACCGATTTTCACTTTTCCACGCTCAATTCGACCGGTAACTACCGTTCCACGACCAGAGATTGAAAACACATCTTCAATCGGCATTAAGAAGGCTTGCTCAACATCACGCTCAGGCTCAGGGATATAACTATCCATTTCATCCAGCAATTTTTTAATTGATGGCACGCCAATATCAGAGGTATCACCCTCAAGTGCTTTTAATGCAGACCCGATAATGATCGGTGTGTCGTCTCCTGGAAATTCATAAATATCCAGCAATTCCCGCACTTCCATCTCAACCAATTCAAGCAATTCTTCATCGTCTACCATGTCGGCTTTATTCATATAGACAACGATGTAAGGGACACCAACTTGACGCGCCAACAAAATATGTTCACGTGTTTGTGGCATAGGACCATCAGCAGCGGATACGACTAAAATCGCACCATCCATCTGAGCGGCTCCTGTAATCATATTTTTCACATAGTCAGCATGACCTGGGCAATCAACATGCGCATAGTGCCGCGCCGCCGTTTCATACTCAACATGCGCAGTAGCAATGGTAATACCACGTTCACGCTCTTCAGGCGCGTTATCAATTTGATCGTAGGCTTTAAATTCACCCCCTTGAGCTTCCGCCATTACTTTAGTCAATGCTGCTGTCAACGTCGTTTTACCGTGGTCGACGTGACCGATTGTACCAACATTCACATGCGGCTTATTTCGCTCAAACTTCTGTTTAGACATGAACCGACTTCTCCAATTGTTATTACAGCTAATTTTTTATGGAGCCCATAACCGGATTTGAACCGGTGACCTCTTCCTTACCAAGGAAGTGCTCTACCGACTGAGCTATATGGGCAAACATTAAAACTCTTAAATAAAGCACCTAAATCAACAATGGGCTTAACAAAGAAATTGGAGCGGGTGGCGGGAATCGAACCCGCATCTTCAGCTTGGAAGGCTGAAGTAATAGCCATTATACCACACCCGCTACATTAAAATTTTCCTATATTAATACGGATAGAGATGGTGGAGGGGGGAGGATTCGAACCTCCGAAGGCAGAGCCAGCAGATTTACAGTCTGCCCCCTTTGGCCGCTCGGGAACCCCTCCCAGACTCTAGCGCTAGGCAAGAAAGGCGTGATTATAGAGTCGATTTTTTCAGTTTGCAAGTGAGATTTCATTTTTTTTCTACGCAGCCCAAACCACAAGATCCACTCAACCTGTCCGACTTAACAGGTTAATCGTTTAATTGAAAATTATGTTCTATTTTGTTCCGCGTGAACTACACTCTGGTATAAGTGTTGCTTATTAACAAATAGTGGCCAAATACGCTATTTTTGCAGCCTAAATACAACAATAAAAAGTGACTTGGATCTTAATTATGATAAAAAATAAAAAACTACTGATCGGGGCGATCTTATCCGCCTTCGCTGGCTCCGCCCACGCAACCAATGGGATGTTTTCACACGGTTATGGTACTGCAAATAAAGGCCTCGCTGGCGCAGGTGTTGCCTCAACCAATCAAGGGGCAATCTCATCTGCCACCAACCCTGCTAGTATGGCATTTGTCGGGAACGAGCTCACCTTAGGGTTAGAGCTTTTCGCGCCACGCCGAAGTTACGAAACAAATGACAATGGCGGCTCCGGCTTTGAGTTATTTCCTGCCGGAAATGGCACAGGCAATAAGGTTGAAAGCCAGAATGACTGGTTCGGGATTCCCTCTTTTGCTTATAGTATGAAACTTGGCGGCAGCAATCTGGGTATTGCCGTGTATGGAAATGGCGGCATGAATGCAGAGTATCGTGCGGATGACACCATTTTTGGCCTAAATAATGTCGGTGTTCAGACATTATTAGCGGGTAATGGCTTTTCTCAAGGCCCCTTTGGCGGCGGCACTGCCTCCATCGACCTGTCGCAACTGTTTACCAATTTATCCTTTGCTTCCAAATTATCTGAGCATTCATCCTGGGGCGTTAGCCTGATTTTTGCCGTGCAATCTTTAAAAATCAGGGGCGTTCAATCTTTCGCTGGCTTCACTGAAACCTTTAACCAAGTCTTTGGTGCAACCTTAGCCGCCAATGGTAACAACATCCCACTCGCAACTGCCGCAGGCTTAGCCGCCGTAGATAACATGTCAAATCAAGGCCGAGAATACGCATTCGGTGCGGGTGGTAAAATTGGCTATTTGACCGAAGTCATGAACGGTGTTTCTGTCGGCTTATCTTACCAGTCAAAAATTTATATGACAGAGTATGATGATTATTCTGATTTGCTCGCAGAAAATGGCGATTTAGACATCCCTGCAACAGCGTCGGTTGGCGTAACCTGGGATTTAACCCCAAAATCAACCCTATTGCTTGACGTGCAATACATTTTTTATTCCGATGTTGATGCGATCGGTAATAGTATCGATAAACTCGCGGGCTGCCCAAGCTCTGGTGGAGGCACAAACACCGCTAATTGCTTTGGCGGTGATGATGGCGCTGGCTTCGGATGGAGCGATATGTCGATTATAAAATTGGGATGGGAATGGCAGTCCAATCCAGAATGGATCTGGAGAGTGGGTTATAGCCATGGGAAACAACCCATTCCGAGCAGCGAAACAGCCTTAAACATTTTGGCTCCCGCACTGATTGAAAATCACGTCACTTTTGGCTTTACTAAGAAAATAAGCAAAAATAGTGATTTCAATTTTGCTGCCATGTATGCACCAAAGTCCAGCGTTACGGGTAACTCAGTGATTAACTCTACGTTAGACGCTAATTTGGATGGTATTCCAGAGACAGCCGCAGAAATCGCCCAAACGACCGAGCTTGAAATGCATCAGTATTCTTTGGAAGCAAGCTGGAGCACACGCTGGTAGGCACCCGCTGTTATTTACACCCGTATATGCAGGTGATTCATCACTTTTTGAAAATCACCTGCAATTATTCCCTCCAGACACTCAAGACTTTTGATCATCACCTCAGAAATGGCCTCACGATCCACAGCCGCCGGTTTTCCCAAGACATAATTTAACACTTTTGAACGATCCCCTGGATGGCCAATGCCCACACGCAAACGCCAAAACCCCTTAGCTCCCAAACAATCGATCACACTTTGAACACCATTATGACGGCCGGCGCTACCCCCACATTTTAAGCGCCCCACACCAGCATCAAAGTCCAGGTCATCGTATACCACCAGCACCTGCTCAACCGGTATTTTATAAAAATTAACCAACGCCGCAACAGATTGACCACTGAGATTCATATAGGTTAGCGGCTTCAGCACGCGCACTTTTTTATGGGCAATCACGCCTTCCCCAAGCTCACCTTTGAATTTGGTATCGACTCGCAGCGTCCAATCCAGTTTCTCTACCAGCTGATCAACGAACCAAAACCCAGCATTATGCCGTGTCATTAAATACTTTGGCTCCGGATTCCCTAGGCCAACGATAAGCGCTATTCCCGACATGGTTTTGACTTAACTTAGGTGGGCCTAGCGCAACACGCTAGGCTAAGGTGGATTATTTTTTGCTTTTATATAACGCTGCAACCGGCGCATCAAATTTCGCCCCATATTTCAAAGCAACAAGCGCAACACCTTCGGGTAAATGGATATTGGATAAATGCAGTAACTCTTCAAGACCCATTGCAGATACATCAATCTCCAACACTTCAGGGATATCTTTAGGCAAACATTCAACCTCTATCGTGGTTAAGTGACGCGAAATAAGCCCGCCGTCCTGAATACCGGGTGCATCGTCCTCACCCACAAAGATGAGAGGCACCATAATTTTTAAGGCGACATCATCACTCACGCGCTGAAAATCTACATGTATCACGACGGCTTTATACGGATGTCGATGTATATCTTTCAACACCACACACTCTTCTTTGCCTTCAATCGACAAGGTGATTAGCTGAGAGAAAAACGATGCATTTTCTATGGATTTTGTAAATTCATTGTGTTTGAGACTCAAAGAGACGGGATCTTTTTCTCCGCCATACACAATCGCCGGGATTTTGTTTTCCAGACGCAGGCGGCGGCTCGCACCTTTCCCCTTATTTGTCCGAATTTCGGCTAAAACCTGATTCATAATGATACTCCATGGATGCGTGCGCTGCCGTCTCGCGACCAGACTCACAGCTCACAAAAAAGGAAGGGCAGTATAAACCAAAGGGGAAGAGGACACCATAACTAGCCCTCAATCCATATATAAGGAACTAACGGATTCATTTTCGTGCATACGCCGCATGGTTTCAGCCAGAATGTCCGCAATACTCAAACAGCGCACTTTTTCGCATGCCTCACCTTCAGGCTTCAGCGGAATGGTGTCGGTTACCACCAATTCGTCTAATTCAGATTGCTCAAGGTTGTTAATCGCAGGGCCGGAAAGCACGGGGTGCGTACAATACGCGACAACTTTTAACGCCCCTTTTTCTTTCAACGCCTTGGCGGCTTGGCACAACGTGCCCGCAGTATCGACCAAATCATCGACTAACACACAAGATTTCCCAGCGACATCACCAATGATATTCATCACTTTCGCTTCATTTGGCTGAGGGCGTCTTTTATCAATGATCGCCAAATCCGCATCACCCAGTTGTTTGGCTAACGAACGCGCCCTAACAACCCCGCCAACATCCGGCGAAACCACAATTAAATTCGGGTATTTTTGACGCCAAATGTCCCCCAAAAGAACTGGAGAGGCATACACATTATCGACGGGAACCCCAAAGAAGCCTTGAATTTGATCGGCATGCAAGTCAACAGTTAAGACGCTATCAACACCGGAGTTTGTGAGCATACTGGCAACCACCTGTGCGGTAACCGGCACCCTAGCAGAGCGCGGGCGACGATCCTGTCTCGCATAACCAAAATACGGTATCACGGCTGTAATTGTATGTGCAGAGGCTCGCCGCATGCCATCCACCATCACAAGCAGTTCCATTAAATGGTTATTGACTGGAGAACACGTGGGCTGAACGATAAAAATATCCCGGCCTCGCACACTCTCCATGATTTCAACCATGATTTCATCGTCACTAAAGCGCGCGACAATGGCCTTACCTAAAGACAGGTTGAGATAGTGTGTAATATCTTTTGCAAGTTGGGGATTTGCATTACCAGCGAAAACCATCATTCCGGATTCGGACATCGTATATTCCTAAACGAACGGTGGCCCAAGAAATGGCTGGGGTGCCAGGATTCGAACCTGGGAATGCAGGGATCAAAACCCTGTGCCTTACCGCTTGGCGACACCCCAACTAAGTGACGCCGCAATTATCAGTGTTTTGGCAAATTTTTTCAAGCAGTGGCGATAGATTCTTGCCTTTCGCAATGAAAAAAGACCATTGAGAGGGTATTTTTTCACCGAGCTTAGATGCGGATTCATGGCTTTCAAAGACCGCAAAAACACATGCCCCCGTCCCCGTTAGTCGTGGTGTTGTCTGCTGCGCCTTCAACCATGCCATGATTTGTTTGATTTCTGGATAACGCTGACAAACCACACTCACACAATCATTCCGCACATCACCTGACAAAAAATCTGCAATGGTGATGGGCTCGGAGTGCCGAGCGAGTGCCGCATCCTCAAAAATACTCGCCGTTGCAACCCCCGTATCTGGTTTGATCACTAGATACCAAGGTTCCGGTAATATCACCGTACTCAATTCATCCCCGATACCTTCTGCCCAAGCCGCACGACCATGCACAAAAACGGGGACATCGGCACCTAAGGTGCGGCCTAACGCCGCCAATTCAGATTCTGTATAGTGCACATGCCAGAGTTGATTTAACACCCGCAGGGTTGTTGCTGCATCCGAGCTCCCTCCGCCAACCCCTCCCCCAATGGGTAAGCGCTTGCGAAGAAAAATTTCGACCCCTTGCGATACCTTCGCGCTAGCCTGTAGTAACGCCGCCGCCCGAAGTGTTAGGTCTGCCGCAAGCTCAACACCCGGAATCGCCTCATGGCGCTTGATGATGCCATCGGTCAGCACAAAAGCCATGTCATCGCCAAAATCCAAAAATTGAAACACCGTTTGCAAATCATGATAACCATCGGCTCTACGCCGGATCACTCTTAACATTAGGTTTAATTTTGCCGGCGCAGGCCACCAAATCACTCGAACCAATCCTTGATAATCAGCTTAACTTCTATCGACCCATTTTCTGCCACAATTTTACTCGGCAGGCCCTGTTCAGAATATCGCAAATAACTCACTTCCCAACCATCCTGAATAATTTCTTCAAGACGGCCTTGGCTATTTTTGACGACTTTAGCCGGGGATCTCTGATCAACCCGCCCCAAGACCCAATATCGCAACGAGTCTATTGGCACAGCAACCCCCAGCGCCTCCGTAAACACTTGCTCTGGGTTTTGGTACAGCGCACTTTGTCCATCAGGATAATACGCTTGCACAAATGCAGCGGTGCCTTTTAACGTGGTTGTCCCCTGGCCCAACGGGGCGATGAGCTGCATCTGAAATTGATCCCCGTTTTGTTGCCAAATGAGGGTCACACTCCAAGCTTCATCACCTTTGACCACACCTAGACGAGCGCGCATTTTCCACTGTTCGACATTGACCTTAACTGGCGGGACATGTGTTGCCGGTGGCTTTGGTTGCCCCCCCGTACAGGCGAATAAAAACAACGGGATGAGCCCATAACAGAGGGATTTAAAAATAATCGTTTAACTCCAGTAAATATTTATTATCCGGCTCTTTCCCTAAGCCTTCTTGCCAAATTTGTTTCGCCTCAACATGCTCACCTCGGCGGTAAAGCACTTCACTCAAATGCGCTGCAATTTCACCATCCGCAAGTTTTGTGTAAGCTTCACGCAAATAGGCGGTTGCTGCAGAAAGGTGACCCAGCTTATATTGAACCCAACCCATGCTATCCATCACTGCCGCATCATCCGGTTTCAGCACAAAAGCCAACTGAATTAACGGCAGTGCTTCATGGTAACGCCCCGTCTGTTCTGCCAAAGTATACCCTAAGGCATTCAGTGCATTTGCATTTTCAGGGTTGTGCTTGAGTATCTGGCGTAAATCCCGTTCTAAAATATCCAACCGACCCATTTTTTCACCTAACAATGCCCGATTGTATAATATTGTCTGGTCGTCTGGGTAGGTTGCCAATGCATCATTGTATAGCGCCATTTGCACGTCAAACAATTTGGCCCTTTCCAGAATATCCCCCTCTAGCAGGAACAGTTTGACACTGAGCTTTGGAAACAAAACGCGCAAATTTCGCACCAAAGCCCGAGATTCTTCTATTTTTTCATCTAACGCCAGTAAATCAATCATTCTCAAACGCGCATCCAGATAGTATTTACCTTGACCCACTTGGCGATACCATTGGTAGGCTTTTTCGCTTTGCTTCAGCTCATCACCCAACTGCCCCAAATAAAACCGCACCTCATCCGATTTAAATTGCGCTCGATGTAAAACCTGTAAATACTGCCCGGCAGCATCAAACGCTTGTGTCTGCATTGAGAGTAAAGCCAAGGCATAAATGGTATTGTTATCCTTGGGTTTATCAGCCAGCACACTTTGAAAGACCTGCTTGGCTTTGGCGTAATTTTTGTCGTCAACCAATAAACGAGCATAGGTATTTTTCACCGAAAAGCTGGCGTCACCCTCGGCATATAAGTCTTGAAAATAGGTCAGCGCGGCCTGTTTTTTACCCGAACTAATCAAAATTCGCCCAAACAACGCTTTTGCTGCCGCATTATCCGGCGCTTGTTGTAACACCCATTCCACACGCGCCTGCGCCAACGGGTAATCTTTTGCGACCACGGCCAATTTGGCTAACGCAAAATTGGCCGCATGGTTATCTTTCGATTCACTCACCAACCGGGTCATTAACGCAACCGCTGCGGTTCGGTCTTTGACTTGCGCCAATAAATTCGCGACAAACAGATAACCATCGGTTTTTTCTTGCTCGCTTAACACCAATAGTTTTTTTAGGTGTAACAAGGTACGATCATATTGCTTCATTCTGAAAGACAAAAACGCCACAGTTTTTTGTGCGGGGATACTCGTCGGGTCTAACGCTGCCCATTGTTTTGCGACCTCTAATGCCGACACATTGCCGTCATACATGGCCATTTTGGTTGCGCGTTCGGCCACTTGTGCATCATGCGATAATTCAGTGGCCCTTTTGTAGGATTCTACCGCAATGCCCAATTCACCTCGCTGTGCCGAAATTTCACCGAGTAAAATTTGGTAGATTAAATCCTCGTTCAATTGAGAAACTTGCGCATAGTGTGGATTCAGTACAATCGGTTTGGCCGTATCCGCTCGAACATGCTGGCCTTGTGCCACCGTTAGGGGTTCAACCGCCACTACGTCGGCTTTTAGCGGCACCGCAGCACAGCCTTCAACACTCAAAATCAAGCCAAAAAGACAGCATATATCCAATATTTTTCCCATCATTTGGTCACCTATTGTCAGCCTGCATTGATCCGCTGCCCCTGTTAAAACCAGCATCGCCTATAATAAAGGATAGTCACCAAAACGCTTTCGCATTTCGAGTTTATGATAAAATCCAATATAATGGGCTAACACAATGGCCTTGAGCCCAAATAACCGGGGCACTTTGGGTCAATCAATAGACACCACCATCACCCACAAGTTTGTTTAAACACTTGTTTGCGGGTAACATTTCTTGGAGAATGGCTCAGTATTACTGATCGTATCAATGATGACTTTATTCGCAATCGGATTAAATTACAAAACAGCCCCCATCGACATTCGGGAAAAAGTGTCTTTCCCTCAGGCATCATTACCCCTGGCGTTGAAGAATCTTGGCCAATCACACCAAGCTTTGGAAGCTGCGATTTTATCGACCTGTAACCGCACCGAAATTTATTGTGGTGCACCGACGGTTGAGGTAGAACAAATTCTCTCATGGCCGGGTAATTATCTCGGTATTCCTCAAGAACACATTCGGCCCTATCTTTATCTACACCAAGATGCCGATGCCGTACGGCATATTTTACGGGTTGCATCCGGGCTCGATTCCATGGTTTTAGGGGAACCACAGGTCTTAGGTCAGATGAAAACAGCCTATCAATCGGCTAACCATGCCGGCACATTAGGCAAACATTTACGTCGATTGTTCCAACATACTTTCTCCGTTGCCAAACAAGTGCGGACTGATACGTGTATCGGTGAAAGTGCGGTTTCCGTCGCTTATGCAGCGGTCAGCCTGGCCAAACAAATTTTTGGCGATTTATCCCATAGCAATGCGTTGCTGATTGGTGCGGGGGAAACCATTGAATTGGTAGCACAACATTTAAAACGGCAGGGCGTTAAGCACATTATGATTGCGAATCGCACCGTTGACCGGGCACGTTTGATCGCCAAAGACCTAGCGGCAGATGTGATGCCACTGAGCGATATCCCCGCCTATCTTCACCGGGCCGATATCGTGGTGTCTTCCACTGGCAGCCAACTCCCCATTCTCGGTAAAGGCACGGTTGAAAGTGCACTCAAAGCCAGAAAATACCGGCCCATTTTTTTGGTTGATATCGCGGTGCCAAGAGACATCGAACCAGAAGTCGGTCACTTAGATGATGCTTATCTATACACCGTGGATGACTTACGCTCCGTCATCAAAGAAAACCTCAATTCCCGCCGAGAAGCCGCACAACAAGCAGAAGATATTATTGAACCCCAAGTGTTTCATTATCTTGATTGGGTACAATCCCTTTCCGCCGTCGATATTATCCGCAATATTCGCGAGCAAGGTGAAAGTGCTCGCGATGAGGCTTTGGCACGGGCCTTAAAAATGTTACATAACGGTAAACCGGCGGAGGCCGTCATTCAACACCTTGCCCACACGCTCACCAACAAAATGCTGCATACCCCCAGTGTGCAACTACAACAAGCCAGCAAACAAGGGCAAGACGATGTGCTCAAAGCGGCTGCGACTTTGTTTGATTTGGACAGATAAGTCCACCACCTTAACCTTTTCCACTTAACCCTAAGACAATCCTGTGAAACCATCAATTATTACGAAGTTGGACCAATTATTGGATCGCCATGAAGAAATCAATCGTTTACTTTCAGAGGTTGATGTACAGGCAGACCAAAACCAGTTCCGAGCACTCAGCCAAGAGTACGCACAGATAGACCCCATTGTGAATCTGTATGAGCAATACCGACAAACGGTCACCACCATCACAGATTCCGAAGACCTATTGGCGACCGAAGATGATGCTGAGATGCGGGGTATGTTGGAAGACGAATGCACCGAAGCAAACGCACAAAAATTAACGCTTGAGCAAGCCTTGCAAATTCTGCTGTTACCCAAAGACCCGGATGATACGCACAATACCTTTTTAGAGGTTCGCGCCGGTACCGGTGGTGCGGAAGCGGCAATTTTTGCCGGTGACCTCTTTCGCGCGTATGCCAAATACGCCGAAGCACACCGTTGGTCAATTGAAATACTCAACGAAAGTTTGGGTGAACATGGCGGTTATAAAGAAATCATCTGCCGCGTGATCGGTACCGATGTGTATTCAAAACTCAAATTTGAATCAGGCGTCCATCGTGTACAACGCGTACCCGATACCGAGTCACAAGGACGTGTGCATACGTCTGCTTGCACCGTGGCGATTATCCCTGAAGCCGAAACCGTGGATGCCATCGACGTCAATCCCAATGATTTGAGAATCGATACTTATCGGGCATCGGGCGCTGGCGGGCAACATATTAATAAAACGGATTCGGCGGTACGTTTGACGCATTTGCCAACAGGGCTTGTCATTGAGTGCCAAGATGAACGCTCACAACACAAAAATAAAGCCCGCGCAATGTCCTTATTGGCGGCAAAACTGTTGGCCAACGAAAAAGAAAAGCAACGCCAAGAAGAAGCCGATACACGCCGCTCATTGGTGGGTAGCGGTGATCGCTCCGAGCGTATCCGCACGTATAATTATCCACAAGGCCGAGTGACTGACCACCGCATTAATCTGACCCTGTATAAATTAGAGGATATTCTCAACGGCAGCTTTGATGTCGTCATCGAACCGTTGATTCGCGAACATCAAACGGATTTACTCACGCAGTTGAGCGAGGATAATGAGTTTTGACCATCCAAGAAGCGCTAGCTTATCAACACAACTCGGCATCCTCTCCGCTAGCACGGTTGGATTGTGAGGTTTTACTTGCCCACAGCCTAAAAAAAACCCGAACTTATTTGAAGACATGGCCTGAAAAAAGCGTCCCGGATAATGCCTTAAGCGCTTATTTGGCCTTATTACAGCGTCGCACTGACGGTGAGCCTGTCGCCTATTTGGTCGGCACACGGGAATTTTGGTCATTAGATTTAGCCGTTAACGACAATACCTTGATTCCCAGACCGGAAACGGAGCACTTGGTTGAAGCGGCACTGAGCAAGATCCCCCCGAATCAAACACAACATATTCTGGATTTAGGCACGGGTACCGGCGCCATTGCCATTGCCATTGCCTACGAACGCCCTCTGTGCACCGTTACCGCCGTTGATTGTTCACCCAAAGCGCTCCACCTGGCCCAACACAATGCGCAAAAACACAATCTGCATAACCTCCAGTATCAACACAGCGATTGGTTAACACAGATCCAAGGTTTGTATGATGTCATTATCAGCAATCCACCCTATATTGCATCCAATGACCCTCATTTAAAACAGGGGGATATCCGCTTCGAGCCCCGCTTGGCACTGGTTAGCGGCACAGATGGGATGCACGCACTTCGAGCAATCATACACAGCGCTCATGCCCATTTGCACCCCGGTGCTTATCTGATACTCGAACATGGATTTGACCAACAGGCAAAAGTCATTCACACTTTAAACAAACACGGCTATGTGCAAATACAAGGCTTACAAGATGATCAAGGCCATGCACGCTTGGTCGTCGCCCAAACCATGTGTAGTGAATCATGCGCGAAGTAGAAGACAACAATGATGCGATAAAACACCGTGAAATTCACTTTGCTGAACCTCACAGCAGTGGAAATCAAGCGTTATGCGCAGAGAAAATTTTACTCAAAGCCGAAGGTATAGAGCATACCGAGGTCATCTCCCCGACCCTGCTGAAAATTGAGTACCACTTACAGTTTTTCACCTTTTCAACCCTCGAAAATGTTTTGTCCGAGTTGGGCTTCCACCTGGATAATAGTTTATTACAAAAACTCAAGCGCGCGGTTTATGAATACACTGAAGATGTTCAGAGAGAAAATTTTGGCTTTGCGCATGACCACCATCAACACCAAGAGATTTTTATTCGGCGCTACCAAAAATTGCGGCATGGCTGCCAAGATGAGCGACCAGAACATTGGCGAACGTATTGGTAATTTGTTTAGGTATTAAAGCGAAAGTGCACCACATCCCCATCCTGCAGCACATAATCTTTCCCTTCTAGGCGCCATTTGCCTGCATCCTTGGCGCCTTGCTCCCCTTGGCATCCGATATAATCATCATATGCAATCACTTCTG
>Ga0256847_1000368_pt1 | contig 29525 bp, 23 predicted proteins | sample TeddybearmetaG_FD_189099 | JGI IMG/M metagenome (GOLD analysis project Ga0256847, IMG submission 189099) | Hydrothermal vent microbial communities from East Pacific Rise, Pacific Ocean - Teddybear | ecosystem: Environmental > Aquatic > Marine > Hydrothermal vents | place: Pacific Ocean: East...
TACTGCAATAATAACATTGTCTTCCTTCGACTGCGCTCAGGATGACAATGTTCCACTGCAGGATGGCAATGTTAATAACTAAACAAACAATTATGATTTACTTTTTGTGCAATTTGTGATACACACACTTCCCTACAGACTACAAATCAATTTTTAGATAAATTGTATTTTACAATCTTATCTTTATGGATAATGATCAAACAACTTATTAAGCATTTTTTAGGTGGATTAGCGCTTGTTTTACCTTTTGTTGGTTTAGCTTATTTGCTATATTTTTTTACTCAAAAATTAAAGAATATTTTACTTTAGAGATTTCACTCATTTTGCTTGTTCCTGCTATTATTGGATTGATTGCATTGGGTTATGCAAGAACATATTTTGGAATTAAGTTATTCTCTACATTAGAATCTTATCTGTTAAATACTCCTTTTCTAGGCGCTCTATATAAAGCAATCAAAGACGTAACCAGTGCCTTTATCGGTGCGGAAAATAAATTTTCAGAACCAGTATTAGTGAAATTTGCAGGTGATTTATACAAGATTGTTTTTATTACCAACAAAGACAATGAATATTTGAATAAGGAGTATGACGATGTTGGTCAAACACTTTACTCTGTTTATTTTCCATTGTCATTTAGCCTTTCGGGAGATTTGTTTTTGGTGCCTAGAGATAGAATTGAGCCTGTAAATAAATCGGCTAAAGAAGCTATGCAAATGATTGTTTCTGGAGGACTAATCAAAGGTTCTGATAAAAGCCCTTCTAAATAGATAAGAAAGCTATTTACTAAGAAAAAATATTCAGAAATAATAAACCTTAGCAAAATTAGGAGTAAGTATCTTTTATTTAGCACTAAATGAAAAAAGGGCTGCCTGGCGCTTTACGTGGGAAGCGGGTGAAGCAATCGTAGTATAGCCTTTAAAGCGCCTTGATTTTTTTGCTTCTTTTTTTATCTAAGAAAAAAATGAAGTTCTGCCTGAAAAGGCAAAGATTAGTTGAAAAAAATCTCATTGAATATCCGTAAAATGTTCAGAAAATGGAATTACAATTAATCAATTAATAAGTAGCAATTCCAATATATTGAGAATCAATTAAAAAAGAAGAAAATGAATATTCTAAAAAAAGCCTCACAAATTAATGCGAGGCTCTATATTATTTAGAATTAACCTTTTTAAGAAGGACTAATTAATTATTCTATTATTCTACACCTTGAACAAGTAATGAAACTTCATTCCCAAGCACTTCAATAAAACCTTTGGCAATATTGAAAACTTTTTTGTCTCCATTAGAACCTATAATTCTAACTGGACCTGTAACTAGACTTGAAACGATAGGTGCGTGACCTTTCAGAATTTCAAATTGTCCGTTTGCTCCAGGAACTTTTACAGAGTTAATTGCTCCTTGAAAGATTTCTTTTTCTGGTGTAAGTACGATTAATTCCATGTCTTCTATAATGTTGTTGTGGTGGTGGATTAAGCTTCAGCAAGCATTTTCTTACCTGCTTCGATTACTTGGTCGATATCTCCTTTCAAGTTGAAAGCAGCTTCTGGATATTCATCCAATTCTCCATCCATAATCATATTAAATCCTTTGATTGTATCCTCAATAGGAACCAATACTCCTGGAAGACCAGTAAATGCCTCTGCCACGTGGAAAGGTTGTGATAGGAAACGCTCTATTTTTCTTGCTCTATATACAATATTTCTATCTTCATCACTCAATTCTTCCATTCCAAGAATAGCGATGATGTCTTGAAGTTCTTTGTATCTCTGAAGAATTCTTTTTACTTTTTCCGCAGTATCATAGTGCTCATCACCGATGATCGCTGGATCTAATATTCTTGAAGAAGAATCCAAAGGATCCACCGCTGGGTAAATACCTTTCGCAGCAATCTTTCTATTCAATACTGTAGTCGCATCAAGGTGAGCAAACGTTGTTGCTGGTGCTGGATCTGTTAAATCATCCGCAGGTACGTAAACTGCTTGCACAGAAGTAATCGAACCTCTCTTCGTTGATGTAATTCTTTCTTGCATCAGACCCATCTCAGTGGCAAGTGTTGGTTGATATCCAACCGCTGATGGCATCCTTCCTAGAAGTGCTGATACCTCAGAACCTGCTTGAGTAAATCTAAAGATATTGTCAATAAAGAATAAGATGTCTTTTCCTCCTTGAGGATCAGTCAAGTCTCCATCTCTATAATATTCTGCAATAGATAGACCAGAAAGTGCTACTCTTGCTCTCGCTCCAGGAGGCTCATTCATCTGTCCAAATACGAATGTCGCTTTTGAAGTTTTTAGAGTCTCTTTATCCACTGAACTAAGATCCCATCCGCCTTCTTCCATAGAATGCATGAACTGCTCTCCATAGTTGATAATTCCAGCTTCTAACATCTCTCTCAACAAATCATTTCCTTCTCTCGTTCTCTCTCCAACTCCTGCAAATACAGAAATACCGTCATATCCTTTCGCGATATTGTTGATCAATTCCTGAATCAATACAGTTTTTCCAACTCCTGCTCCACCGAACAATCCAATTTTTCCACCTTTTACATAAGGCTCAATCAAATCGATTACTTTGATTCCTGTATAAAGAATCTCTGTTTCCGTAGATAAATCTTCATATCTAGGTGGCTTTTGATGGATAGATCTGGAATTTCCTTCTTTATCCACTTCGCCAAGACCATCGATAGCATCTCCAGTAACATTAAAAAGTCTTCCTTTGATCTGCTCTCCAATAGGCATTGAGATTGGACCTCCAGAATCAACAACTTCTGTACCTCTTGTAAGTCCATCAGTAGAATCCATGGCGATTGCTCTTACACTATCTTCTCCAAGGTGCTGTTGTACTTCAAATACAAGATCAGTATTATTGTCTCTTTTGATCACAAGAGCGTTCAAAATTTCTGGTAATTGAGATCCTTCCGCTGAAAAGCTTACATCCACAACTGGACCGATGATTTGCTTAATTTGCCCGATATTAGCCATAGTAAGAATTGATATTTATATTTTAAGAATTAAGGCTTTCTGAATTTTGGTGCAAAGATAACTTATTCAGTAATAAAAACGCCTAAAATACCTTTCTTTTTAAGTGTGCAACAAAGAATTGGCGGTGCATGTGTTTTGCCAAAATATGTTCTTTTTAATAGGGTCTATTTAGAATATATTGGTTGATTTGTTAGATATTTCAAGAGAAATGAATGCGGAGAAATTATGCGAAGTAGATATTTGATTGCAAGTTTCCTTTTTTTATTAAAGTGAATGGGCGATTCAGCAATTTTGATAAACTTTAAGATTTCAATATGAACTTTATACTAGAACCCATACGTTTATAGTTGTATTGAGGTGTTCTAGTCGAAAAGCACATCATGATTAAAAAACAAAATGAGATCAGGTTTTACACATTAATTATTATATGTAAGATTTGATTGCAAAAATTGTAAGTATGAAAACTTTACTAATCAACATCTTTCTGTTGACAGCGGTGTCTATATCTGCGCAAACTGAAGTAGATTTTCTAAATGCCTTGGGGAAGGGAAAAATGGAAAATCTAGATTCATATCTATCAGCTAATGTAAATCTATGCATTAATGATAAACAGGAAAAAATAGATAAATCTTCTGCAATTAAAAAGATTAAAACCTTTTTAGAAACAAAAAAAGTTGTTAAATATAAGATTCTCCATAACGGTAAATCTGCAGATAAAAACTCAAGTTATCGAGTTGCACGTATTAAGACTCAAGATGGAACATACAGAGTTTTTGCCTATTCAGAAACTGTAGGAGGCAAATCAAAAGTAGTCGAAGTTCGTATTGACGCCATGTGATGAAACTTTCACATTTTCTTAAGACATATAAAAAATAATTGTAAATCCTTGACCATCAAAGCTTAAGAATATATTTAAAAAATAATATGTGTTTAAATTGAGTTTAGGGCTTTCATTTTTGCTAAAATCAACATATATTGCAGCATAATTAATTAATTCATAAAATCTACTAGCTTATACAATACACTATACACTTATAAATACTTAGTCAGAATTTAAATTACTTAACCGATTAAAAGTATAAGTTATGGATGTACAGAAGCTAACAGATCAGGAGTTGATTAAAACTTATCTTAATGGCCAGGACAAGGCCTTTGAAGTTCTCCTCAAAAGACACAAAGACAAAATTTACACTTCAATATATCTTTTCGTAAAAGATACAGAGAAGGCAAATGATATTTTCCAAGATGTATTTATTAAAATTGTAGATACCTTAAGAAAAGGTAAGTACAACCATGAGGGTAAATTCCTACAGTGGGCGATGCGTATATCTTATAATATGTGTGTAGACAATTTTAGACGTAATAAGAGACGTACTAAAGTATCTGCAACCGAGACTTTCGACATATTTGATGTATTAGAATGTAAAGACGAAAACATGGAAACCACCATGATCAAGTCTCAAATGCACCAAAGAGTTAGAAAATTAGTAGATCAACTGCCACCAGAGCAAAAAGAAGTTGTGATTCTAAGACACTACGCAGACATGAGTTTCAAAGAAATTTCACAACTGACAAGAGTAAGTATTAATACAGCACTAGGTAGAATGCGTTATGCATTAATCAACATGCGAAAAATGGCCAACGAAAGAGAATTAGTAACGGCTTAGATGGCGTTTATTGGTTATAAATGTGAGGGCATTTTTAGCATTTAAAATATATTAGCATAAAAGGGCAAGTAAGTTTTCTTACTTGTCCTTTTTTTATGTTTGGTATTTGGATCCCGACCAACGAAGAAACGGATCTATTGCTTCCCGCCGCTTTCGCGTTCCTTCTCTTAGCAGCTATCATGAGCCTCCCACCGCTAACGCGTTCCTTCACTTAGCAGCTATCGCTGCTACATCTTCGATGATCGTTCAGCCCCATCCTGACCGTAGCGAAAGGATCGACAATTGCTGAGCACAACTTTAATTTCGACCTGGTGAGAAATCTACCTATTACTTGGCACAATCGCATTTTATTTTAATTCATATTTATCTTCAAATTCAAAACATCATATCTTTATTATAGTTAAGTATGATATTAGATTAAAATACAACACTTGAATAAAGCAAACATTCCATTTCTTAAAAGACAACTCAAACTAGAATTACCTGGAATTCAGGCACAAGCCAAAATGTCTCCGATACTGAATAGCCAGAAGTATAGAGAACCATCTGCTACTCACAAAGTAGCTTGTGTCATGGCACTACTCCATCCCAAAGATGAGGAGTTATTTGTGACATTTATAAAAAGAGCATCAAGCCATCCAGATGACAAACATGCTGGACAAATTGGTTTTCCAGGCGGTAAGTTTGAGGAGGAGGATGAATCTTTGGTAATGTGTGCTTTGCGAGAGACTGAAGAGGAGATAGGGGTGCCAACTTCTGATATTGAGGTGATTGGGGAGCTTACCTCATTGTATGTATTTGCAAGTGATTTTATGGTGCATCCATTTGTCGGGTATTTGGATTATAATCCTGAGTATGTGCCTCAAGTTGAGGAAGTGGCTGGTATTTATGAAGTGCCACTTCGGAATTTGATTGATCCTGCTTTTAAGGTGTCGAGGAAAGTTAAGTTGAGTGAAGGTTTTTATAGGGATGCTCCTGGGTATGATATTGAAGGTGATTTTTTGTGGGGTGCGACTGCTATGATTAGTAGTGAGTTGGAGAGTGTCTTGGGGAGTTTAAATCATATTGTTTAATCGAATGAAATCTATCAATTTTCATTAAGGAATGATTCAATAATAAAGTAACATTTTCTACTTGTTATTTTATCTTTCTACAGCGTTAAAAAGCCTCGCCAATGCCCTGCATTGTCTACGTTTTTTGCCTTGTTGAAAAATAAGATTCCTGCGTATAAAAGCGAACTTTATTAATGTATCATTCCTAATTGAGTCAATACAATGATTTTTTATCTAAAATGAAATTCATTGTTTTCTAAAAATCCTGTTTAGCAGAGTCATCTTTTTAAAGTTCATAGAATTGATAAAAATGCTCTGTAAAACTTGTTTAGGTAAATCACTTTAAATCACTTGGCGGATATCCAAAATTCTCCTTAAAAGATTTAGAGAAATACGACAAATTAGAATATCCCACTGCGTAAGCCGCCTCAGAGACGCTTATAGACTTTTTATCTAATATTGATTTTGCTCGAAGCAATCGAGCCTCCCAGCCATCCATTGCATATGGGAAGCGGAGCACATTGTACGGCAGGTGGTGTTTGGACCAACGCTTCTGATATTGCTAAAAAATACGATATCGAAAAGTTAAACTATGGTTTGAAAGAAGTACTTCAGATGAAACCTGTTGCTTATAAATATAAAGCGGATGACAGTGAAAGTATTGGTTTTATAGCTCAGATGTTAGAAAGCATTATCCCTGAAGTAGTCAGTGGAAAAGAAGGAGAAAAAGGGGTAGCCTATGGATTGCTTACTTCGGTCCTTGTCAATACCATCCAGCAGCAGCAGGATATTATAGATACACAGCAGGAAGACATCAAACAGATGAATGCTAACAATGATGTTATGGAGTCAAAAATAGAGAAGGTGTCTGAGATAGAAAGTGAATTAGCTGAACTCAAAGCCATGGTTCAGCAACTGCGAAGTGCAGGCTTAAGTGTTCAAAATTAATAACTAAAGTTTCGCATCAGATATTACAATTGTCGAAGACACTAATTAAAAAAGAGCAGAGCCATGCCGCTAAACTGAGGGGGACTGACTGAACTCGAAGAGTGACGACGATAGTCGACAAAGGAGGGAACGCGTTAGCAGTGGGCTGCCAACCCATCCTGCAATGCAGGTTTCTTCATTTATGAAGCTGTCGCTTCAAACTATCTACGATAGATCATTCAGTCACATTCGCAGCATAGCCTTTTTAGCGGCTTGATTCTCCTGCCTGCCTGCCGGCAGGTTTGTTTCGTTTTCTCATCAAGGAGAAAATGAAAGCCGGTCGCGGCGAGCGACAATATTGGTTTAAAAATATATACTTCATTATTAAAAAATAATCAATACATCATGTTTAAATATAAAGTTAATCCAGATCTTTTATCGAGTAATATTCCATAATGGCATGTTACAAAATCCGAAGCAACTTATCCAAAAGATAAAACACCTTATTGAGTAAAATTTATAAGGCTTAGAGCAGAGATATTACCATACACTTTGTGCACTTAAAGCAAGTGAACAATGCTTTAAAACACAAAAATGAAACGCTTTGAAATTTTTATAAAAAATAATATGATATGAATACTAATCTTCAAACAATCATAAAACAGCCAAGTCCTGCGGCACGCATTTATAAACTCAAGCAAAATGACATTCTCGAAAATGCAAAGAAAAATCGTCGCATCGGTATTGCTCTATTGGATGGCATTGAGATTATAAAAGTCTCAGATATTTTGCACTGTCAGTCAGATGGAAATTATTGTAAAATCCATATCAGAGATGGTCGTATTATTGTGGCTTCGAGGACACTGAAAAATGTTGAAACAGCAATTTCTTCAAACGATTTTCTGCGCGTACATAATTCACATCTTGTAAATCTGAGCGATGTGCAAAAGGTTATGGTTGATGGCATTGTACTAAGCTGTGGCGTCCTGTTGCCTGTGTCCCGGAGTCGACGGTCGGTTCTATTGGATCGGATTTCGAAAATGGTAGCGATGGTGTAATCCACTCTCCCAAATGGTGGTCTATGACATTCATGTGAAAAATGTGTTGCAAATGACTACTGGCATCGTTTCGTTTCAACGAAGCTGCCTGGGATGAATTTGCGGTTGAAACATCAGATGTAACAACAAATTATGTCGAAACTGTGGGAGTCGATGCCTTTTCACATGGTTCATTGTTTTTGTAAATACAATTCAATTTGTCTTAGCTGTCGTGGGCTTATATTGTATTATCACATTTTTCGAAACAGATGATACCACCGAGCTGATTCAATAGGAATTTGGGGCGGTCTTTAGTTCGTTCACTTTTGATTCATGGCCATAGTACGTTGGTTGTTATATCAGTGTCAAGTTAAACTTTGTTTACTTAATATGGTAAGGCTTCATAAAGTTCACCAATATTGAGTCCACGATCTTGTATTCTCGTATTAGAAAATACAACCGCTATAGTTTGACAACTTATTTGAATATCATAATTACCTCCCAATTCTATTTTTTCGATACATTCATCCGATACCAGGTCAAAATGTAAATGAGCATATCCCGGATCCCCGGAACCTCCACTTAATGCAATTGCCTGACCTTGAATAACTTCATCATTGACCTCAACCAAGGCGCCATCAGTTGTGAGGTGATAATATCTGGTAATTGTCATATCCTTATGTTGAATGAAAACATAATTTAACTGGTGTACACTTCCATTAAAATCTGAAAAACTTTCTTCTACACCGACAACTATTCCAGAATCAGAAGCGACTATAGTTGTACCGATAGGCATATCTATATCATAAGCATAATTCTGAATCCCGAGTGCTCCTCCATGTGTGTTACAGTTGCCAGTAATCTCATATGACTTACCAATTTCCCAGGGAACAACAAATTCCGACAAAGCCATATCAGGATATTGTAGTCCTAAACAACCCTCTTCTAAATCAGGATTAATATAGTATCGGTCGTCTCCATTATTATCTCCACATGAAATAAGAAATAGTGAGAGCGACCAGGTCAAGAAAAAAAACTTCTGCATAGATTTTTAGTGCTGTTAATGATAGAGATTTTGATTATAGTCAAATTTAAAGGTAATTAAAAATCATATTATCGATCAGCATTATCTGAAAGACCTGTTTAGCGGATCACTTCAAATCACTTAGCACATAACCAAAATTATCCTTAAAGGATTTAGTGAAATACGACAAATTAGAATATCCTACTGCGTAGGCTACCTCCGATACAGGCATAGATTTTTTATCCAAGATAGATTTTGCCCGATGCAATCGAGTCTCTCTGATAAGTTGATTGGCAGATTTATTGACCACTGCTTTTAGTTTTCTATGCAATTGGGATCTGCTGAATCCTACGGCCTTAGCCAGATCTTCTACAGAGAATTGCTCATTCGATATATTATCTTGTATCTCTGATTGGATCTTTTGGAAAAATTGATCATCAATCGAATTTAATGAAAGATCCTCCGCTAATAGTCCTCCTATGGACTTAAATTGATCCCATATCTTATTTCTGGCTTGTATAAAATTGTTCATTCTTATTAGCAATTCATCAGACTCAAACGGTTTGGCCATATATGCATCTGCACCATAAGTTAAACCCGACATTTTGTTTTCCTGTCCAGCTTTAGCGGTAAGAAGTATTACCGGTATATGATTCGTGATGACATTAGATTTTAGGAACTTACATAATTCGTACCCATCTCTTTTAGGCATCATAACATCACTTAAAATGACATTCGGGATATGTTCAATGGCCATGCGTTCGCCGGATAATCCATCTTCTGCAAATAGGACAATATAATACGGAGTGAGTATTTCAGCCATATCTGCTACAATAGCTACAATAGCTTTCTTGTCTTCTACCGATTGCGCAAAGAGTGAAAAAGTGGTAAGGCATAGAATACTTGCCAACATTAAATTTTTCATTTCAATTTTTTTTAGATTAATAATATGTTGCTAAAATCTCTTGTAAATCAGCAGGATGTTAAAACTGATGTTGCAATGATTGACAATTTTGTGCTATGTTGAGTAGATTGCAACAATAGTGTTAAAAGATTCGACAAGGGAAGTCGTAGAGATTGAGAACTGCTATGAAACTTAGCAATTAACTTTTGGGAAAATAATAATTTCAGTTTCCATATGTAAAACTATTATGTGGCCAGTCGCTGCATTTGTGTGCATTGATTTCGACGAATTAGCTCTTTTGAACCCTCTGCTTTTCACAGAGTAGCCTGTGTCATGCACTTCTCCATCCCAAAGATGAGGAGTTGTTGGTGATTGGGGTACTTACTTCATTGTATGTATTTGCGAGCGATTTTATGGTGCATCCATTTGTGGGGTATTTGGATTATAATCCAGAGTATGTGCCTCAAGTTGAGGAGATGGCAGGTATCTATGAAGTGCCGCTTAGAAATTTGATTGATCCTGCTTATAAGGTTTCTAGGAAGGTGAGGTTGAGTGAAGGAATTTATAGAGATGCTCCTGGATATGATGTTGAAGGTGATTTTTTGTGGGGGACGACGGCTATGATTAGTAGTGAGCTGGAGGGGGTTTTGGAGAATTTAAAATTTTCTTGAAATTTGATTTTCGGCTGTTAATTTTTCCTGAACTTTGTCAAGGTATTCTTTATAATCTCCAGATTTGATATACTTATCTAGTTTTTTCCATGTGGATTGATAAGATTGCTTTGCATATTTTAAATCACTTACTTTTCTTTCGAATTCATAAGCATAATGTGGTCCATTTTCCAAATTCTTAATCTTAAACTCGTCATTATACCCAAAGTTTGACTCGAACATACCAATTAGGGGCAGTTGGTTTATATGTTTTCTTTTAGATTTTTCACTTAGAATCTGGTCTTCTAAGTAATTAATAAATGAAAACAAAAATTTCCCCATCTCGTAAGCATATTTCTTTGAATCTTCATTCCAATGCCAATCAGCAACATATTTTTCGATTATTTCTTTTAAACCTTTTTCAATCTTCCAATATTTGAATTTCAGCAAATTTTATTTTTTCGATTAATAGAATTTTTACATGCCTTCTTTTTCAATTCTTTTGAGCATAACTCGTTTAGGTGATAATTCTTTTTTAAGTTCAGCAATCCATTTCATGAATTCGTTTTCTTTTTTCTGATGTATGGCTAACTCTCTTAAGTCGAGTATTCTATGTATCGCCTCATCATAAGACTTACCAGTTCCTTTTAAAATGTGATAATCAATTTCTTTGAGGATTGTATTCCTGTTCTTTTCAATTTCTTTTATTTTTTGAAGCCTCTTTTTTTCTAATTTCTCATTTTTAAGTCTAATTCGTTTTCCCTCTTGTTCTTTAATAGAAGTTAGCAATTGCTTCAAAGTAATTTTGTCTACGCTACTTTTAGTTGATATTTCAATCGAGTTATCTATTTCTTTTTTAAGTTTTAAATTTAGATTCGATTCCCCTTTCAATAGTCGCATGATGTATTCATCTTTCTTTTCTAGCGTCAATTTTTCGACTATTTCTAGGTAATTTTTTCCTTTTGCACTGGAGTTTTCACTGTATTTGGATGCACCACAAACCCAATCGATATCTACTTCAAAAAAGTCAATTAAGCAGTTCAGGTTACTGTTGAGACTTTTTAAATTAGGGGGTATCAATTGTCTTGAAATCTCTAGTGTTTCATCTATCTCTTCGAGCTCAAATTCCATTTTCTTTGCATGCAACCACATAATGAAAAGTGAACGATAATCACCATTAAGTAAGTCTTGTCTAATACCCATTAAATCGGATGACCAACGGTTGTCTTCTTCAATCCAATATCCACCTTCTTCATCTGAAAACTTAATATCTATAATTACGAATTTTGCTTTTTTGTAGACTTGGATGCCAGTATCGGTATATTCTCCATCTACGCTACAGTTATATTGTAAGATATCTTGGAAATTGACTAATTCTTCAGGTATTTTATACATTATTCTTTTAATGCCCCAATTGGACCAATACATGAAAAAGTCAAAGTACTTTAATAAGACTTTTTTCTCATCATGCTTAAAATCACTATAGCTATAGGTGTAAACTACGCTTCTTGATGTCGGACTGAATCTACTAGATAATTTATCTACTTCGTTTCTTTCTCGTTTTGTTAGCTCTTTATCGATAGAATAGAACTCATAATATTGGAACTCACTCATATTTTATATTCTTATTTTTTTGTGTTGTGCGGACGAATGTATGTTTACTAATTGATTAGATTTTGTTTATTTTTTAATTATCCATTCCAAATAATTATCCTGATTAATAACATGAAATTCAGCATCTGCATATTGTTTTTTCCACGCTACTGGTACTTTTGTTTTCTTAGTAGATTACCATTTAAATTCATAACCGTATAATTTACCACCCCTATCTTCAACCCAATCAATTTCTTGCTGGTCATATGTTCTCCAAAAGTAATTGTTAACAATCATCTTATTATAAGATTGAAATTTCAGGCGTTCACTGATAATATAGTTTTCCCAAAGCATGCCAATATCATTACGTAACTCCAAATGATTGACATTTGCAATAAGCATGTTTCTAAGGCCATTATCATAAAAGTACCATTTGCTATTTTTGGTTACTTCCTTTCTAAGATTCCTACTAAATCCACCAACTTTATGAATTACAAAAACTTTGGTCAACAGATCTAAATATTTTTCTACGGTATTTTTGCTCATTGAAAGTTGACTTCCTAATTCTTGAATTGAAACCTCTCCTCCAATTTGGAAAGCGATCAATCTTAATAAGAAAATTATTTTGTCTGAATTTCTTATGTTTTCGAAAGCCAAGATGTCTTTTAACAGGTATGAGTTTATTATTTCTCGAAGATATTCGGCCTTATTCCCATTGCCAAATTTATGAATCAATTCTGGATAATTACCATATATTAATCTGTTTTTAAGATTACTTCTCTTCTCAATTATATTTTCAATTTGATTTAGTTCTTGTTCAGATAAGGCAAATAGCTCGTAAGTAGTTTTCCTTTCTGTCAGTGGTTCTCCTGTGTAATTTCCAATATCAAAAGCTGAAGAACCTGGTATCAATATTTTCAAATCTTGAATATGATCTACCATAAGTTTTAGCTTATTGCCAACATCTGGAATTTTCTGAGCCTCATCAGTAATTAGTAGCTTGGTATCACCTAGTATATTTTTATAATTTTGAACACTTCTATTTTCCAATAATGAAATGACTTCAAAGTCTTCTCCGCTAAGTAAGAGGTATGGTTCTTCGATATCATCAGTTAATTGGTTGATCAAAACCGTTTTACCAACTTTTCGTGGTCCAATAAGGGCAACTACTTTGTTTGGAATTAAACTTTTAAGTAACTACACAGCCAGTTGAGCTGCAAAATCAGGAGAAATATAAGATTGACTAATACAATCAAGTACATTCCTATTTTGTTTGATTGCAGTTGAGATGTAAGATCGAATATCATTATGTACCTGCAACCATCCGGAGGTTTTGAATTGATTGGATATTTTCATTTTGATTTTTAACATTCTAAAATCTCTTTCCGCCTGATTATTATCGAATGGGATCAGAGGATTGGTGATAAATTTTAGAATAGAAGTCCGATGTTTCCATAGTGCGAGGTAAAGATTGTGGTCTTTGCTCCTTTTGGGTTTTCCTCTTTTGGGGTTTAACTTCTTTATTTCATTTTCCATTTTTTGATAATGCCAACGCTGCTGACGAAGGATTCTTTCATACTTATTTACAAATCGGGTAATTTGATTTGTAGTTAATGGCTTTTGTTCTTTTTTACTTTTAGCATTTAACAGTAAATTCTTTATTTGTTCGGGCCAGTCATTAGAAGTACTATCCTTAATGGCCTTGAGTTCTCGCAATATATGAGCGTTGCATAATCCATGCTCAAGATTTTCATAACTAAGATAAGCATGATAGCGATCATGGATTACAGTAGCTTTGGTTTGATCTATTATGGCGATGTCTTGCATGGCTTCTTTCCCTCGCTTTGCATGTCCGAATAAGAGTGTTTTCAATTTATCGCTATATACATGTACCCAGTGTAATTTTTTATTGACCATACAACCCGTCTCATCGCTATGGATCACCTTGGCCTGATCAATAAACATTCTGAATGCAGCTTCCAAATATGGACTAACTCCTTTTTGTAACTCTTTATTAAAATTACTAATTGTTCCTTGACTTATTTGAATACCAAATAGGTGATACACCATTTCGGTCAATCTCTTATATGGTATCAATTGATAAACACTCAAATAACTAACTAAACTTTTTAATCTTTGACCATATTGAGCCTCTTGGCTCAGTCCAAGTTCTTGACCTCCTTCAACATTATTACCACAACATTCACATCTATATTGATATATTTCATGTTCGGTCACTTCAAATTTTGGCTCAGGAATATCGATGACTTGGCGAGAAATCACTGATTTATTTATTAGGTCTTTTGAGTCACAAATTGGACAGTTAATTAGTTTATGACTTTCAGTCGAATCAGCATAATCAAATTTCTTTAATTTATGACCCTTGTGTCCTTTTTGACCTCCAGGTTTACGATTCTTAGGTTTTTTGCCCGTTCCTGAATTTCGCGTCTCTCGTTTCCACAGTGGATCACTGCTTGGTGGCTTACTTGAATTGCTACTGTCCTGATTTAATTGCTTTTTCAAAGACTCATTCTCCAGTCGCAATGAGGCGATCTCGTCTCGAAACTCCTTTTTCTCCTTACGCAATACATGAACCTCCTCACGTAGAGACTGTAACTCCAATAATATTTTACTGATATCTTCGATAATAAATTCTTTTGTTGAACTATTATCTTCTATGGTAGGTCACGCTAAGTTAATGATTCTTTGTCAATTTTCAAAATGGCTGTGTAGTTACACTTTTAAGTATTTGATCCTTAATAGTTCGATCAATTTTTATCAATTGCGTACTTGTATTGACGCAATTCACATGAATTGAGTCAATATATCAACTCAATTTTTATTTTTGGAATCAAGAAATTTAAGTGGTTTGCTAAAAGCTTGATATAAGATTGAAATTTAAGCACACACATATATTATATAATTTCCCAAGAGCATGTCAGTATCAATACTCTCTTGTATTGAGTTTTGCTAGTTCCAAAATCTAGATATTAATTACTCATCAATAATTAAATAAGCGAAAACATCATCAAATTCATACCAAAGAATCATTTTCCAAGAGAATTCAAAATAAAATAGAGATATTTATTTTGATTGGTAACTCGATTTGATTTATGAATACACTGAAAAGTATCTTCTTTTTGATTTTTTTAAGTAGTCCCGTCTGTGTTCTTCAGGCGCAGGATTGGCAATTCGACTATACAGAAATGGCAGACCTCTACAATAGTTTTGAGCAGAAAAATATGGTAATTACGAGTGCTGCTCAAGATACGGATGGATTTATTTGGCTCGCTGCAAATGAAGGCATCTTTCGTTATGATGGTGTTTCGTTATTTCCATTTGCACAACAGTTCAACGATAAGATCATACCATATACTTTTATAAGACATCAAATGCGAATTGGACGGGACGGCGATATTTGGCTTATCAGTCAAACGAAAGGTATATTAAGGATTCAGGCAGATGGCCTTGGAATTAATACCATCGACTTACCTGAACCAGGAAATTTCTCCTATTCTGATATTTATTTTGAAAACGATTCCACAGCATGGTTTACCACTTCTGATTATCGACTGCACAAATACCATTTGTTAAATAAGTCGTGGCAATCATTTTCTACTGAGTTTTTTGATTCTGATGCCAATAACCTTTCGTTTGGAAATATTGAGCAAGATTTGGAGACGTCTAACCAATTTTGGATTGGCTCAAAGAATGGGCTCTTCCTATTTGATAAAACTACAGCTGAATTTACCTTTTATAAGCTTGAGAATCCCTATGTTTTTTTTAATCGTGAATGGCCTGTACCTCTCCAACAGTTTCATCGGAAAATTCTAATAGGAGGCCCTGCAAACACAGGAATTGATGTCTTTGATATTGAGAAGAAATCTTTTGATGCACGAATGGGCATCCCGCCACCCTCTGTCGGTAGGGGGCTCTCGTATGTTCTTTCATTTTTGAATTATTCTGACTCTCTTGTTTTAGTTGGCACATATGATAAGTATAAAATGGGTTCTGTCTCTCTCAATCCTGATGGTGAGCTCGAGTATTTTCTTAAGAAATATACTACTGAAGTTGAAGCCTTAAGTTATACACAGCAAATTATTCGTTCAAAAGATGGAAGTGTTCGTGCAATTGGGACGAGAGGAATAACGAGAATCTATCAACAGAAAAATAAGTTTAGTTATTACAGAATTACAAAAGATAGCGATAACAAGAATAATTGGCAAAGAAGCTTTTTACAATTAGATGATGCCGATAAATTCTTATTAGGAACTTACCGTGGGGATGGCCTCATCGAAGTTGACTGGAAAAAGCAATCGCATCGAATCATTCCTTATCGATCAAAAAAAGGAATTCATAACTATGATGTCGCCATGCGCTCGTTGGCCAAGGACGCCGAGGACCTGATCTGGATAGGATCCGACAATGGTCTCTTGGTTTGTGATCTAAAGAAGAGTTTGATTTGGCAACATCCTAAAATTGCAGCACATCCAGTATTGTCCAAGGCCTATATTCATTTCTTAAAGTACCACCAATCTCAACTATTAATCAGCACCTTAAATGAAGGTACTTACATCTGGAATTTTAATGAGAATAGTATTACCAAATTAGAAGTCAATAAAGAGGTGGTCATTAATAATGTTCTGGAGCTGGAAAATGAATGGTGGCTAGGAACCAATAGTGGAATTAAGAAATTTGACATTTCAAACCAACAGATATCGGGATTTCATGATTTGGATCAAGATATTCAGGTCATGGATATGTGTAAGATTGGTGATTCTATTTGGTTGTCAACCAAGGATCACGGACTCTGGAATGTTATTAAATCTGGGAATTCTAGATGGAAGTCTGTCGAGTATACCAATCCTGAATCTTATCGTTCAAATCTTTTACATCGAATGGTATGGTCCAATACTCAAAACAAAATCTGGTTAAACACCGCATACGGTATTTCTTCATTTAATATTTTGAATCATAGATTTGAAAATTATACAATAAGGGATGGAATTGGCTTTAGTAGGAGGAATGGGCCTGTATTTCATCAATCATCAGATGGTGCAATAATTGCAGGAGACAATCGAGGTTTTCAATATTTCTACCCGGAGGCAACTTCAAAATCTGTTTCGACTTCTAGACCTTACCTGAAAGAAATAGCTTTCAATGGCAAGCCAATATCAGTTGATAATAATGGGGAATATATCATGCCCAAAAATGCGAGTCATATCTCCTTTAAGATGGGTGCTCTAAATCTGAACAGCAATCCTCAAAACTATTTTTCGTATAGGTTGGTAGGAATAGATGAAGATTGGTCAAATTGGCTGAATCAGGATTTCACAAACTATTCCAATTTAAAAGGAGGTAACTATAAATTTGAATTTCGAGCTGCCAACAAACGCTTTGAATGGTCTGAGGTAAAAACAATCCCTATCCAAATCCGAAATAAATTGACTGAAACTTTTGCTTTTAGATTTTTCCTTATAGCTGGCATTCTCGGGATGTCTTATCTATTCTATTCTTATAGAAAAAGGCAAATACAAAGAGAAGCAGAAATTGCTGGAAATTATCAGAAACAGATTGCCGAACTGCAGTTGAATGCACTCCAGTCTCAAATGAATCCCCATTTCATATTTAATTCTATCAACTCTATCAACTATTATATTATTAAAAATGACAGAGATCAAGCATCCAATTATTTGGCGAAATTTTCAAGATTGATTCGACAAATATTGGAAAATTCAAAATCCAAATTGATTACTTTAGAGCAAGAATTAGAAGCAATCAATCTATATCTTGAGATCGAACAACTACGTTTTGAAGGGAAATTTAGTTTTGAGATCGAAATTGATGATCAAGTGCAATTGTCTTCCATCCAAATTCCACCTCTGATCATTCAGCCCTATATTGAAAATGCAATCTGGCATGGTCTTATGAATAAGACTGAAGCTGGTCATCTTCTTCTTCATATTAGGAATTCTGGGGATCAGGTTCAATGTATAATTGAAGACGATGGTATTGGAAGGAAAGCAGCAGCAGAAATAAATACAGGAAAAGGATTACAAAAGCAATCTCTCGGAATGAAAATCACCAAAAACAGACTAGAATATATCGAAGTGATGTACGGTATAAAAACCAATGTAGAAATTTTGGATCTCCTTCATATGGACGGCAGTGCTGCCGGAACACGAGTAACTATTGATATACCCAAATTAAAACTTAAGCAGTCATGACAAAATTAAAAACAGTCATCGTAGAGGATGAAGAAAAAAGTTTGACGGTATTGAAATATCTAGTCGAAAGGCATCTTGCAGAAGAAGTAGAAATAATTCAGACGTTTAGCGATCCATTAAAGGCTAAGAATTACTTGGAATCCCATACTGTAGATCTGATTTTTTTGGATATTCAAATGCCTCGCATGAATGGATTTCAGTTATTGGATAGTTTGTCCAAAATTGAGTTTGATTTAATTTTTACCACGGCATTCAATAATTATGCGACGAAGGCTTTCCGGTATTATGCCATTGATTACTTAATTAAACCTGTAATAGCTGAGGAGCTAATAGAAGCAGTCAAAAGAGTAGAAGTAAGAAACAATTTTAGATATGGAAAACACGATCTGGCTCAGATCTTTAAGGAAATTGATAATCAACGGGATGATTTTTCAAGGCTTGCTGTTCCAACAAAAGAAGGAGTCGAATTTATCCAAATGAATGACATCTTACGATTAGAAGCAGATGGAAACTACACTTTCATTTACCTTAAAAATGGTACTAAGCTATATACTTCAAAGACACTTAAGATTTTTGAAAACTTACTTCCCGCTGCGCGGTTTTACCGTCCTCATCAATCTCACATAATTAATACCTTATCCATGAGCAAATATGTCAAAAATGATGGTGGCTATATCCTCATGTCTGATGGATCTCAAATTGCTATAGCAAGGTCAAAAAGGAAGGACTTTTCTGATCGATTTTATTAGTGAGACTCTGATTTCAAAAATGCTATTTCAAGCATTTTTGAAATTAGCTAGTTCGAACTAATCCCGCTTTTCAGTGGGATCTACCTTTAATATCTCGATCCTTGGCTCGATACCTATTTTTTCAAGGCTTACAAAAAAGTTTAATACTTTTTATTCGTGAGACTCTGATTTTCAGAAGAAAGCTCATTTTAAATCTATAAAATGCAATAGAAAGACAAGGGCCAAAAACGGCCTTAGGCAGCTTAGTATTTTGGAGTGTTATTTTCCGTTAAAAACTCAAAACTGTCTGAGGAAATGCCATGTCATTATGAATAACAAATCATTGAAATACAAGATCTTTAGATTCAAAGATTACTATTTGATCCGAGTTTTTTGAGTTTAGGGAAATAGTGCTTCGAAATGCGTTAAAAGCTGGGTAAAGCCTTGGGTTTTTTGGTTCGTTTTTGGGCTAAGCCAAAAATGAACGCCCGTCATGGCGAATGACAAGATTAGATTGAAAATTTATCCCTTCGTTTTACAGTAAAATGTTTCAAAAACGAGGTATCCATTCTGAAGTAATAAAAGATAATTCATTGAAAATCAATAAATTTATCTAAATGTGAATAGCCCAAATTTAACTTTCTTGATAACTCTTATTTACCAAATAATAATGAAACCTGCTGTACAGTAACTAACCCTGCAAATATCTCATTGCATCATATAGATTTGTAACAACGCATCTAAGCCAGGATAAATGGATTGATGCTCATTCTCAATTAAACCGTATTTATAAAAATCTATAATGTTTCGAGTTATGAAAAATAAATCATTTATTGGATTAATCATTAAGCTTTGTTATCCGTCTATTCTTTTGCAATTTTTTACTCCTATTGTACTCACATCTTTGGTTGTCATTGTGACCTGTGCAGACATGTCAGGTCAATGTACTAATACCATCAATTTTCCTGGCACCATCACGGCTTCTGTTTTTTCAGATACGGTAACTGTAAGTCCTTTCCAAAATGCTGGACAATATTATGTCATCAAGGGCTTGTCACCAGGAGATACTTATGTGTTTATGTCTTCCAATCCAGGAGATTATATAACTATACAAGATAGATATAATAATTCTGTTTTAAACCAAGGCAACACACCTCTAACTTATACGATAGATAGCGATGATGTACTTTCTATAAATATCAACTTACAAAGCCCTGAGTGTGGAGATGATGCTAATGTTAGAACTACTAAGGTAGTTTGTAATACATGCCCAGACATACCGCCAAGTGTAGGAGTAGGTACAATTGCACCAGTATCCGATCTGGAAGTAAATGGAATCCTGAAATTAGGGGACTCCAACAGGCCTGAGACTGCAGGTATGATTAGATGGAATGACGACTCTAAAGATTTTGAAGGATATACTGGTAGTCAATGGGTATCCCTCACAAAAGGTAGAACAAATTGGGGGGCAAGTGACCATTACAACTCTAGTGAGAATTCAAAACTCACTGCTGCGCTTGGTGAGGGTTATGCTCATTTCGGTTTTAGTGTATCAATCTCTGGTGATTATGCTGTAGTAGGAGCTCCGAATATTGGAAAAGCTTATATATTCAAAAGAAACAATGGTACATGGGTAGAACAAGACGACTTATATGATCCGGATTCTGCTGCATATTCTTATTACGGCTTTAGTGTTTCAATCTCTGGTGATTATGCCATAGTGGGAGCACCATATGATGAGTACAGTATTAATGATAATGATTCGGGCTCAGCCTCTATCTTTGTAAGAGTCGGTTCAAATTGGTCTTTTCAACAAAAACTAGGTTTTTACGATGGATATGATAATTTCGGCTATAGTGTGTCGATCTCTGGAAATTATGTTATAGTAGGAGCACCAAATGCTGATTTTGATGGAAATAGTAATCAGGGCTCAGTCTATATCTACAAAAGAAATGGTGACTCATGGTCTTATGATGAAGAACGAAGTGCTTCAGATGGTGATGTAAATGATAATTTTGGTCATAGTGTGTCTATTTTCGGCGGTAATGCCATTGTAGGAGCACCACTTGATGACACAGGTGGAAATGTTGATCAGGGATCAGCTTATATTTTCGAATATGACCTTTTAACCGCAACATGGACAGAAGAAGCAAAGCTAACCGCCTGGGATGGTGAAGCTTCTGATAAATTTGGTACTAGTGTGTCGATCTCTATTGGTGGGTTGTCCGCTGGTAATTATGCAATTGTAGGATCACGTCTTGATAATATATATAGCAATGTTAATCAGGGATCAGCTTATATCTACAAACTAATCCTCTCTTCTTGGACCCAAGAAGCAAAAATTACTGCTTCAGATGGAACAGTAAGTGATCAATTTGGTAGTAGTGTGTCCATCTCTGGTGAATATGTCATAGTGGGAGCACCACTTGATGATATAGGTAGTAATAGTGATCAAGGCTCCGCTTATATATTCAAAAGAAATGATGGCATATGGACTGAACAAGCAAAATTAACCGCTACGGATGGTGGGGCAAATGATGAATTTGGAGTTAGTGTATCCTTCACTGGTGATTTTACAATAATTGGAGCACGCTACGATGATATAAATATAAATGGAATTGTAGATGTAGATCGGGGATCGGCTTATCTTTTTCATAAATAGTAGAATATACTTGACCTTCATTGTAATGTTAAATAACTCCTGACCGCCAAATACTCATGAAAGGGTCTGTACAGTAAATTACACCTGCCACACCTATTTGAATCGAATAAATTAGGGCTATCGAAATTAGAATTAGAAGAGACTTTGATATTTCTATTTTATGAGGACTTTGATTTTGAGATTCAAAAAATAAAACAAAGGTATGGCTTATCTGAAATGTTTTAAATTGAGTTTACTAGCATTCACTATTAGTTTATTCATGAGTGAAGTTGGTTGGTGTCAATGCACAAGTACTATACAAAATCCTATGACCAATGTGGAGGCATCTGCCTTTAATGATACTGTAGTAATCTCTACAGAAAGTAATACTGGGGAGTTTTATATTATCGAAAAATTAAGCCTTGGGGATACCTACATTTTTTCATCTTCTAATGTGACCGAATATATAACCATAAGAGACAAAGATGGACACTTCATCTAGTTTCTATCAGCACAAGAATTTTAATATTTAATATTATAAATTATCTAAAAATTCAATACATGAAAAAGCACATTTACATTCTCATATTTTTAGTGTTTCCTTTATTTGTATTTAGTCAACAAGTTGAAGTAGATGGCAAGATGAAGATTACTGAAATGGATACTATTAACACAGAGAACCATCTTGTTGTCAAAAGCCCAGATGGTACACTAGCAACAAGATTGGTATCTTCATTACCTCCTCCGGCTCAAGATACAACTCGGACATTGCAAAGTGATCTTTTATTGACTTCCGCTTTGTGCAACTGTCCAGATTTACCATCGGCTATGATCCAATCTTTATTAGATAATGGATATTCACATCTAGATTTAATTAATTTTCAAATATCAATTGCAGAATTATTTGCTGCAGGTCAGACTCCAATTGATTTGTTTAATGGCGGAGTATCTATAGATTCCTTGTATGGACTAACGTATGCTGGAGGGCTGATCTTTTATTTAGATACATTTGATGTGCATCCTTCATTTGAAGGCCTTGTTGCCAGTCCAGATGATCAAAGTAATGGAGCTGAATGGGGATGTAATGGCATCTTGCTTGGAGGTACAAGTAGTGGGATAGGTACAGGCGAAGCCAATACCATTGCAATTGTTGGGGCTTGTTCTCAAGCAGGTATAGCTGCCAGGCTTTGTGATGATTTAGAGAATAGTGGTTACGATGATTGGTTTTTACCCTCAAAAGATGAATTAAATCAAATATATCAAAATTTAAAGCTAAACGGCTTTGGTGGGATTTCGCCAGAACTTTACTGGAGTTCCACGGAGTACAGCAACTTCCTTGTTTCGTTTCAGGACTTCAACCTTGGCAATCAGAGCGATTTCGGGAGTAAATTTGGCCTTTACCGCGTTCGGGCAGTTCGGGCTTTTTAATACTGACGATGAATTTCAGCAAAATGCGATTAAACTACCCTGACGCTTTCGGCTAGGTTTTGTTTATTAATAAATAGTAGAATATACTTGACTTTCATTGTTTTGCTAAATAACTCCTGACCGTCAAATACTCATGAAACTGTCTGTACAGTAAGTTACTCTTCAAACTTCTATTTGATTCAAATAAATTAGTGCTATTGAAATTAAAAGCCAAGAGTGCTTTTGAGGATTTCTTTATAAAGATTTAAATAAGATAGTGATGAAGAGAATTTCAAATACATTGAATAGGCATTACATACTTGTAGCATTTTTATCGGTGATCTGTTGGATAAACCTTAACGGACAACAGGTAGAAGTTATTGGAGACTTCAAAGCACCATTAATCTGGGCAGATGGAGCAATACAGACAGACACAATTGTAAATGATGGATTCGAAGATAACACTTTAAGTCCATTTACTACAAGCGGAGATTCTGATTGGACGCTTGTTAATTGGGATGCTTATACGGGTTCGTATTCAGCTATTTCTGGATATACATACCCTCTTGAAACATCTTCTATCCATCTTACGGTAGTCGTACCAGAATTTCATACGGCCAATTTATCTTTCGCAACAAAAAGCTCTGCAATTCCCGGCGCTAATTTATTTTATGTAAATAATTCATTTGAATTTAGCGTTACTTCCACCGAAGTCTGGACCGTTTTTGAAAAAGAATTACCTAGCGGTACACATAACCTTGAATGGCGATTGGAAGTATATGGAATAATCCCATTAAGTCAGCAGCTTCGCCTGGATGCTGTACAACTTACCTATCTCGGAGATCATGTAGTCCGTATACAAGATGGTAATCAGGCCTTAGGCAAAATATTGACAAGCGATCAAGATGGCAACGCCACTTGGGAAGACTACCCTACACTCTTTCAGCCTAATGGAGGAGACAATAATGGACTGAAAATTCTGTACCCTGATGATCCGAATGATCCTAATTGTATTTATGATCCACTTTGGGCTTCTGGAGATGGTATATTTGTACAGAATGCCCTCGCTACTGGATTTGAAAATAAGTGTTCTATGTATGAAGGCTTTGTCTCTACTTATGCTGGAACAAATGGGTTTTATTCGGCCCAATCCTCTAATATTGGCTTTTATTCTTTGGATTCTGGAGATGATGGTTTTTATTCATTTTCACCAGGAAAGAATGGATTTTATTCTAATATTGCTAGTGAAAATGGCTTTTATGCAAACTCTTCCACAATAAGTGGATTTAAATCCAATTCGTCGGGGTTAAGTGGTTTTGTTTCAGAATTTTCAGGTTCATCTGGATTTTTAGCGTGGTATGATGACGTCTATGGTTTTATATCTCAGGGTGCAGGTTCAGATGGTGTTTATTCTGTCTCTAATACTGGAGATGAAGGCTACTTTTCTGGGACGGTAGTAGTCACGGGCAACTTAAGCAAGGGTGGTGGTAGTTTTAAGATTGACCATCCCTTGGACCCTGAAAATAAATTCTTGTATCACAGCTTTGTAGAAAGTCCAGATATGATGAATGTGTATAATGGCAATATTATCACTGATGATCAGGGCTTGGCCACAGTTGAAATGGAAGATTGGTTTGATACACTCAATCGAGATTTTAGATATCAACTCACCGTCATTGGTGTATTTGCTCAGGCAATTATAAAAGAGAAAATAACTACTAATCAATTCGTAATTCAAACTGATCTGTCTAATGTAGAGGTTAGCTGGCAGGTCACGGGCATCCGTCAAGACCCTTATGCCAATGAAAATCGCATCGAAGTAGAAGTAGAAAAGTCAGCAGAATTTAAAGGCCAATACATTCATCCAGAAGCCTATAATCAACCTTTCGAAAAAGGATTTGACTATATAAAATTGGGTAGAAAGACCCTGGAGGAATTGGAGTCGGAGCGTAAGGAGAAAGTCGAGAAATAGGAATGTGGGATGATGAAATGCCCTAGCCTCCTTGTAAAGCTGGATAACTTGCGGTTGCTTAATACTCATGAAACTGCCTTTACAGTAAGTTACTCTTCAAACATCTATTTGAATCGAATAAATTGGTTCTAGCAATTAATCATCTCATTGCTATGGATTCAAATAAAGCAATCATGAAAAAAATATTATTCCTATTAATTTTTCTGCTGAACACTGCACTAGTCTATTCCCAAGTAGGAATTGGCACAACCGAGCCCAAGGGACAGTTGGATGTTAATTCAATTAACATGAGTTTGGTAGTACCAAGAGTAACAAGTATAGAAAATGTAACGGATGGCCAAGGCAACAAAGCTGTGGCTGGCAGTATAGTTTATGATGTGTCAAGAAACAAAATATGTTATAGAATTGAAGGCTCGTGGATTTGTATAGGTGTAAATGAATTAGGAATTCCAGAAATAGGAACTGAAGATCCTTTTACCAGTCTATCCAATTATTTAAAAGCTTCAAACACTGGTGCCGGAGATCAATTTGGCTTTAGTGTCAGTTTGTCTTCTGACGGAACTCGATTAGCCGTAGGTGCCCAATTAGAAGACTCAAATGCCACTGGTATAGATGGCAATCAAAATGACAATAGTGCAAGTAATTCAGGTGCGGTTTACGTATTTGTACGAAACGGAGACGTATGGAGTCAAGAAGCTTATATCAAAGCTTCAAATGCTCAAGAAGGCGATCGATTTGGCGTTAGCGTTAGCATTTCTGGGGATGGGTCAAGGCTAGCGGTTGGTGCATATCTAGAAGATTCTAATACAACAGGAATAGATGGCAATCAAGCAGACAATAGTTCCTCGTTCGCGGGGGCAGCATATATTTTTGATAGAAGCGGAAGCACATGGAGCCAAGGGGCTTATATCAAAGCCTCGAACACCGATGCTGGAGATCAATTTGGTTTAAGTGTTAGTTTGTCTTTCGACGGGTCTCGCCTAGCTGTAGGTGCCCATCTAGAGGATTCAGAAGCGACAACTATAGATGGGGATGAAAATAATAACAATGCTGATGCTTCTGGAGCAGTTTATTTGTTTAATTATGACGGTGATTCTGAGTGGAGTCAATGGGTCTACTTAAAATCAGGTAATTCTGAGGCCGGCGATCAATTTGGAAATAGTCTTAGCTTATCAGCAGATGGATTGGGACTTGCAGTTGGTGCATATCTAGAAGATTCGAATGCTACTGATACCGACGGCAATCCATGGCAGCAAATCGATAATAGTGCTAGTGCCGCTGGCGCTGTCTATCTCTTTACTTATTCTATTCAACTTTCTCAATGGTCATCATCAAAATATATTAAGTCATCAAATACTGAAGCTGGAGATCGATTCGGATATAGTGTCAGCCTATCTTCTGATGGTTCTTATCTAGCAGTTGGCGCTTATTTTGAAGATTCTAATGCTACTGGCATCAACGGCGATCAAGGCGACAATAGTACGAATGAAGCCAGTGCAGTTTATATTTTTGATGAAGAATCAAATTTTTCTCAGCAGGCCTATTTGAAAGCTTCCAATACTGGTGCTGGAGATATTTTTGGTTCTAGTGTCAGCCTATCATCCGATGGTTCTCGCCTTTCAGTTGGAGCATTTCAAGAAGATTCCAATGCCACGGGTTTTAACAGTGATAAAACTGACAATAGCGCAAGTAATGCCGGTGTCGTCTATACCTACAAAAGAGTTGATACCCTTTGGAGTCAAGAAAGCTATATAAAAGCTACCAATACAGAAGCTAACGATTATTTTGGAACCAGCATCTGCCTTGCTGGGGATGGTTTGAGTTTGGCGATTGGCGCATATTTCGAAGATTCTAATGCCACTGGTATCAATGGAGATCAAAGTAATAATAGTGCTGGGGGTTCTGGTGCTGTTTATATTGTGGAGTAGCTTTTATTATCTAATGGGTATAAAGAAAAAGCCAAGTTTTAACCCTCATTAGCACTCTCTTCTAATTTCATCTTTATCCGTTATTAATTCACGATGTAGAATTAGTTGGATATATGCTGTACCTCTAAGGAATTCGATAGATTTTACATTTAATGTTTCTAACCAAGTAAGACTAAGTGAAGGTTTTTACTGGGACGCTCCAGGCTATGATATTGAAGGTGACTTTTGTGGAAGAGCTACGGCTATGATTAGTAGCGAGTTGGAGAGTGTGTTGAAGAGAGTCAACTTTAAATGTGTATGAACAACTAAGAATAGGCAATGCATTTCAATAGATTTTATTTAGACACTTCAATTAAGGATTGCGTAATTCTACCTATTATTCTAAGTAAATTTACGGTAGATTTGACTTATAATACCCGTTAACTGCGTAGTTAAAAAATCTCTTAAATAATTTCCCTCCCCCAAAATCCTTTTTAAAATTTTTTACATACCTTTGCGCATGGAAAAGAATATTTCAAATAACTACAGCCTAATTACTGAGGCACTTACCTTCGATGATGTATTATTAATACCTGCTTACTCGGAAATATTACCGAGAGAGGTAGACATTTCTACTCAATTCACCACAGATATACGTTTGAATGCTCCTATTGTTTCCGCAGCAATGGACACGGTGACTGAGTATAAGTTAGCGATTGCTATAGCACGTCAGGGAGGAATTGGAATTATCCATAAAAACATGTCTATCGCTGAACAAGCAGAAGAAGTGAGAAAGGTAAAGCGATCGGAAAGTGGGATGATTCTAGATCCTGTGACACTCAATTTTGATGCTAAAGTAAGGGATGCACTTGGTCTCATGAAGTTGCATAAGATTGGGGGAATTCCTATAGTTGATAATAATAGTAAGCTAATAGGGATTTTGACAAACAGAGACCTAAGGTTTGAAGTGGATGGGAATAAATCTGTCAGTGAAATGATGACCAAAGAGAATCTCATTACTGCTCCAGTTGGTACTACTTTGGATCAGGCGAAAGACATACTTCAGAAGTATAAAATTGAAAAACTTCCAGTAGTCAATGACAATTATATATTGGAAGGATTGATTACTTATAAAGATATTTTGAAAGTAGAGAATTATCCAAATTCGAGTAAGGATAATCATGGAAGATTGGTCGTGGGTGCAGCGGTAGGGGTGACGAGTGATATGCATGATCGTATTGCTGCTTTGGATCATGTCGGGGTGGATGCGATTTGTATTGATACTGCCCACGGTCATAGTCGAGGAGTATTGGATGCTGTGAAAAAAGCAAAAGAGGCATTTCCATACCTTCAAATTATTGGCGGTAATGTGGCGACAGGAGAAGGAGCAAAGGCATTGGTAGATGCAGGCGTGAATGCAGTGAAAGTTGGGGTAGGACCTGGAAGTATTTGTACGACTAGGATTGTAGCAGGAGTAGGTGTACCACAGTTATATGCAATCAAAAGTGCTTATGAAGGCATCAAAAATTCTGGAGTGCCGATTGTAGGAGATGGAGGGATACGATATACGGGAGATATAGCAAAAGCATTGGCAGGAGGAGCGAATACGGTAATGGCGGGATCGCTTTTTGCAGGTACTGAAGAATCACCAGGGGAGGCTTTAATTTATCAGGGTAGAAAATTTAAGGTGTATAGAGGAATGGGTTCTTTAGGAGCTATGGAACTGGGATCTAAAGACAGATATTTTCAAGATGTAGAAGATGATGTGACAAAACTTGTACCTGAGGGTATTGAAGGGAGAGTACCATTTAAGGGAACAGTTCAAGAGGTGATGGTTCAATATATTGGGGGACTGAGAGCAAGTATGGGATATTGTGGGGCTGCTAATATTGACAAAATGAAGAATGCCAAAATGGTTAGGATTACCAATTCTGGAATGTTGGAAAGTCACCCTCATAATATTTCGATTACCAAAGAAGCGCCTAATTATTCAATGCGATCTTAAATAGAATTGATTTAAAAACATATTGTTAATTTCTTTGCATGTCATTGATTCTCAACTTTTCACATTTTTTTCGTCACGTAGCTTTGGCTATGCTCTTCAAAAAATGCTTCAATTTGAAAATCAAGCACATACAAATTATCTTAGCATACGTTTTAAAATCACTTCTTAAATAAAACACAATCACATAATGTTAACGGTACATGGAGATGCCTACTTTATGAAACAAGCGTTGGTCGAAGCCCAAAAAGCTTTTGATGTAGGTGAAGTTCCAGTAGGTGCAGTAATAGTCTCAAACAAATATATTATTGCTAGAGCTCACAATCAAACAGAAATGTTGACCGATGTGACGGCTCATGCAGAAATGATCGCTATCACGGCAGCGGCGGATTACCTTGGTGGAAAATACTTGCAAGATTGCACGCTTTATGTGACATTGGAGCCATGTAATATGTGTGCAGGGGCATTGTATTGGTCTCAGATTTCAAGAATTGTATATGGAGCAGGAGATGATAAAAAAGGGTTTATGAATTATGGGAAGGAGATGCTACATCCGAAGACGAAGGTTGAGTTTGGGGTGATGTATAAGGAGTGCTCGGAATTGATGAGTCGATTTTTTAGGGAGAAGAGGGGTGTTTTGTAGTTTTATTTTCAAAAAAATTAAAAGAACTAATAAACATGTGTATCACAAATTGCACTTTCTCAAGAAAATAAGCTCCTTGTCATCTTGAGCGAAGCGCCAGCGCAGTCGGGCACTCCTTGTCATTCTGAGCGAAGATTCATCGAAGTCGAAGAATCAAGGAGTA
>Ga0256847_1000369_pt1 | contig 29455 bp, 32 predicted proteins | sample TeddybearmetaG_FD_189099 | JGI IMG/M metagenome (GOLD analysis project Ga0256847, IMG submission 189099) | Hydrothermal vent microbial communities from East Pacific Rise, Pacific Ocean - Teddybear | ecosystem: Environmental > Aquatic > Marine > Hydrothermal vents | place: Pacific Ocean: East...
TTATAAGGAAGACGTTGGAGGAGTTTCAACAACAAAATTAAAATCATTAAGCGAAAAAGAGCGAATCGTTGAAATAGCGCAAATGCTGGGAGGTCAAAACCTTTCAAATTCGGCTATGAATCACGCAAAAGAATTATTGAATTAAATGTATCTTTGATGCACTAAACTAACAAATATGTCATATAATTTATTAAAAGGAAAAAAAGGAATTATTTTTGGGGCTTTAGACGAGCAATCGATTGCTTGGAAAACTGCCGAACGCGTTCATGAAGAAGGGGGAACATTTGTGTTAACAAACGCACCAATAGCTATGCGAATGGGGCAAATTAAGAAGTTAGCCGAGCAAACAGGTTCAGAAATTATTCCAGCCGATGCGACTAGTATGGACGATTTAAATAATCTAGTTGAAAAATCGGTTGAAATTCTTGGAGGTAAGCTCGATTTTGTACTGCATTCTATTGGAATGTCTGTAAATGTTAGGAAAGGACGCGCTTATACCGATCAAAAATACGAATGGACAACTAAAGGGTGGGATGTATCTGCCGTTTCTTTTCATAAAACCATGCAAAGTCTGTATCAACACGATGCAATGAACGAATGGGGAAGTATCGTTGCCCTCACTTATATGGCGGCACAGCGTGTTTTTCCAGATTATAACGATATGGCCGATAATAAAGCTTATTTGGAGTCTATAGCGAGAAGTTTTGGTTATTTCTTCGGAAAAGATAAAAAAGTACGTGTAAATACGATTTCACAATCACCTACACCCACAACTGCAGGTCAAGGTGTAAAAGGGTTTGATGGTTTTTTTGCCTATGCCGATAAGATGTCGCCATTAGGAAATGCAACTACACTCGATTGTGCTAATTACACCATTTCATTGTTTAGCGATTTAACAAAAAGAGTTACTCTTCAAAACCTCTATAACGATGGTGGTTTCTCGAATATGGGTGTGAGTCAAGAAATAATGGAGGCTTTTGAATAATCGTTTTTTGGTTTAAATTTTGGTATTTGTAATATAAGTGCTACATTTGGTATTAAGTTTAAACTAAATTATTTTATTATGAAAAAAATTACTTTATTATTTTCTGCTGCCTTAATGGCTTTTGCAGCTAATGCTCAGATTAGTATTACTGAGGACTTTGACGCTGGTTTACCAGGAACATGGCAAACTGTAATCGATACAGGTATTTGTGATTACCAAAATGGTACTGCTCTTCCTACAGGAGATGCTTTTACAACTAATGGGATGTTCTTTGACGATGATGCTTGTGGTAATGGAGCTGATGCTAGTGACGTTTCTTTATGGACTGAATTCTATGATTTAACAGGAGCTACTTCAATTATCATTAGTTTTGATGTTGCTTTCCAAGAATCAACAGATGGTGAGTCTTATGCTGTTGATGTATGGGATGGTTTCGGATGGAATAGTGTTGCTCTTTACGAAGACGATCTTGATCCAGACATTCAAAATGTATCTTTTGATGTAAGTGCTTTTGTAAATGAGTTCTTTACTGTACGTTGGAGATATGTTGATGCTGCTGGAAGTTGGGGATGGCATGGTGGAGTTGACAACTTCGACTTAACATATACGTTAGGTGTTGATGACAACCAAATTGAAGGATTTACTATGTATCCTAATCCTGCAAATGATGTATTAAATGTACGTGCTCAAAACGAAATTCAAAACGTTTCTATCTTTAACGTTTTAGGACAAAAAGTTCTTGAGATGGCACCTAATGCATTAAGCCAAGAGATTAATATTGCTTCATTAAAATCTGGAATTTATATTGTTAACGTTATTTCTAACGAGCAAAAAGGTTCTTATAGACTTATTAAGCAATAAGTAGAAATTAAAAATTTTTAAAAAAGCCATTCGCAAAGCGAATGGCTTTTTTTTTGTTTGTATTTTTGTAGAATGAATATTGAGTTTTCTTTTATTATCCCTGTTTATAATCGCCCCCAAGAAATTAGGGAGCTCTTAGAGAGCTTAACTGTTTTAGATTATGACAAACACTTTGAAGTTGTTATAGTTGAGGATGGTTCGTCTGTTTCATCTAAAGATGTAGTTTTAGAATATACAAATCGATTATCGATAATATATCTAGAAAAAGAGAATACTGGCCCTGGTCATTCTAGAAACTATGGGATGAAAAATGCTTCTGGAAACTATTTTATTATTTTAGATTCAGATTGTATAATGCCGAACCACTATTTAAAAGCAGTGAGTATGTTTTTAGAAGAATCGTATGTAGATTGTTTTGGTGGTCCAGATGCAGCACATGATTCATTCACTAAACTCCAAAAAGCCATCAATTACTCAATGACTTCCTTATTTACAACAGGCGGAATTAGAGGAAATAAGAAGTCGGTTAAAGCCTACGAACCCAGAAGCTTTAATATGGGTATTTCTAAGCAAGTATTTGAACGTACAAAAGGATATGGGAAGATACATCCAGGTGAAGACCCCGACTTATCTCAGCGAATTAAAAAAGATAATTTTAAGATAGGTTTTATTGAAAATGCATTTGTATATCATAAAAGGCGTATATCTTGGTCTCGTTTTTATACACAAGTGAAAAAATTTGGTTTGGTGAGACCAATACTAAATTCTTGGCATCCAAATTCTTCTAAGATAACCTTTTGGTTTCCTTCACTATTTGTTATTTATGTTTTTACTTCAGTAGTTTTGTCTATCTTCGGATACTTTTTTTTTTTAATTCCTTTATGTGTTTATTTTAGTGTGCTTTTTGTAGATTCATCAATAAAAAATAAAAATATTTTTATAGGTATTTTGACCATTATTGCAGTTTTGATACAGTTTTTTGGATATGGAATAGCATTTTTAAAATCAACTTTTTTTATATCTTTATTGAAACAAGATCCTAAAAAAAGATTTCCACAATTATTTTTTGACTAAATTGATGTTTTAAAACGAATCTATGACTAAAGAACCACGTTCAAAAGTAAAAAAGGGAGAACTTAAAATGTTTTTACTCTTTTTACTTGTTGCTTTTCTATTGTGGTTTTTAACCAAATTCTCTAAAGATTATATTGATGATGTAACTGTTAAGATTGAATATGTGAATTTTCCTTCAAATCAGATGCTCACAAAAAATAATACAAATGAAATGTTATTTAATATAGAAGCTTCAGGTTTTGAGTTTTTATATTATTCTTTTAAAAAACCAATTATTCAGATCGATGTTTCAAAATATGTTAAGAATAATAATAATATTTGGCTAGTTGAAAAACAAGATGTTTCTAAAATACTCTCTAACTATTTTAAAGCTAATATAATCGAAAAGAATTCTGTACAAGAAATTATTTTAGATTTAGACGAGCGTATTTCAAAAATGATTCCTATTCAACATTTAATAGAAATTAGTTATAAAAAGGGGTTTTACCCTTTAGATTCAATAAAACTTGTGCCAGATTCAGTGTTAGTTTCTGGGTCAAAATCTTTGATTAATGCTATTGGAACTATATATACTGAAACTAGTAATCTAGCAAATATCTTTGAGGAAATGGATTCTAAAATAGCTCTTAATGTTTCATCTTTAAGTGAAAACATTGAGTTTAATATTTTAGAAGTCAACTATTCACAAACTATAGAAGAATTTACTCAAGCCGAAATGATTATACCAATTGAATTAATTAATGTTGCAGAAAACCTTATAGTACAATTGTTTCCGAGTACTTTGAAAGTTTCTTACCTAATTAATTTTGAAAATTTTAAAGAAATAACCGAAAATGATTTCAAAATAATATGTGATTTTGCTGAAGCTAATGAAAACACAAATTATTTAATTCCAAAATTGATTAAATCACCAGATATGGTTATAAATATTAGTTTAGAACCTACAAAAGTTGATTATATAATCATTAAGTAAAATTTGCAGACATGATTATTATAGGCTTAACAGGTGGTATTGGAAGTGGTAAAACTACTGTAGCATCTATTTTTAAAGAGGTGTTTGGTGTGCCAGTTTATATTGCCGATGTTGAAGCAAAAAATATCATGAACCATTCTAAGATTGTTAGAAGAAAAGTTATTGAACTTCTTGGTAAACAGGCTTATTCTAAAAATTCTATAAATCGAACCTTTATTGCAAGTAAAGTTTTTAATGATGAAACTTTATTAAATGGCCTTAATGCAATTATTCATCCAAAAGTTAGAAAACATTTTATAAAATGGGTTTCAAAACAAAAAGGGAACTATGTTATTAAAGAAGCTGCTATTTTATTCGAAAATGGAAGCTATAAAGATTGTGATAAAACGATTCTTATTACTGCTCCATTGGAGTTACGTATTGAGAGAATTCTACAAAGAGATCAATCGACTAAGCATGATATAATCAAGAGAATGGAAAATCAATGGGATGATAAAAAGAAAATACACTTAGCCGATTTTGTTATAAATAATATAAAACTTAGTCAAACAAAAGCCCAAGTTCATAAACTTCATAAACTGTTATCTGCAACAGTTTTATAGATAAAAGGAGTATTTTGTTAACAATTGGTTAAACGCACAAGCTCGTAAATGTTAAAATAGTACATTTGGAGCATGAAGAAGAAATTATTTATTCTTTTTATTATACTCATGAGTGTTTCTCTTTTGGGAATCATTTTTGTCCAAGGATATTGGATAAATGATTCTATAAAAACAAAGGAAGAACAACTTACCCTTAATATAAAACAAGCACTTATTTCGGTTTCAAGAGATATAAAACTACATGAAGTAGAACTCTATTATTCTGCATTTCGTGAACTTGTCGATAACTCGCAAGAACCAGATAATACAAATATTAGAGAAATAATATATAGCCGTGTAGATGATATTACAAACGAAATTTTTATTTACTCAAATGGAATTACCGAAGAAGATTATAAACTTTCATCGACATTTTTAGACATTGGAATTGATAGTGTTCTTTTTAAAAAATTGATTAACCGAACCACTACAACTAGGATTACTCCAGGTGTAGATGGAAGTGAAAGTACAAGTCAAACTATTACCGATTTTAGAAGAATGGATGAGTTTGAGCGAAAACATTTTGAAAGTTTTATACCAACTATTTCTGATAAAATCCCAATTCACCAACGAGTAAATGATGCGTTAATTGAAAAACTATTAAATAAAGAGCTTAAAGAAAGAGGTATAGAAACCGTTTTTGAGTATGCTATCTATAGTAACCAACTTGCCACAAAAGTTCGTTCAAACGATTTTGAATTAAATGCGCCTTCTACATATTTGGTTCCACTTTTTGTCGATGAAAACGAAAACTCGAAGTATAAACTTTTTGTGACCTTTTCAAATTCGCGCAGACAAATATTTTCATCTATTATTGGAATGACAATTATGTCTCTTATTTTTACCTCAGTAATTATACTTGCATATTGGAACGCCATTCGTCAACTTATTAAACAGCGTCAAATTTCTCAAATTAAAACTGATTTTATTAATAACATGACCCATGAGTTTAAAACTCCAATTGCGACTATTAATCTTGCATTAGACGCTTTAAAAAACCCAAAAGTTGAAGGTAATAAAGAGTTTATGGATCGATATTTGAAGATGATTCGAGAAGAAAATAAACGAATGAATGCCCAAGTCGAAAACGTGCTTCGTATTTCTAGATTAGAAAATAAATCTTTGGATCTAAAGAAAGAACGACTAAAAATTCACGACCTAGTTGAAGATGCAATAACTCATGTAGAGTTACTTGTTGAAGACAGAGGGGGCTATATTAAAACTCATTTTGCGGCTTTAAAATCTTCGGTTTTAGGAAATGATTTTCACCTTACTAATGTAATAGTAAATGTTTTGGATAATGCAATTAAATATTCGGAAGGTGAACCAAAGATTGATGTTTATACAGAAAATACTAGCAATAGCATTATTCTAAAAATAAGAGATCAAGGAATTGGTATGTCTAAAGCTGCTCAAAAACAAATTTTTGAAAAGTTTTATCGAGAGCATACTGGAAACATACACAATGTAAAAGGACATGGGCTCGGACTCGCTTATGTAAAACATATTTTAGATGATCACCAAGCAGAAATTTATGTGGAAAGTGATCGCGGTAAAGGAAGTACCTTTATTTTAAAATTTCAATTAATATCTTAATTTATGGAAACAGAAAACAAAAGAATTCTACTTGTAGAAGACGACCCAAACTTTGGGACAGTATTAAAAGATTATTTAGCAATGAATGACTATGATGTTACACATGCTAAAAATGGAATGGAAGGTTTCGAAAAGTTTAAAAGAGGCGATTTCGATCTTTGTATTTTAGATGTAATGATGCCGTATAAAGACGGGTTTACACTTGCGAAAGAAATTAGAGAGAAGAATCAAGATGTGCCAATTATCTTTCTTACTGCAAAAGCTTTAAAAGAAGATGTGATAAGAGGTTATAAAGTTGGTGCCGACGATTACTTAAATAAACCATTCGATTCTGAAGTTTTATTGATGAAAATTAAGGCAATTATTCAGCGTAAAGCTACAGATTCTTTAGCCGACAGTAAACAATTTGAATTTCAAATAGGAAACTTTTTTCTAAATTCGAAACTTCGTTTTCTTTCTTATAATAAGCAAGAACCTAGTAAGCTTTCACCTAAAGAAAATGAATTATTACGTTTATTAGCGTTGCATAAAAACGATTTAATGCCTCGCGAATTAGCACTAACAAAAATATGGAGAGATGATAATTATTTTACCTCTCGAAGTATGGATGTATATATTGCGAAACTTCGTAAATATTTAAACCAAGATGATGGTGTTGAAATACTCAATATTCATGGTGAAGGCTTTCGTTTATTAGTTAAAGGAGAGGTTGAAAATTAAGATATTTTATAGCGGATGTCTAAAAAGTAATGTTTTCACTTTTTAGACAATCGCTATTTCTTAATAAAATCGATTATAGCTGTAGGTTTTGTTTTATAATCGAACCAATTTATCTCTTCGTCTTTTCGATGCCAAGTACCTTGTCTTTTTGCAAATCGCCTGGTATTTTTTTTAATTTCTTCAACCGCTTTTTCTAAGCTAATTTTGTCGTCAAAAAAATCAAACATTTCTTTATATCCAACTGTTTGAAGGGCATTTAGCGCCTTGTACTTATGTAAATTTCGAGCTTCTTCTAAAAGCCCTTCATCCATCATTTTATCAACGCGTTTATTTATTCGATTATAAATAAGTTCTCGTTCTGCTGTTATTCCAATTTTTAAAACATTAAAAGATCGTGTAATATGTTGCTTTTTTAAAAATGAAGAGTATGGTTTGCCACTACCTTTACAAATTTCTAATGCACGTATAAGTCGGTGAGCATTATTTATATCAACTGTTTTAAAATAGTCAGAATCTAATTTCTCTAATTCATCTTGCAACGATTTAATTCCTAAATTTTTTAATTGTAGGTTTAAAGCTTCTCGAAAAGATGAATCTACTTTCGGGAATTCATCTAAGCTATTTATTATGGCATCAACATACAGACCTGAGCCGCCAACTAATACTAAAATAGCATGTTTTGTAAAAAGATTTTCTATACAAGAAATAGCTTCCTTTTCGTAGTTTCCAACGCTATATTCGTCATGTATAGATTTATTCTGAATAAAATGGTGGGGCACTTCAGCTAATTCTTTAATTGATGGAACAGCCGTACCAATACGCATTTCTTTGTAAAATTGTCTTGAGTCTGCCGAAATTATTTCCGTAGAAAAAGCTTTTGCAATTTTAATTGAAAGTGCAGTTTTTCCAATTCCAGTTGCACCAACAATACAAACTAATAATGGTTTTAAAAATTTCATTAACCGTTGTGTTCGCTTGGATTGAGTTCTTCACCACAACTATGACAAAAATGTGCGTTATCACTATGTTGTTCGGCATTACAGTTACTACAAGCCTGCGTATTTAAATATACAGTATCGTTATTAGATCTAGAGAACTCGGCACTAACAATACCTGTAGGAACCGCAATAATTCCGTAACCCATAATCATAATTATAGCAGCAATAAATTGCCCAAATGGAGTGACGGGTGCAATGTCGCCATAACCAACCGTTGTAAGCGTTACAATGGCCCAATATACGCTTCGCGGTATGCTAGTAAAACCACTTCCAGAGTCACCTTCAACCAAATACATGACTGTTCCCAAAATGATAGAAAGAATAAAAACTACAAATAAAAACACTAATATTTTTGCCTTACTAGCCTTTAAAGCTTTCATTAATTGATTCGATTCGCCTACAAAACGTGCTAATTTTAAGATTCTGAAAACACGTAATAGGCGTAATGCTCTTAGTGCGACTAGTGCATGTGTGCCGACAAATAATATAGATAGGTATTTAGGAATAGTCGATAACAAATCGACAATGCCATAAAAGCTAAAAATATATTTGGAAGGTTTTTTTACTGTAATAATTCGAGCAATATATTCTATGGTAAAGAATATGGTAATTATCCATTCTGAAATGTCTAAAATTTCACCGAACTTTTCAGCATATGAAGGAACACTTTCAATCATTACGAGTACAATACTCGCTAAAATGAGGAATAGTAAAATAACGTCAAAAAGCTTCCCCATTGGTGTATCGGCTTCATAAATAATTTCATGAAGTTTAGCCTTCCAAGTTCTTTTATTTTGTTTTTGCTTACTCAATTTTAAAGTTTCAGTTTAAATAATAAACCTAAAAGTAAATAAATTTATTTACTTAGGAGTCTGTCGAAAGGCGAATGATTTTTAACACCTTCTTTTTACGTAAATATGTTTGAATTATATGCTGTGCATCTCGGTTATTTTGCATTGGTGTAATTAGTGATTTAAGTACTTCTGGATTGTGAATTTGGTGATTTAAATTATAAAAACCAAAACCCATGTATTGCCCTTTTTCAATTAAAATAACCGATCGCTCATCGACATCTCTTCCTATATCAATGAGCAACATATCTTGATTTTGATAACTATTCTTTAAAATAAAATTTTCAATTCTAGCATTGTAATCTTCAGCTAATTCGTCATTAATACAAGCACCATAACATTCTTTGATCGAATAAGAAAAACAACTTTCGGTTGTTTGATGTAGCCCAGTTAATTTCTGACATAAATTAAATTCTTCAACAATTTTAAAAAGATTACTTTTTGCTTGTTGGTAATTTGTAAAAGTAAGAATGACAGATTTTGTACTATTGGCTTTTTCAACCTTTAAATTTTTGTAACCACCTTCATCGATAAAACTTGTAAGCTGATATTTAAATACAGTTTTTGTTAAAGCACGGTTATAGAGTGGTTTATTTTGTTTTATTTCTTCACTTTCCTTAAGTTGTGCGATAAGATCGCTACCGGTTTCTTCGTATGTAACAGTAACAACTTCTAATTGTATTTTTTTCGATTTTCTGTTATCGTTTGTAAAATGTTGTGTTAATCGCTTTTTAATATTTTTACTCTTTCCAATATAAATAATACTTCCATCTTTACGATGCATATAATAAACGCCAGTTACCGAAGGAGTACTATCGATAATATCTAGTAATTTAGATTCCATTTGATGCTTTGGATCTTTTTTTACAGAAGCAATTATGATTTCCTTTTTTTTATCTTTCGATAGTAATAATTTAAAAAGGGTAACAGTAGCTTTTGCATCTCCAGCCGCACGATGTCTTCCACTTAAAGGAATTCCAAGGGTTCTCACTAATTTTCCTAGGCTATAAGATTTTAAATCTGGAATTAATTTTTTTGAAAGTTCAACGGTACAAAGCGTTTCTTTATCAAAATCATAGCCAAGTCTGTTAAATTCCGTTTTTAGAATTCGATTATCAAAATTTGCATTATGTGCAACAATAATACATCCTTCAGTAATCTCAATAATACGTTTTGCAACTTCATAAAATTTTGGTGCATTTCGAAGCATTTCATTATTAATTCCTGTAAGATTAACTACAAATGGCTGTATTTTTCGTTCAGGATTTACTAAGCTAATAAACTGATCTACAATGGTATGACCATCAAATTTATAGATGGCAATTTCGGTGATACCTTCTTCGTTGTATTTTCCCCCAGTTGTTTCTATGTCGAGTATTGCGTACATTTCGGTATTAACTATAATTTCGTTCACCAAAAATAGCGCTTCCAACACGAATCATGTTGCTTCCACAGGAAATGGCTAAATTATAATCGCCACTCATTCCCATCGATAATGTTTTAAAATTAAAGTCTTTTCTTGTATTGTTATAAAATTCATTTAGCGATTGAAATTCTTTTTCAACTTGTGACACATTACTTGTAAATGTTGCCATTCCCATTAGACCTTGTATCGAAATATTTTTTAATTCTTTTATATCTTCGGAAAGTAATAGCGAAAGTGAATCTTCTTGCGATAATCCAAATTTACTTTCTTCGGAAGCTATCTTTATTTGAAGCAAACAATTGATAATTCGATCGTTTTTTAAAGCTTGTTTATTTATTTCTTTCAGAAGTTTCAAGCTATCTACAGCATGTATTAATACTACAAAAGAAGCTATGTACTTTACTTTGTTTCGCTGCACATGGCCAATCATATGCCACTCAATATCTTTTGGCATTTCTGTTTGTTTAGAAACCAATTCTTGTATTTTATTTTCACCAAAAATTCGATGCCCTGTATTATAGGCTTCTAAAATTTCATTTACTGGTTTTGTTTTTGAAACTGCAACAAGAGTCAATTCCTTTGGTAAAGTATTTTTTAAAGTTTGTATTTTTTCTGAAATACTCATAATTTAAAACTCATAAATTGTTAAGCCACTTAAAAGTTTTGGCTGAATGTAAGTGCTTTTTGGTGGCATTTTTAAATTTTCATCAGCGATGCTTTTCATTTCTTCAATAGTAACCGGAAGCATACCAAAACAAACAGCATATTTACCCGAATCAATTTCATTTTTTACAAAATTAAAATCGTGTTTTCCGTGTAAATATGAAATCTTATCATCGTTTCGAAGATTCTTAATTCCTAAAATAGGATTTAAAACAGTTTTATATAATATCTGGGCGTCCATTGCTTCCAACGAATTGTTTATTTCATAAGTCGCTTTCCGAAGGTATAACGAATAAAATTCGCCATCGAGATACATACTAAAATGATGCTTCTTCGAAGGTTTATATTGTTCTATACCCCTGTTTTCTATTCTAAAAGTTTCATCTAAACGAATTAAAAATTCTTCTTTTGTGAGTCCGTTGAGATCTTTAATAAGTCTGTTAAACTCATAAATTCGCAAATCACTTTCAGGTATTAAAAAACTCATAAAATAATTATAATCTTCGGTACCAATATGATTTGTATTTTCTTCTTTTAAACTTTTAGCTAACAAATATGAAGATGCCGAGCGATGATGTCCATCGGCAATATAGAGTTCTTTTATGTTACCAAACAATTCACTAATTTTTCGAATACATGCCTCATCATTAACTATCCAAACATTGTGTGTGTCTTTATAGGTTGTGGTAAATTCATACTCGGGACGATTTTGCATTACAGCTTCGATAATGGCTTTTAACTCATTGTTATCGGGATATGTGAGTAAAACTGGTTCGGCATTAAAGCCAACAGTATTTAGATATTCTTTAAAAAGATTTTCTTTAAACTCAATCGTGTCTTCATGTTTTTTTATAACATCGCTTTCATAATCCCAAGCACTTGCTCCGGCAAATATTCCAGTAAAAACCTCCTTATCTCTATTTATTTTTTTATAAATATAAAAGGTGGGTTTTTTATCTTGTATAAATACGCCATCTTCTTTAAATTCTAAATATCGGTTACGAACTAAGTTGTATCTAAGTTCTCCCGAAATTTCTTTATGATATTTAAACCCAGGATTTATAATATGCAAAAATGTATATGGGTTTACTGCCATTCTCGCCTCTCTTTCGGCTAGCGAATAGGCATCATACGATAAGGAAGTAATTAAACTTACCTTGTCTCGCGACGGACGAACAGCTTTAAACGGAACTATTTTTGCCAAATTTTTATTGATTTATATATTCTTTAAATCGCTCAAAATCCTCTTCTTTATAAAAGATGTTTTTGGGCACATGTATAAATTGGTGTTTGGCAATATATAGCATCCAACAATTTTCGAGTTGTTTAATTTCTATTATATTACTATATAAAACCTCCGACGTAGTTTTATTCTCTATTTCGAAACGCATCATATTTTCATCAAAAAATAATTTTCTTTCATTAAAAAAAATAGCATTCTTTTTTGAGTAAGCAAACCACCTATTTTGAAAATATAATGCTATAATGTATACTATTGGAAATAGTACCCATACAATTTTTGCAGATTCTTCTTCTATTTTAAAAAAGTTATAAGCTGAAAAAAGAATAAGTAAAGCTATAATCCACCATCTTCTTTTAAACTGAACTTTAAGAATAATATTAAAATATTCCTTTTGAGTTTGTTTAAATACTTTGGTTTCTATCATTATAAATTATTATTGAAACATTTTTGAAACTTTCTCAGCTCTTCTGCTTTCTGAGTAGTCATAAAAACCTTCACCACTTTTGCTACCCAATTTTCCTGCCATTACCATATTAACAAGTAGTGGGCACGGTGCGTATTTTGGGTTTTTAAATCCGTCGTACATTACATTTAAAACCGATAAACACACGTCGAGACCTATAAAATCGGCTAATTGAAGCGGGCCCATAGGGTGTGCCATTCCTAGTTTCATAACAGTATCGATTTGTGTAACACCAGCAACACCATTATATAAGGTTTCGATTGCTTCATTTATCATTGGCATTAATATTCGGTTAGCTACAAAACCTGGGTAATCGTTAACTTCGACAGGAACTTTATGTAATTTTTCTGAAACTGAAGCAACTATGTTATATGTATCTTGACTTGTACTATATCCTTTAATAATTTCTACCAATTTCATAATTGGTACAGGATTCATAAAGTGCATACCAATAACCTTTTCGGGTCGTGATGTTACGGCAGCAATTTTTGTAATCGATATAGATGAGGTGTTTGTTGCTAGAATCGTATTATCTGAACAATATGTGTCGAGATCTTTAAATATTTTCAGCTTTAAATCTACATTTTCGGTTGCAGCTTCAATAACCAAACCTACATTTTTAACACCTTCTTCTAGATTTGTGTAAGTTGTAATATTTGCAAGTGTTTTGGCTTTATCATCTTCAGTAATCTTTTCTTTAGCAACCATTCGATCGAGATTTTTCGAGATTGTTGCCATTCCTTTTTGCAAAGATTCTTCAGAAATATCAATTAATTGAACGTTATAATTGCATTGTGCAAAAGTGTGAGCAATTCCATTTCCCATGGTTCCAGCCCCTATTACAGCTATGTTTTTCATATATTATTTTAAAATGATTCTATTATTTTCATTGCTACTCTTAGCGCTTCAGTTCCCTGTACTAAACTAACAATAGGAGTTGTATTGTTATTGATTGCATCAGCAAATGTATTTAGCTCATCTAAAATAGCATTGTTAGAAGGCACATTAGGATTGTCGAAATATATTTGTTTTTTCACCCCTTCAGCATTCGTAAGTATCATGGCGAAATCGTCGGGAGTTTCAGGAGCATCCATCATTTTTACAACCTCACATTTCTTTTCTAAAAAATCGACAGAGATATAGGCATCACGTTGAAAAAATCGCACTTTCCGCATATTTTTTAATGAAATTCTACTTGCTGTTAAGTTGGCAATACAGCCATTTTCGAATTCGATACGGGCATTTGCAATGTCGGGGGTTTCACTAATAACTGAAACTCCGTTTGCTTGTATACTTTTTACTTTTGAAGGAACAACACTTAAAATAGCATCAATATCATGTATCATAAGGTCTAATACTACGGAAACATCAGTACCTCTAGGATTAAACTCGGCTAAACGATGCGCTTCAATAAACATCGGATTTTCGATTTTATGCTTAACAGCTGTAAAGGCCGGATTAAAACGTTCTACTTGTCCTACTTGCCCGCGAACATTCATTTTTTTTGCAAGCTCTCTTATAGTTTCGGCTTCTTCAACCGTGTGGGTAATTGGTTTTTCGATAAACAAATGTTTACCAGCTTCAAGAATTTTTTTTGCACAATCGAAATGATACAAAGTTGGTGTTACGACATCGACCATATCACAAGCATCAATTAACGCTTCCATGGTTTCAAAAGCTTGATAACCAAATTCTTTTGAAATTGCTTCGGAAGCTTCTTTATTAGCATCAAAAAAACCGATGAGTTCGTATTTTTCAGATTGTTTTAATAGTTTTAAATGAATTTTTCCGAGGTGTCCAGCACCAATAACTCCAGCTTTAAGCATTGATAAAAGTTTTGCACAAAGGTACTAGTAATTATTCAATTTTAAGAACCTCTTTTATTTGTTTTTATGACATTGATTATGAATTATTGGAATAAAAATTAGCGCTTTTATTTTATTTTTTTCTGAAACTACCGTTTTCTTTTTCATACTTTTGAAACAATAAAAAATTATATTGTGAAAGACACTTTTACACATAAAGGCATGCGGAAAAAATTAGTTGAAATCCTTGTCAAAAAAGGAATTCAAAATCAGTTGGTTTTAGATGCTATTAATAAAATACCGCGTCATTTATTTATGGATTCAGGTTTTATCGATCATGCTTATATCGATAAGGCTTTTCCTATTGGCGCCGATCAAACTATTTCGCAACCATATACTGTTGCACGCCAAACGGAATTACTTTCAATTTCAAGCGGCGATAAGGTGTTGGAAATAGGGACAGGTAGCGGTTATCAAACGTCTGTTTTAATTGAGCTTGACGCAGAAGTTTACACAATAGAAAGACAAAAAGAATTGTTTAAAAAATCCAGTATATTTTTACCAAAGTTGGGCTATCGTCCCAAGAAAATTATTTTTGGAGATGGCTATAAAGGGCTGCCAGAATTTGCTCCTTTTCAGGGAATATTAGTTACAGCAGGCGCGCCATTTGTTCCGAAACCATTGTTAGAACAAGTTGCAGTAGGAGGGAAACTAGTAATCCCTGTTGGCGATAACGTGCAAATAATGACTGTTTTTACGCGTACTTCGGAAACTGAATTCGAGAAAAAAGAATTTGGAGAGTTTCGATTTGTGCCTTTATTAGAAAATAAAAATTAACCATGACAAATTTTAAAATAGAAAGCCTCGACCATGTTGCAATTCGTGTTGCCGATTTTGAAATTTCAATAAGATGGTATGAGAATGTGTTAGGCTTAAAAAAATATAAACTCGAAAAATGGGGCGATTATCCAATATTTTTACTTGCTGGTAAAACTGGAATTGCACTATTTCCTGCAAACACTGAAGACCCTAAATTAGTTGAAACTTCTAAAAATGTAAAGATTGACCATTTTGCATTTAATGTAACGAATGAAAATTTCGTGAAAGCAAGAAAAAAATACGAAGAACTTGATTTAGAATTTACTTTTTCAGATCATCATTATTTTCATTCAATCTATACCAAAGATCCTGACGGGCATGTTGTTGAGTTAACGACTTTGGTTGTAGATGAAAAATATTTTTACTAATCGCCAGCAAGTAGTGAAGTAATTTTCCATTCACCTTCAATTTTGTAAAAACCAATGCGATACCCTATTGGTGACCAAATAAAATCCCTATATACATAACCCTTTAAGTTACCGTCAACCGATTCAGAATAAAACCAGCGTTTGTAACCTATTACATCGTTGTAAAGCCCCGTTTTTCTTTCCTTTTTATGTTGCTCATACGAAGGATACGATTTATCATAATCTACTTTTACAATGTCGTATGTAAATTGGCCAAGAACTTGCGAATCTGTTAAACTTGGGGTATCTCTTACGTTAACATTTGATCCTGTAATTGCCATATATGTATAAGGGTCGTAGTTTGTGTTTTCAGGCCAATCTGAAAACACATAAGGCATCGAATAGCTAACACCTTCAACATATTTACCACCTCCAAGGCTCAATATTTTCTTCATAACTAACCAAAATCCGGTTTCACCCGAATTCCAACTCCAATAATCTTTAAACTCTTCGATGCCACCATTTCCACCAAAACTATTCATAATTTCAGTATCTAAATGGCTTAAAATAAATGCTTCATCTTTATTTTCGACAGCCAAATTTAAATCTTCAATAAACTTTACAAGTGATAGATCTGTAATGTTTGGGTCTACAGGCTTTAACTTCGACTGTCCAATAACAGTAATGATTGGTGTTATAAATATGTAAATTGAAATAATAGTTTTAAGCATGATAATGACTTTGTCATAATGATATTATAATTTATTTTAAAAATTCTGGGTCTTGAAAATTTGGGTTTGGATATGTGTAAAATCCTTCTCCAGTTTTTATACCAAGTTTGCCTATATCGACAAAATGTTTTTTGTAGTAAGCAGCTCTTCTAAGAGTTGTTTTATCGTTTAAAAGCTCACCCCAATGTTTTTCGATATTATAAACAGTTTCCATTCCAACCATATCCATCATCCCAAAAGGGCCAATTTTTCCACCCGTGGTAATCATCCAAGTTTTATCAATTGTTTCGTGATTTGCAACTTCTTTTACTAATAAATTTCCTGCAGCTCCTAACAATGACACCAATAATGAATTTAAAACATAACCTGTTTGTTCTTTATAAATTGGAATTGGAACCATACCAATTTCTTTGGCAAATTTAATTACGCGATCAAATATTTTAGAATCTGTACCTGGATGTCCCATAACTTCTCCTACGTTTGCATCCCAAATTCCATTGGCAAAATGAAGTGATAAAAATCGTTCGGGGCGACCAGTTTCGGCAGCATAGGTGCTTGGTAATAAAGTTGAGGTATTAGTTGTAAAAATGGTTTTTTCGGGAGCTACCTTAGCCAGTTCTTTGTAAAAAGCCTTTTTTATCTCTAAGTTCTCTGGAATAGATTCACTCAATATATCGGCATTTTTTATGGCTTCAGCTAAATTTGTAGTATAACATAATCGCGCCATGGTTTGGTCTATTTCTTCTTGTGAAGCACCACGTGTAGTCATAAATAATTTTGCGTATTGATGATGAAATTTTTTACCTGCTTCAATACCTTTTTCAAAAGCATCGTACACACATACATTAAATCCGTGGAAGGCAGTTTGCCAAGCTATTTGCGAACCCAATGTTCCAGCTCCTGCTATTGTTACATTTTTAATTTCCATAAACTATTAAAATAAATTATCAATTTTGTTTTTCTGAATAGCTTGCCATGCAATTGTAAATAATAACTGTGTGTGTTTATTTAATTGAGCAAACCGTTTGTCGGTCGTATGTCCGTGATGATAGCGATAGTAAATTTGTTGGACAATAACAGACAATTTAAACAATCCATACACATAGTAGAATACCAAATTATTTATATTTCTACCACTTTTTTTACTGTAAAGCTCAACAATTTCAATGCGGCTAGGGTTTCCAGGAAGTACTGTCGGACTAGCCAATCCTTTTTTTAATGGGTCTATATCGGCTTCGGTGACCCAATACGAAAGTGATGTTCCTAAATCCATTAATGGATCACCAAGAGTACACATTTCCCAATCGAGAATAGTATTAATTTCGTTCCACGAATTGTCTTTAAACATAACATTATCATACTTAAAATCGTTATGTATTAAACTACTGTAACTCTCCTTTGGAAGATTATTTTTCAGCCATTTTATTACTGATACAGATTCTTTAATATCATCTGTTTTTGCATTTTCATATTGTTTTGCCCAATTTGTAATCTGCCTTTCTGAATAGCCTTCAGGTTTTCCTAAGTCTGAAAGTCCAGCCGATTTATAATCTACATTGTGCAATTCGACAAAGGTATCGAGCCATGTGTTAGATATTGTTTTAAATTCAGTTGAAGAAATAATTCGTTCTTTAGCTTCAGGAAGTGTTAGAATAATTCCTTCAGCTTTTTCCATAATATAAAACTGCGCACCTATTATAGATTCATCATTTGTGAAAGCATACACTTTAGGAATTTTTGTAAACTCGGTATATAAATTCGATAGCACTTTATACTCACGACTCATATCGTGTCCTCTTTTTACTGCTCCAAAAGGTGGGCGACGTAAAACAAACTCTTTATCAGCTACTTTCAGTAAATAAGATAAGTTCGAAAATCCACCAGAAAATTTTCTAGCAGTAAGATTACAAGAAGTATCATCTATGAGTCCTTGCTCAACTAAAAATAACTTTAAATTATCTAGTTGTAAGGCTTCTTCTTTTTTAATTTCTATAGTATTGTCGCTCGCCATTAATTTTAACTATACTTTTTAATGGTTCTTTTTCCGAGTTGATACATATGTACTTCATCTGGTCCATCGGCGTATTTCAACATTCTTCCGTACATATAAAACTGATATAAAGGCAAGTCTTGACAAACGCCTTTTGCACCAAAAATTTGCATGGCTCTATCGACAACTTTTAATAGCATATTTGGCGCGACAATCTTTATCATTGCAATGATATCTTTTGCTTCTTTGTTTCCTTTTAAATCCATTAAATAAGCTGCATTTAAAGTGAGTAAACGCGCCTGCTCAATTTCACATTTAGATTTTGCAACATCTTGACGAATGCTGCTATAATCTTGTAGAAGCTTTCCAAAAGTTTCTCTTTCAGAAGCCCTTTTACACATCATTTCCATTGCGCGTTCTGCCATACCTATCATTCGCATACAATGATGAATTCGTCCCGGACCCAAACGCCCTTGGGCAATTTCAAATCCACGACCTTCACCTAACAAAATATTTTCAACAGGTACACGCACGTTTTCTAATAAAATTTCGGCATGCCCCTCGGGAGAGTCGAAATTTCCCATGACCGATAGCGGACGAACAATAGTAAGTCCTGGTGTGTCCATTGGCACGATTATCATACTTTGTTGTATATGTCGCTGCGCCTCAGGGTTTGTTTTTCCCATCACAATAGTAACCTTGCAATCTGGATGCATAGCACCCGAAGACCACCATTTTGTTCCATTAATTACGTATTCATTTCCATCGCGAACAATAGATGTTTGAATATTTGTAGCATCTGAGGAAGCGACTTGAGGCTCGGTCATTAAAAATGCCGAGCGAATAGTACCTTCTAATAAAGGTGTTAACCATTTTTCTTGCTGTTTGGGTGTGCCGTACTTTGCAAACACTTCCATATTACCAGTATCAGGGGCAGAACAGTTAAATATTTCTGAAGCCCAAGGAATACGTCCCATAATTTCGGCTAAGGGAGCATATTCTAAGTTACTTAAACCAGGACTAAAATTCTCGTAATCCTTCGGAAGAAATAAATTCCATAAACCAGCATCTTTTGCTTTTTCTTTTAATTTTTCTACGGAAGGGTGCACCGACCAATAATTAGTTGGATTGGTGTTAAACTCGTTGATTTCTTTTTCAATGGAATATATATTTACATCCATGAAATCCTGAAGTTTTTGTACTAAGTCTTTTACTTTTTCTGAATGTTCGAAATCCATACTTTATTGTTTATCCTGAAATTAAAAATCCACCATCTGCAACCCACAAACTTCCTGTTACATAGCTTCCAGCTTCAGAAGCTAACATCAGTGCAGCACTAGCTATTTCTTCGGGTTGCCCCATTCTGCCAAGTGGTAATTGTTTGTTTATGTGATTCATCATTTTTTCATTAGTCCATAATGCCGAACTAAATTTTGTTTGTATTAATCCTGGGCAAATTGCATTTACACGGATGCCAAATTTCCCCCACTCTTTTGCCTGATTTTTGGTAAGCATCGAAAGCGCTGCTTTACTAGTAGAGTATAGCCCAAGTCCGTATCCCGGATGCTCCCCTTCAATCGAACTAATATTAATAATGCTTCCGCCATCTCTAGATTTCATACTTTCGATGCACTTATTAGCCAAGTCCCAAGGTGCTTTTACGTTTATGTTCATTATTTGGTCAAAAGCTTCAATTGAAGCGTCTTCTATAGGGCCAAATACCGGATTTGTAGCTGCGTTATTTACAAGGATATCGATGCCGCCACATATAGCAATCGTTTTTTCAACTAAACGAGTTCTACTTTCAATATCACCAACATGACAAGCGATAGCGTGGGCTTTAAAACCTTCAGATTTAAATTTAGAGACTACCTCTTCGCAAGCATCTTGTTTTCGGCTACTAATAATAACAGTTGCTCCATTTTCAGCAAAAATTTTAGCTATAGCCAAACCAATTCCTTTAGAAGAACCCGTAATAACTGCTACTTTTCCATCTAAATTAAAGGTATTTTTTTTCGAACTCATTTGTGTTTTCTTTTATCGAGTCCTAAGGTAAGTTTTTTCAGAATAAATTTTAGCTAAATATTGCTTTCAGAATAAATAAAAATAATAAAGTTGCTTAATCAATTAGATTTAAAAATTTTAAACCAAATACGAAAGCACCTTTGCTAGAGCCATTAAAGTATGATTGTACGTAATCGATGCGAAGCATACGAAACTTTCCGAAGCCCAAATTATCGATACCTATTGAAATTTCGGAATACGGTTTGTTGTTTTCTGTACTTAAAAAATGAGCGCCTGCTACCAAATTGAAATTGAGTGAATTTATACCAGGAATTTTACCTAAAACCCAGCCTTTAAAGTTATGCTCGAAATGACCTTCGAAATAGCTTTTATTGGTGCTTAAGCTGTAGTACGGCAATAAATTAAACACATTGGTGTAGGATGATGAAGTGCCAACACGTGTTTGATTACCATTAAAGTGTTGAAAATCTACAAACGAAATAGCATCGCTATTAAAGAAAGTGCCACCCTTTAAATTATAGATAAAACGACCTTTATTTCCTAGGCTTACACGCTGTCGTAAACTAGCTCGAATCTGGCTAAAATTATAATCATCGTTAGACGCTTCCAAACCATTTTCGAATGTTATAGAAAGGCTTGGGTATTTTCCACTTCCTAAATTGTATTTTCCGTTTGGATACATCATGTACTTCTGTCCAAAAGTAATATTTGCTGTAACACTAGTTTTAATAATATCATGCTCATCGATTGCAGCATTTGTAAAATCTGTAGGGCTGAGTGGGTTGTTAGAATTGTAACTTACGCCACTATTTCTAATAGCAACTTGAGTACTCGTATTAAACAAGGGTTTACGCTCTTCGTAGCCAGTATTAACTGAAAGACGGAGTCCATTAAAAACTTCTTGGCTATAGCCAATTCGAGCGTAAGTAAGCTCGTAGGCTTTTAAATAATTACGTTCAAAAAAGAGTGATGAAATTGTATTAATTAAAGGTGAAATGGGTTGTGTGGCATTAAATTGCTGAACCGTACTTCCTCCCGAAAGCGAAATTGTATTTCGATTTATGCGATTAAATCGTTTGGTGATTCCACCAGTAAATCGAACACGATCATCTGAAACTCCATAGCTTACATTTGAGTAAACTGAAAGCCATTTTGTAAAATCGTCGTCGTACCATTTAAAATATGAAAGTCCGGTACTGCCATTCCAGCCTTGAATCGTGTTAAAGTTTATGTTAGAAACGATACCATTATAATTAAATCGCCATTTTTTATATGTATTAACATAGCTATATCCAGTAATTATATCTAGCAGCTTAATTTTATTATTTTTGGTATCTATGGAGTCTAAATAAGTTTTTGATTTTCGTAAAATTTGGATACTATCTTTTCGAACATAATCGTTTATTTCTTCACTTGTAAGTGGTACAGGACGTGTTTGTTTCCAAAATAATGAATCCTTTTTATTGGCTTCAGATGCAAAAGAAAGAACTTCGTTTGTAAAGGTTTTAGCAATAAACTCGGGTTTAAAATTATAGTTATTATAAACTGCAGTAAAGCGACCATCGCCATTTAATCCAAATAATCCAAAACCGAAATCTATTGTTTGAGAGAGTTTTACCCAAAATTTATTTTCTTTGTCGAAAGTGAAGTTTTGTTTAAAAACTAAATTTTTAATAAATGGTACTTGAATCGCATCGCCATTGGTAGCTAAATCGACACCGTATAATTGCCAATCGTCTTCGACAATGTAGATATATCCAGTCCAAACTCTGTCTTTAGGACGTTTTGGTGTGACTTTAATTTTATTAATTAGTTTACTGCTTTCATAAAAAACACCTTCTAATTTAAAAGTATAATAATTAAATGTGTTAAATGCAATTGGCGAAACAATCTCGGCGTTGAGGTCGATTGTGTTTTCATAAAATGAAAAATTTGCGTCTTGAGCACTATTAAAACTAAAACCATTGTCGTCGCCACTTACTTTTGAAGCCAATATTTTTTCTTTAAAATCGTCGGGTTTTTGGAACGATATTTCAGAAATAGTTTCAGAAAGATAAATAATACCAGTTCTAGTAGAATCTAAAGCTCCGTTGAAATCTCCAATTTCTTGTCCGAGAATTTTTTCAGGAGCATTTTTAACGCGCCACAAACCTTTCGAATAGAAATCAGCAGTATACGATTTTATACGATTTATATTTTCTTTACGTGCCGCAATTGTATTTCGAATAATTTGATATGCTGGATCTTCAGAAGTATCAATAATGACAGTTTCTAAGCTTACAGATTCTTCTATAAGGTTTATGTTTATTGTATAAGGGAATTGTGAAATTGTAACCGTTCGTTTTTCAGTAGTAAAACCAAGGAACTGAAAAACAACAGTATATTCTTTTTTTTCTGAAACAGCGAGTTCATAATACCCATCATCGTTTGAAGTTGTTCCTGTATAGGTGTTTTCAATATAAATGTTGACATAGGGGAGTGGTTCGCCTTTGGTATCGGTGATTTTGCCAATAATTTGAGCATTCGAAATACTATAAGCTAAGATAAAAACGAAGAGAAGTAATTTTTTAATCATCTATAAATTTTGCGTGAAGATACATTTCGATACATATAAATTTCTTAAAAAAATGTTAGTTATGAAAATTTTAATTATTAAAATCTTTTTTAATCCGACTTAAGTTTCGTTTGCTATCACGATCTTTCATGGTTTCTCGCTTGTCATACAATTTTTTACCCTTACAAAGAGCAATTGTTAGTTTGGCGAGACCATCATCATTTGTAAAAAGAAGTAATGGAATTATAGTTAAACCAGTATTTTTAACTTCTTTTTCAAGCTTTTTAAGTTCGCTACGGTTTAATAATAATTTTCGTTCACTTTTTGGTTTATGAGTAAAGTGTGAAGCGTGCGAATATTCTTCGATAGTCATATTAATTACAAATAGTTCACCTTTTTCATTAAACTCGCAAAAACCTTCAGCAATCGAGGCTTTGCCTTCTCGGATTGCTTTAATTTCAGTTCCGCGTAGAACAATACCGGCCGTATATTTATCAAGTATTTCGTACTCGAATCGTGCTTTTCTATTTTTTATTTTTATGTTTTTCTGAAATGCCATAGCGTGGCAAAAGTAGTGCTTTTTAGTTTTCTATTCGAGATATTACATCTAAACGTACAGGAGAATAATCGAGTTTGGTTTCGTCTTTTACGATTAATTCTTCAAAATAACATTTTACACCAATTGATGTAAGTAAATTTGGGCCATCCTGAATATGAAGGTGTAGATGTGGTTCGGTAGAATTTCCAGAGTTTCCGCAGTTACCTAAATACTGACCTTTTTTAACGGTGTCGCCTTCCTTTACAACAATAGTTTCATTTTCAAAATGAGCATAAACGATATATTCTTCATTTTCAGTTTTTAAAATAACGGTGTTTCCGGTAGCATTTTTCGGATTCATATTCCCTGGCGCATTATCTAAAATGCCATCTATAACAGTAATAATAGTTGCATCACAAACTGCATACAAAGGCTTTCCGAAGGCAAAATAATCTTCATTACGTGTGCCGCTTCGCTCATAGGTTTTATTATTTTTTCCAATAATTAAAAAATCGAAAGCATTTTTTTGAGATTGCGAAATCACATGATAATTCTGTGCTTTTGTATCGCCTCCCCAAACAACAAACCAATCTCCTTTAAAAGGTAATTGAAGAGGCGTGCTGTTCCTTGTAATCTTTGCTTCTCTATCTTGAATAGGTTTAAATAATAATCCATTTATTTGGTTTTCTTTATTTAAGGAGATATTTATATGCTGTTTTCCATTTTTGAAAACGCCTAAATAGACTTCGACCGTTCCTTTTTTCTCTACAAATTCTGTGCTGTTTAAATTTCCGTAACTCGATTGAAAAGAAGTGATTATAGCTTCCATGCTTTTTAGACTAACAGCCTCTTTCATGTTATCGTCGAACATATTATAAATAGCTTGCGCATCTTTATTATTGTAATATTGCTGAAACAAATCGATTGTAGTTTTATACTCTTTCGATTGGCTATTAACAGTATTTAAAGTGATTAATAGTAGAAATATAAAGACTGTACGCATAAATATTTAATTATAATTTAACAATTAGAAAGGTACATAATTAGTTTCTGAATCTGTATTTTTGTTACAAATTTTTGATATGAGAATAATATTTTTTTTTGGGATGTGCTTTTTTATTTTTAGTTGTAAGGAAGAAGCTAAGAAAACAGAAACAATAGAAACTGCTGAGACTATCGTAAATAAGGCTATCGAAAATGCAGGAGGAAGTCTTTTTGAAAATACTGAAATGTCGTTTGTGTTTCGTGATATTTTGTATAAGAGTAAGCAAGAAAATGGTGCCTATTCTTTAGAACGAATCATAAAAAATTCCGAAGTTAATATTCACGATGTGTTGACAAATAATGGGTTTGTTCGAAAAATGAACGATCGTGTTGTTAAGCTTCCCGATTCGATGATTGCCAAGTATAGTAACAGTATAAATTCGGTACATTATTTTTTGAGATTGCCTTATGGGTTGAATGCAGAAGCTGTTCAGAAAAAATTAGTAGGAGAAGATACTATTAATGGAGAGGTATATTACGAAATAGAAGTGCATTTTATAAAAGATGGTGGCGGAACAGATTTTAATGATGTTTTTATGTATTGGATTCACAAAGAAAATTATACAGTCGATTTTCTTGCATATTCGTATGAAACAAACGGTGGCGGAATTCGATTTAGAGAGGCCTATAATGTTCGTGTTGTAAATGGAATTCGATTTGCAGATTATTATAATTACAAACCCAATTTACTTTCTGTAAAACTTAAAAATTTAGATTCATTGTTTCAGAATAATGAATTAATAAAAGTTTCAAAAATAGAAACTTCAACAATATCAGTAACACCTCTAAATTTGCAATAATGATTAAGTACTTAGGAATATTTATTTTATTATTTTCTTTTTTTTCTTGTAAAGAAGAATCAAAAAGAACAGCTGTTGTGGATGCCGACACTTTGTTAGAAAACACCATAAATGCACATGGCGGTAACCTTTATAAAAACTCAATCATAAGCTTTAAATTTAAGTCATTTAACTATACTTTAAAGCGTGATGATAATGATTATGAGTACCAGATGATTCGAGAAGAAAAAGATGTTTTAAAAGAAGCTAAAACATTTAATGGAGGTTTCGAATATTTTGAAGATGGAGAACAAAAAGAATTGTCAGCTAGACTATCAAGTATGTTTACAAATAGAATAAATTCGATGGCATATTGGATATATATTCCTTATGAGTTTTCAACAAATGATGCTATTAAAGAATATATTGGAAAGGATGTTTTAAGAGGAAATGAGTATCATAAGCTTAAGATTACTTATCGACAATTTGAAGGCCTCCCAGAAGATGATAGAATTTATATTTTGTGGATTGACACCAAAAAGTTTGAAATTGATTTTGTTGCCGTTGGAAATTTAAACGACACTAATGGAAAGAAATTTTATGCAGCTGGAAATAAACGAAAAATTAAAGGTATGTTGTTTAGTGATTATGAGATGTATAACACTAAAACTAAAAGTAAAGAAATTAATTTTGAAGATCTAGGAACATCTTATAATATTGGCGCAATGCTACGTGATAATATTGTAACCTACGAGAATATTAGTGTCGAACGAGTGAATTAATCTATAACTAATAATTGTACACTTTGTTTGTTTCCAACCAAGGTAATTATATATAAATTTGAATTATTAGAATCATTAATTTGACCGTACTTTTCTTCACCAAGAATAGCGTTTACAAATGCGGGAGTGGTATTGCTATGCCCAACAACGAGAATGGTTTTCCCTAATGTTTCTTCTTTAAATTCTTCGGAAAACAATACAGAAGGATTATACTCTTTTATAGTAAGATTTTTTTGTTCTGCAGTTGGAGTAGCAGTTTGCTGCGTTCGTTTATATGAAGTTGAATAAATAGCATCGAACGAAATATTTTTAAAAACAGAAGCCCATTTATAGGCTCTAGCTATTCCAGCAGTATTTAAATCAGGATTTTTATTACTTAGATCGCTTCGGTTTTTTTCGGCATGTCGAATTAAGTAATAAACAGTAGTAGTTGTTTCTACTTGTGTTTTGTCACCAGGTCTTGTTTGAGAAAAAGAAGCAAAGACAATAAAAAATAGGAGGGAGGTTATAGTGTACTTCATAAATTTGTTACTTAAAATTACAATAAAAGTAACATAATTTAATCAATACTATAATGAGAAGCTAATAATTAGTGAATATGTAAGGGTTAATAAACTTACAACTCCTACGTAAATAGCTAGAAAAGTATTTCTATTTGCCTGTATTCGAAATCCGCTTGTGGGTGTACTTAAAGTTTTCATAATTTTAGTTTTATTGGTTGATATATATAAGACGATTAACTTATAATTTTGTTACACTTTAGCTTTTTAAATGAAGCAATTCTTTCTTCAAATCTAGTTGTGTTTACAGGATTTACAATAGATTCAAATAGATTAGTTAGCTCTTCCGAATGTGTCTCTCTTTTTTGTTTTAATAAATTAAAATGAACAAATGTACTCCACATAACAGCCTTAATTTCTGTTTTATCTCGATTCCACATTCTAAGTTCAACATGTAAATTTGAAGTATCAAAATGTCGAAGTTGCGAGTCGATAACAACTTCCTCCATTAATAAAGCAGGTTTCATGTAGGCAATTTGATTACTTCCAACTACCCAGCTTACCCCTTTTGTTTTCCCAATTTTATAAATATCTAAGTTATAATGTTCCATTAATTGATCCTCTCTAGCATTAATGAAATAGTTAATATATGCAGCATTATTTAAGTGATTAAAAGGATCACAATCTTGAAAACGTATTTTAGTTTTACTTTCTAAAACTTTATTCATTTGTGTATTTTTTTATTGTATTAAAGTGGTGTTTTGTATGATAAATAGTAAAGTACATTAACTCTCGTATCGATAATTTTCCCAATAATGGATGAGGTAAAAAGAAGGAATCTAGTTGATTTTCATTCCATTTTGAAAGGATGTTAAGTAGTAGTTTTGTTTCTGAAACATATGCCATAATTAAGCTTTCGCTATTAAAAGAGGGTGATTTGTTTGGAACATACTTACCTGATGCTTTTGCACCTTCAGATAGCATTTTTTGATAACTAGCAATTACTTCATCATATTTTTTAAGCGGCCTGCTAGGTTTTTTAAATAATGACCTTAATACTAACTTTGGAAGTTTTAATGCTTTGTTAATTGGTTTTATAGATAAAGTTAAATGATTAATGTTTTGATTGACAGACCATTTATTATTTGAAGTTTTATTGGCTTCAGTATTTGATAAATTTTGAGAATACGTTACTAATGATGCCGAAATGGTTTCTAGTTCTTTATAGATTTCTTTTGCTTTCATAATATATTATACCAAAAGGTATATTACTGATTAAAAAAATATTAAATTTTTAAATCTTTTTCGATTAATAAATCTAATTCATCCATGGCGTCTTCTAAATATGAGGGGTCATCCATAGTGTAAGCCATAAATATGGCGCCTTGAATTTTTCTGTATAAACGTCTTGAAAATAATATCGAATTTACGCTAGTCTTTATCTCTCCAGCTTCTTTTCCTGAATCAACAATTTTTGCAATATTATTTTGTGTTTTTTCAATAACATGCCGAACGCGTTCAAGTAGAGCAGTATCTTGATTTTTTGAATCAACTCCTATATTTAGGATTGGACAACCTCCAAGTTCTTTGCTATATTGATAGTAAGTTCTGTAAAAATCTGTAATTAAAAAAAGTCTTTGAAGCGGACTATTACCTTGTTTTTGATGCAGCGAAATCTTCATTAAAAGATCACTAATATTTTTGTTAAATGCTTCTATCGCTAAAGCTTCTTTATTTTTAAAGTTCCCGTAAATTGCACCTTTTGTTAAACCTGTTGCTTTTGTTATATCTGACATAGAAGTGGCAGCATACCCTTTTTTATTAAAAAGAGGTGCAACTGTTTCAATAATATATTTCGTAGTTTGCTCGGCTTTACTTCTCATAATAATATAATATTATTATGCAAATATATTAAAAAATACCGAACAGTATATATTAACCCAACAAATTTTCACAACCTAAACATATAAGGTGGTGAAAATTTGCTAGGTTTTGATATTTAGCTTCTAACTAAATCATCTTCATTTCTAAAAACCAACTCGTTATTGAAACTATCTAATAAAATAATGCTATCTGTTTTCACTTTTCCTGAAAGTATCTCTCTCGATAATTCATTTAATACTTCTTTTTGGATTACCCTTTTAACTGGTCTTGCTCCATATTGTGGTTCATATCCCTTTACTGCTAAATAGGTAATAGCTTCTTCAGTTGCATCCATTGTTATATGTTGCTTCGATAATATTTTGGTAAGCCCTTTAAGCTGAAGCCTTACGATTTCTTTGATATCACTTTCTGAAAGTGGCGTAAACATTATAATGTCATCTATACGGTTTAAAAACTCTGGCCGTACAGTTTGTTTTAAAAGTCCTAATACTTCTACTTTCGCAGCATCCATTGCTGATGTAATATCTTTTAGTGCATCAAATTTTTCTTGAATAATATGGCTTCCCATATTACTTGTCATAATAATAACTGTATTCTTAAAATCTGCAACACGACCTTTATTATCGGTTAGCCTTCCTTCATCCAACACTTGTAATAAAATATTAAAAGTATCGGGATGAGCTTTTTCAATTTCATCTAATAATACAACCGAGTATGGCTTACGTCTCACAGCTTCAGTTAATTGTCCACCTTCATCATAACCAACATATCCAGGAGGTGCTCCAATCAAACGACTTACACTATGTCGTTCTTGATATTCACTCATATCAATTCTTGTCATTGCATTTTCATCATCAAACATATATTCGGCTAGTGCTTTGGCTAACTCAGTTTTACCAACTCCTGTTGTACCTAAAAATAAAAAGGTGCCAATCGGCTTTTTTTCATCTTGTAATCCGGCTCGACTTCTACGTATAGCATCACTAACAGCTACAATTGCTTCTTCTTGTCCAACAACTCGTTTATGAAGTTCTTTTTCAAGTTTCAATAATTTTTCACGATCGCTTTGCAACATTTTCGTAACCGGAATTCCAGTCCATTTT
>Ga0256847_1000370_pt1 | contig 29452 bp, 26 predicted proteins | sample TeddybearmetaG_FD_189099 | JGI IMG/M metagenome (GOLD analysis project Ga0256847, IMG submission 189099) | Hydrothermal vent microbial communities from East Pacific Rise, Pacific Ocean - Teddybear | ecosystem: Environmental > Aquatic > Marine > Hydrothermal vents | place: Pacific Ocean: East...
TGGTATACATTGTGGTCTTTTAGTGGGTTTAATTGATGCTCTCGCTTATTTTGGCGCGATGATTTTCGATTTTATCGGTGGCGAGGTTGCTAATAAAGAAGGCGGTTGGCAGGATTTTCTTTTGATATTAATTGTTACCTCTGTTATTGCTACAATCACTATGATCACATTTCTTTATGTTGATTATGTGAAAACAAAACCTAATATGAAAGCCTATCAGCAGAATGCGTAACTAAAAATTGCTTGATATTGGTAGGAGCTGCGCCTCACTGCGCCAAGAGTAGGTCCTTTTAGGGAAAGCGATGTATCGGGACAGTAAGGTGTTTGGATTATACCCGTTATCAATGAGGGAGTCTTATCGCTTGTTCGCGACGGGGACGCGCGCTCCTACCAATAATTATGAATAGCACTTTTAGTTCGTCTACAACCTAAGGATTTTTAGTCCTTAATCGTTGAGTTATAAATTCAAAGGTAATGTTAAACCGACTTTTGTTCTACCCATTACGACCGATGTTTTAAAGTGTAAGACATTACTATCTGCAAAAAACAATCGTTTTGTAAAGTCATCAAAATCTGCCATGTCTTTGGCTGTAACAATTAAAATGAAATCAGTTTCACCGGTTACGTAATAACACTGCTGGATACGGTTTGACTTGATTACTTTTGATTTAAATAGATTAAAACAGTCCACGTTTTCACGGCGCAATTCAACTGAAATAATAAAAGTCATTGTTTGTCCAACGCTTTTAGGTGACACAATGGCAACTTCTGAGGTAATAACATTATTATCTCTTAACTTCTTAATACGTCGCTGAATACTTGCCGTTGATAAGCCAACTTCTTCAGATAGCTCTTCTGTCGTAGTGCGTGCATTATGCTGTAATATTTCTAATATTTTAAAGTCTTGCTTATCGAGATCCACTGACTCTGACCTATAAAAATAGTGTTCGTGCGTATTTAATCATAATTTGAAGAAAAGCGATAATAAAACATCACATAAATATTATTATTGATTAATATTGATAGCATTTTGCTGATAAAGTGAGCCTTTAAGTAGTTGAGTTGTTTGTAACTATTCAGCATAACTAAATAGCAATACGACGAAGCTCAAAGATTTACTGTCATTGCGAGAAGACAGGACGCGGCAATCTGCTAAAGACTGAGTGATGCTAAAACTAGTAGTAATGTGCCAAATGGTTGGAGATTGCCGCGTCTCAAGCTCCTCGCAATGACAATGTGCATTACGCTGAATGGTTACTGTTGTTTTAGCATAGGTTGCCGAAGGAAAGTAGAGGAATAACATGTCAAAAATTTCTAATAATTCGGATGCAAATGCGACCATCTCTGTTTTGAATCCACAGGACGGTTCGCTGGTTGGAAAGGTGTCTAACGCGAGCACGCAAGAAGCTATGCAAGTATTAGATATTGCAGTAGACGCGGTTTCCACTGCAAAAAAATTACCGGTGCATATTCGAATGTCGGTGCTCAATCAAGTTGCTGATGAGCTCTTTCAACGTAAAGAAGAGTTCGCGCGAATGATTGCTTGTGAAGGGATCAAAACCATCAATGAAGCCAGAAAAGAAGCCGCGCGCTGTGTCGATACGCTGCGCATTAGTGCAGAAGAGGCGAGGCGCTTAAATGGCGAAACGATTGCCTTTGATCAAGCACCAGGTTCTGAAAACAAATTTGGCTATTACAAACGCTTACCATTAGGCGTTGTGGTTGCGATTACGCCGTTTAATGATCCGCTCAATTTAGTCGCTCATAAAATTGGTCCTGCGATAGCGGCCGGTAATGCGGTTATTCTAAAACCTCATTCAGAAACGCCGCTAGTGGCAAAAATGCTAACCGATTTATTTGCCAAAACCGCCCTTCCAAAAGGGGTGCTACAGATAATTACCGGTCGTGGTTCGGTCATCGGAGATATTTTGGTTAGCGATTCGCGGGTTCGCATGGTTTCTTTTACCGGTGGTCGATCGGTAGGAGACAATGTTATTAAAAAAGCAGGAATGAAAAAAATCGCATTGGAGTTAGGGAGTAATTGCCCAGCACTGGTTTTATCAGATGCCGATATCGAACAAGCACTTGCTTCAACCGTTAGCGGCGGTTTTTGGGCCGCAGGACAAAACTGTCTCCATGTACAGCGGATCTATATACATAAAAGTATTTATCAGAAATTTTCTGAAGAGTTTACTCTCAGAGCGAAGACTATACGCATGGGCGACAAGTTAAACGAAGATACTGATATGGGACCAATGATTAATAATAAAGCAGCCGAAAAAGTTGAATCATTGGTTGCAGATGCAATTAGTAAAAAAGCGACATTATTATGTGGTGGAAAACGCGAAGGTGCTTTCTATCAACCGACAGTATTAGCAGATGTTTCTGACGATTGTTTAATCGCAAAAGAAGAGGTTTTTGGGCCGGTTGTTATTTTGTACTCTTTTGATGATGTACAAGAAGCAATTGATGGCGCCAACAGTGTCGATTATGGTTTACAGGCGGGTGTTTTCACTCGAGATCTAGACTTGGCTTTTAGCGTGGCAGATGAGCTTGATTGTGGAGGTGTGATGATCAATGAAAGCAGTGATTACCGTATTGATGCTATGCCATTTGGTGGTACTAAAGGATCGGGTCTTGGTCGTGAAGGTGTCATGAGTGCGATTCTCGAAATGAGTGAAGCTAAAACCTACTGCTTTAACTTACGCAATAGTCACTAATCGACTGATTAATTTAGTTTAGGAGAAAGAGTATGAGCAAACAATATAAGCTGGCAATTATCGGATTTGGTAATGTTGGTCAAGGGCTTGCAAAAATTTTAGTCGATAGAAAAAAATTGTTAGAAGAGAAGTTTGGGCTTAGTATTTTGATAGTGGCGGTTTGTGATTTGTACAAAGGAAGCATTGCCGATCCCGACGGATTAGATCCGAGGGAATTGCTTCGCCACATTGAAAAAAGCGGAAACATTAATGGAGTACAGAGTAAGTTCTCAGACTGGAATGCTGAAGAAACTATTGCAAAAAGTGGCGCTGACATTCTAGTTGAATTGGCATACACGGACTTAACAACAGGAGAGCCAGCGCTTACCCATGTCAAACAGGCGCTAAAAAAAGGTATGCATGTTTCAATGACAAACAAAGGTCCTGTGGCGTTAGCATTTCCTGAGTTACGAAAAATTGCCACAGATAACAATGTTCAAATTGGTATTGAAGGAACGGTTATGAGTGGGACGCCTTCGTTAGCCTTGGGCAACGAAATGTTACTAGCCGCGGGTATCACTAAAATTCAAGGAATTTTAAACGGTACAACAAATTATATTCTATGTGAAATGGAAAAAGGCCTTGAATATCAAACCGCTCTTAAACAAGCTCAAGAATTAGGTTATGCAGAGGCTGATCCTCGTGGCGATGTCAACGGGCATGATGCGTCGGCAAAAGTTGTTATTTTAGGAAACTTGTTTATGGATTTAGCATTGACCCTATCGGATATTGATTGTACCGGTATTGCTGAAATTACTACTAAAGATATCGAACAGGCCGCTGAGCAAAATAAACATTGGAAATTAATTGGCACTGTCGAAAAAACAAACACTGGTTTTATCGCTTCAGTAAAACCTGAAATGATCGATAAAGAGCATCCGCTAGCATCCATTTCAGGTGCAACTAACGCAATTACATACAGCACAGAATTATTGGGCGATGTCACATTGATTGGTCCTGGTGCTGGGAGGCTGGAAACAGGATACGCGGTGATAGAGGATATCTTGTCAATTCATAAGAATAGCTGATGAATATGAAAAAAATTAGCCGAAGACAAGCCATGAAAGCGGTATCGGGTGCTTTGCTCGTAATACCAACAGCCTGCAACCACATACCACGAGGAAAATTACCAGACTCGGTTTTTAAACACGGTATCGCTAGCGGTGATCCGGACTCGACAAGTGTTGTCATATGGACTCGTATTAGCAGTACCAAAGGTGCCGTTAATGTGGACTGGTCAATAGCCACCGATAAAAACTTTCTCAAAATAGTGAAAGTTGGGCAGTTTGCAACCGATTCTTACCGTGATTACACAGTTAAAGTTGTCGTATCGGATCTTTTACCCGGCCAAGATTACTTCTATAAATTTTCGTTTAATGATCACATCTCACCGGTAGGACGAACCAAAACTTTACCGATAGGCCATGTTAAAAAAGTGGTTTTAGCGGTCGCTACATGTTCCAACTTTTCTTTTGGCTATTTTAATGCTTGTGACGCTATAGCAAATGATCCTACCGTTGATCTTGTGGTTCATCTCGGTGATTATATTTATGAGCATGGGGTAGATGGTTATGGTGGCGACGTCGGACGCAACATAGGGCGTGACCATGTTCCTTCACACGAAATTATATCGTTAGATGATTATCGTAAACGCCATGCTCAATACAAAACTGACCAAGGCTCTCTCGCCATGCACGCGCGTCACCCACTAATAGTCATGTGGGATGATCACGAAACCGCTAATAATCCTTGGATGCAAGGTGCCAAAAATCATCAAGCTAATGAAGGGGCTTGGGAAGCGAGGAGAGAAGCCTCTTTACAGGCATATTACGAATGGTTACCCATTCGTGATCCGTTAAAATCGGCCGATCGAAAAAATTACTGGCGCCACTATAAGTTTGGCGATTTAGCAAGTCTGATCACATTGGAAAGTCGGCATACCGGGCGCAGTCAACAAATTAGCTACAATGAATATTTGCCTAAGCTTAAAACTAAACAGCAAGCACAAGCCTTTTTAAGTGATGTTGTAGGTTCCGAAGAACGCAATATGTTATCGGCTGACATGGAAAGTTTTTTAAAAAGCGAGCTAAAAGAGTCCGTTCAATCAAAAAGACGCTGGCGTATTATAGGCAATCAAACAGTATTAGCACGTTCACTATCTCCAAAATTAGAAGGTACGGCCTTTGATGGTTTGGATGATGCATTAAATCCAAAGGCTAAAAAAATGTTAGAAGAGTTGCTTCATTTAGGTGAACTCAATTTACCTGCGGATTTGGATACGTGGGATGGATATCCCGCTGCGCGTGAGAGATTCTATGAAATAGCAAAAGAGGCCAATTCGAGAGATCTATTGGTACTGTCTGGAGATAGTCACAGTTATTGGGCAAATACCTTATCCGATGCTAACAATCAATCCATGGGAGTAGAGCTAGGTGCGACAGGTATCAGTTCACCTCGATCTCTACGCGCACTCGGCGGCACAGCTTTAATAAAATATGACGAATTAAATGCTGCCCACAACAAAGAAATAGTTTGGTCGGATGGTCGCCATCAGGGGTTTATTCGCCTACAACTTGATCATCAGTCAGGTCATGCTGATTTTATAACCGTATCCAATGTTAAAACGCCTATTTATAAAACGAAAATAATTCATTCTGTTAATATTCACCATAACCATGGTTCGCTAGATTACGGAAAATTACCCCAATGAAAAAATTCCACATAATATTAGCACTGTCTCTACTTACGACTATTGTTTCTGGTTGCGCAATTGCGCCGGAGACAAAAAAAGAAAGTAAAACGACGAGTAAAATAAAAAATGTCATACTAATTATTGGAGATGGGATGGGTCCCGCTCAAATCGGTTTGTTGGAGGCTTATGCTCGCCAATCTGAGAATCCGGTTATTAGAAGTAGGACGACAGCATTTACTCGAATTCTAAATGAAGGTGGCACCTTAGGGGTCTCGATGACCAATTCATTCAATTCCGTGGTCACTGATTCTGCTTCTTCGGCAACACAACTAGCTACGGGAAAACCAGCAAATCCAGAAACAATTGGCATAGATGTAATTGGTAATCCAAGTGATAGCTTAATTGTTATTGCAAAAAAACAGGGTAAATCGACGGGTATTGTCTCCGATGTTAGGATTACTCATTCTACTGCAGCGGCGTTCGGCGCGCATCAACCAAGTCGTATGTTAGAGAATGAAATTGCCATTGATATGCTAGAAACAGGAGCGGATGTTATGCTTTCAGGCGGTCTTCGTCATTGGATCCCTCAAAAAGCAAATAACCAAGAGTCACCAATATACCAACATTTATCCTCGATCACTGACGGCGCGATTAAAATTCAATCAAAGAGAAAGGATGATCGTAATTTACTAGAAGAGGCAATAAGCAAAGGGTATAAGTTAGCTTTTACGAAAGATCAAATGGATAGCATAACAGGAAAAACTTTAGGATTATTTAGTCATTCAGCATTACCCGATGCAATAATTACTGATCGTAACAAAGCAAACCCAAATCGAACTATCCCCACTCTGAGGGAAATGTCCCAGAAAGCAATTGAAACATTAGAGAAAAACGAAAATGGATTTTTTCTGATGATCGAATCTGGACTTATTGATTGGGCGGCTCACTATAACGACACAGGTACTATGTTGCACGAGATGCTGAAAATGGACGATACCCTTCATTACGTTCTAGATTGGGCTAAAGATCGAGAGGATACTTTAATAATAGTTACGGCGGATCATGAAACAGGAGGGTTTGGTTTTAGCTACTCATCTGCGTACATTCCAAAACCTAAAGCCTTAGCAGGATCAGCATTCAAAAATAATCCTTATCAGCCAAATTATAATTATGGTACTTCTCAACTTCTTGATAAAATCTACAATCAAAAATTGAGTTACTTGGAAATTTTTAAAAATAAATTTGATCGTCTGAATAAAAAAGATCAAACGCCCTCGCAACTCATGAAAATTATCAATCAAAATACAGAGTTCGATATAACTGAACAACAGGCAAAAAGAATTTTAACAACCCATAAAAATATTTACTATAAAAAAGACCATTATTCGTTAGGTGCTAAACGAGTACCAAAAATGAAAAGCAATGATGCGTTTTTCGTTTATCATTTAGACGATAATCGTCAAAATTTATTAGCGATTGAAGTTGCAGAACAACAATTGGTAGTTTGGTCTAATGGTACTCATACCGCTTCTCCTGTACTTGTATTCGCGTCTGGAAATAAAGAGTCAACAGCACCTTTTGTTAGTTTTATGGATCACCCCTCTTTGGGTAGAAAAATTATTGAAACCTTGTCTACGATTGAGCAATCAAATCATCTAAAGTGAAAACCTTACCTAATAATGATAACACTTGTGGCTGGATTAACTTGCTATCGCCACGTAATGCCAATCCAGTTGTAAACGGAACAATACGTACTAAATGGCTGGTGATTGGTGCAGGATATTCTGGTTTAGCAACAGCGCTAACTCTGGCAGAGAATCATCCTGAAGAAACCATTTTATTAGTCGATGCGAATAAAGCGGGCGAAGGTGCGAGTAGTCGAAATTCGGGTTACCTGGTTGATTCAACCCTCAACGACGGTCATCTATCCGATACCGGATTAAACGCCTATAAAAGTAAATATGAACTCAATCAACTGGCTGTTACATGCGTCAAATCGATCATCAGTCAATATAATATTTCATGTGATTGGAATGAATGCGGGAAATTTTATTCAACCGCGACCTTAAAAATTAAGGACAAACTACATAAATTTCATCATTTACTTAACCAGCTACAAATTGAAAATACGTTAATTGAAAGTGATGCTTTAGCCAATTGCCTTGGAACCGATTTTTATAAGTTCGCGGTTAAAGTCCAAGGCGGTGCAATGATTCAACCAGCGGCTCTGGCTAGAGGTCTGGTTAACGCACTACCAAAAAATGTTCAGTTATATGAAAATAGTGCGGTTTTATCGATAACCAAAGGCTCGCCCCACAAGATTGTTTTTAAGCAAGGGCAAATCATTGCAGAAAAAATGATTATTGCGGTAAATGGCTTTATGCCAAGTTTAGGGATAAAAAAAGACCGCGTGTTTCCACTTTTGTTGACAGCTAGTCTCACTCGACCTTTTACGCTTGAAGAGCAACATAAGATGAATGATGTGGATGAGTGGGGAGTTTTATCAGCAAACGCAATGGGTGCAACTATCCGTTATACTAATGATAAACGAATTATGATTAGAAACACCGTTGAAGTTTCATCACGGTTACAATTAAGCTCCTCCCAGCTGGCGAAAAGGCAAAAAGTCCATCTTCAAGGATTACAAAAACGCTTTAAGTTTTTACCCAATGATATTTTTGAGTCTGTTTGGTCAGGTGTTACCTGCATTAGCGCTAACAACGCTAATATATTTGAGCAAAGCCATAAAAACACTTGGGTAATTGGCTGTTATAATGGCGGCGGAATTGGGCTTTCAATTTTATTTGGTCAACAAATTGCGTATCAGGCAATGGAGCAGCCTCAAACCTTAGCTAATAAAATTACAACTCGGCCCCCGGCTGTTTGGTTACCACCACAACCATTTCTGAGTTTAGGTATTCGGGCAAAACTAGCTAAAGATAGGCTTGGTGCTACGATTGATAACTGAGTTAGCTTAATCCTAGATTAAAGGTAACTATTCAGCGTGAACGGTTAATTAACTATTGAAACTCAAAGGCTGCGTGTTATTGCGAGGAGAGTAGCGACGTGGCAATCTCTTATTGGATGCGCGCACACGAAAAGATTGCCGCAGTCGTACCTCCTTCGCAATGACAGTGAACATTACGCTGAATAAATAAGTTATGATTAATGCAATATAGAAAAACAACAAAAAGGTTTATGTTATGAATGACTACGGAGTTCTTTCTATAGTTCCACCCACCTTGAGCATTATTCTTGCCATCTATACCCGCAATGTCATTTTTTCATTATCCATTGGTGCCTTTGTCGGAGCTTTTATCTTAGTAGGCTTTAATCCTTTTTTCGCCATAGTTGATCTCGTTGAGCAGCATGTATTTGTACAGTTATCCAATGGCTCAAACACTCAAGTGCTAATAGTATCGTTAGTTATTGGCGGATTTATTGCGCTATTGGAAAAATCTGGCGGGGCAACTTCCTTTTCGACCTTGGTGACTAGATTTGTATCTAGCCCAACTAGAGGCCAAATTGCCGCTTGGTTTGCTGGCATCACTATATTTTTTACTGATTCTGGCAACGCGCTTATCGTTGGTCCGTTGTTTCGACCTATTTTTAAAAAATTAAGGCTCTGCAAAGAAAAGCTCGCTTATATAATCGATACAACCGCCGCTCCGGTAAGTATATTGGTTCCGTTTATTGGTTGGGGTGTTTATATTATGAGTCTAATAGAAAATGCATACGGCGATATCGGTGTGAATGAGCAAGCGTTTCAGGTTTTGCTTGATGTTTGGCCTTATCAATTTTATGCATTACTAGCGCTCTTATCTATCCCGATGTTTTTATCAACAGGTCGTGATTTCGGACCGATGTTGAAAGCCCAGCAAAAATATAATCAAGCTCTTCTGGATAATCCAATATCTAAGCAAAATGAAATGCCATCCATAGAAAAAAATGTTCAACTGCAAGAAGATGTGAAAATTAGTACTTTTTTGGTTCCCATATCTGTTTTATTATTTTCAATTGCTGGATTTCTAATTTATTTTGCTTTTACAGAAGGTGTGGGCGGAGTTCACGTCCGTTCTGGCATTTTTATTTCGTATCTATTCGCGTCGATGGCTTGCGCATTATTAATGAAACGCAACCAAAATATCACCTTCAATGAGTCTTTAACTGAGTTTTTCAAGGGGATGGAAAAGCTCATATATATTTGTTCAATACTGGTATTAGCTTGGACGCTCAGCTCCGTATGCAAAGATCTACACACCGGACAATATCTAGCTGATCTGATAGGTGGAGCCATTCCTCCTGCGCTATTACCGGCGGTTGTATTTTTACTGGGTGCCCTAATGTCTTTTGCCACTGGATCATCTTACGGTACATTCGCCATTTTAATGATTATTGTAGTACCTGTTGCACATGATTTAGGCGCCCCGCTAACCATCACCATTGCCGCGGTTTTAAGCGGAGGACTATTTGGTGACCATACTTCACCAATATCTGATACTACTGCATTGGCGTCTATGGGATCTGGCTGCCAACATATTGATCATGTGTCCACACAATTAAGTTATGCACTGATCAGTGGCACAATGGCCTTTGTTGGTTTTATTTTTGCAGGTTATCTAGAAATGCCCAGCATTATTATTGGCTTGCTTATAGCGCAGTTTATTTTAATTCGGTTTATCCTTTCCATTTTTGGCAAAAGTACTAGCGAAAAAATGGAGTAGCAAAAAGACTATTGGTACTTCGCTGACAATTTAGATCAAAATTAATCAGCGGCTGAATACAAGTTATAACTGTTGTCTTTAGCAAACCCAATCAACGTGATATCAAATTGTTTGGCGGCTTGTATTGCTAGGCTACTTGGCGCACCTAGCGCGACGATAGTTGAAAAACCGGCAACTATTGCCTTTTGCACTAGCTCAAAACCGATTCTTCCTGACAACAACAAAATTCCTGATCGTGTTAAATCGTTTGTTTGTAGCTCGTGCCCAATCAATTTATCGAGTGCGTTGTGGCGCCCTACGTCTTCAAAAAATGGAGAGTGATTCATCTCAAGCTCATTCCCCACCTCATATATTAACCCAGCTACGTGGCTTCCTCCCGTGTTGGAAAACAAGTTTTGACGCGCAAGCTGCGCTCGTAATTGTTTGATCAGAAGGTTGTTGATGGAGGTTTTAATCACTCTCATGCTACGCGAGGGTGCTAATTCTAGGGCTTTAAGACTGGTTTTACCGCAAAAACCACAACCAGAGTAGCTTGGATGACTGCGTTTTTGATTGCTTAAGTCTAAGCTAACCTTGCTAGAGAGTTTAACGGTGATAACGTTGGCTTCCATCTCGCCTTTAAAATCGGATGTATCAATTGACAAAATATCTGTGGCACAATGAATGACGCCTTCACAGAACAATAGACCGAAAGTGAGCTGAGGATCGTTGCCGGGCGTCCTCATTACGATACTAAAAGCGTGTGATTTATTTTTCTGTTGGAGTAAAATTTGTAAAGGTTCTTCAACCGCAATAACATCACTTTCAAGCTGTTGTTTTTCCTGCGCAACTCGAAAACGGTTAATTGTGAGCTGGTTTTGCTTCATGGCTAGCTATTTAATGGAATATAATGGGTGGATAATCGTTGTTATAGCAATATTTGTCCAGCTTTGGAGAGATAAAATTCTATCGGTTCGCGTTCGAGAGCTATGGAATCGATCAAAACTGATTATAAAAACGATACTTAACCTCAGCTCTGGATAAGAGTGGCCAGTAAACATCTTCAGGTAAGATTAAATAAGACTCACAGACCAGGATCAGTATTTTAGTGACTATCAAGGCAAGATTGTGTATTAATAGCTGGTTATTGAAAGCAATCTTAACGCAGAGAGTCGCTAAAATACTGGTGCTGGATGGGTGCTCTTATCCAGAGTTGAGGTTACTTATATTGGTAGAAACAAACATTAAGGATACTAATAATGAATAAAATATCATCAAAACTCGTCGGCGGAGTATTTTTTATTGTACTGTCACTGGTAATTCTGTTTATGGCATTTGGGATAAATAATGCGGGACATAGAACGGTCGTTCAATATCCTACCGGCACACTGTATGTAAAATTTACTCCTGGAATTTACCCTCAATGGTTTGGAACTACGGAGATTTACAACGATGTAATAACATTTGACTTTGATAAATCGCGGGCAGAAGTAGATTCATCGATTGATCAAAAAGGTATTTCTGTTAGATACCAGGACGGAGGCACAGGTACTGTCTACGGAAAAGCTAGATTCACCCTACCGGGCGATGAGGATACCATGCTACATCTACACAAAGCTTTTCGTTCGAATCGCGGCGTTTCACAGAAACTAATTAAATCAGTTACCGAAGAGGGAATGAACCTGACCGCAGGATTAATGAGTTCAGAAGAAGCCTATGCGGAAAAGCGAAGTATCTATACACAATGGTCTAGTTTGCAAATTTCGAAAGGTAAGTTTCAAACCAAATTAGAAAGGATAGAGACGGTTGATGAAAGCACTGGCAAAACGGTAACTAAGAACATTCCGGTGATTAGCTTTGGCGAAGACGGCTTACCCATTCATTTGGACAGCGATCTTGCTAATTATGGGGTTGCGGTCAACGGATTTCAAATCACCGATTGGGACTTTGAACCAAAAACACTGCAACAGATTGCTACTAAAAGAGAAGCGACTATGGCGATTATCACAGCCATTGCCAATGCGGAAAGAGCGAAACAAGACGCCATTACTTCTGAAGAGCAAGGTAAAGCCAACGTGATGACTGCAAAGTATGAGAAAGAGGTGATTAAAGAACAAGCAGTGGTAGATGCACAAAGAGAAAAAGAGGTTGCGATGATTGCAGCTGAGAAAAACGTTGAAGTTGCTCGTCAACAAAAGTTAGAAGCAGAACAGAAGAAGCTTGCTGCAGCAGAGTACAAGCAAGAGCAGATTTTACGTGGCGAAGGTGATGGCGCTTACAAGAGGCTAGTCATGCAGGCTGATGGAGCCCTGGCTCAAAAATTAGCAACCTATGAGCGTGTAATGAGTCGTTTTGCAGCAGCAATAGAAAAACAAAAATGGGTTCCTGAGGTGCAAATGGGAGGGGCCGCCAGCAATGGTGGTAATAATGCGATGACCTTAATAGAAATGATGAGCGTTAAAGCAGCCAAAGATTTAGCGCTAGATATGAAGATAGGTAAAAAATAAGCTAGTTGTTTTACCACTAATACGAACAGCAAGCGCTCTTTCTGCATGTTTCTTATGGTGCAGGCGCTCGCTTTTCTCTGAGGTGTCTCAATAGTCGCGAGCTAAACAACAAAGAAAAATAAATGAATCCTGCCCATGTAATCAAGATACCTTGAGCTATCTGAGCAATCAGAATGGATATTGACGAAACTATGATAATTATGCCCCAATTCATAAGCTCCGTTTTACAGGCATAGATTTCGTATTGGGTAAGTTCCAGAGAGTCTCGTAACTTCAATGCGTTTTGATATAGTGACAAAGAGATAGCGGAGAGCACTAGAAATCCAATCCCAAAATAAGTAAACATACTCGAAAGGTCGGCTCCAGTCATATTACCCAAGCCTGAAGATAAATATCCTCCACTAATCCAAAAGAAAAGCCCCATAAATACAAGTTTTAATGGATAGATAAATACCAAAACAAGCATGACTAACGCCAAGCTAAGGACAATGGTTTTACCATCTTGCAATCCGAATCTTCGGCTAAAGACTGAATGCCAGTACCATATTAGTCCGATTTGAATGCCGCTAGCTACAAAAGCAGGTATATCGCGAGCAGAGTTGAGTAAGCCTTCTACTGATGAGGGGATTTCATCGACACTAATGATCAGCATAGTAATGGCAAAGGCAAATGCGGCGTCAACAAAGGTTTCAATACGGGTCATATTCTCTCCCCGCATGATGAATCCGTGTTCTCTATTACAAGAATCCAGAAATGGTTGAGAAAGTTTATTCATTGCCAGCCTTCTAGTGCCCGTACCGAAAACAATCAGTGGTATGGTCGTTGATCATACCAACCGCCTGCATAAAAGCATAACAAATGGTTGTCCCAACAAAAGTGAAGCCCGCTTTTTTAAGCGCCTTGGACATCGCTAAAGATTGATCCGTATTGGTTGGGACTTCGGACATGCTAGACCAATGGTTGATATGTGGCTCACCACCAACGAACCCCCAAAGAAATTCGGAGAAAGGTTGCTGCTCATGCAATTTAAGATAGGCGATGGCATTTTTTCTAAAGCCATAGACTTTAAGACGATTTCTGACGATCGCTGGGTTGAGCAAGAGTTTATCTAGTTGTTTATCTGTCATTTTGGACATTTTTACCGGATCAAAATGATGGAAAAGCTTTCGATAATTCTCGCGTTTTTTAAGGATCATTATCCAACTAAGACCCGCTTGGGCACCATCTAACAACAAGTGTTGAAACAACAATTCGCTCTCATAAACAGGTACACCCCATTCTGTATCGTGATAATCAACATAAATAGGTTCATCTCCTGGCCAGCCGCAACGTTTCATAGTCATCCGTCTATCAATTAAATGGTGGCATTATTCTTACAGATAACCCGTGTTAATACAAAAATATTTGAAATATGCACTATACTGATTAATAGTTAAATCAATCACTTATCAACTAGTAGGCTTCTATTCGGTGAACAAATCTATCGATTTTGAGCAAATTAAGCAAAACCTGCTTATCTTTTTGGCTTACGCACGTCGAAAGTTCGTCTATTTGCTAGTTTGTGTTAATCGTTTTGGTTTATCAGGAGTGCAATGGTGGTTTAAAACTCAAGCTCAACAAGACGAATTTGAATTGGCTCTGAAACACCTGAGAAGCGAACTCGCCGCCGAAGAAGTCGATTTAAAATTGGTCGAAAAAACATTTTTAAAATTCACCATACCAGAAGAAGATTTAGGCCACGTTTATTGGTATTCAGATGCCTATAGAAAGCTTAGAGAGTTCGAATTTAAGCTCGATAAGGAAAAAGTGGTGGATGTAACAATGTTAAGACAAGCGATGAACGAGTTAAGATTTATCGGTCAGTCCAATGATTTTCATAAAACCTATCACCTAGAAGATATACAAAACAGGATCAATGTTATGTATCAAGAACTACAGTCCAAAATTGCTGATCAACAGTCGATAGAGCGAGCCAATCTAGATAGTGACAAACAACAACAAGTTGTCGCCCTAGCCGAGGCAGAAGCCGCTAAAGCCGACGCGCTAGTCAAGGCTAAAATGATGGAAAACATAAAAATAAAGGAAAAGAGACTAGCGATTATAGAAGAGAAGAAAAGGCAACTCGCAGAACAAGACAGCGCAGAAATAAAAAGAAAAGAGCAAAATGAACTAGCCGAAATTCAAGCTAAGCAAGCTGAAACGGAGCGTCAAGCCGCACTTCAACAATCTTACGTTAATCTAGAAATTAAGGAAAAGGTGAAACAGCTACCGCTTGAAGAGTTGATAGAAGTGGTTAATCAAAAAATTGAGGATAAGAAAATACTCACCTTTATCCAACAAGATCAATTGTCAAAACTTGGTCACACCATAGAAGAAAAAAAGGCAATGTAACACTAGTTCGATCGACTAGCCTAGTTTCGCACCATCAGTCATAGGTTGATCTGGTATCGCCAAAATCACACTGCCATCTTCTTTGTAAAAACCGGTAACTAAACATTCAGACATGATCGGACCAATTTGTTTGGCCGGAAAATTCACTACCGCTAACACTTGTTTGCCCAGTAACTCTTCCTTGGAATAATGATCAGTAATTTGCGCGCTGGATTTTTTAACACCTAATTTGCTTCCAAAATCAATATGCAGTATGTAGGACGGATTTCTGGCCTTGGGAAAATCTTCAGCCTTGGTGATGGTGCCTGCCCTCAGTTCAATTTTTTGAAAGTCTTGCCAGCTAATGTGATCCATAAAGCGATTCTACGACTAATTAGTTGAACAGCTAGAGGGCAACCCAAGAGTTTCATCAACGACATCAAAAACTTTATTGTAACCACCGGCTTTAGTCACATCAAACTGATACCGATAATTGACTATTATGGTCGGTACCGAAGCAATTTTATATTTAGCCAGCAGTTCAAAATTTTTGTCGATTTCCTTTTGAATTTCTTTTCCACTTAGTATAGCTGTGCGGGCTTTTTCTTCCGGCACGCCTAGTGAATGAAAAAATGCGACCACATCATCTTGAGAGGCAAATGCCTTTTTCTCTTCATGCAGACGGGTGAACATTTTAGGCATGGCTTTGTCAATAATGCCTAATCGTTTAGCTGCCTGATGAACGATGAGAAAAGAGCTGAATTCTTGATGTCCCAAGTGTGTGGGAACAGCTAAAAAGTTTATCTTGCCCTGGTTTTTTTTCTTCCAAACGGCTGCTTGTTTTTCGAGCGTATAGCAATGAGGGCATTGATAGGCAAAAAACTCAATGACAATGGGTTCTTCACACGTCTGATCAGATTCAATGATGTCATAAGGTTGATCCACCAACAGCGAAAAATCATTCTTTGGAGCAATCTCTTCAGATTTTACAGCGTGGGGTTTTTCCGCAGTGTTAGATTGATCTTCATTGGCAGAAGGCTGACATGCCGCAATAAGTAAAACAACGCAAAGGGTTAAAGATTTTTTCACGGCACGCTCTCTATAGGATAACTGAAAATTCGTTTAATTTTAGCACTGGATTGTATCAGAGATCCGTACGATCAATCGAGATCAGACGGTATTAAATCAATCCAAATTGAGTTAGCAGATAAGCAAAAGAACAGCTTTACGGAGCATTCTCTAGGTTAACCACAAGATCGTTGCGGGCACGAGCTAATAGAAGCTGAGCATCATCGTGTTTTTGCCAATAGGAGTGGCCAAAAAATAAGCGATAGTTAAAATTTTCAGATAACTGTTTCAGTTGCGAGTTTATCGAGCTAGAAAGTTTGCCTGTCAAAGATTCAATTGAGCTAACCGGTGTTTCAGGTAAAACCATCAAAAATCCTCCTGATCGAGTGGCGCTCATCATATCAGCCCAGCGCAGTCCGTCGACCAAAGCATCCTTTACAGTTTGATTAATCGTCTGATCGCTTAATTCGTCAGGATTGGTTTGAGTAAGTATTTGCAGTTTTAAAATACAAAGCGGGTTGTCATAACGCCTGCTTCGACTTACCTCATAATTCAAATATTCTACCCAGTTAGGGCGTCTTGACAGCTGTGAGTGGTTTAAAGTATCGGTAGACTCGCTATTTTGGCGATCTCGATCTATAGCGTAGTAGTGAATCATTTGACTCTTATTGCTAGATAGGGCGCACCAGTAATGGAACTTGGTTCTGCCATCTACGGAGTTGTTAAACAGCTGAACTTCAAAGCCTTGATTATCCGTCGTTTCGAAGGGTAAGGCGGCAAAAAACACGGCTATAACATCATTTTTGTCTAAGCCTGTAATATTGAGAAAAATGTCGTTGCACCAGTCAATGCGACCGTCAAGATCACAAACCAGTATTCCTAAAGGAGAGAGTTTTAAAAGTTCTGAAGATTGTATTGTCATTAGTTGCCTGATCTTGTAAATATAGGTTCATTTCGCTTAATGGTTGTTCACTACAAATCTACCGCTAGCAGGCAAAAAGCAGACTACACTAGTAAATAACCCGTTCACTTTTGAGTATAGACAGAGTTTGCCGTGAATTCTGACGAAATTGATCAAAAACAACTAAAAACTTACCGTGACGACTTTTTAAAGCTCAGTCGATTGCGATCAAGTCGTATGGAATCGACCATGTCTCCGCGGCAAGTCGATCGCTTAAAGCTGTTGCCCTTACTTTTTCACGTAAATCATCCGATGTTACCGGGTTATGTGGACAAGCTTACTCCCTATGGATTACCCAACTATTCTCCGAGCAAGCTGGAAAAACGCTTGGCAAAATCGGTGAGCCAAAGCTTTAAATATAAACCCAGAGCGATCCTCAGTTATAAAATATCATCGTTATTTCTAATGGGTAGTATGGGAACCCTCGGTCAGTCGACTTCAAGCGATCTCGACTTGTGGATTTGTATGCCTGATCTTCTCTCTCTTGTTGCGTTGGGAAAACTAAAACAAAAGGCGGAGCGGATAAAACAATGGATAGCTCAAGTCGGAATTGAGTTAAATTACTATTGCGTTTATGAAGATGATTTTAGCCGGAATAAAAAGAAAGCCATAGATATAGATAGTTGCGGCAACACTCAAAATTATTTGTTGCTGGATGAGTTTTATCGTACTTCCGTGTGGATTGCCGGTCGTTGGCCGCTCTGGTGGTTGATTGGTGAGCAACACGACTATGCCAAGTACGCCAAGCGATTAGTCAACCAAAAACATATAGATGCGGCAGACTGGATTGATTTCGGCGAAGTGAAGCAAATACCCGTTGCCGAGTATTTTAGCGCGGCTTTATGGCAGTTATATAAAGCAATTGATTCGCCTTACAAATCCTCGGTCAAATTGCTGGTACTGGATGTTTACGCGCAGCTTCACCCGTGTGGAGGCGTCTTGTCTAATCAACTTAAAAAAAACGTGCACCACGGAGACGTTCTAAATCGAGAGTTAGATCCGTATTTACAGATTTTATTTTTCGCGGAACAGTCGCTAAAAGATAATCCAAAACGACTGGAGTTTTTAAGGCGGGCATTTTACTTGAAAGCGAAGGTCAAAGTGGTTAATAAAAAGAAGAGAAAAGCGAGTTGGCGGTATTCAATGATCGTCGAGTTGGTAGAAAGATGGGGTTGGAGTGCTGCGAGAACAAAGTATCTTAATGATCGTCAATCGTGGAACATTCATCAAATAAAGAGCGAGCGATCGGATTTGATCAAAGAATTAACAAGTTCGTACCATTTTTTGTCCGGCTTCTCTAGAATGCAAGGGATCATCGGGCAAGTGGCCAAAAATGAATTACTTTCCTTGGGTCGGAGGCTGTATGCAAATTTCGAAAGACGTAACGGTAAAATAGAAAAACTTAATACCGGCATAGTCAGAGATACCTTTGAGTCAGCGATAACATTATTTCAACAACCGGGAGGTTGGCTGTTATACACCGGACATATTCAACGTTCAACGCGCAGGCTTCAACAAGTCGCTTTTGAGGGAGTTTCTTTGTTTGAAAGCCTAGTTTGGGGCTGTGTCAACGGCGTCATTTTGCCTGCTACTCGGTTACATGTTTATCAGCAGGATGCACATTTAAATCTTGATCTGGCTAATGACCTCTGTAAAGACTTATTTGAGTTACTAAATTATTTTAAGAGTGTACCAGGTCAGCAACGGTTTAATAAAAAGGCGGAAATCATTGGCTTTGGTTTATTTATCAATACAGAAGTTGATCCTCTGGGCCAGGAAAAACAGGACAACGTCTATCAAGTAGCTCAACGAGCGGATTGTTTTAGTTGGGCTGACAGTAAGGCCAATTTGGTAGAGCAATTTGAAGTTGTGGTAATTAATAGTTGGGGAGAGATAACGACGCAGTGTTTTTCTGCCAAAACAGCGTGGATAGAGTTTTTCGCCCAGTACCACAATTGCATTAAATTAAACGAAAACGAAAATCCCATTTATTGTCGCCGGCTTGTGCAAAAAAACCAAGTAATTGAGCGAGTTCGAGAGGTACTAAAAACCTGGAAAAAACTCTTAACTAACAGTCATCGAACGGATGGCGCTAATCGTCATTTGATGACGCTAGGAAAGAACACGCAACGGGTGGATTTTTCTCAATCGGGGATTAGTTTTAGCATTTATAGGTCGCAGGCAAAGTTGTTTGAGGGGCTTGCTTCCGGGGTTACTGACGAAAACGGTGCGATTATTTGTAAAACGCACCTCGATCCTTGGCTACAGCTCGGTGAGTTTTGTCACAATGTTATCAATCGTCGTCTACCTCAAGGGTTGGACTTTTATGTAAGCTCGCAAAGTAATAGTTCAGTAGAGGTATTGGTGCGTTCCTTTGACGGCTGCTTGCATTTTCAACGACATAAAAAAACCAGCTTGAATCAGGTCATCGGGCATTACCATCAATTTTTCGACAAGATTCAAAACCGAAATTTACTCAATAATGGTTTGTTAGAAAGCATTCGCTTGTTCGAGTTTTTGCCGTCAGCAGGAAAGGCTAAAGCGCGCTTTAAACCCGTTCAGCAACAGCCAACTAGCACTATGCAGCAGTTTTCTCTGGTGCAGGCGATAGCGGTTAAAAAGCAGTCTGGCACGGTAATGGCGGGCGACAATGTTGTTAACCCTAACCAGATTGGATTTAATCTTTACACTGAAAATACAAGTTATAACTACACAGAACTTGGAGAACACGTTTATGGGAAATTGCAGAATCAATTACTTAAGACGCGAAAGCAAGGAGTTAAATACCCAATTTTTCTGACAGATCTTGATATGTCGGCGGTGCTTAATGAAGTTTCAATTATCCAAGCGCTGGGATTTAAGAAAAAAATAGAATCCAAATTGAATAAGAGTCTCTGAGAGAGTCTTTTCAAGACACGAGCATTAGAAGCTTAAAGAATTTCAAAAACTCCTGTGTTACGGCTATTTTACATTGCATTCCTCGCTAAAATTGTTGAAAATCAATGACATTCAATTTAAGCGTGCCGCGCGTAAGGTGTGTTTTGGCTAATTCTACGAAAATTTTACTTTTGTGTTGCCTGTTAGGCGGCTGTGGCTCAAAAGGTGATTTGTACTTACCGGCGGATGATGCTGCTCAAATTGAAACAATAGAAGAGGCTCCCAGCCCATCTTCCAATGAAGTAAAACCGAATCATCTCAATAATGGACCTTCCGAACCTGAGAGAGAGATGCCCGCGTCATGATGGTTAGCTTTGCCAAAATGCATGGATTAGGCAATGACTTCATGGTGGTTGATACTATTTCCCAGAACGTCTTTTTTAATCAGAAGCAAATCAGGAAACTAGCCGATCGCAACAAAGGGATTGGCTTTGATCAATTGTTGTTAATTGAATCGCCACCTCAACCGGATGTCGATTTTCACTATCGTATTTTTAACGCTGACGGATCAGAAGTGGGTCAGTGTGGAAATGGGATCCGCTGCTTGGCTCGCTTTGTCTATAAAATGGGCTTAACTTGGAAACATAAAATTCGAGTGAGTACGGTTAGTGGTATCATGGAAGCAAGGTTGATGAGGAATGGTCTAGTTAGCGTCGATATGGGGGTGCCTCAACTAGAACCGCAAAACATTCCACTAATCGCGGATGAGCAAGCGGTAGAATATGAAATTGAAATTTCTGAACAAGTTTTGACCTTCGGTTCGGTGTCGATGGGAAATCCACACTGCGTTTTGTTGGTGGAGGATATTAACGAAGCGTCTGTTGAAACTCTGGGAAAGACTTTAAACGAGCACGTGATATTCCCAGAGGGTGTTAACGTAGGATTTATGCAGATCGTTTCGGATAGTATGGTTAAGCTCAGAGTTTTTGAGCGAGGCAGTGGCGAAACACTAGCCTGTGGATCCGGTGCATGTGCAAGCATGGTCGTTGGTCGACTACAAAAGAGATTACAACAACGTATTAAGGTTTATTTACCGGGAGGTCATTTGCACATTGAATGGCCAGGAGAAGGGCAGTCATTAAGTATGATTGGTCCTGCAGAATTTGTTTATCACGGGTATATAGACTTGTGATACTGCAAAATACAGATACCAGTGCTCAGCTAAAATGTCTGAACAAGGCGCAGCTTGAAGACAATGACTCGTCCTTGACGAGGGCTGTAACGACGAGCAGGCTTTTTAGCTGAACACCCGTAGGGCGAGAGTAGAAGTAGCCCTCTTCTTTGTTACGAAATTTTGAGTTAGAATGACTAACCCTAAAATTCCATGCCTCAAATAGGGTCACTTCTACTCTTGCTGGAATTTGTATTTTGCAGTATCACAGGTCTAAAATTATGAATTTGTCTCAATCACAAGCACTAGAGATCAAAAGCGGACAAGAGAATGATCGACTTCATCAAATGATGGATGAAGCAAAGGTGAAACAATTTCTATTGCAAAACCCCAAGTTTCTAATTGAAAATCCAGAACTGCTTACCCATATAGAATTGGAGTATGGAGAGGGAGATACATTTTCGCTGGTGGAAAGGCAGGTAAAAACTCTCAGGGATAAAAATAATCAACTACAAGGGCAACAGATAGAAGTACTAACAACGGCACATGCCAATGAAGAGTTGTTAATTTTGTGTAACCAATTTATGCGGGATTTGATCGACAGTACGAGCTTATCAAAATTGTGCACAAAAATTGTTGCTCGCCTTAAAGCATTATTTCAACTAGATGACGCCGCTGTCGTGTTAGTTGGGCGTTTTACCGATTGCCAATCAGCTAAAGTTTACCAAAGCTCTGATCAGTTAAAAACATTATTGAACTGCCAGTTTCCCGATGATCAGCCGTTGTGTGGCCGGTTAGGGCAAAAAGCTAAATTGGCATTGTTCGGAGAGGGATCTTACGCTTATCAATCCTGTGCGCTAATCCCTTTGGGTAATAACTGTGCCCATGGCTTGATCGCATTAGCCAGTAAAGACGTTGAGCGATTTGACCCGAATATGGGGACTTTGTTTATTGAGTTAATTGCAAAATATATAACAGCGTTAGTTATCGCTTATGAGCAAAACTAACTCGAAAATTTCGCTCGACTTTCAACGCTTAGTTGATGAATATTTACGAATATTGTTAGAGCAAAAAAATTATTCAGAACTAACCTATAAAAGCTACAAAAAACAGCTAAATACACTTCTGGAATTTTTATATTTACAATCGATTAAAGAATGGAAACAGACAAAACCCATTCATATAAGGCAACTTTCGGCAAAACAACATCGATTAGGACAATCGTCTAAATCCATAGCGTTGCTATTGTCGGCTTGTCGTAGTTTTTTTCAGTTTTTAATACAAAAAAATATTTTATCAATCAATCCCGCCAAAAGTGTTCGGCCGCCCAAGGGTGAAAAAAGACTTCCTAAAACAATGGACGTTGATCAAGTCTCACTGTTACTGGATAACATCGATTATTCCACCCCCATCGGTTGTAGAGACAAAGCCATCGCCGAGCTATTTTATTCGAGTGGGCTTCGTTTAGCGGAGCTTGTTGATTGCAATCTCAATGATTTGGACGAAAACACAAGAACCGCTCGGGTTACCGGTAAAGGCAGTAAAACCCGAATAGTGCCGGTAGGTCGAAAAGCATTACAGGCGATTGAGAAATGGTTGCTGGTGAGAAATGATTGGCTCAATGGAAAAAAACTAGATGCCCTCTTTATTAGCCAACAAAAGAACCGATTGTCTAACCGGAGTGTGCAAAAACGACTAGAGTATTGGGGCAAACGAATTGGACTTAACGCCAGTTTGCATCCACATAAATTTCGGCATTCCTGCGCTACTCATATATTGGAATCATCCGGCGATATTAGGGCGGTACAGGAATTGCTCGGTCATGCAGATATTTCCACCACACAGATTTATACCCACCTGGATTTTCAGAAGCTGGCGGAAGTTTATGATCGGACCCATCCACGCGCAAAGAAAAAATGAAATTTAAGGAATGATTTAATTGAAAAAAGGAAGCTTGGTTGTTGTCGGTTCCGGCATTTTAACGCCGGCACATTTATCACAGGAGTCTATCGGTCAAATTAAAGCGGCTGATGTTGTCTATTTATTGATCCCTGATGCGCTTGGATTTAGTACCATAAAAAAGCTAAACAGCAACATCAAAAATCTTGCAGAGTTATATTATGATCCAAAAACTGAAAAAAATGGGACTAACCGTCTTGAATCCTATGATTTGATGGTAGAGAGCATCCTATTTGATGTGCGCAAGGGTCTGAAAGTTTGCGCCATTTTTTATGGGCATCCAGGAGTTTTTGTGTACCCATCCCACGTTTGTATCAAAAAGGCCGTAAAAGAAGGCTACAAGGCAAAAATGCTTCCCGCTATTTCTGCGGAAGATTGTCTTTTTGCTGATCTTGGAATTGATCCGGGCGACTATGGTTGCCAAGCATATGAGGCGAGTCAGTACTTATTTTATAAGCATAAGCTTAATACATCTGCGGCATTGATATTGTGGCAAATTGGAGTGGCAGGCGATGTAACCTTAAAAAAGCTGACACCCTACCAGGCGGGCCTCTCCATGCTAAAAGAAAAGCTATCTAAGCACTATCCGCTTAGTCATATCGTGACGCTCTATGAAGCCAGCAGGTTGCCTATTATGCCGCCTCGAATAGAAACCACATCAATTGGAAGCCTTAATGATTCGAAGGTGAATACAATGACGACTTTATACGTTCCCCCGCTACAAGATCCAGAGCTAGATAGTCGTTTTTGCGATAAATGGAACATAGATACAAAGCAGTTAATGCTTTAACCGTTGAATTTCCGTTAACACGGGATGGTTTTAGTCTACGAAATTGCAAAATAGGGGCAAACGCGGTATAAATACTAGTTCACACATGACCAAAAAAAGGAATTGACATGACTCAAAAATTAACCGATTTTTTAACTCGATTAGCGACGGATCAACAACTAGTCTCAGATTTTGAAAAAGACGCTAAAGCGACAATGCAACATCATGGGCTGTCGGAGGAGCACATTGAATTAGTGCTGGGCCACAAATATGATGAAATTCAAGAATTACTAGGCGAGAATTTCAGAATAGACGGCAATACGGTAGTTAAAGCGTTTAGAAAATAACTTACCCCCCGCTCTCTAATATGTTTTCGCATAACTACATTGCGCTAGCTTTTCTCATAGTTTTAACTATGGGTTCTCTAGCTTCCGTTAGTCTTGCTGACGAAAGCAAATCTCTACAACTAAACAAAGAAGCCTACGAAAATTTGAAGGCGGGCAACTATGAGAGGATGCATACCCTTTCAAAACGGGCGCTAGCCCTTGCGATATCAGAGAACAATCCGACAGAACACGCTAGAGCTTTAAGTAACTTGGCCTCTGGGCTCTCATATCTCGGGCAGAAAGAGAAGGCTTTAGAGCTGTATTCTCAATCTCTGGCAATTAGTAAACTCAATAATAATATTGCAGGTATAGACCGGGCTTTTAATAATATAGCTGGTATTTATACCGATCTTCTTAATTTTCACGAAACTTTAAGGTATCGAAAGTTGCAATTGGCTAACGCCCTAAGCTCGGAAGATCCAGGCTACCTATTGACCGCATACCTCGGATTAATAAATGTATATACTAACCTTGGGCGTACAGAAAAATCACAACTTTACATAACTCAATCAGAGCGCATTCTTGCCGAGACTCCTGATTCTTTCTTAGCCGTCTACTTACTCTTTGAGAAGGCAGGTTTATTTAATAAATTGAAAGAACACGCGGCATCAATTTCGAGTTTGCAAAAAGCGTTGCACATTGCCAAGCAAAACAACTACAAGGGATTAGCTGTTTCACTACGATCCAACTTAGCAGAATATTATTTTCTAGCAGAAGATTATTCTGAAGCTCTTCAACAAGCAAAACTGAGCTTGGTTGAGGCTCGCGGATTGAGACTTAAAGGCAAACAAGCAGAGATGCATGCACTTTTGTCCAGTGTATATGCTCAAAAAAAGAAATTCGAGAAAGCACTCGAACATAATAAGCGTGAACAAGAGCTTTCAGTATCAATTACCGGAGAAAGAATTCGAGTTCTTGCGGAGATTACAAGAATTGATCGGCAAATAGCCGAAACAGAGCAAATGCTACAAGAATCACAACAAAATCAAAAAATACTACTATTGCGAATGGAACAACAAAATCAAACACAAATTATTTGGCTAATTACGTTGTCTGGTTTAGGGATTTTGGCTCTATTTATTTTATATCGCAGATCCGCCAATAAAGAACTTGAAAGACAGCGGAGACTAAACATCCAATTAAAAGAGCTGGACGTTGTTAAGGATAGAGTGTTGACTAATACATCACACGAATTAAGAACCCCTCTGAACGGTATTATTGGCCTATCTGATATCATTATTCAAGATGAGGAAGAAAAGCTCTCATCGTCTACTTTAAGTTCTCTCAAGCTGATCAAAAAATCGGGAGAACAATTAGCATTGGTGATCAATGATATTTTGGAATTTTCTAGACTAAAAAGTAAAAAACTTACAGTGATTAATTCAGACTTCAATTTAACTCGTTTAATTAACGACGTCATTAAGGTGTGTCAACCGTCAATCGTCAATAAAGATATTGCCATTAAATTTGCCTCAGATGATGAATCATTAGATATCCACCAAGATCGCGGTAGGCTCCAGCAAATATTGTTTAACGTAATCGGTAATGCGATAAAATTTACTCGACAGGGTGGCATAGTAGTCAACGCTTGTTGTGAGAATAATGAATTGTTGATTTCGGTTCAAGATTCGGGCATTGGCATACCAGAAGATAAAGCAGAGAGAATTTTTGAGGGGTTTGAACAGGTTGACGCAAGTGACTCCAGGGAATACGCAGGTTCAGGTTTAGGTCTGGCAATTAGTCGGGGCTTGGCGGAAGCTCTCGGTGGTTCTATAGAGTTATGTTCCACATTGGGCGAAGGAACTCTCGTGGAAATAAGATTACCTTGTTAAAACCGGAGAGAAAGACAACTTAGCCCACCATCTATTTTTTGAAATTCAGAGACATCAACTTCTCGTGTTTTATACCCATTGGTTTCTATTAATGCTTTTGTGTTTGGGAAGCCTTTTGGAGTGAGCACAATTTCATTTATCCAAACACTATTGGCCGCGTAAGCCTCATTCTGTTCAACCTCAAGAATTCCGTATTGTTGAAAATCTGGCGCTGTTAAGAATTCACCACAGGCGAGCAGTTTATTATTTTCAAGATAGCCCAAACCAGTTTTTAGATGTAAAACCTCGGTCAAAGATATCATGGATCCCGTCATGCCTTGTTCTTCCAAAATTTGTATCAGTTGGCCCGCGCCGATTTCGTTAGTTCTTTCAGAAAGCCCTATATAAAAATGGTCGCCAACCATCATTACATCACCAGCTTCTAGCGTGCCTGGAAAGTTGATCGAAAAAATATGCGAATAAAACTGACTGATTACGGGTTTTATGCTGTCTACTTCTTCAGTTCTGCTGGAGGCGCCCGGATTAGTCATTATTGCGCAATGTGGTGTTAACAATGCAACATCTTCTACAAAAGTAGAGTCAGGAAACTTTTCATCAGCATCTAAACAAGTTACATGCAAGCCGCATTCTCTTAAGGCCTCGAGATAATCAGCATGTTGTACGAGTGCCTTTTCATAATTTGGCATTCCTAGATTGGCGGTGGTTATTCCTTGCACTATTGCACGGCATGGTTTTTTTACTATGGCATTTTTAAACATTGTTTTTTTTCATATAAATACCGTATTCATTTATCGTTTGTCGCACTAAGTTTTGAAAATGTAAAACGCCTCTTTCTCTTTTCATACATAGTGGTCCGGCTTGATAACTTCCAGAATTTAACCCTACCTGAACCTGTTCACAAATAGTAATATCTTCTTGTTGAACTTCATCACTAAACGCCCGGTCTTCTTGTATCAATTTTAGTGTTTTCTCAGACTCAATTTCTGAATAGTAAGAATCAAATATGATTTTCGTCCTATTATGTCCTTCAGGAAGAATTAAATTAGTTTGCAGTCGGCCCGGTAAAATATTGAGCATTAGATTAGGAAATATGCAGTAATAATGCGCACTGCCCTCCCCATAAAAAATATCAGCATTACTATTCTTGGCATTGTCTAGCGGACTAAATTGATAACTGTACCATTTATGGAGTTCGAGATCATATTGTCGATAGTCCAATAATTTATTTAGCCCTGGATGCACATGCGGTAGATGGTATCCTTCCAAATAATTATCCATGTACACCTTCCAGTTGCAATCGATTACATACTGGTCGCGATGACTAAATTTCATTAAGCGAAGATCTATGGGTTTTATTTGCTCTGTAATTCCTGCAAAATATTTTTCGAGAGAAAAACTGGGTTTATTGATTGATACAAAAATCAAATTTTGCCAAGTTTCAAGGTAAGCTTGTGGTAATTGGATATCACGGATATTAAAATGCTGGGTTGTTTGCATTTCTGGTGCTGATTTCAAAACGCCATCCAGATCGTAAGTCCACCCATGATATTTGCATCGGAGCACATTACTATTACAGTTTTTTATAGCTAGCGGGCCTGCCCTATGCCGGCAAACATTATGTAGCGCCTTCAGTTGATTGTCAGAATTTTTGACTACTACAATGGGTACGTTCCCTATCCTCGCGGTAATTTGATCACCCACCTCGGATAATTGATTGATGTGTCCAACTAATTGCCAGTGATTATTAAATATTGAGGGCTTTTCCAGTTCCAAAAACTGCGGGTCGACATAAGTGTCTGCGTGTAGCGCGTATGCTTTTTGCTGGGTTTGTGGCTCTAAATGAGATGAAAAATCACGCATCTGCAGATCCTGTTCGACTGATTGACAAGTTGGTAAGATAAGGGCAATACTTATCGCTGGATACAATAATAACGAAGTAGGTGGAACTTGTCTGAACAAAGCCATAAAAATAATAAAAAAATCGGTATCTGGATCTGTATAGCGTTGGTGGTCGGTAACATGATCGGCTCGGGGATATTCTTACTACCCGCATCCCTGGCAGTTTATGGAGGAGTTAGTATTTTAGGGTGGTTGTCTACTACGGTAGGCGCGGTGATGACTGCGTTGGTTTTCGTACGTTTAAGCCGAAAATTTCCCAAACAAGGCGGTCCCTATCGATACGCGTATGATCATTTTGGTCCATTTGCCGGATTTTCCGTAGCCTGGTCGTATTGGATATCGATTTGGTGCGGGAATGCGGCAATTGCCGTTGCAGCCACCACTTATTTGGGTTTTTTCTGGCCACAGCTCCATGAGAATCCACTGTTAGCAATTTCAATCACATTGGGACTTGTTTGGTCTATAACTTTACTTAATTCGAAAGGAGTAAAAGGTGCGGGCATTTTCCAACTAATTACAACAGTTCTTAAATTACTTCCCCTCCTGGCAATAGGTCTGATGTGTTTTGTTGTCTTTGATGCCAAGGCGTTTGAGCCGTTTAATTTATCTGAAGAGCCTTTGTCTGTTTCGATCGCGGCGACTGCCGCGTTAACCCTCTGGGCTTTTCTTGGTTTGGAGTCGGCGACAATTCCGGCTGATAACGTGGACAACCCAACAAGAACGATTCCAAGGGCTACCCTAATTGGCGTCATAATTGTAGCGATTATTTATGTTAGTAGTCAGATCACTATTATCAGTGTGGTGCCAAACGGTGTATTGCAAACATCTGGAGCACCGTTTGCAGATGCAGCTAGAGCTCTTTGGGGCGATACCGCAGCTTATATTATTGCTGTTGGAGCGATCATCAGTTGCATAGGCGCTCTTAATGGTTGGATATTGTTGCAAGGTCAAGTTCCAATGTCCGCCGCGCGTGATGGCTTGCTACCCAAATTTCTCGGTGATAAGAAAGGTGACGGGATCTCTCTTGGCTCGCTCTTTTTTTCTAGCGTTCTCATTTCTTTGCTGGTGCTCGCCAATTTCAGCGAGGGATTAGTTTCTTTATATACTTTTGCTATTTTGGTTTCAACGTTGGGAATTTTTATACCCTATTTGCTTTCTATAGCGGTTGATCTTCGACTAATCATTAAATCGTGGAACAACAAAGCTGATTATTTTTCTATTATCACCGCCCTATTTGCCATGGTTTATTGCGCTTGGGCAATTAGCGGAATTGGCGCCAAAGCGACATTATGGGGGATGGCACTCATAGCTAGTGGCATGCCGGTGTATTGGTATATGCGAAGGAAACATAAAGAATAAATACGTCAACCGAATTCCTTTTGGCTCGTTATTAGAATCAAAGTTAACTTAAAACGAGCAAACCATGAAAAACCTATTCATTATATTAATCATCCTCAGCTTGAGTGCGTGTCATCACCATACCAGCCATAACATTGCCC
>Ga0256847_1000371_pt1 | contig 29449 bp, 24 predicted proteins | sample TeddybearmetaG_FD_189099 | JGI IMG/M metagenome (GOLD analysis project Ga0256847, IMG submission 189099) | Hydrothermal vent microbial communities from East Pacific Rise, Pacific Ocean - Teddybear | ecosystem: Environmental > Aquatic > Marine > Hydrothermal vents | place: Pacific Ocean: East...
GAAAAATTGTTCACCGTTGTGTATTGGGCAAAAACAAATTTGGTTTTTATTGCGCCTGGTGGATACCGAGGAGCATGTGAAGCTGGATACCACCGAGCACCCAGAATTTGATGCGTGGCGTTGGTCGTTTTATTGGTTACCGGTGAAAGAGGTGGTTTTTTTTAAACGCCAAGTGTATTACCACGCGCTGTTGGAATTGGCCCCTTTGATTTTCAGTGATGAACGAAAATGGGTGTGCCCGAAAAAATATTTGGAAGAATATTCGCGCAAACGTTTGTTCAATCGCCGCAAACAACGCGTCCTTAATAGCCCTTCGAATTAAAGTTGATGCCGCTCGGCATGTCCGCAATTCTGTCGATTTTGGCGGTGAACGTGCCATCTTCAAAAAAAGTCAAAAAGCGATATCCGGGGGGAATGTTATCCAGTGCAAACGGTTTGGATGCCGGTTTGAACTGAATACAGGTTGATGGCACGCTCAGCAGTGGTAAGTTTTTGTGGGTTAACTGTAAGGCTTGATGTACATGACCACACAGTAACACTTTCACCTGTGGCTGGGTTTTGAGGATGTCGTAAAGCATGTCACCATTATCAATGGCCATGGTATCGAGCCATTCACTGCCAATCGGAATCGGGGGGTGATGCATACAAATGGCCGTGGGTAAGGTGGATTGGCTCAGGCGTTGTGCCATTTGTGTGAGTTCGTCCTGTTTGAAATGGCCTTTTTCACTGTTAGGCACATTCGTATTTAACATTTCGAAGTGCCAGCCGTTGTGTTCAAAATACGGGACGTAATGGATATCCTGTTGATTCAATAGGGTTTTCATGAGTGCGGGGTCGTCATGATTACCGGGCAAACAATACATTGTCAGTTGTTGTTGGGTTAAGCTCTGGGCTAAGCGTTGGTAACCGGCGGTTTTACCGTCTTGTGCCAAGTCGCCGGTCATCAGCAGGAAATCGACTGGGGCGTAGTGTTCCAGCGCGTGCTGTAAGGTCATTTCAAAGGATTTTTGCGTGTTTAATCCCAGCAACGTGTCGGTTGTATTCTCCAAGAGATGAGGGTCGCTTATTTGTAGTACGCGAAGTGCGATATTACTCATGCAGTGGCCGATATTAAAGTGGTTATAGGCTTAAATTTAGGCCACTTTTGGCCACTTTGCCAGCCCAATTATAGGCCATTCAAGTAAGCGTGGATGATATCATTGCCATACAGCAGTGATATCCAACCGGCAATGGCCAAATATGGGCCGTATGGAATGGGTTTGTTTTTACTGTGGTCTGATAAGACAATCAACAAAATGCCAATGGCCGCGCCCACAAAAGAGGAGAGAATAATAATCAGTAAGACCGGTTGCCAGCCTAACCAGGCGCCAAAAACAGCCAATAGTTTAAAATCACCATAACCCATGCCATGTTTTTTCGTGACAATGCGAAACAGGTGATACATCCCCCACAAACTTAAGTACCCAAACATGGCACCGAGTACCGCAGATTCTAAATCGACAAAAACAGTAAAATAATTCAGCAATAATCCAAGCCATAATAATGGCAAGGTGATTTCATCTGGCAGCAACATTTTATCGTAGTCAATCAGGCTTAAGCAGATGAGTGACCAGGTCAGCACCAGGGCTGCTAACATCTGCCAGGTGACGCCAAAGTGCCAGGCGACGACCAGGGATAAGAGCATGGTGAGCAATTCAATGCTCGGGTAGCGCCAACTGATGTGCACGTGACAGCCGGCACATTGGCCACGTAACCACAGATAACTCAGAATCGGGATATTTTCAAAGACGTTAATCAAGTGCCCACACGCGGGGCAACGAGAGCGCGGCACACTGAGGTTAAAGACGTCGGTTTTGTCGGTGCTGGCATCGAGACAAGGCGGTTCACCGGCGAGAAATTCTTGGCATTCTTGTGTCCAACCGCGCGCCATCATGATCGGTAAGCGATAGATTACCACGTTCAGAAAACTGCCGATCAGGAGGCTAAATAAGGCCACAATACAGAGAAAGAAGGGGCGTGACTGCTGGAATGAGTCCAGCAGGTGTTGCACGATATCCAGCATAAGCGTGATCCGTTCGCGTGATAGGTCGGTCGGTTGTTAAACAACGCCACCCAGTTTGAAGATGGGTAGGTACATGGCAATCACCAAGCCCCCGATGAGTACGCCCAGGATAGACATAATCAGCGGCTCTAACAAGCTGCTTAATGAGTCGACCGCATTATCAACCTCTTCTTCATAAAAATCAGCGACTTTGCTTAACATTTGGTCTAATGAGCCGGACTCTTCACCAATGGCCACCATTTGGATCACCATATTGGGAAAGAGGTTGGTTTGTGACATGGATAATTGTAATTGTTGCCCGGTTGAGACTTGCTCTCGCATGGTCATGACGGCTTCTGAGTAGACAATATTGCCGGTCGCGCCCGAGACTGAATCCATGGCTTCGACCAGCGGCACACCGGCGGCAAACATGGTGGATAACGTTCTGGCAAAACGTGCGACGGCGGATTTGTGTAAAATACTGCCAATGACCGGTAGATGGAGTAACAATTTATCAAATTGGGCGGCGAACGCACGGCTACGTCGCCGGGTTTCGATAAAGGCATATAGGGCACCACCGATGCTGCCAAAAATGGCCCACCACCATTCTTGGAAAAATTCTGACAGGCTTAACACAAACAGTGTGAAGGCGGGCAAATCGCCCCCAAAACTGGTAAATACAGAGGCGAATTGAGGCACCACGAAAATCAGCAAAATAGCGGTAACAATAAAGGCAACAATTAATACCGCAGCAGGATAAAACATAGCTTTTTTGATTTTTGCTTTTAGAGACTCTGTTTTTTCTTTATATTCGGCAATTCGATGGAGTAGGGTTTCCAGTACACCGGCCGCTTCCCCGGCTGCGACCAAGTTGATAAATAGTGCATCAAAATACAAGGGGTGTCGGTCTAAGGCCGTGGCCAGGTTTTCACCGCCTTCAACATCGCCTTTAATGGTCATAATGAGCTCGCACATACTGGGGTTTTCATGGCCTTTACCCACAATATCAAACGATTGTACCAGTGGCACACCCGCGCTCATCATGGTCGCGAGTTGGCGACTGAAAATGGCGATATCTTTGGTGGTGATTTTTTTCTTGCGTGCAGCAAACAGCGGTTTGGCTTTTTTTCGCACTTTATTGGCGGCAATGCCTTGTCTACGCAGTTCGGCTTTGGCTAAATTAATTGAGGCTGCACGGGTTTCGCCTTTGATTTTGGCACCCTTTTTATCCATGCCCTCCCACATGAAAACATCGTAATTTGCTGCAGATTTAGCCATCGCATTATTCCTTAGTCACACGGTTAATTTCTTCAATACTGGTGAGCCCAGCGCGTATTTTATTTAAGCCTGATATTCGCAGGTCATTGATGCCTTCCTTTTTGGCTTGGTCGCCCAATTGTATGGAATTGCCGTTTTCCATAATGATCCGCCCCATCACATCGGAGATTGGCATGACTTGGTAAATACCGACACGCCCTTTATACCCTTTGGTACACGCGTCGCAGCCAACGGGGCCATACACTTGTAATTCGTCCAGTTCGTCTTCACGAAAGCCTTCTTCCAATAACGCCTCTTTGGGTAAGTCGACCAGGGTTTTGCATTTGGCGCATAAACGCCTGGCTAAGCGCTGTGCCATGATTAAGGCAACTGAAGAGGCGATGTTAAAGGGCGGTACGCCCATATTGGCCAAACGCGTTAAGGTTTGGGGGGCATCATTGGTGTGTAAGGTGGATAAAACTAAGTGGCCTGTTTGTGCGGCTTTAACGGCAATTTCAGCGGTTTCTAAGTCACGAATCTCACCCACCATGATGACATCAGGATCTTGGCGTAAAAAAGCCCGCAGGGCTTCGGCAAAGGTTAGGCCTTGTTTGGGGTTCATGTTGACTTGGTTGATGCCCATGACGTTGATTTCTACTGGGTCTTCTGCGGTTGAGATATTCAAATCCGGTTTGTTGATCATGTTCAAGCCGGTATACAGCGACACGGTTTTGCCACTGCCGGTCGGGCCGGTGACCAAAACCAAACCGTATGGTTTGCTAATCGCCGCCGTAAACATTTTTTTTTGTTCTTCTTCAAAGCCTAAGGCATCGACCCCAATCTGTGCACTGGTGGGGTCTAAAATTCGCAGTACGACTTTTTCCCCGAATAATGTGGGGCAGCTATTCACGCGAAAATCAATCGCCCGTTTTTTAGAGATCTTCATTTTAATCCGGCCATCTTGAGGCACCCGGCGTTCGGCAATGTCCATACGAGACATGACTTTTAAGCGGGCAATAATGCGTAAGGCCAAACTGATCGGGGGTGCGGCGACTTCAGATAACATCCCATCTTGACGAAAGCGCACGCGGAAATTGTATTCATAGGGTTCAAAATGAATGTCTGAGGCGCCTTTATTAATCGCATCCAGCAGGACTTTATTCACAAATTTGACCACTGGGGCATCATCTTGAGGGGATGTGCTGTCTTCCGGTTCGGGCGTTGTGCCATCATCAATCTCTAAACCTTCCAACTCATCGTCAAGGTCCGACATGGAGGTGTCAGTGGCCTCCAGTTGTTTTTCAATATATTTGGTGAGTTTGTCTTCTTCGACCAGAATGGTTTCGGTGCTGAGGTTGGTGTGAAATTTGATTTCATCCAACGCTTGTAGATTGGTTGGATCCGACACTGCCACAAATAAGCGATTGCCCCGCTTGAATAAGGGTAACGCGTGGTGTTGGGTGATCAATTTTTCGGAGACTAAGGTTGTGATGCTGTTATCAAATTCCATCGCATCCATGTCAAAGAGTGGCGCACCAAACTCTTGAGAGGCGGCATAACCAATATCCTGGGACTTGACTAGTTCTTTAGTGACCAAGTGTGTGACGAAGGGGGTTTTTTCTTTTTTAGCGGCTTGTTGTGCCGTTTTTGCATCCTCTTCCGCAATGAGCTCGTCCCTGATCAGACGAAGTGCAAGACCGCTGAGGTGAACCTGGGTGTTTTGTGTGACCATATGACTTTACGTTACGCTTTAACGATGTGGGTGGCTTTGCTTAAAGGATAGACTTTATTTGTGTTTAATAAAGGGCTGGGTCATTCATCGTGTGATTTAATGTGCGTGCATAAGGATTTGATGAGGATTTTTGAATTGCGCTGAAAATTATATAAAGCCGCACGTAAAATAGGCACCTCCGCCAGGGTTTTTTCATGGAAACCACGCTCCACAAACCAATGTGCTGATTGTGTGGTTAAGACCAGTAAGTGCTGAATCTGTTGGGCACCGGCTTTTTTTTCTAAATAGTGTAATAACTGTTCACCGCGTTTGCCGCCTCGGTAGTCCGGGTGAATGGCCAGGCAGGCGAGCTCACCCATATTGTCCGCAGGATAGGGGTAAAGTGCGGCGCAGCCAACAATCGTATTGTCCCGCTCGGTGATGATAAAGTGATGAATTTCCATTTCTAAGCGTTGTCGGGATCGCCGGATCAAAACGCCTTGTTGTTCTAACGGTTCGATTAAGGCCAAAATGCCGGGCACATCACCACTGTGTGCAGCCCGAATATGCTCAAACAAAGCTTCGGTGAGTAAAGTCCCGGTGCCATCTCGGGTGAACAGTTCTTTGAGTAAGGCGCCATTGTCGCCGCTATTAATCAAATGGGTGCGTTTGATCCCTTGTCGGCAAGCTTGCGCGCTGGCGATGAGTGTGTGGTGTAAGCGCGGGTTTTGGGCTTGGCTCAGGCGTTGTGCTTGTGTGGGGGTAAGTTCATGCATCAGGCGGCCATCGGTATCGGTCACGCTGTGTGGGGTTAAAAAAATTAATTTGTCGGCTTTTAAGGCCACGGCAGTGGCCAAGGCCACGCTTTCGGCGTTGAGATTAAACATGTCCCCAGTGGGTGAAAACCCCAGTGGCGGTAGGATCACAATTGATTGTTGGTGTAATTGTTGCTGAATCGCCGTGGTGTTGACTTTGCGCACTTCGCCGGTGTGCTGATAATCCGTCCCGTGAATCACCCCCAAGGGTTTTGCGGTAATAAAATTACCCGAGACGGCGGTGATTTGGGTGCCAGCCATGGGGCTATTTTGTAGGCTAAAGGTCAGTCGCGCTTCTAAGTCTAAACACAACGCGCCCAGGGTGGACAAAATAGAGGGCATGGTGCGCGCGCTGCTAATGCGCAGATGCTCGACATATTCAGTGGCTAAATCAGCCTGCTGTAAACACGCATCGATTTGGGGCCGGGCACCAAAAACAATGACCAAGCGAATGCCCAAACTGTGTAACAGCGCAATGTCATGAATGATCGAGGTGAAATGGGGCAGTTGTAATGTCTCGCCACTCAGGCAGAGCACAAAGGTACGACCACGATGGGCATTGATATAGGGGGACGAGTGGCGGAAAAAATCAACAAACGCCGTCTCATTCATGCCGCAGGGCCGGATAAACAGAAACGCTCGATGAGCTGGCGTAGGAGGCCCAAGGTTGGGGTCATCTGTGCCATGTCTAAATATTCATCCGGTTGGTGTGCAAGGTCAATGCTGCCTGGCCCCAAAATGATCGTATCCATGCCCATTTGGTTGAAAAAAGGTGCTTCTGTGCCAAACGAGACCGCACTCGCCGGGTAACCAGTTAAGCGTTCGGCACATTGCACAATGTCGGTACTCGCAGCGGTTTCCATGGCCGGGATGCCATCAAACAATGTCGTGGTGGTGACGTGATAAGGGCTGTCTACGGTGGCTTGGTGTAATTGTTGGCGCAAGGCTTCGCGTAGTTCGTCCAGGGGCATGCCGGGTAAGGGTCGCAGATCAATGTGCAGCTCACAGTCTGCGCAAATTCGATTGGGGTTATCGCCGCCGTGGATGTGGCCGAAATTTAACGTGGGGTAAGGGATGCTGAATAAATCATTGTGATAGCGTTGGCGTAATTGTGTGCGCCAGGTGTGTAAGGCGGCCAGGATCAAAGCCATGCCTTCAATGGCATTGTGTCCCAGGGCCGGGTTGCTGGAATGCCCAGATTGCCCACGCAGATGGATTTTCTCCATCATGATGCCCTTATGTAAACGGATGGGTTTTAAATTGGTCGGTTCACCGATGACGGCGTGTCGAGCGTTGAGGCCGCCGTGTGCAACCAACGCTTTGGCACCGGCCATGGTGGTTTCTTCGTCGGCCGTGGCGACAAGAATGAGGGGGGCTTTGAAGTCTTTTGCGGCATAAGGTTTCACTGCCTCTAAGGCGAAGGCAAAAAAGGCTTTCATGTCGCTGGTTCCCAGCCCATATAAACGCTGGTTTTTTTCCGTCAGCTGAAAAGGGTCTTGTGACCAACGCTGTTGATCAAAGGGAACGGTGTCCGTATGCCCAGAAAAAACCAAACCGCCGGGGCCTGAGCCCAGTGTGGCGACGAGGTTCCATTTGTGCTCGGCGACCGGGCTAATCTCCACCTCAAAGGCCAACTCTCGGAGCCAGTTGGCGAGCAGATGGATGACACCTTCATTACTTTGGTCTAAGGCCGGTGCGGTGCTGCTGATCGACGGGGTGGCGATGAGCTGCTGGATGAGTTGGGTGAGAGGGGGGATCATCAGCTTAGATAATCATTGCCCCAGCCCGAGCTGCGTTTCTGTGCCCATAAGCGCGGTAAAAACAGCCCCATAAATAACCCGAAGGCAACCGCACTGGCACCTAAAGTAAAGAGCACATTGCGGTCTGAATCTTGCAGAATTTGATTTTGTTGTTCGATGCTTTTGAGCCGCGTTTCCAGCGCCACCGTTTGCAGGTGTAACTCATTGCGTTCTTTTTCAATGAATAAGGCACTGGAGGCTTTTTGACGAATGTCAGTGAGTTCTTCGGTCAGGATTTTATTTTCAGATAACGTCGCTTGTAACGATTGTGTGGCGACATCATGCTCTGCCTGAAGGGTGCTTAATTGTTGTGTGTGTTCGGCGAGTTCCGTGCGTAACGTTTCCAGCGTTGCTTGGGTTTTAATTAAGCGATTTCGGGCGCTGGGTTGTTTGGCCAGTTGTCGGCTTAACACCCAGCCGGTTTTGCCTGAGGCGGTTTTGACTTCGGTATAACCGGATTTTTTGTCCACGGATAAGACGCTTAAACGCGTGCCACTGCGAATTCTGGCGTGAATGCGATGGGCGTTACTGACCCCCGTGCGCATGTTAATTTTGAGCCGATCAGAGACATAGACGGTTTCTGCCAGTGTGTTCATTGAGGACACGCAAAACACGCATAGGAGGGTATATTTTATGTATTTCATGGGTTCATAACCAAAAATTCTAATAAAGCTTTTTGTGCATGGAGTCGATTTTCTGCTTCATCCCAGATCACGCTTTGTGCACTATCGAGGACACTGGTGGCGACTTCTTCCCCCCGGTGGGCGGGTAAACAATGCATAAATAACGCCTCGGGGTGGGCTTGTTGCATGAGTTTGGCGTTAACTTGAAAATCCGCAAACGCCGCTTCACGTTTTTTTTGTTCGTCTTCTTGGCCCATACTCGCCCACACATCGGTGACGACCAAATCCGCCCCGGTGACAGCCGCCATGGGGTCTTGGCTGAGACTCACGTGGCTTTGCGTGGTCTGGAGGATACTGGCCTTGGGCTCATATCCGGCTGGGCAGGCAATGCGCAACTGGAAGTCAAACTGTTTCGCTGCATTCATATAAGAGTGGCACATATTATTGCCATCGCCCACCCACGTGACGATTTTGCCTTGAATGTCGCCTCGGTACTCGTAGTAGGTTTGGATGTCTGCGAGTAATTGGCACGGGTGAAAATCATCCGTCAGTGCATTGATGACGGGGACGGAGGCATGGGCCGCAAAATGGGCCAATTTTTGATGCTCAAAGGTGCGGATGGTGATTAAATCCACCATGCTGGACAACACTCGGGCAGTATCTTCCAGGGGTTCTCCCCGGCCCAATTGAATGTCTCGCGGGGATAAAAACAGGGCATTACCGCCAAAATGTACCATGCCGGTTTCAAACGAAACGCGGGTTCGGGTGGATGATTTTTCGAAAATCATGCCCAATACTCGGTTTTTCAACGGCTCAAAAATCTCGCCCGCACGGTAGCGTTGTTTTAACTCAATCGCGCGTTGTATCAGGCGCTTAAGTTCTTCAGGCGATAAATCCAAGAGGGAAAGAAAGTGACGTACGCTCATACCATTGTCCATCGTGCTGATGAGGTTATAGTGAATAGCTGGAAAGGGTCTCGTGTAACCGCTCGACTAACGTTTCCGCTTCTGCGTCGGTCATCGTCAAGGCGGGGAGAAGTCGAATAATGTCTTCACCCGGACTATTGATTAATAACCGATGTTTAAGGGCATGCTGAACCAAACCAGGGCATTTTTGGTTCAGTTGAATGCCGATCATTAGGCCTTTGTGGCGCACATGCTCAACCATTGCTAAAGGGCTGAGGGCGGTGTCTAAGGCTTGTTGTAAGGTGTCGCCTAACTGGGCGGCGCGTTCGACCAAATGTTCTTGCTCGATAATTGCTAATACCGTGAGGGCGGCACGTGTGGCCAGAAAATTGCCGCCAAAGGTGGAGCCATGATTGCCGGGGCCCAACACGCCACTGGCTCGGCCAGAGACAACACAAGCACCAATTGGCATGCCATTGCCCAACGCTTTGGCTAAAGTCAACACATCGGGGGTGATGTGATTGTGCTGAAAAGCAAACATTTGACCGGTACGGCCGATGCCGGTTTGAATTTCATCGACCATCATTAACCATTGATGTTGGTCACAGAGCGCACGGATTTGGGTGAGATAATCATCCGCCGGGATGTGCACACCACTTTCCCCGAGCACCGGCTCGACCAAAATGGCGACCACATCGGGGGCTTGTTCGGCAATGGCGCGGATGGCCGCGATGTCGTTATACGGGACACGCGTAAAACCTGGCACCAAGGGTTCAAAACCCGCCTGAACTTTGCGGTTGCCGGTCGCGGAGAGGGTGGCTAAGGTGCGGCCATGAAAGCTGTTTTCCGTGACGATGACGGTCGGGGTTTGGATGCCCCGTTGGTGCCCATAAGCGCGCGCAATTTTGAGCGCGGCTTCATTCGCTTCTGCCCCAGAGTTGGCAAAAAAGACCTGCTGCATACCGGATAAAGCCGTGAGTTTGTCGGCCAGTTGGGCTTGTGGGCCAATGTGATACAAATTAGACGTGTGCAGCAGCGTTTTGGCCTGTTCAGCCAGCGCTTCAGCAATACCTGGGTGGGCATGCCCTAGGCTGCACACAGCAATGCCCATGAGGGCATCTAAATAGGGTTGACCGGCCTTATCCCATAACCAAACGCCTTGTCCTTTCACAAACTCAACCGGCAGGCGTTGATAGGTCGGCATGACTGCATGCGTCATGGGTAATTCTCCATCAAGATAGGGGGGGCTTAAAAAGCCAACGGCCATTCTAAGGCGAAAACACGGCAAGAATCAATTCACCCAGATTCATTGGGTGAATTGAGTGGGCATAGACTTTACAGAATGCTGATGCAGTTGCGGCCATTATTTTTAGAGACATACAAGGCTTGGTCTGCTCGTTTGAAGGCTTGCTCTGGCCCATCACCGCGTTTGAACTCACTGACACCGGCGGAAATGGTAATGTTAACTTTGTGTTCTGCGTAACGAAAAGATGCCCGTTCGATGGTTTGCCGGACTTCATCGGCCAATTTTTTGGCCTCGGTGGCGGTGGTCTCGGGTAACAGCGTGACAAATTCTTCGCCCCCAAAACGGGCCAGAAAGTCAGTTTCTCGCACACGTTTGGCGAGAATGTCGGCGATGAATTTGAGGGCGTTGTCACCGGCTTGGTGGCCGTAAGTATCATTCACTTTTTTAAAATAATCGATATCCCAGATAATCATGGATAAGGGGTCTTCATAACGTTTCCAGCGTGCATATTCTGTCGCCAAATGATGATCATAAGCCAAACGATTGGGCACTTTGGTGAGGGCGTCGAGTAGGCTTTGGGCGTGTTCTTGTGCAATTTTATCTTGCAAGTGTTCGGTTTCGGTTTCCAGTGCGCGAATTTTTTGGTTCATTTCCCGTATACGGGTTTCCGCGATTTCAGCACGATTATGCCCAAATTGGCGAAAATGCTGCATGTGCTGGCGAATGCCATCCAGGCGTTCCTGAATGGTTTCTTTCAGGTGGGCCAGGCTGGTGGCGTCATTGACTGAGGATTGGATCTGTTCCACATCCTCTTCAACCGAATGATTCAGTTTTTCTTCTTCCGCCAATAAAACGTGTTGGTCTTGGACTTCTAACGCGAGGTTTTGGTCGAGCTCTTGTAAACGTTCGGTGACTTGGCCCAAAAAAGCCTGTAATTCGGATTTTTCGGCCACGGTTTGGCGTTGGATTTCTAAAATAATCTCAATAATGCCAGACAAAATCAGCATCCATTTTTCCAACGCACCGGGTTGGCACAAGTCCTGTTTAATGTCATCTAAGCGATCACTAAACACCGGCGGTAAGGATAAACCATCAATCAATTGCAATAACACTTCTCGAACATCTGGGCCGAAGGCGTCGTGCGTGTCGTTGCTGTTGTGTTCCGCTTGAGAGGCGGAGGCTAAAATGCGCTGGATGCTGGCGTCTGTTTTTTTATAGCCTTTGCCATAAATCAACAGAATTTCTTTGATGGACGCGGTGCGGTCGTGTGGGGTGTTGAGTTCTTCTCGTAAGGCTTTAATTTTTTGTTCTTGCCCTGGCGGCGGTGGAATGCGATCTAACAAACGGGTGAACAACCCCAATTGTACTTTTGCGTCTTTTCTTTTGGTGCTTTTGACCGCATTGGGTTTTGCTTGTGGCGCTTCTGGCGTACTCTGTGAGGCGGGTGTGCTGGCGGCGGTGACGGTTTTTTTATCCGTATGGGCGAGGGCGGAACTGAGTAATTCCATGCGTTCGATGACTTTGGCATCAATGGTGCCAGCGCGTAAGACATGGCCAACGTCTTTCAAATAACCGTCTATATTGGTATTTAAGCCCTCGGTTGCCATCACAATACGGATCATGGAACGGCTCAATGAGGTGCTCATTTGCGTCCAATCTTTTTCCATTTGTTCAAGGTCATCTAAGCTATCGTAGTATTTGTTTTTCCATTTTTTGACGTCATCACTCATGACGATACCCTATATTACTTATTAACAGCCTAAGTTTAGCTGACATCATCTCCCAAATGGGGGGAATTTGTTAAAATTGGTTTTCAGTGTGTAGGGGTAGGACGTGGCTTGCTTATGATCGAATGTAAATATCACCCCAATGCGGCGGCTAGGCGGCATTGCAATACATGTGACATTGATTTGTGTCATCTCTGTTTGAAAACGCAAAACCAAGTGCGGGAGGAATTTTTATGCCCGGTGTGTGAGAATTTAACCGCGCATCTGGGGTTTAACCACAATATCCAACCCTTTTGGTTACGCATTCCAGCTTTTTTTATCTATCCCTTTAACGCCAGTACGATGTTTTATATCGCCGGGTTAATGCTGATTACGTTTATCGGTATTTTGTTTCCGGTGGTGGGGGTGTTGATTGTTGTGTTTGTGTTTTACGCGATTTTTAAATACGGTTTTGCGGTGTTAGAGCACACCGCCAGAGGGCATTTGCAGCCACCGGACTCAGGCATGGGGCATGTGGACAAAAATAATCGCTTACCCCTAAAACAGATGCTGTTATTGCTCAGTATGGGGGGGCTGGTTTGGGTCACCTATGCGTTTGTCTCGCCCGAAGTGAGCCTTATTTTGGCGATTTTTTTGGCGTTTATGTGGCCAGCCTCGACCATGTTATTGGGCGTCACCGGGAATTTTTTTCAGGCGGCCAATCCCCTGTCTTTGCTCAACATGGTGTCGGCTATTGGGTTCAGTTATGGGTTGTTATATCTGCTGTTATTGGTCATCAGCAGTTTTGGTTGGGTGCTGAAATATGGGATTCAATCCGGTTTGCCGTTGTTGATTGGGTTGCCTTTAGGGGTGGCGGTGATCGGGTATTTTGTGGTGGCCAACTTTCATTTGTTGGGGTATGTGATTTACCAATACCACGAAGCGCTCGGTTACAATGCGAACCAGGCATTTGATGAAGCACCGGCAGAAGCGCTGCCATCAGTACACAGTGTTGAGTCGATTCAGCAAGAAGTGGACATTGTTTTATCGGAACATGGGTATGCGGCGGCGAAACAGCGTTTGAAGAAAAAAATCTTGTCCGAACCCAATAATCTGGAAATCCACCATTATTGCCACCAATTTATGTTGGATCACCAGGATGAACCGGGTATTCCACGGCATGCACAGCAATACATTCCGTTGTTAATTGCGCAAGGCATGGACGACCTGATGTTAACCATTGCCCGGCGTTGTCTTCAGATCAAACCGAAGTTTAAACTCAAGCATGCCAGCGATGCTTTGTTGGTGGGTAAAATTGCGTATGATAAAGCGGATTTTGATCTGGCGTTGAAAGTGTTTACGTTGTTTCGCCAACAATTTCCAGGGCACAAAGAAAACGTTGATACGCAATTTTTGTGTGCCAAACTATACGCGCAACAGCTTGGGGATACAGCAAAAGCCAAAATGATCATGCGTTCGTTGGTTGGTCGTCACTCTCGGCACGCTAAAATTGAAGCCATGAAAGCCTTTCTGGCCGAGTTGTGACGACGTTAGGCTAGTTAAGCGCTGAAAACTGCCTTGATGCGCGCTTGGATATCTTCTGCGGCTTCTTTGGGCGTGTTAAAGGTGGTGGGTTGTTTGATCGGGCGGCCGACCACGATATAATCGGCACCATTGTGAAAGGCTTCCTCAACATCAACCGTGCGTTTTTGGTCGTCGACATTACTCACAGGCCGGATACCCGGTGTCACCACAATGAAACGGCTGCCCAATCCCTCGCGCAATTCCGGGACTTCAATACCGGAGGAAATGACCCCATCACAGCCAATCGCCAATGCACGTTTGGCGCGAGATAACACCACCGCTTTCACATCAACCTGGAAACCCAAATCATTTAGGTCGCCTTGGTCAAGGCTGGTTAACACGGTGACCGCCAGAATTTTCACGTCCCCTTTGGCTTTTGCGGCGGCTTTAAGCACTTCATCATTGCCATGTACGGTTGCAAAATCGGCCCCACATTTGCTCAATTGGCGAACGGCGGACTGCACAGTTTGAGGCACATCAAAAAATTTCAAATCGACAAAAATCTTTTTCCCGCGCGCTCTTAACCAATCGATTAATTCAAAATAACCACCCGCCATAAACAGCTCTAAACCGAGTTTATAAAAACACACACTGTCACCCAGTGCTTCAACCAGCTGTTTGGCAGCATCAGTGGTGGGGACATCCAGGGCGAAGATGAGGCGTTCGTGTGTTGGAATGGCTTTATCAGAAAGTTTACTGGTGTTGTGTGTCGTCATACGCTGGCCTATCCTGTGGCGATAAAAAAAGAGGGTATAATGATGCAATCCTTTGGTTATTCATAGATTATTCTCATCGGATGAATTTGGTTTGCCAGAATTTTATAAAATTGGCAAATGGTAGGGGTCAACCTGTGGTGGAACCTTGTGTTATAGTCTTGCGGTAGAGCTTCCGCCAGTTGACTATTTTCTGAGCCGCCAAAGTGGGATGGTTATGTACTTAATTAGAATATAAAATATTCTGTTTGACAAGGGTGAGGGCTTTCTATTCAATAAGCGCTTTTAAGGCAAGGCAGATTTTGAATCCGCCACTATACTTAATAAATCATTGCAAGGAATGGATTTTGTTTAATATGTTGCAGGCATTTTTAGAGACTGAAACCGAAGCACGCAAATCTTTTGATGCTCTGTATAATCCAGAAGGGGTTTTCACCCGCCTACTCACACATCGACTTAAGTCTACGGCGGATTTTTTTCGGCAGCACAATGATTTTGTGCGCACAATTTTGGATCAAGAACTGTCCGGTATCCTCCATCGTGCACAGGACATCTCTGCCGCCTGTGTCATCGAGCAGCACCTTGAGACGTCTTCTGGTGTCCCTACATACGCATCAAACAAACGCACCATATCCCCCTTTTTTGCCCTGTCGGCTATCACGCAAAGGTTATTAACTCAGCTAAGAATCGCACAACTTGATGTGCTTGACTTCTCGGCCTTTCAACAAGCTGTGCCCGCTGCTCTGAATGCGATGGACGCACAGACAAGCGCCAGTGTATTGAGGGTTTTATTCCCACAACAACCCTTTCCAATTTTATCCCAATTACTGGGCACGCCTTTATCCGCACAACAAGATTTTGGTGTTTTGGTTCGGGATGCCCTGACTCAAATGTCGGCAGGCGATTTTGCCCATTTTTCAGACCAAGTATTGGATCCATCGCGGCCTTCACACCAAGCTTTGCTCGATCAAATTCGGGTGTTTAGCGACACAGATCATGCGCAGGTTTCTATTGTTGAGGTGATCCCACGTTTGTCCAAAACGGTATTGTCTATTCTTAAACCCAAAGTTCTGTCCCTCATCAAAGAAGTTGATTTGTATCAGTTGCTCACAACCTTGTCCTGGCGTGCAGGTTATCCTCTTCAAGCCGATATTTTACACGCGGGTGCTGACACGTTTGTGACCTTCATCGATCACCTTGAGCAGAAAAGCGCGGTAGATGACGCACTGTTAACGACCATTAAAAAAAGTTTGTTTGATTTCATTGAGACTGATGTTCGTGCCTATTATTTGACTTTGGCGTCAGAGAAAACAGAAACTTACTTTGAAACACTGGGGGAGGATAGCCCCTTTTATTTGGTTGCTAATGCTTCATCGTCCAGCCGTAATGTGCTAATAGATTTACCTGCCCAGCACGGTGTTTTTATGCGCAGTTCCGAACCCAATGCACTGCTGGTTGAAGCGATGTTAATCAAAACACATGAAGTTATACGTGTTGGTAAATGTTTGCTGTTTTATCAAAAATATCAGGCTAACGAAAGTGAGCATTTGACCACCTTCAGAGAGCAAATTTATGTTATTTACTGCTTGAAGTCTTTAGCCAAATATTATTTGTCGTTGTATTCGCTCACACAAGCGCAAGTTGCCCCGCTTGCGCTTGAGCAGCTAGTACAGAAGACGATGGATCGCATCGACCAGTTATCTGGGTGCCCGGATAAACCTTCGGGGAAAAAATATGCGTTATCAGCCTTACGCATAAGAAGTATTATCCGACATTACCGAACCAACCATGAGGGTTTTCGTGCTTTGTTTGATGGGCCGGTCATGTCAAAGCATGTTGCCTCAGATGTTGTTAACCAACATGTGTTTGCCCCCAGTGATGCGTTAGTCTCACAATATATGCAATATTGTCAGCGTACAAAGGATGCCTTCTATCAGTCAATATTACAGTTAAAGCAAGCCTCTGTTGGTGTCATTCAAAAGGCATTGGCTGATAGCCTTCTCGGGGTTGTGCATAATCTTGGGCAAGATATGGCGTATTATGATTTACCCGTATTTTTTTTAGCGGGCAGTGGTTTTTCAGAGCATGTGATATCCCGCTTAAGTGCAGCGTTAGATTTAAATGCCTTAGATGAGCAGGATAAACATGTTTTTCTAGAGGATTTATATGGGGAATTTTTTGATTTTTATAAAAAAAATAATGGATTGAAATGCAAGTGGGGAGCGCTCGTTCCTGCCGGTTCTGGACAAACGCGACACATATTATTGGTTGCTGCTTAATCGGGTAATGGCACGGTTAAGTGCCCATGAAACAGGGATGTCACAATGCAAAATCCAATTAAGTTATTGGTTATGTCTGATCTGCATATTGGGTACGTTCCGCCATGGTTTAAAGGGGCTCTAGCATCCTGGGATGCCAGTTTTTATGATCCAAACGTTGCTGTCGCAGCGGCTAGGAAAATAGCGCTGCTGACTGCAGAACATAATATTGATGCGAATATTGTTGTGGGTGATCTTGCGTTATCGTCTAGTCAGGAACATTTACAAAATGCAATGACATTTTTGAATGGGCATGGCAGGCGTGATTATTTTGGTGATTATGAATTAAGTGATGGCCATGCCAGCATTGGCCTCATCACGCAAAAAACGCCAACGATATTGGTCAGAGGAAACCATGATAATTATCAGGCAATCCTATGGCCAAAGGTGAAGAGACAGCCTTTTTCTGATTGTTTAATCGCGCACAGCACACATTGCACAACCAAGCCACAGATTACAGCACAGCCTTTCGGTGCGGATGTGGTGTTATATAACTTTGCGCGCTTTAGCATTGTTGTTGCTGATTTCACCTTGCGTGCAGGTGATACAACATTCATCCGTCCGCCAGTATTGGGGCAGGCGTTTGGCAAGGGTAAGGTGTACCCAAAAATTCTCGAACAGTTGCACGAGGCTTTATCGCACGCAGTCAAACCCGTCATATTAACGTGCCATTTTCCGCCAGACTTTCCCGCACACAAGAACATCAAAAAACCGAAAAGCCTAGAATTATTGGATGAGCAGTTGCTCATTGACGCGCTTAAAGATTCAGAGGTCAAACTCATTATTGCAGGTCATTTACATCAGCAACTGGCGTATACCTTACGGCATACTCAGATTCAGGTGATTTGTTCTGCGACCAGCCTGGCGGGAAAAAGCAAAGTTAATAATGGCCTTCATTTAATCATGCTTGATCTCTGTCAGGATGGCATTAATGCGATTAAATCTACCGATTTTTATTGTACAGATGAGTGTGTATTTGAATGAAATGATGTGCCTCTGAACGAGACAAATTAGAGCTGAAAAAAATAATTTTCTAGAATATTGTGGAATAAGTCAGAATGGCAAGAAGCAACATTTGTCCACAATATTTGCGCATTGAATGTTTCTGGTTTTTAGCGGGAATGGTGGCTATTTTGCAGCTTTTCTCGGGCGACTTCCATTGTAACTAGCACCTCGCATGGAGATTTTCGCCACAACAGCGCTGCCCCTCTAAAGTTTATCCACTCAGTAACGGCATCAAATTTCCCCTTTTTCTCTGTGCCTAAATTCTTCAGTCCAACGATACATTCGCCTTGAATTTTGGCATTTTCCACTTGTTTTTTGCTTAGAGGCAATCCTCCATGCCTCTTCGAAATGCTATTGTAACTAAATCCATCACTATAAGCGCTAGTGGAAAATAATAATGAAAAAATAAAAAATATTATATTTGTAATTTTAATCATAATTTTCCTTTTTTAATTGTTGGGAAAGATCAGGGTTTGTAGAATGTATTGATATATTAATATCAGGCTGTATTCATCAGGTAACTTGGTATTTAACATCAATATCAGGATGTTTGCCAACATTGAATTATTCACAGCGTATTTTGTTGATATTTATTTGGCACATAACGTCGCTCGGTATTTTTATCGGATCTGAAAAAACCCAACCACTTGCTGTAAATTATGTGACTGTGCTTGCATCTGCTCTGCTGTTGTCGCTAGTGCTTCTAAGCACATCATGTGCTTTAAAATATAGCTTAAAAATGGGGGCTTGTGCGTCAGCAGATAAGCCATAGTGTCAGAAGATAATTTGGCCAAAGTGGTTAAATACGCGGCCGATAATGCGCGGGGATCAAGACGAAAATTTAGCGGGAAAAAGTGTTGCACAAAAGCGCAGAAGCTTTTATGGTTTGTGCTTGACTCACCCTAATAATTAGAAAAATTCGTATGAGCGATCACCCAATTTTTGCCCTGCAAACCTTTATTAATCAACGTATTATTGGCCAAGAGTCGATGACTCTGCGCCTCCTGGTCGCGCTGTTGGCGGAAGGACATTTACTGGTTGAAGGGGCACCAGGTTTGGCCAAAACGCGCGCCATCAAAGAGTTAAGCTCGGGCATTGATGCGACCTTCCACCGGATTCAATTTACCCCTGATTTATTGCCCGGAGATCTGACCGGAACGGAAATTTATCGCCCCCAAGAAGGTACGTTTGTGTTTAAGCGGGGGCCGATTTTTCACAACATTATCCTCGCCGATGAAATTAACCGTGCCCCGGCCAAAGTGCAATCCGCATTATTAGAAGCGATGGGTGAGCAGCAAGTCACGGTGGCGGATGAAACCTACCCGTTACCGAAGTTATTTATGGTCATGGCGACACAAAATCCGTTAGAGCAAGAGGGCACCTACCCGCTGCCAGAAGCGCAGTTAGACCGGTTTTTGTTGCAGGTTAAAATTGATTACCCCAGCATTGAATCCGAGCGTGCGATTTTACGCTTAAGCCGAGAAGAAGCCAAAGCGTCACAAGACCAGGCAGCGCCCATACGGATTTCAGAGGCGGCGATTTTTGAAGCCAGAACCGCCACTTTGAATTTGCACTTAGCCGATAATTTAGAAGAATACATTGTGCAATTGATTACCGCGACACGTGATCCCTCGCCCTATAGTGCGTCTTTAGCCCGATGGATTCATTATGGCGCGAGCCCAAGGGCAACCATTGCATTAGACCGCTGCGCACGTGCGCATGCTTGGTTGCATGGGCGTGATTATGTTGAACCAGAAGACATTCATGCGATGGTGCATGATGTGTTGCGCCACCGTTTGATTTTATCGTTTGAAGCGGAAGCGGAGGGCATCACAACCGATGATTTTATTACCGAATTGTTGTCCCAAATAGGCGTACCGTAAGCATGCGCTGGTTTAAGGCGCGCTCACCGTCGGCCCCAACAGAACGCAAAGTCTTGAATTCGGCGACGTTTTTCCCGTTGGCCAGCATGATGGGCTGTCGCCACGATGCAAAACAATTGGCGCTCGCCAAAAAAGCCTCGATTCATTCCAAGCAGCCCAGTGGCCACCGCACCAAACTGCGGGGGCGTGGAATTGATTTTGATGAAGTGCGGCGTTATCAACCGGGCGATGATATCCGCGCCATGAGTTGGCGCATCATGGCCAAAACAGGCAAACCCTACACCAAATTATTTCACGATGAACGTGAGCGCCCTGTGATTGTCTGGGTGGATTATCAACCCTCGATGTTTTTTGCAACCAAAAAAGCCTTTAAATCGGTTGTTGCCAGCCGCATTGCTGCGCTGTTGGCATGGTCGGCGTATCAGCATGGAGACCGTTTAGGTGGCGTGGCGTTTGCCCAAAATCAGCATTGGGAGGTGCGCCCACGACGCCAACAAAATACCGTATTGAAATTTTTATCGGTGTTGGATGAAGCGCAGCGCAGTGTGCCGTGGATGCCAACCGATACCAATGCGAGTATCGACCATGGTTTAATCCGGCTGCGACGGATTATTCGACCGGGGAGTTTGATTTTTTTATTGAGTGATTTTCGGGCTTACACCGACACCACAAAAACCCATTTAGAGCGGTTATCTCGCTACAATGATGTGGTCATGTTCCATATTTTTGACCCGTTGGAAAGGCGCTTGCCGGAGCCAGGGCATTTCCGCCTCAGCGATGGGCAGCAGCAAATCTTAATTGATGCCCACAACAAACACAATCGACAGCGTTATGCAGCCACAGCTGAAGCCCATATCGCGGCGTTAAAAGCCATGTGTTGGCATGGGGGGATGCATTACGTGCCAATCTCAACCACAGAAGACGTGATGACAACGTTACAGCACTGTGTCGTCTGTTCTCCGTTTATGCATGTGAAATAAGCCAATGGATTTAGAACTGTTACTGTTGGGATTACGGGGCATGGCGGTGCCAGAACCCGTTTCTGTTTGGCCTTTAGCGCCGATTTGGTGGGTGTGTTTGTTGTTATTAATGGCCAGTATGCTGGTTGGCCTGTTGAAAAAAAGGCCGCAGAAAAATCCGTACTTGGCATTGGGGTTGAGCGAGCTGAACACCATTCGGAAAGCCTGGCGCCAGCATCAATCCAACGCCATGGCGTGTGCCCAGTTATCGTCTTTACTGCGGCGTTTGGCGCTGGCGCATTATCCGCGTGCCCGCGTGGCGGCGTTAATTGGCCCGGCCTGGTTGGCATTTTTGGACAACAGTGGGCGCACCCAAGCGTTTAGCCAAGGCATTGGGCGAGCCTTAATTTGCGCGCCGTATGAAGCCGCGCCGGAGGTTAACTTAGCGCCATTATTTAAACTCACTCGGGGCTGGATTAAAGCCATTGGAACGCCGCAATAAGCGATGATTGAATTTGACTGGCCTTGGGCTTTTTTTCTCCTACCGTTACCGTGGTTCATGCGTTACGTATTGCCGCGTGCACAACCGGCGTGTGGTGCGGCCATTCGGGTGCCATTTTTTGCCGCTTTTATGGCTTTGCAACCCGAACGCAGTGGCCATTGGGTGCGGGCGATCCGTTGGCCGGTATTATTGGCTTATCTGATTTGGGCGCTGCTCATTGCGGCGATGAGCCACCCACAATGGGTCGACACACCGCACGTTTTCCCGATCAGTGGCCGAGATTTGATGTTGGCGGTGGACATTTCCGGCAGCATGGCGACCACGGACTTTACCCTAGATGGCGTTGCGGTGACGCGTTTGGATGCGGTGAAAGCGGTTGCTGGTGCGTTCATTGAAGCCCGTCAAGGTGATCGCCTGGGTTTGGTGTTATTTGGGTCTAAAGCGTATTTACAAGCGCCATTGACCTTTGATGGGGATACGGTCAAACGTTTGTTATTAGAAGCTGAAATTGGCTGGGCAGGCAAAGAAACGGCGATTGGTGATGCCATTGGGCTGGCCTTAAAACGCCTGCGACACAAACCAAAAACCGCCAAAGTGTTGGTTTTGTTAACCGATGGCACCAATACCGCTGGGATTGCTGACCCCTTCCAAGCCGCACAACATGCGGCCAAAGCGGGGTTAACCATTTACACCATTGGGGTGGGGACAAAACACGTGAAATTGGGCGGGGGATTTAACGCCAATCAACAGACCGCTTATCTGGATGAACACAGCTTGGAGGTGATCGCCAAAGTCACCGGCGGGCGTTATTTAAAAGCCGATAATACCAGTGAATTGCGGCACATTTACACCTTACTCCAAGCCATTGAACCGACCGTTGATGGCGGCCAATATCGGCAGGTTTTGGCCAGTTTATTGGTCTGGCCGTTAAGCCTGGCGTTTTTCCTGAGTTTGGTGTTAACCCGCTGGTTGATGCAATCCTTTGTGGTGAAGCCGGTATGATGGAGGCATTCAGTGGTTTTGTTGAGCATTTTCATTTTGTTCGCCCGTACTGGTTACTGGCGTTTTTTCTGATCGCGTTTATGAACGTAAAATTGCACCAATGCCGGATTCAGCAATCCAGTTGGCGCAATGTGTGTGACCCTCTATTGCTGCGAGCATTAATGCTCGGCCCATCCAGTCAAGACTCAAAATTGCCATTTGTTCTGTTAGTCTGTGGTTGGTCGTTGGCGATTATCGCTTTGGCTGGGCCGACTTGGTCGCAAACGGCCTCGACCAGCTTTCGCACGGATGCCTCCCGCGTGATTATTTTAGACTTATCCCGCTCGATGTTAACCGAAGACAGCAAACCGAACCGTTTCACCCGCGCCAAACACAAAATCACTGACATCTTGAATCGACCGTTTAGCGGTGAAACCGCGCTCATTGTGTTTGCTTACAGTGATTTTGTGGTCACCCCGTTAACCCAAGATGTGGCCAACATCAAAGCGTTGCTGCCAGCGTTAAGCCCAAACATCATGCCTGCACACGGTAGCCGACCGCAGTTGGCGTTAAACCGGGCATTGCACATGTTACGCACGATCAAAGCCACACAGGCGCAGATTATCTTCATCAGTGATGCCACGGACGCGCCCGCGATTGCAGCGGCACAAGCGATTAAAGCCGCCGGCTTTGGGTTTGCCGTATTGGGCGTTGGCACGGAAGCGGGCGGGCGCATTCGTGTGTCCGATGGGCAATGGTTGCAACACAACGGGAAGACGGTGACAACCCGTTTAGATCGTGTGTCGTTGCGCCATTTGGCCATCGCGGGTGGCGGTCAATACGCCAACTTGAGCACCGATGACAGTGATATCCAGTATCTACTCAGTGCCAGCGCAAGCAGCACACCGGTGATGGCGAATGCCGCTGCGCAAATCTGGTTGGAACAAAGCCCGTGGGTACTGCTGTTATTATTGCCGGTGGCGTTATGCGCATTTCGGCGTGGTTGGTTAGGCATCGTGTTGTTGGGGTTGCTGCCTTTCCCCGCCACCACACCGGTGGCCGACGCCTTTGAATGGTCTAGTTTGGTACTGAATCAAAATCAACGGGGCGCATTGGCTTTATCCGCGAACCAGTCCGTCCGCGCGGCCGCGTTATTTACCTCAGCCGAGTGGCGTGGTATTGCATTATTTGAAGCCAAGCGTTATGCCCACGCAGCCCAGGTGTTCAGCCAAATCGACGGGCCACACGTTCTGGCCGCACGTTACAATCAAGCCAATGCATTGGCCCACAGTGGCCAATTACGCCAAGCCATTGAGGTGTACGACGCGGTGTTAAAACAAGCCCCCGAACAGGTCAATGCCGCCTATAATAAAAAATTGTTAGCCGATTTTTTGCTCAGAAACCCCGATTATGCCGCGCCCAAACCAGCAGGCTCGCAGTTAACCGACAACACCAGTGGGGCCGCCGACTCGGCCACATCGGATGATGCCGGTGAGGACGGCGAACAACAGCCTGATGCGGCGCAGACGGGGGAAAACACACCAACGCCAGCACCGGAAGCGGCAGCAGATGAAAGTGCAGATGACAGTGCCGATGAGAGCGCAGAAGCAACACCACAACCCTCACCGGCGGACGACACCGAGACGACCACCACGCAACAACCGGATTTGACGGATCAATGGTTAGAACACATTCCCGATGATCCAGGGGCGTTGTTACAGCAAAAATTTCGATCACAAGCGAAACGGCAGAAAGCCTTAGGCGGGGACAAACAACAACCATGGTAAAATACCCCCTGCTGTTGATCGCTGTATTATTTAGCAACGTTGTTGCCGCCTTAAGTGTGCAAGCAGACAAGCAACAGTATGGGGCCAAAGAAGCCATTACCTTGCACATACAAGCGGACGGCAAACACGCCCAAGAGGCGTTAGATTTAACCCCGATCAACGCCGACTTTCAGCGTTTTTCAGTGGATTTTGCCCACACCCAAACGGCAACTGGTTGGCACAGTGTGTGGACGTTAGTCCTACGCGCAAAACAGGTTGGTGAGGTGACCATACCGGCCTTATCGGTGGGTACGGCGCAGACACAAGCGTTTAATCTGGATGTTTCCTCTGCGTTTGACCTCGACCAAACGCGGGATGTGATCCTCAAAACAACGGTGGATAAAAGCACCGCATATGTTGAAGAACAAGTCATATTCACCCAATGGTTATACCAACGTGGGCATGTGACGGAGGGTTTATTGTCTGAACCAAGGGTGCCTCATGCGATTGTTAAACGCCTGGGAAATGACACCACCCGTCATGAAAAAATCGGGGGCATTAGTTACCAACTGATTAAACGCCGGTACGCCATTTTCCCGCAGCGTGCGGGCAGTTTAGTGATTCCTAAAACGCATTTTTCTGGGCGCTTGGCACATCGCAATGATGTCTTATCCCAATCCATACTGCGGGCAAAAACCAAACTGACGATGCAGGCCGCGGCGATTAAAATCACCATCTTACCCATTGCTGAAGGTTTTACTGTGGATAACTGGGTCATTGCCAGTGAGCTCAGTGTCAGCAGTGAGTGGGATGATGCCACCGACACCTTCACCCTGGGCGTGCCCAGAGTGCAAACGTTAACGGTGCGTGCGCATGGGTTACTCGCCACCCAACTGCCGAAATTAAGCGCGCCTTTACTGCTCGCGTTTAAAACGTATCTAGAAAGTGGTCAGAGCGAGGTGCATGAAGATGCCCACGGTTTGGTCAGTGAAAAACACTATCGGATGACCTACATTCCTCTTAGACAGGGTGTGCAGAGCATTCCTGAGGTTCGTATTCCGTGGTGGAACAGCCACACCCAGCAGGCACAAATCGCACGCATTGAGGCCATCACGCGTACTGTGTTACCCGGCAATATTGTGCACCAAAAAACCCCGGTGCCTTCGCGCCCAGTGTTACCCCCGGTGCTGCCCGTTAAGCCGGTAAAACCACAAGCCACCTACCGCACATGGTCGGATATCTCCGATTATTTGCCGTCGTTAGATACCGTGTTAATCGCCTTAGGTATCCTCTGGGCGGTACTGAAAACGCGCACGTGGATGAGCCCGGAACACAAACGTTATCGCATGCATGAAGTCAAAGAAAAAGTGGTCACGCGGTTTATGTACAACATCAAAAAAGGCTGCCAAACCGAAGATAATCATTACGTATATCATCAGATGTTAGCGTGGGCCAACAGCCAATGGCCGACACAACACTTTGCCAACCTGACGCACATTGCCCGTTATCTAAAAGACCCAGAATTGAATCGAAAAATTGAAAAATTGAATCGTTCGCGCTTTCAAAAAATCCAGCCGGGTTGGCATGGGGCCTCTTTTTGGCGGGTCTTAAAAATGGTGATGAAACAGAAAAAACCCCCCGCACCGAAAAACCCCCCGGTGCACTTACCGACCCTGTACCGCCAATAGCGCTGTGGGCAGCCTTGTTATTGTTTGACCCGATAATACATCCAGACGCTGGCTTTGCCAACAATCCCAAGCGTCGCGCCTAAGCCAACCAAGCCCCAACCCAGGCCAAACTGCCACGGAATGAGCGTGGAGGTTTTGGGGTAACTGCTGATCAGGGCGCTACCGAGCGCCATGGACACCGTTATTAATGCAAACATGACATACATTTCTAGATTTTCCCGCTTTAATAACGGAATTTTATAGGCATCATCGGTGTAATGATCCAATTTTTTCAGTGCATTTTTGCGCTCTATATCGGACTCATCGAGTTTCCGTTCCAGGTAATCAACCGAACGGCTTAAGCTCTCTATCGTCCTCTCGTAAAGAATGGTATTGCGTTTTGTCGCAGACATATTGGCCATTTCAGCTTGTGTCAGAGCGCTCGGTTCTGTGCTTGGATTTTCTGAAGCGGGAATTTTGAAATTACTCATCCTCCCATTCCTCCAAACGTTTTTTAAATATTTCCTTAATCAGATTATTGGGTATTTCTATGTTTTTGGGCAGTTCACTGCCATAACTTGAAGCAACAACCTCCCAAGGAGAGCCTTTTGCGTGGGTGGCATTGGAGAGTTGAATGGGGGTCAAATCTTTATAGGTGCGCCAAACTTCATTGATGATGGCATTGGCATCATCATCATCATCGTCAACGACCGGGGTGATCAATTCGAGCTTGGATTGCTCAAAATTTAACTCTGTCGCAAATGACGTAATGTTGGCATTGCCATGGGCTTTGAATTCATGATAAACATCGGGAATGACGGGGCCAAATTTCCAAGCTTGGATGTCTTCTTTAATGAGTGCGTTATCCGTAAAGGCGATGAACCACGCATGCGCATAATAAACTAGCTTTTGAAGCTTCATTGGGCTCATATCCGAGCGCGCGTCTTGTTTAGCCAGTGCGATAAACTGGTTCGCTACGGCTTTTGATGAATAAGGGATACCCATTCATGATCCTCTATGTTTACCCGCATAATGACCAAACTGTGCGGGCCAAGCCCTCTGTTGGTGGGCCAGCGTTATGTTATTAAACGACAACGACTAACGAATGGCAAGAGCCAACCCGCGAGGGGTTGGATGTCATTTTGTCGCCTCCCAGGCTCTGCCAGGAGGGGGATGATTTTGCGTACATCGAGCGTAACAGTGCTCGCATTTTGTGCGGGTTAATTTTCAATTGGACGAGGAAATTCTTTCACTTGGACGAACTAATATTGACATCTGGACGCGTTAATTTGACGTGTGATAAGCCGATAATCATGCGGCGAAAACGGTGTATGACTAGAGGTTATCATTTAGCAGGAACTGCGGCTAAAAGAGTAGAAATTGATCTCGTTGCGGGATCAATGGACTTCACGTGACGACGGTTAGCGAGCCGCCCAGTGCGAACCCGCATTAGGCACCCTTGGTTATGTGCTTAGCACTTGACCACTTTTGTACCCGCTGCATAATCATGAATACAGCGTTTATTTTTACCAAAAATAAACAATATATTTAATATTGAAAAAAGCTGGCCCGCCAAAGGTATTTGCCCTGGCAGGAAATAGAGCGAGTAACGTTTTAAAAAATGACTGAATATTGGCAATTCATCTTCCATCGTGACGATTTTAATGCCCGCGACTTTTTTGCCCACCGTTTGCCCCGCGTTTTTTAGAAATCCGAAGTTGATCAGCATAAATACGGCTAAACCCAATATCCCCATGGCAATGGTATAAGCAAGCGGTGGTTGAATGCCTTTTGAAAGGCCATCAAAACCACCGGTAAAATACATCACAGGAATGGTCACTATCATAATGGTAAAGCCATCTATTATTGATGCCAAAAGACGACTACTGCGAGTTGCCATAAGATGATCACTGTCATCTGACGGTACGGCTAAATTTGATTCTGGTGTTTTATATATATTTTCATCCATGCTCTTACCTTTATCCTTTTATCGTTAACGTGATCACTCGATAATACATTATTAGGTACTGAAATATCTATAGAAAAGGGGAAAACAGTGCTAAGGAAACGAGTCAGACAAAACTGCCTTTTTATCGTCATTTTGTGTGTTCTAGGATGATTGGTATGACTATATAGCAATATACGTTAAAAACAACTTACATGTCCGGATGTGGTTTTGGCTTGCAACAAGTCTGAATGATTAATAACAACCTACCTAATTATATGTGCTCGGTGTTTGTTCTGAAGAGAAAAAAATTGCTCCCTCAAGGGATCGGTTTTTAATGTCTAGCGGCACGTGCAGTCACAAAGTCTCATAGTCTTGTCTTTGAACATAGTTATGTAATAACCATCTATACTTGGTGTCAGATATTTTCACCTGCATCAGATGTAATAAAATTTTGGCTTCAGATAGTCGCATAATTATTAATCAATAAAAATTTATAAGCGAGAGCACTAAATGGAAAAATTAATTGGAACAGTTAGCGCCAGTAGTCAATATGTTATTGTAAAACGTAATAATCAAGAAAAGCCCTTAATTGGAGGGGATTTGATTTATTTTGGTGACCAGATTATTACGGGCGATAAGGCTTCAATTTCTATCGAATTTGTTGATGGTGGGCGATTAGACTTGGGAAGAAATTCGTCGCAAATTATTGATACCGAAATTTTTGATCTTGCTTTTTTAACGGTAGATCAATCAGTAGAAGATTTGGAGGCGGCCATTTTAAGGGGGGAAGATCCAACGGCCATTCAAGAAGCGCCTGCGGCGGGTGAGGATGTGATCATCGATGGCAGTGGTTTTTCTGTTGTTCGTCTTGAGCCGGAAGAGGGTCAACAAAATGACCGCGAGAATGATCAGTTTGATAATGCCTTAACGAATCAAACGACGGGTATTAGCACCACCTCAGCGTTTGTACCACAGATTGTCAATTTACTCGATACGACGGCGAGTGAGGCGACAATCGAGTTGGTAGAGGCTATTGGGAATGAAGACAGCGGCATACCACTGAATGTGACTGTCACGCTATCCGATAATGATGGTTCTGAAACGTTTGCGATTGTTGTGACTGGCGTTCCCGATGATGCTGTCCTATCTGCTGGAACAAAAAATACGGATGGCTCCTGGTCTCTAACGTCCGGTGATTTATTGGGGTTAACGGTCGTCCCCCCGACAAATAGTGATACAAACTTTGCGCTTACATTTGCGGTGACAGTAACCGAGGCACTCAGTGGCGCGACGACCACCTTGGTGACAACGCTTAACGTTGTTGTGGCACCGGTTGCAGACGCTCCTGAATTGCACATTCAAAATATTACTGGGAATGAAGGTGGGGTGATTCCAATCGATGTCCGGGCTAATTTAACCGATATTGATGGATCTGAATCGTTGAGCATTACGATTTCTGATGTGCCGGCAAATTTTACTTTTTCTGCGGGTACAAACAACGATGATGGTCGCTGGACTTTCTCTTCTGCAGAATTGAGTGGTTTGGCCATCATTCCGCCCGACAATTTTAATGGAGAGATTCAACTTCAAGTGACCGCGACGGCGACGGAGCAGGATCTTGGTTTTTTGGGTAATTTGGCGAAGTTGTTAGGTTTTGGTCAGCCGTCCGAATCAATCGTGCAAACCATAAATGTTCAGGTTAATCCTGTCAACGATGAGGCTGAGATAGGTGGCGTGGTGACCGGATCTGTGACAGAAGAAAGTGCGCAAAGTATTGCGGGGAAGTTGACCATCAGCGATGTCGATGTTGGTGAGGCTGTGTTTAACGCAACACCCCAAGGAGAATCGCTTGCGGGTACTTTCGGCAGTTTAAGCATCGATGCAGCTGGACACTGGATTTACACTGTAAACAATGCGGCGAGTCAGGTGCAATCACTGGGTCGTGGTGACACTGCAACGGATACGATTACGGTTTCAGCGCTGGATGGCAGCACACAACAAATCACCATTACCATTAATG
>Ga0256847_1000372_pt1 | contig 29393 bp, 23 predicted proteins | sample TeddybearmetaG_FD_189099 | JGI IMG/M metagenome (GOLD analysis project Ga0256847, IMG submission 189099) | Hydrothermal vent microbial communities from East Pacific Rise, Pacific Ocean - Teddybear | ecosystem: Environmental > Aquatic > Marine > Hydrothermal vents | place: Pacific Ocean: East...
TTTGTGATACCTAGATGATAAACTTTATTATCATGTGCTTCAAGACAATTAATAATATCACGAATACTTTCACGATAAGTCAATTGACCAAACATCATACAGAGAAATTGCTGCCAACAATTAAAATATCTTACTCGATTGTTGCCATCATATTTAGCAACACATTTATTAAATTCATACTTTGAAATTAATGAAACCAACTGGTTAAAAACAAACTTTCCTTGATACATACGCCATTTTTAGCAAAAAATAGCTCATTTATTCCAAAATATCTGAAGTCCTAAAATCGAAAAACCTTTGTAAGTTATTGACTTATAAATAATTGCGAGTATTTTTAATTTCTTAACGCATCACTAGTGAAGGCGCTATTATATTGAGAATTTAATTTTCTCATTTCATATACATTCTTTTTCCTTTATTGTGTTGACCTTCTTTATCCTGGGATTGAATATCTTTCCTGTATGGGTTTTCCTTCTATCAATTTTCATAGTTGAGCTTTATCTATTTATTTCATTGTGGAAAGTATACGATCAGAGCATATTAAAAACTCTTATTAAAGTTATTCTTTTGAATATTTCATATCTCTTGTTGCTTCTAATTTTTGTTTTTAGCACATTTTTTATTTCGTTTTTACTGCTTTGATATTTAAGACTTCAAAATTCACTTATTGATTATTGAATGGGCAATTCTACGATTCCAGTAAATTGCTTAATTTTGAGGTATGATAAAAGTGAAATGTTTTGGGGTGGCTAAGGAGATTGTCGATAATGATTTATTGACACTTGAGAATGATGCTCTTTCTGTGAAGGATTTACGGGATAAGCTAATTGAGTTATATCCAGAGTTTTCTTCTATAAAAGGATTTATGATTGCGGTGAATCAAGAGTATGCTACTGATGAAATGTCATTATCAACAAATGATGAAGTTGCTATTATTCCACCAGTAAGTGGAGGGTAATGCAGAAGAAAAGCATAAAAATATTCGACGATACACTATCTATTGATGCAGCTTATCAATTTGTCCTTGATGAATCTTGTGGAGGGAACTGTCTCTTTGTCGGAACTGTTAGAAATAAAAACAAGGGTAAAACTGTCACTCATTTGGATTTTGAATCCTATGAACCTATGGCTGTTAAGGAAATGGATAAGATTGCAGATCGCTGTCTAGAACAATTTGATATTGCAAAAATTGCGATTCATCATCGATCAGGGCATGTGGGATTGAAAGATATTGCGGTGATAATTGCAGTGGCTTCTCCTCATCGTGCTGATTGTTTTGAAGCTTGCCAATTCGCTATAGATACTTTGAAAGAGATTGTGCCGATTTGGAAGAAAGAACATCTGGAAGATGGGAGCTATTGGGTTGGGGCAAGGCCTTGAGGAAGAATGTTATTGTTGAATGCCGAATGTTGACTGAAGAATGTTGAATGTTGAACGAAGAATAGTAAACCAAGGACTGGATAACTTTTCCCCAACCATTTGCCCTTTATAGGTAGTCTAAATATATAAATCAAATGAAGATGATAAAATTAAAGAATTTATATTTTGTTCTATTTGCACTATTAATCACATTTAATTCATGTGATAATTCTGTCAGTGACACGATGGATCCACCGCTGGAATCAACTGGTGATGCTACTGATTTTCAGAAAATGGTTATTGATTATGGCTTGTCAACCTTTCAAAAAGTGGTTGCTGAAGATGAAGACAATGTATTGATCTCTCCTCTAAGCCTAGAAACTGCCTTATATATGGCTATGAATGGAAGTGATGGAGAAACGCTCGAAGAATTTCGAGTAGCTTTAAAAGCTGAACAATTTTATCCAGTAGGTATAAATCCTCATTATAAAGCATTAATTGAAAAGTTAACTCCAAAAAACGAATCCACAACATTAGGATTAGCGAATACTGTATTCTATGATGAAAAAATGGTCACTTTTCATGAATCATTCAAGAATGCCATTGCAGATGTATTTAATGGAGATTTCAATCAAGCAAACTTCCAAGACGCTAGTTCTGTAGATCTCATAAATGACTGGGCGAAAGATAAAACCGAAAATAGAATTGAAAAGATTCTTGATGAAATTCAATCTGATGAAGCTCTGTTCTTAATTAATGCGTTATTCTTTAAAGCTGATTGGGAAAAAGGGTTCGAATCTCTCGCAACAACGAAAAGAATCTTCACCAAAGAAAATGAGGAAACTGTCATAGTAGACCTTATGTTTTCAGATGACACCAGAAGGTTCTATAAAGGAGATGAATTCAGTGCAGTAGATTTAAAATTTTCGGATGATGAATATTCTATGACCTTCATTTTACCTGGAAATGATTTGAGTACTTCTGATTTTGTAAATGGGTACACTCAAAAGGACTTCTACGATTTTTATATTGATCTATATGCTAACAAACTTCAAGAAGGGCGCATTATGACTCGAATTCCTAGGTTTGAAATTGAAGCGCATAAAAACATGAAAGACATCCTCATAGATATGGGTATGGAAACAGCTTTTGAAGATGCTGATTTATCAAAAATGGGTACTTTCCATGGTGGTCATCCTTATATAAGTCGAGTGTTGCATGATACATTTTTGAAAATAGATGAGAAGGGAGCTGAAGGAGCAGCAGTTACTACTGTAGGTATTGGAGTAGAATCTGTGCCGCCAAGTATTGATTTTATTAGTCCGTTTCTTTTTATTATTCGTCATGTAGAGACTAATACTCCTATTTTTATTGGAAAGTTGGGTGATCCTAGTTAACCGCAAAGTAGACGCTAAGTTCGCAATTTTTTGCACAAAGGAGATTTTACTATATGGACATATAACTTAGTGGTTTCTTTGTGAATTCGTGGTGCACTTTGTGGTTAAAAAAAAAGCCCAACCCGCTGTATCAATTCTAGAATTAAAAATGGTGCTAAGTGGACAATTTTTTAAAAGAGTTAAGACCTCCAGCAAGGCTTATCACATCTGATTTTGGATCCTGAAACAGAATTTCATTTACCAATTTTCCAGACCGCACTCCAGACATACAGTAAAATATAGTTGGTTTAGGTTCTGTGGACTCCCATGATTTTGGATCAATTTGACTTAATGGAATATGAAAAACATTTGAATCAATATTCTTGTGTTCATGAACCTCTAGAATAGAAACTAAATTGTATTTATCTCTATTACTTAAAACTGCTTCAAGGCTAATCTCATAACTTGCGCATACTTGTTCAGAGACATAAGAACTGTTTTGAAAGATAGTTTTGAGATCAAGATCAAATGTCTTCTTCAATCCCAACTTCATCTGCTCATTATTGAGGATATTGTAGGTCAACAAAGTTCCAGTGAGACATTTTCCTGCGCCTGAAATATACTTTATAGCTTCGTTTGCCTGCATTAAACCAATAACTCCAGCTAATGTTCCCATCACACCCACTTCTGAACAAGAAGGAATATCATCATTCGGTTCAGCAAAAACATCTCTTAAATGAATCGATTTTTCATCTTTATTCTCAAAAAAGGAAACATACCCATCGTATTTATGAATGGCTCCATAGACCATCGGAATCTTTTGAATGGCACAATAATCATTGACCATGTACTTTACTTGAATGTTATCTGTGCATTCGAGTACTACATCAACGTTGGATAGTATCTCTTTGATCGTAACTTTTGTAATCATATCTGGAATTACGGTGACTTTGATCTCTGGATTCAACTTCAGAATATGCGCTGCCAGTACCCGTGACTTGGACATTGCCACCTTCCTAGTAGAAAAAAATACTTGCCTATGTAGGTTTGAGACATCAGGTATATCCCCATCTACTAAAGTTAATTTCCCTACTCCTGCTCCTGCAAGATATGGAGCAGCGATTGATCCCAATCCTCCGCAACCAATGACAACAACATGAGAAGCTAACAGCTTGTCCTGACCTTTTTCACCTATTGCATCCAATAATGTTTGTCGTATGTATCTTTCTTTGTTCAAGCTTAGGTATTAAGTTTATTGAAAACAGATTCTTTGTCCATTGGAGTGTTAGCATTGAAGGCTACTTCTTCATTCTCTAATATGACATGCTTTACCTCGCTGTTGATCAATACTTTTCGAGGACATGCATAACCCAATGATAAAAATTCTAACATTCTCTTATAAATAGCAGGTTCATAAATAGCTATCAATGGTTCTGGAAATGGATTTTCTTTTAGTCTGTAAGCCGTCGAAAAATGAGTAACAGATCTCTCTTTTACAAGTCTCTCAATAAATGGACTTGAAATATATGGCAAATCACATGCTAAGACCAACCAAGCAGTTTCTGGATCATGCATAAAAGCAGAAAGAATCGCACCAAGAGGTCCCATATCAAGATATCTATCTTTTATAATTTGAAAGCCATCAATCTCAGTTTCTTGTTCATTTGCTGATTTAGAAATAAAAGTCTCAATTCCAATATCCTGACACATCTTAGCTAAGTATGTTTCTTGAGTAATCTCGTTATGATACTTCAATTTTGACTTATCTTCTTGCATCCGAGTACTCTTTCCGCCTGCTAATATCAATGCTTTAATTGGTGGAATTGATTTCTGAATTTCCTTCTCAATAAATTCAAATATTTCTTGATTTTGATCCTGTAAGAGTATCAAAGTTTTATCAGACATTTTACTTTTTATAAAATCATAGATTTCTATTTTATCATCCGGTATTATCACCATGTTAATATTATCTAACTGTTCAACCCTTCGTTCTAATGAATCTTTTTTAAGTGGATTGATTAAGACTATTTGTCTATTTCCAGGATAGTGGTTTCCATTGATAAATACTGCTTGAGATAAAGTGACGTTGAATTTATCATCAAAGGAATTTGTTTCGGAAATATGATTTTGTGAATATTGCTTTTCGCCTATTTGTAATGAAGAATCTTTGACACCTTCACTGTGATCAGCATCTATATATGAAAGTCTATACTTATCTCCAAAGTGTGTATTTATTGATTTATAAAATGTTTCAATTTCACCACATGTAGTTCCATAAATTGACCATTCTAGTTTATGGTAATTTCCTAACTGAGGTCTTTTTAAAGGAGGATGTTTATGATGTTTTTCTTTCAATTTCATTTCTCATTTTTTTAACCGCAAAGTAGAGCTCAAAGGTTTTGCGCAAAGTCCACAAAGTAGATGAAAAACTAAAGAATTTCACGGAGATTAGCTTAGGTTTCACGGAGATTCGCGGAGTTTTTTTTTATAGCTACAATTTTTTACTCTTGTAATCTCCTTCATCAACCTTTTTTTTAACCGCAAAATGCACAAAGTTTTTTCACAAAGTCCTCAAAGCTCAACCTGTCAACATTTAATTATGAAAACATCTCAAAAACATGCGAAGCATCAAATATCTCCACCTTATCCCCTATTTATCTCAACTTTTAACCATTAACCATTAACCAAAATAATCCGATTTCCCCCCAGTCTTCTCCACTAACTTCACATCAGTAATAACAATATCATGAGACAATGCCTTACACATATCATATACAGTCAAAGCAGCTGTAGAAACCCCATGCAAAGCCTCCATTTCTACACCCGTCTGACTATTAGTTTTAACCGTACAATCTATAGTAAATCCAGCCTCATCTGGCATTACATTTATCTTGCACGATGAGATTGGAATTTGATGACAAAGTGGTATAGTATTGTAGGTGTTTTTCACAGCCATTGTTCCTGCAATCACAGCTATTTGTGCAATAGAACCCTTCTTTGTATTAAAACCATCAGCGGCCAAAATTTCCATTATTTCTTTTCCTAGAATTATCCTTCCACTTGCTCTTGCCTCTCTGCTAGTAGTTGCTTTATTGCTGACATCTACCATTCCTGGCATTCCATCTTTGTCTAAATGTGAGAGCTTTTTTTCCATAACTATTTATATAAAGGATAAAAAGGTATAAAAGTATATACTTCGCCTTTTTGGTACAATTCTTTACCAGCAGGTAACTCTATAAACCCATCCATCGAAGAAGGGTTCACTATATCTCCTGATCCATTGCCATGATTGACCAGAGCATAAAATCTGCCATCTTCCTTTTGTCGGATAGAAGCTTGGGCAAAATAGGTAAGGTCAGGTTTAAACTGTACCTCTTCTTCTAAGACAACTCTTAACATTTGACTTTCTCTTCCAAGACTTTTTTCAAGCCAAGAAATGAAATATTTCTGGAAACATGCCAGCGTAGAAACTGGATTTCCTGGAAAAGCGAAAACAGTTTTGTCATCATAAACTCCAAACCAAAACGGCTTCCCCGGTCGTTGTGCAACTCGATGGAATAATTTAGTAAACCCTAAGCGGTCAAGCACTTCAGGTATAAAATCAAACTTCCCTTTCGATACGCCACCACTCATCAACAATACATCATATTCATTCAAAATCTCTTGCATCTCCTGAAATATACCTTCTGCATCATCTTTAAAATGGAAAGTCTTTGAGCTCACTCCTAATTGTTTGAGTCGAGCCGATATCATATGTACATTCGACTTTCTGATCTGATAAGATGCTGGAATTTCATCTACATTTACCAATTCATCACCTGATGATATCACCGCCACTTTTGGCATTTTGATCACCTCAACTTCTGATTTACCAACGGTGGCCAAAACATTTATATCTATAGCTTTCAATTCTATTCCTCTTGGTACTAAAATTGAATTTTCAGCATGATCACTACCCTTCTGATGTATATTTTGTCCTTTTTTGACTGGCTTTTTTATACAATACTGGTTATCAATCTTTTCCAAATCCTCATATCGAATGACCGTATCTGTACTCATTGGCAAAGATGCTCCAGTCATAATCTCAATACATTTAGATTGATCCTTAAGCGTTAATTGAGGAGACCCAGCTGGACCAATTGCTTCAATTTCGAACAGCGTATTTTCACCCAGATATGACGAATATAAAATAGCGATTCCATCCATCGTCACCCTATCAAAAGGAGGCATGGGTCGATCTGCATATATATCTTCAACTAAAATCTTTCCTATAACTTCACTTAGTTTTATCTTTTCACTACCCAACCTTTTCGCAGAATCCAAAACCAATTTCAAAGCATTTTCTACCGTAATCATCTACCCTCCGATTGTTGTCATACTTCTAAAAACTGTTCCCTCTTGAAGTCGTTCTTCTTTAAAACCATCTTTCTTTTTAGCTCCGATACTTTCCATAATAGCATGAATAAGATCATCATTAGAAATTTCCGGATTTCGAAGAAGTGCTCTTAAATCTTTGCCTTGTGTAGAATAAAGGCAAGTCATCAATTCTCCTTGAGGCGTCAGTCTTATCCGATTACAAAAACCGCATAACGTCCTGGAATAAGCTGGGATAATTCCAACTCTTTGTCCATCAATATTATAAATATCAGAAGATGAGACAGGGCCGTTTTCAATTTTAGATACAGAAGGATATTCTGAAGAAATAAGTTTGAGAATATCGATAGCTGGCATAAAAACATCTTTATTTCCATCATCTTCATTGAACGGCATCGCCTCAATAAATCGAACTTCAATATTATGTTCTATCCCAAATGCCACAAAATCCAGTATTTCCATATCATTCACTCCTTTCATCACCACAACATTGAGCTTAATTGGGATTTCCTTTTGAATACAAAGCAGAATATTTGACATCACAATATCAAAGGTATCTCTCCTAGTAATTAGCAAAAATTTATCCTTATCCAATGAATCTATCGAAATATTCAACCCACTAATATTCAGTTCTTTAAGTAATGGAATGTGCTCAGTAAGCAAGGTAGCATTCGTAGTAATATGTACTTTAGGAAACAAATGACAAAGCCTTTTCAATAAGATATCGATGTCTTTACGCACAAATGGTTCTCCCCCTGTAAGTCTAACCTTATTTACACCAAGCTGCTTAAATATTTCAGCTAAACGAATAATTTCCTCATAGGATAATATATCCTTCCTCGCTGCAAAATCAATTCCTTGCGCAGGCATGCAGTATCTGCATCGGAGATTGCATCTATCCGTAACACCTATCCTGAGATAATCTGCTATTCTATTGTATTGATCTTTTAATTCCATTGAAAAATAATATTACGACAAAGGTAAGAGGTATTTTAAACAAGTACTTAGAATTTTAGATTTCTACTAGAAAATATTAAATTGGTATGGTTCAGGTTACAATTTTCAATATTAATGACACTTAAAACAAATAACATTCTTCAAAGTTTAAAACATGTATTCATGAAAACAAAACTAACACTCTTAATTTCTTTCCTTTTTAGTTTTTATTTAAACGGGCAAATTGCTTCAAAAATCATGAACAATTCAGTCAAAATATACGAAGACACAGTTTCGACAGACCCCGTTTTAGGCGGAAAAGTAAAGCATGTATATACAGGTAATATAAATCTCACAAGTGACTTTTCAAATATAAATTTAGGAGGTATAGGTGGAATATTATCTTTTGATTTCCTAAATGAAAGAATGGCAGAGATCACTTCCGACGGCAATATCAAATCCAAATCATTGGCTATATATGGGACAGATATTGATCAAGAAAGACTTCTTTTGAGAGGCAAAGAAGGTGATATCAATCAAGGAGTTATTGAATTTAGAAACCAACAAGGTCACCGAACTATTAAAATTGATGGTCAAGCAGAAACTTATCAACATGGGAGAATCTCATTTTATGATGGAGAAGGTTCTAGGAGTCCATTAATTAGACTAAATGCTAATTACCAAAGTAGTGGTTTTAGTAGATTCACATTAGCCAATGAGGCAAAGAAACCTCAAGTCATTATCAAATCTGGTGAAGCCAGTATAGATCAGGGTGTCATAGAGGTCTATAACTCTTCAGGCAATAGAACAATAAAAATTGATGGTCAAGCAGGATATAAAAGTCATGCTCATATTTCATTATGGGATGGAATAAACAAATCAAAAAAGACTATTGAAATAAATTCCAATTGGAATGGCAGTGGCAATAGTAGAATCCAAACCGATGTACTTGAAATTACTGGAGGATCTGACTTGTCAGAAAAATTTAGTGTTACCGAAGGACCTCTTGTTCCAAAACCTGGAATGTTGGTTTCTATTGACCCCAAAAATGAAGGGAAATTAATGATCACGGAATCAAAAAATGATAGAAAAATTGCTGGAATTATCTCAGGGGCTAAAGGAATAAATACGGGCTTACTGATGAGTCAAAAGGAAAGCATTGCTGACGGCGATTATCCTGTGGCATTGACTGGAAGGACATATGTTTTAGCAAATATGGAAAATGGGGATATAGTGCCTGGAGATTTCATGACTTCATCTTCTACTCTAGGTCAGGCAATGAAAGTTTTGTCATTTGAAAAGAGTCAGGGCAGTATAATAGGAAAAGCAATGTCCAAGATAGATAATCAAGGATATGTTTTAGTTTTAGTAAATCTAAATTAAATATTGCAATGAAAAAATATATACTACTATTCTTAATAGCTGCATTTAGTTTTAATGGGCACTTGTATAGCCAGGGTATTCGTGTGAGTGTGAAAATTATTCTTGATCCTGCTGATGGATCAAGGCCAAGCTTAGACACTAAACCTCCTTGGCCCACTGATCAATATATTAAAGATCACATTGCACGAGGCAATGTGATTTTAGCCAAATACAACAGGGGATTAAGACTGATATTAACAGAAATTGATTCTATAGGTGGGATTGACTCGGACATCTCAAATAAATATTATAGATTTAGTAGAAAAAGATTAAGTACTCTAGAGAAAGCCGCAAAGAAAAGCCCAGACGATTTCAAATGGAGGTCAAAAGCGATAAACATTTACATAACAAATGATTTGATAATACCCGGAGAACCAACAAAAAGTGATGGAGGTGGTAAAGCAACATATCCAGAAGATGGAGAAGCTATTATCATGACTGATGTACGAGATCCTGAGAAAACACACTTTTTGCACGAGATTGGTCATTTCTTTGATTTAAAGCACACCCATCGTAAAAAAAACAAATGTCCCAACACAGTTGATGAAACTAAAAAAGATGTCGATGAGGTAGATGATACTTTGATTGATTGGAATTGCGCACGTTTATCAACTATTAATTCAATTTCTGATTATCATTTTGGTGATAATTATAAAGATTTACCAAAGTCAGAAAGAGAACAAATTGATGATCTTTTTAATAATGTAATGGGATATAGATATGATAAAGATAAAAAGACTGGAAGGACAGTTCTTACAGAAGGGCAGTTGGATAAATTTGTTCAATCTATGTTTACTTATGAAGATCGAGAGGACGTTATTTCCGCTTTACCTATTTATATTAAAAAATACAAAGCTGAATTGAAAGTATTATTTCCAACCATAGGATTTAGCAGCCCTGCTTTTGAATGCAATGGCATCTCAAGTGGATTTGGCAAACTTACTAATAAAAGAAAGCTAATAGTCCTAAGAAAGGGCAAGTATCCTTTGACTAAAGAACGAACCCCTTTGATATTTGATAAGCCATGTATCATTGTTGGTGGAGGAAAAGGAAGTGCGATTATTAGTTATTAAATAGTCGCCATCCCTAGACTTCCTACAAGCTAAACTCGAATTTTGTTTTTTGAAATTTCACTATATTAAATTTTCCACTTCCAATTGTTCAATTAGTTATTACACGATTTTATTGTTTAAGAAAAGAATGAAAAAAAATTCATAAAAAACAGATCTTTAATTTATTAATAAATTAAATAATATTACTTTTGCATTGTAAATATATTCCTCATCTCAAAAAAGGAATTATTATGATGGAACAGAAATACATATCGACAATTGTGACCTGGTATAGAGGGTAAGACCTCCTATATAGCTGTATTTCTGCCTGGTCAACCGATCGGGCATTTTTATTTATATCAAATTTATTTTATAGAAATATCACTACTAGGAAGGGTTAACTCCCTCTATTCCCCTATTCACATTATCAACAATTGAGCTTATTCAAGCTATAAATTAATTGTCGTTTGAGATGACCTTAGACGGCCTAAAATACCTATGCCACATGGCTAACAAATTAAGAAGCAAAGACTTCAAAAAAATTGAAATTTATTCGAATCAAACGATATCGATTGCGATGTCAATACTTAAAAAACATTTTAAACATTATACAAATGAAGAACAATTAGAGATAATTAAAAACATAAAGGCTGATCCTGAGTCCTACCTCCTTAATCCTATTCTAGATAAGATTGCTTTTGAATTTTATGAAGATGATAGAAAGGAAGATGAGTTTATGGTTATTGAAGAAAGAGATGTTGAATTGAATGTCTTTGGAAGACCACTAATTAAGAGCAATGCTTATCAGCAAATGAAAACCGCTTTGAAGTTGCCAATAGTTGAAAAAGCGGCACTCATGCCTGATAGTCACTTGGGTTATGGAATTCCAATAGGAGGTGTATTAGCAACCAAAGATGCAATCATACCCTTTGCTATAGGCATGGATATTGGGTGTCGGATGAGTTTGACTCTTTACGATGTTACTGAACGGTTTTTCAATAAGCACGAACATAAGTTTAAGCAGTCCATCATTAATAATACTGCTTTTGGTTTAAGCAAAATTGTCGGAATCAAACAAGAACATGAGTTTTTGGATCGAGATGTATTCAATGGTACACCATTATTGAAATCTCTCAAATCAAAGGCTGCCAAACAACTAGGATCATCAGGATCGGGAAATCATTTTGTTGAATGGGGTTTAGTTGACTTAGAAGAAGATGAAGTTTTGGGTTTACCAAAAGGGAAATATTTAGGTCTTCTAGCACATTCAGGTTCTAGAGGATTTGGAGCTTCTATAGCGAGGTTTTATTCTGACTTGGCTAAGGAAAAATCTTTACTCCCATATAATCTAAGGCATTTAGCTTGGTTAGAAATGGATAGTGTAGATGGACAAGAATACTGGCAAGCGATGAATTTGTCTGGTGACTTTGCAAGCGCTTGTCATGATCAGATACACAATAATGTAGCTAAAGCTATGGGATTGAATCCAATTCGAAAGATCGAAAATCACCACAATTTTGCATGGAAGGAAATGGTAGACGGACAAGAATTGATAGTACATAGAAAAGGCGCTACACCCGCTGGAAAAGATGTGCTTGGAATAATCCCAGGTTCGATGACTGACCCAGGATTCATTGTAAAAGGGAAAGGCAATATCGACTCTATTTCGCCTGCATCTCATGGAGCTGGGCGAAAATATAGTAGAAAGGAAACTGTGTCTAGAAACACTAATAGCGCCATGAAAAAACAGTTGAGTCAACAGCGTGTATGCTTGATTGGTGGTGCTTTAGACGAATCCCCATTTGCTTATAAAAACTTGGATCAAGTAATGTCTTTTCAAAATGAATTGGTAGAACGAATTGGAAAATTCACTCCTCGGGTAGTGAGAATGGATAGGGGGAAATAATTGATAATTGATAATGAAAAATTGATAATGAAAAATGAAAAATAATAAAGTATACATGATGATGACGGCTGGGCGGGGTCCGGTGGAATGTGCTATTGCTGTTAGTGGAATTCAGGAGCGGTTTAAACAATATTTGATGAAACAAAACATTGAGTTTCACATCATCAGTCAGACTTTCGGGTCTATAAAAGGATCTATTGAAACAATTGTTTTTGAATTGAAGCTTACAGATTCGAGGAAGATCGAAGCTTGGATTGGCACTCATAAATGGAAATGTGACAGTCCTGTGCGTAAGTTTCAAAAACGTAAAAATTGGTTTATCAAGTGTGAAAAAGTAGCTCTTCCTGAGAAAGTAGAATTACTAGAATCGGATGTGATTTATCAGACATTTAGGGCGTCAGGTCCTGGAGGTCAGCATCGAAACAAGGTAGAAACTGCGGTGAGAATAATTCATAACAAATCTGGGATAATAGTAACAGCAACAGATGGTAAATCTCAGCATCAAAACAGAAAGAAAGCATGGGAGAAATTGAACAATAAAATTGAAGAATTGAATAGCTCTTCTTGTCAAAAACAAAACTTTGATCAATGGATTTCTCAATTAGAAATTGAAAGAGGAAATCCAATAAAAACTTTTGAAGGACTGAAATTTAAAGAGAAGAAGACATGAAAAACGAAAACATTAAAGCATATGATAAAAGAAAATTAAGGCAGAAAGTTATCAAGGAGCGTATAAAAAAAGTGCGCTCCTTGCATCTTGAAGTACAATCAACTGGTGAAGCGCTTTGGAGTTTAGGTTACACAACATTAGAGAAACCACTCAGAGATGAAAATGATTTTAGCGGTGATGAAATAAACTTCCTAGATGATGATTCAATAAGTATTCTAAATGACTAAACTTGGTTTTTGATTTTAAGTTTGTGATTTTTTTCACCACTATGATCACGAAGGTTTCACAAAGGAAAACACTAAGTTAGATGTTGACATATATATTCATAATTTATCAAAATAACTTTAAGCCTGCATTTGGCACATATCAAAATTCCTAAGCATAATTCTGGTTTCTACTTTCTCCAAACTTCATTACCTTCGCTCGCTGAAAATAAAGCCATGAAAAAATTTACAATCGCTATTCACGGAGGAGCAGGTACGCTTATCAAAGGTAAAATGACTGATGAAAAAGAGATTGCTTATAAAAAAGCATTGGAGCATGCTTTGAATAGTGGTTACTCCATCCTTGAAAATGGTGGATCAGCAATGAATGCCGTAGAAGAAGCAGTAAAACGAATGGAAGATAGTCCTCTTTTCAATGCTGGAAAAGGCAGTGTATTCACAGCAGCGGGCACCCATGAAATGGATGCATCTATAATGGATGGAAACAATCTCAAAGCTGGAGCAGTAACAACAGTTACAGGTATACAAAACCCAATATCTCTTGCAAAAGATGTGATGAAACATACAGAACATGTATTTTTAGCAGGTGATGGAGCTATCGAATTTGCGAAATCAATAGGATATGAAATAAAAGACCCATCTTATTTTCATGATGAACTGAGATACCAACAATGGCAGCAACTCAAAGACACTGACAATTTTCAACTTGACCATTCACTAAAAAAAGATTCCAAATTTGGAACGGTAGGAGCTGTGGCATTGGATCAAGATGGTAATATAGCAGCAGCTACCTCAACAGGCGGTATGACCAACAAACGATTCGGAAGAGTTGGGGATAGTCCTATGATTGGAGCTGGCACATATGCCAATAATAAAACTTGTGCCGTTTCTTGCACTGGAAGTGGCGAATATTTCATTCGTGGGGTAATCGCTTATGATGTATCTGCATTGATGGAATACAAAGGTCTATCTTTAGAGGAAGCTGCTTCAGAAGTAGTTATGAAAAGATTATTAGAGATTGGAGGTGATGGAGGGTTAATTGCTGTGGATATCCATGGGAATATTACTATGCCATTCAATACGGAAGGGATGTATCGTGGTATGATGTCTTCTGATGGGGTTCTCGAAATATCTATTTATAAAAACTAGGGTGAAAATTAATAGTTAATAGTTAATAGTTAATAGTTAATAGTTAATAGTTAAAAGCTGAAAATTGAGTTATTGAGTTATTGAGTTATTGAGTTATTGATTTAATGAGTTAATGAGTTGTTGAGTTATTTCTCTGTGAATCTCCGTATTATCCTCCGCGAATCTCCGTGTAACTTGTCAACATCTAACCATTAAACCTCGAAACCTTAAACCTTGATTATCAAACAAATGGTTCGTGAATAGCTAACACTTCTACCCTCCTTTTACTTAAAATGAATTTATCTGAATTAGAAAGTACATGTACTCTTAGATTAGTCAAAGTAAGCGGAGTATTCTCTTCCAATATATGATGATTATTGTGAGAAAGATCTTGTCCATCAAAAACAATCACCATTCCTGATCCAATGACTTTCATTTCATTTCCATTCTTGATAATCAAACCCGTATCTTCTGCTAGTCCTATTCCTAGCAATTCGGGATGAATAGCAACAGCTTCAGAAACTCTTCCAAATCTTCCTCTCATAATGAAATGCGTATCAAACATGACATTAGGAAGCAATCCTAAACCATAATACATTCGAACAGCTCCTTTAATAAATGATTCTGCGCTACTTCCACCAGCAATCATTTCCTTCGACATGGCCATCGCTCCTGCACTCGTACCTGCTATCACAAAACTTTCGTCATTTTGATATCTGTCCGCAAGAAGATTATGCATCATTGTTCCTTCGATTGCATCTGTGATCTTACTTTGATCACCGCCAGAAAACATCACACAACTCGCTTCTTTGACCATGTTCAGATTTGCAGGCAGATCAGCATCTTCTTTACTCCTAATATCCAACACTACTACATTCTCACATCGTAATTTTTTAAAAGCCTCAAGATAATTGTTACCTACTTCTTCAGGAATGCTCGATGCGGTAGGAATGACAACAAATAATCCTTTGGGCCCACCACTTTCATTTACTACATGATATAAGATTCCTTCACTAATGAATTCCATGCTGTACTGCTCAGACACTTTTACTCCTTTATCTTCATTCCCCCCTATCGGTATCAATGTTCCTTTCGGTGCTTCCATATCAATTCTCCTTTTTCTATTTCTTCAATGAAGTGCAAAAATACCCTTTCCAAATTATAAAGATTGGAAAGATTGGAAAAATTAGAAAAAATTGGAAAGATTGGAAAGATTGAAAAGATTGCCGAATTCACTTAATTCTCTGGGTCTTTAAAATATTTTCCAAATTAATGAGTGAAACTTTGATTATTTCCCAAAATAAATAGATACTTTTCGAACATAATTGAAAGATTGGAGAGATTTTAAAAAATTGGAGAGATTGGAAAGATTTTCCTCTATCTCTTCGATTTTTCCAATCTTTAACATCTTTCCAATCTCTACAATCTCTAAAAAAATAATATGAAAATAGTATCTATCAATGCCATGAAAGGGCCTAATTATTGGTCAGTACGAAGACACAAGTTGATTGTGATGGTGCTCGACTTGGAGGAAATGGAAGAGTATCCTTCAAATAAAGTTGATGGATTCTATGACAGATTGGTCACAATGTTTCCCACGATGTATGAACATAGATGCTCGGTTGGAGAGGCCGGTGGGTTTTTCCAAAGAGTAGAAGAAGGTACTTGGATGGGTCATATTATAGAACATATTGCACTTGAGTTGCAGACGCTGGCAGGCATGGATGTGGGATTTGGACGAACTAGAGGGTATGGTGAGGAAGGTGTGTATAATGTAGTTTTTGCTTATCTAGAAGAAAATGTAGGTAGATACACTGCGAAAAAGTCAGTCGAAATATGTGAAGCACTCATCAAAGGAGAGGAATATGACATGACTGAAGACATCCAGACCATGCGTGAAATGCGTGAAGAATCAAGACTAGGACCTAGCACAGGATCTATTGTGGCAGAAGCGCAGAGTAGAGGCATTCCTTGGATCAGGCTCAATAAATATTCGCTTTGTCAATTGGGATATGGAGCCAATCAAAAACGAATTCAAGCGACTGTAACCAGTGAAACAAGCAACATTGGTGTAGAGATCGCATGTGATAAAGAAGATACTAAATATTTACTTGAGCAAGCAGAAGTTCCTGTCCCTAGAGGAGAAATCATAAGAAGAGAAAGTAGCTTGGAAAGTGCTTGTAACTATGTAAAATTCCCTCTTGTAATCAAACCAATTGATGGGAATCATGGTCGAGGTATCACTGTAAATATTAATTCTTATGAAGAAGCTATACCCGCTTTTCATGAGGCTCAAAAAGTATCAAGGTCGGTCATTGTAGAGAAATTCATAACCGGCGATGACTACAGATTACTTGTCATAAATAATGTACTTGTCGCTGGAGCAAAACGTACACCTGCCCATGTAGTTGGTGATGGTAAAAATACCATTCAGGAATTGGTAGATATTGTCAATAGTGACGACCGAAGAGGATATGGGCATGAAAAAGTACTTACGGCTATCAAGATTAATGAACTCTCAGAAAACCTAATCAAAGCGGCTGGCTATACTTTGGAATCTGTCTTACCTAAAGATGAGATATTAATTCTTAAGGACACAGCAAATTTAAGCACAGGAGGAACTGCGGAAGACATAACTGACATTATTCATCCTGCGAATGTATTCATGGCAGAGCGGATTTCGAAGATTATAGACTTGGATATTTGTGGGATAGATATCATGACAACGGATATCAGTCAGCCGATAGAAGATGTCGGAGGTGCGGTATTGGAAGTAAATGCTGGACCAGGGTTCAGAATGCACCTTGCTCCTACAACTGGATTGCCAAGAAATGTAGCGGCTCCAGTGATTGATAAATTATTCCCTCCAGGATCTACTTCTAGAATACCGATCATCGCTGTAACAGGTACAAATGGAAAGACGACAACTACCAGACTGATTGCCCATATGGCAAAGATGAAAGGTTACAAAGTCGGATATACTACATCCGATGGTGTCTACATACAAAATAGATTGCTAATGACTGGTGACTGTACCGGTCCTGTCAGTGCAGAGTTTGTATTGAGAGATCCGACAGTGAATTTTGCAATATTGGAATGTGCTAGAGGTGGACTGCTCAGAGCGGGACTTGGATTTAAGAATTGTGATATCGGAATCGTCACCAATGTGGCTGCCGATCATTTAGGATTGAAAGGTATCCATACCATAGAGCAATTGGCAAAAGTGAAGGGTGTAATTCCTGAAACTGTCCTACCCGATGGATATGCTATTCTGAATGCTGACGATGACCTGGTTTATGAAATGAGGAGAAATTTAGAATGTAATGTAGCGCTTTTCTCTCTTGACGAAAACAACTCCCATGTCAAGGCTATTCAGAGAAGAGGAGGCCTTAGTGCCGTCTATGAAAATGGATTTATCACCATCTGTAGAGGAGAATGGAAGATGCGGATAATGAAAGCTGCTAGTGCACCACTCACCTATGGAGGTAAGGCTGTCTTCATGATTCAAAATATATTGCCAGCTGTATTGACTGCCTATATCAAAGGGTTCTCAATTAGTGACATAAAGGTAGCATTGGAAACATTCATGCCATCCCCTTCACAAACGCCTGGTCGACTCAATCTTTTCAAATTTAAAGAATTTAGCATCATCTTGGACTATGCACATAATATGGCCGGGATGAGAGCACTAAAACAGTTTACGGAGAATCTGGAAGCAACACATAGGGTGTGCATCATAGCAGGTATCGGTGATCGAAGAATAGAAGATAACAATGGGATCGGTGCTATCGCTGCTGAGATGGCTGATGAGATTATTATTCGTCAAGACAAAAGACTGAGAGGTAAGACGGAAGAGGAATTGATCAAGATGCTGGAAGATGGGATTAAAAAACAGAATCCAGATAAGAAGATAACTATTATTCCTTCTGAACGAGATGCGATTCTTTATGCCGTGAAGAATGCTAAAAAAGGATCGCTGATTATTTTGTGTAGTGATGTGGTTCCTGATGCATTGGAGTTGGTGAAGAAGTTGAAGGAAGAGGAGGAGAATGAGGCTTATCATTTTTCGACGGATGATATACCTAATATTGTTTGAGGTTAATTGAAAGTTGAAAATGGAAAATGAAATTCGAATGTTGAATTTTGAATTTCGAGTATTGAATTAGGAAGGAGAGGATAAAGTGGAGATATTTGATGCTTTGCATCTTTTTGAGATATAATGGAGATATTTTTTTGAGGTGGATGAAACTTATATTGTTTGTGGTAGGAATTTAGCTTTTAATGCTTTTTGTAAAGAATATTTTTGGAGTCCAGTTTTTCTGTTAAGGAGGACTGGGCTTTTTTATTGGTGGGGAATGGTGCGTAGATCTACTTAGTTTTATGCGTAGATCTACGTAATTATAGTGTTATGAGGGGTTATAATTGTGGAATGTGTGTGATTGGTGATTCTGTTTTACTATTTTTAGAATGGATGACTTGAAAAGTCGAATTGGAAGATTTGATTGATAGTCGTTTTATTCGTAAACAAAAAATAACATAGAAAAAGAAACCCCAACCTGCTTATAAAGATGAGTGGGAATCTTCATCTTTTATTGAAGAAATTAATCACAATTAAAATTAAATGAAATGGCATTAGGAGATGGTATTCGCAGAAACATCGCACATGTTTCACAAACTGAAAGGACTCGTTTTAAAAACGCAATTGTCCAGCTCAACAACCTCAATTATCCAGATGGAACTTCTAAATGGGTAAAACAAGACAAGATTCACGAGGCAACACATATTCACGGAAAGGAATCTTTTTTGCCATGGCATCGAGAACTATGTAATAGATTTGAACAATTATTAAGAGAAGTTGACTCAGACCTTTCTTTACATTACTGGGATTGGACCGAAGATCCTCGAGCTGCAAGCGATGGAAACGGTGGGACTATTAACCTATTTACAACTGGGTTTATGGGTGAAGCTAATGGAGTTGTAGGTGCTCCTTTTGCTGGTTTTCCACCGATATCAAGAAATATTGCTGGAGGAGCTTCAGCTCCATCATCACCAAGTGTAGATTCTGATTCAAATATTATTAATTCTACTAATGGTGTTCCACAATCACAACAATTTAATGTCATTCGAAATAAAATAGAAGACAGTCCAAATCACAATTCCATTCATGGTTATATTGGCGGAACCATCGGAAATGGACATACCGCTTTTGAAGATCCATTTGTTTTTCTATTACATTCAAATGTTGATAGATTATGGGCAATGTGGCAATGTGTTCAAGGGCAAGGATGGCGCTTAAACCCCTCAACAGTTTATGGAAATGAATCGAGTGATATTTTAATAACTGAGAACTTAGAGCCATGGGCAGGCGGTCCTCCTGGACTAAGACCTTGGACAGCACCAGACAATCAGCAAGTATTAAAAAATTCATTACATATTTCAGTTGTCACTCCTCCAAAATATGGCACACTTCCTTCTAAGACGAGTCATAACAGTACTACTGTCAAGGGACTTCATCTTTGTGGCACAAACACTGTTGGTCGCTTTTGGCACACCATACGCCGGTCAAACGGTTCCTGGTATCCTTTCGGAGACGTTGAGGGACAAACTGGAGACAGGGGTTCTTTCAATAGTGTGGCTTGCGCTGATATTGGGAATGACCTCCATGTCTGCGGCTCAAATACGGTAGGCCGGTTATGGCACGCCATACGCCGAGTAAACGGTTCCTGGACCCCATTCGGAGACATAGAAGGCCAAACAGGAGATAGAGGTTCTTTCAATAGCGTGGCTTGTGCTGCTATGGGGAATGAACTACATGTTAGTGGAACAAACACTGCTGGTCGTCTTTGGCATGCAATACGCCGGGCAAATGGTTCCTGGACCTCATTTGGAGATATAGAAAGCCAAACTGGAGATAGAGGTTCTTTTAATAGTGTGGCTTGCGCTGCTATTGGGAATGAACTACATGTTAGTGGTACAAACACTGCTGGACGTCTTTGGCATGCAATACGCCGGGCAAATGGTTCCTGGACTCCATTTGGAGATATAGAAGGCCAAACTGGGGATAGAGGTTCATTTAATAGTGTGGCTTGCGCTGCTGTTGGGAACGAACTCCATGTTTGCGGTACAACCACAAATGGTCATCTTTGGCACGCCATACGCAGGGCAAATGGTCCGTGGACTCCATTCGGAGACGTAGAAAGCCAAACCGGAGATAGAGGCTCATTTAATAGTGTAGCTTGTACGGAACTGAATGGTGAACTACATGTCTCTGGTACAAATACTACAGGCAAACTTTGGCACGCAATACGCAGGACAAACGGATCCTGGACACGATTCGGGGACGTAGAAGGCCAAACTGGGGACAGGGGTTCTTTCAACAAGGTGGCTTGTACTGGGATAGCTTAGCTGTTTTATACAACCACTAATATTCCTTCTGAAAAAAATGGAAAATGAATTACAAATTTTAGATTACGAATTATGACGTTTATTGAGACTTCATATGGTTAGATGCTGACGGAAAGCTCGTATGGACGTTGTGTAAAACTTTGAGTCTTTATAGAGGAAGAAAGAATGAGAGGATGGTGACAGTTGAAAATTTGTACTTTAAATGCTTATGATAAGTTAGGTGTACGAGGCTTATCAATTTTCTTTGACTGAATACACTATATTGTTTGATGAAGGAATTTAGCTGATAACGCTTTTTGTAAAGAAAATTTTTGGAGTCCAGTTTTTCTGTTTAGGTAAGGCTGGGCTTTTTTATTGGTGGGAAATGGTGTGTAATTCTACTCATTCTTTGCGTAGATCTACGCAATTATATGGTTTTGAGAGGTTAAAGTTTGGAAAACTTTGAACATTGTAGTAATATTAAAAATATTCAAGGTGAAAATAGAGATTATTTTTTTGTCGAATAACTTTACGATTACATTCGACTTATAAATAGATAAAGTAAAATTACAAGTTCCGAGAACCAGCGAATATCACGAATAGACATAAAGTCAATATACGAAACATGTGTTGGAATTTGTCTGTACTAAACGGTTAAGAATAAGATCGATAAAATGTAAATAAACAATCCAAATCGTACAAAAAAAAAAAGAATCCACGATCAACCATCGAAATGGGATTGCAGATCCTCATCTCTGTCTAAGAGAGGCTGCAAAAGTAAGGAAACATCTTTGAAGTACAAAATTGGAATTTTTTAATATAATTATTAAACAATTAAAATTTTAAACATGAAAAAGTTAGTAATTTATTCGTTACTCATTGGACTATTTATTTCTTCTTGTGCTGAAGAAGATACTTCTTTGAAAATTGATAATTTGACAAAAAAAGAAGTTGCAAATATCTCAATTCAGGATATTACAGAAGTTTTAAAGCAAGCCGTAGGAGATGCAGTTTTATCAGATCTTCCTGAGCTGGCTAAGCAGCCTTGTGTTCAAGAAGTAGATCCAGGTACATTTTGCTCAACAACTCACGTAACAGACCAATCTATCTATTTGGCAGCATCTGGCAATAGACCTGTATGCACTGATATGTTAGTCACATACGACATTACGATTTGTTTTGATTTTGCTACAGGAGAGTTTGCTATTAGTATTTTTAATCTATCTGCATTTCCTGGATCATGTCCGGCATTTGTCACTTGGTTTCTTAACTTGTCTAACGATGACAAAAATGAAGCTATTGACAAATGGGAATATGACGTATCAGTCGTAATAGAGCTCAATCAAGCTCAAGCTATCGCACAGGGCATACCTGTCAATTGTCCAAATACATTTGCGACATTTAGTTACAGTAATGAAACATGTTATTCCAGATGTCTTATTCTAATACCAAAATTTCCATGGTTCCAGATTACGGAAACTCTCTGTGGTGGTGAATGTTGTGTACGGTCAAGAAGGGCATGTAAAGGTATTTCGGGTGCGGTAATATTCCTTGAACCAACTTTTGAGACTCAAGGTGAAAGTTGCGATGGTGCGCCAACAACTTGCGGACATAACAGTATCCCATTGACTAAGTTTTGCGGCAGTTCATGTGGACCTAAATAGTGTTTTTTTTTTGAAAGAGCAAATTGACATTTTTAATTTGCTCTTTCATTTTATCAATAAAATCAATAAACATGAAAAAGTTACTTCATATCATATTTTTATTATCCTTTTGCTCCACATCAGTATTTGGACAATCAAATGTTGAATTCGAGAATTACAACCCAATATGGAGTACCGATATTAACTTTGAGGGATTAGAAAACACACATTTAGTCTTGAATGATCAATCTATCCTATTTGATGAAGATAATGACATTTATGCATTATATAATCTTTTTGGAAGTTGGCTTTTTGAAGGATATGTTGCCTACAAAATAGGATATTATGAAGGGGATATCCATTGGGAAAGTATCTTACAATCTCAAGAATATAATACAAGAACATATGCTCAAAAACCTATACTGAAAGATAATAAGTACTCTGTATTAATCAATTATGAATATTCTCCTAATCCATCTCCTTTTCCTGTTCTATGGAATTTATCTTATTTAGGTCAGACAGCGTATAGTCAGGTAGATGGAAGTATTGTAGATACATTTGCCACCGATCCTACAGATACTCTAAATAAAAAGTATGTCTTCCCTCTAGCACCTGTTGGACCAAATTTGTTTAAAACCTTATATCAATGGGATGATGATGGGTACAGTGTTGCACAAGTCAATGTACTGAGTGAAAGTAAAGTGAATATCAATTTGAATAACCTTGACGAAAATGGTCATGTTATATCAACTTCTAGTGATTCATATGAACTGTCATATCCTATACAAGGATTAGATGCTAAGTTTATGAAAAATGGAGACATCTCATTTTTTTGTTACGCAACTGATGCAAATGCTCAGGGACAAGTGGATTCTATAGAGTTGAGAAAATATTTATTGGATAAAAATCTAAATACCCTCTCGATGGCTAGTTTTTCTGATATTGCAGATATAGATTTAAATAGTTACAGAATGTTTCAAAACAATGAAGACCCTAATTATTATCTTTTTAGCTACTCGCACGAGAGCCATGAAATTCAAGAAAAGCTTGAAATAAGTAAATATGATGAATCAAATAATCTGTTAGAGAATTTCATTTTACATGATGTGCCATCTGAAGTTAGAGCTGTTAATATCAATGATGAAGTCACCCTCATTTATTACAGTTTGTTCGAAAATCAAAGCACTAAAATATCTATTTTTCTGTCAGACGGAAATAGTAATTTGAGTCTTGTAAAAACTCTTAATGTCAATTCCGATGAATACAGGACTTTTCTTCCATCATTAATCACTACACCCAATAATGACTTATTATTAACTTTACGATATAAAACTCATGAAGATGTTTTAGACAATACTATACCTTTCACACAAAGTTGGCATTTGTTAAAAGGAGAAGATTTTATAATGACTTCAACAGTAGAACAAGAAATAGACAATTTAGTTACAATTCGTCCAAATCCAAGTAGTGATGTGGTTCACCTTTCTAGTTCTAAAGATATTACTGATATTGCAATGTACACTATCAATGGTGCTAAATTAAGTGTAAATATTGTAAATAATACACTTGATATATCAATGTATCCTCAAGGGATATATTATCTCCAAATATATAGTAAAAATCAATTGATTGGTATAAAAAGAATTGTAAAAAATAACTTATAATAACCCTAGATAAAACGGAAGACAGCCCTATCGATACTATCCTCCGTTTATCATTATCCGTTAGAACAATATTCAAATACTCAAAAAATATAGAACTAATTCTCCAGTGCCCAAATAGAATAACTATGCGGCAGAGCCTGCATCTTAACCCACCCACCGCTTTGAGTTTAAAGGATACCATCCAGAGTGCCCAGTATAATCCTTAATATCCACATTGTTCCATTTGGTTAGAACCCATATTTCCAGCCAATGATCAGAATCATTTAGATAAACAATTAATCCAGGGTTTCCATTACAACCATTTCTTCTAGTAATGTACTCATCGTTATCTGTGTAAAGTATAGAAGTACTTCCAGTCGCCTTATTGTTATGGCTCATAAAGGAAAATAAAATCTGTTTCTCAAGAAGCTAGTTTATTGAACTGTTGGAGGAATGGTGAAGAAATAAATGGCACTTTTTATCAACCAAAATCGTTATCTTAAAACCTAAATAGAGGAGATACAATGTTTACACTAGAACTGAAAAAAAAACTCAAGGAAAAGATTGAGGAGATCAATGAAGATTTTCTACTAGAAGAACTTTTGAACATTATTGATTTGGAGGCTCACAAATCAGTAATATTTAAGATTCCTGAGGAACATAAAGAAGGACTTAAAATCAGTCTAAAACAAATGGATGCTGGTAATACGATTCCTCATGATAATGTAATACAAGAATTTAAAGATGGGTTTGCAGATTAATTGGACAGAAGAAGCAAAAACTCAGTTTAAAAAAATATTAGATTATTGGGAAGAAAGAAATGGTTCTCCGGTCTATTCTGAAAAACTATTAAAACTTGTCAGTCATTCAATTCTTCGATTATTGTAATTTCCTGAAATTGGTAGGATAACTGAAAATAAAAGAATTCGACTAAAAATTATAAAAGATTATTTCCTCTATTATTCATTCGATGACAAGCAGTTAACTGTATTAGGTGTTTCTGACATGAGGAGAGACCCAAAATACTTAAAATCGCTACTGGAATAGAAAAAATACGAAGCCATAGCATTGAAAAAATCACGCTGGGAAGAATAAAAACATGGCACAATGTTTCGATGATTTCTTCGAAAATGTAACACTATGTTTATATGCATTAAAAAATCGACATTCTTCTAAAAAATTCTACTTTCCCTTGAAATTAAAAAATTCTTGAAAGGCTCTTCTTTTCACGTATAGGCATGAAATTGTCGTCTTCACTTAGCAATATAAGTATTCGAGAAGAATTGATTAAGTTTTTTTTGTATCCTAGAGGATAAATAAAGATATTTGATACAGAAAATTAGCCTTCCAGAAAATAGAGGCTCAAGGTATTTAGGAGAACCCATAAAATTTGCTTTGAAATTTGCAAATTGAAATGATTCATTGGAATATAAATTGAAAATCTTAATCTAAAATAACAACAGAATAAAACATAAAAAAATCTCACACTTTGTTCTTGTCATTATCATGATATTATCTTAACATTGTCTCAGATTTAACCAATACAAAAACTAATTAAAAAATATGTTCAAGAGGTCCTTATTATTACCGTTATTAATCTTTTCTTTTTTTCAATTTGGCTTAAGTCAGGAACATGATTCTCATCAAATTTATAATCATGTCCAAACATTAAAAGGGGATTTCGAAAACGAATCAAAACCGCTGTTTTCACCAAATAGAAATGTGTCCATTCCATCTGATGCGAATTTATATGTTCAGAAGGCTCAGTATCTAATATTAGAGGAGACTTATGTGGAAGAGATTAAGAATTCACGACCTAAGACACTCGTTCTTGACATCCCTATTGAAGGACAAAATGAGCAAGTTCAATTGTATCGAAAAGAGGTAACAACAAGTTCTTACCAAGTTAGAACCGCTTCGGGAGCAGCTACTCAAAAAACAAAATCCGTTTTTTATCGAGGCATAATTAAAGGTGAGAAAAAATCATTCGTAAGTCTATCGGTATTGAACAATAGTATACACATGACTATTTCGAATAATTCTGACAACTATGAAATCAATAAAATTGATGATAACCTGTATGCCGCCTACAGCGTATCTGATTCAAAACGATCTCAGGAAACAGGATGCTCTTCCGACAAATTAGATCAAAATAAAAATGTCAAAATAAAGGAAAATCAAGGTGAAAGAGCAAGCGGGGCTTGTATAGAAATATACATAGAATGTGATTTTGATAGTTTCGCAAAAAATGGAGCAAGTGTACAAAACACAGAAGATTGGGCATTGGCCATTATGAATGAAGTGGGAATTCTATATGAGAATGAAGGTGTCCCATTGGTTGTTTCTGACATATTGGTTTATGATCAGCCAGATCCATATTTAGCAGGGAGTGATGCTGGTGATATACTCGATATCATGCCAAATGTGGTTGGAGATTATGATGGAAGGTTAGCTCATGTATTCACTACACGTTCAGTCGGAGGAGGCATTGCGTGGCTTAATGTACTTTGTTCTGTAAACAATGGCAATTCTGGCCCCTTTGCAGTAAGCGGCAGTATGAATACGAATAATGTTCCCTTTCCTATTTATTCATGGAATGTAAACGTTGTAGCCCACGAATTGGGGCATAATATAGGAAGTCGACATACTCATCAATGTGTTTGGAATGGTAATAATACACAAATCGATGACTGTGGTCCTGTGGCTGGTTATGAAGAACCTTGTTATGATCCAGCTAATCCTATTCTTCCTACCAGTGGTACGATCATGAGTTATTGTCACTTATTGGGTGGCATAGGTATAAGTTTCAGCAATGGATTCGGTCCTCAACCAGGTGCTTTGTTATTCAATAAATTTGTAAATGCCAGTTGTGCTACGGGTGATGATTGCGCTGGTTCGGGAGGCCAGCCTCCAATTGCAGACTTTACATTTACTCAAATTAATCCTTGTACACCTTCAGAAGTACAATTCATAGATTTATCTACAGAAGCACCTACCCTTTATGATTGGTTCATGCCTGGAGCTACTCCGAATTTTTCTAATATGCAAAATCCCTTTGTCATATATGAAGAGCCAGGGTTCTATGATGTGACGCTTACAGTAACCAATGCTGATGGTTCTGATGAATTAACACTTACACAAATAATCGAAGTTTTAGAATCACCAATCCCTGATTTTGGATTTGAAATTATTGGAGATATCATAGCATTTTCAAATCAAACTAACCTACCCGTAAATACATATTTCTGGGATTTTGGAGATGGCAATACCAGTAATGATGAAAATCCGCTTCATGGATACGCAGAAGAAGGAACTTATACAGTCATATTAACCATAGGCAGTGTATGCGGTTTTTCGACAATAGGAAAATCAGTAGATATCTTTCTCCCACCCACAGCTGATTTTGACATCGATACAACATTTGGTTGTATGCCATTGACGGTTAATTTCTCAAACAGTAGTTCTAATAATGTTGATGAGTTCTTGTGGACTTTCGAGGGAGGAACACCTGAAACATCAACTGAAGAAAACCCAGAAGTAGTTTATGATGAAGCTGGAATGTATGATGTTACACTCAAGGTTACAAATGATATAGGAGTAGACTCAATTACAGAAACAAGTTTCATTGTTGTAGAAGAACTTCCGATTGCAGAATTTAGCTTTACAGTCGAGTCTCTTACAATTGACTTTGAAAATATGTCCACTGATTATGATACTTTACTGTGGGAATTTGGTGACGGTGCTACCTCAACATTAGCAGAGCCTACTCATACCTATGTCACTGAAGATACTTATGATGTGACATTGAGTGTGATAAATATTTGTGATACCATAACGATGGTACAATCTATCAACCTTGCTACCCTACCTACGGCGGATTACAGTGTCGATGTCACAGAAGGCTGTTTACCACTTACAGTCGTTTATACCAATTCCTCCAGTAGCAATACTAGTGCTTGGGAATGGACTTTCTCAGGTGGGACGCCGTCAACGTCAACAGAAGAAAGCCCAACTGTTACTTACGAAGCGATAGGGAGTTTTGATGTCACTCTGAAAGTGATCAATAACATAGGAGAAGATTCTTTGATCAACTCAAGCTTTATATCAGTAAATGATGTTCCAACTGTAGATTTCGCTTATTCGACGGAAGTATTTGATGTTGTCTTCACACAGCTATCATCAAACTATGAAAGCTTATCTTGGGACTTTGGAGATGGTAATATGTCTACAGAAGAAAATCCTGAGCATACTTATGACGAAGATGGCTCCTATGAGGTAATACTCAGTGCTACAAACAACTGCGGCACTATAGTAAAGAGTCAAACTTTAATTATAAGTACACTGCCTGTAGCAAATTATTCAGCGTCTATCACTGAAGATTGTATTCCTTTCACAGTAGAATATTCAAACAGTTCTAGCTCTAATGTTACAGCTTGGGAATGGAGTTTTCCAGGAGGGACGCCAACCACATCCACTGACGAAAACCCATATGTAAGTTATGATATTGCTGGTGTATATGATGTTACTTTGATTGTCAGCTCCACTGCTGGAAATGATACACTGAAAGTCGCAGACTATATTTCCACTTTAGATATTCCAACATCCAATTTTGATTTTTCTTCAATTTCAACGTTTGAGTATTCATTTAATAATACTTCATCCGACGCAGATTCTTATTCTTGGGACTTTGGAGATGGCAATATGTCCACGGAAGAAAACCCTATACATACATATGAAGAAACAGGTAACTACACCGTCATTCTAAGTGCTACCAATATTTGTGGTACTGAAACTTATCAAGAAGAAATCACCATAATTGAAACATCTATTAACGGTATAGATCTTATTAGAGGAGTCAGTATAAGTCCAAATCCGAATAATGGAGAATTCTTATTGTCTATTGATGCCTTAGCGCCAGGTGAAGTCAGTTTGGAATTTTATAACATACTCGGGCAAAAGGTAAAAACGGATAATTTCCAGATAGTATCTGGCCAAAATGATAAAGCTATTCAACTTGAAAATCAAACACCAGGTGCATACTTAATATTACTAAGAAAAGGAGTACAGAGTCGTGTGATTAAATTTTTAGTAAATTAATTTTGAAGTGATTTAAACTTACGTTTTTAAATCACTTCTTTAGTTAAAAATCAAATGAACTACCCCGCCGCAAGCAGACGGGGTATCACCTCTCCTTAACAAGCTTAAAATAGCTTTTTCTCTAGACAGTAAATACTTTATCTTTCAAATATAAATTGTTAATTTACCAAAATCAGTAT
>Ga0256847_1000373_pt1 | contig 29389 bp, 26 predicted proteins | sample TeddybearmetaG_FD_189099 | JGI IMG/M metagenome (GOLD analysis project Ga0256847, IMG submission 189099) | Hydrothermal vent microbial communities from East Pacific Rise, Pacific Ocean - Teddybear | ecosystem: Environmental > Aquatic > Marine > Hydrothermal vents | place: Pacific Ocean: East...
ATTGAAGGCCCATTAAAATAATGCATAATACCATTATTAAAAGCCAACTAAAAATTAATATATTAAAATGTTTGTTGTTTCTTTAATGGTCATATTTTGGGTGACCAATCTATAATCATGTGTACTAGTATCGATATGGTTTATCATGAGTTAGCCTCATTTGATGATGAGCTTTCTAGTTGGGTTAAAGATAGAAAAAGTTACTTTATGTCTGTTGAGGATGATGCAACCCAGGAAACGGTTGCTGAAATTGTTCAATATTTATTCGACGGTGATTATAAACCAAAAAATCGTGACGATTTTTTGGCTGGGGCAGATCCTTGGCTTATTGCAAAAGCGAAAACATTGGGTGCGACTGTGGTCACAAGTGAATCTTATGTTCCTGAAAATTCTAAAAAAGTTAAAATTCCCAATATTTGTGAAGCTTTTTCAGTTGAATACATCCGAACTTTTGAAGTATTGCGAAATTTGAAAGCAAAATTAATATTGGAAGTGTGATTTTAATCTTTCTTTCGTGGATAAGGTGATGGTTATTCTTTTTATTTTAAATGATAATATATTTTAATGGGTTTTTAGATTGTGGGCCGTAAAATCATTCTCTTTTGCCGTCGTATCTGGCTTTTCCTAGTTAGGACAGCGATGGTTACGTTATTCGACCGAAAAATCATGAAAAGCAACAAACAAAGACGGAAAGAAATTAAGGAAAAAAGGCTAAAAAAAGCACAGCAGTGTGCAACAGAAATAGATGTTTATGCCTCAAAAAAAATTCCTGAGGGAGCAGTTTTAGCCAATAGAGATGTACTCACCCAGCATAATGATAGCCCCTTTATTGTTTATCCAAAATTTTATATTGATAAAGCATTTACCTGTAAAGATTGCGGCTCTGATGAAACCTGGACAGCGGAACAGCAAAAACGCTGGTACGAAATAGTGGGTGGAAGATTAGAGCAAATTGCCATTCGGTGTCGCCCCTGTCGGAAAAAAGAAAAAGAAAGAAAAGCCAGAGCAAGAAAGATTTACCTTGAGGGCATGGAAAAAAAGCACCAAAATATATAATGGCTCCATTGCCAATACCCGGATGATTGGGAACCGGACAAAAAATTAAACACTGAGAATTAACACATGGCAATCATCGAAGGATTCAGAGTAAAAAACTTCAAAGCCCTAAAAGACGTCACGCTGGGGAGTTTGTGGAATCAAAAAGACAAAACACCTTTAACCCCGATGACTGCGGTGATTGGCAAAAATGGTGTGGGCAAAAGTTCTTTATTTGATGCCTTTGGTTTTTTAGCCGACTGTTTGAAAACAGGGGTTGAAGAAGCCTGCGATGCCCGTGGTCGTGGTGGCTTTAAACGAATCCGAACGCAAGGCCAAATAGGCCCGATTGAATTTGAAATTTATTATAAGCAAGATGGCAAAAGAAGACCAATTACCTATGAACTGGCGATTGATTTAGATAAGCTCAATCGGCCGTTTGTATTACGAGAACGCCTTCGCCAAAGACGAACAGGTGAAAAACATGGACAGCCTTTTTCTTTTTTAATTCTGGATAAAGGTAAAGGGATTGTTTGGAAAGGGAATACTGAAGGTGTTGATGAAGAGAAAAAACAATTTGATCTTCAGGCATTTATGGCAGAGATCGCTGGCTTGAAAGGGTCTGAATCTAAAGAAACTGAGTCGGTGGAGTTAGATGACGATAGAAAGCTAGGGATTGCCACTTTGGGATCACTTAAACAACACCCAAGAATTTCCGCATTTCGTCAATTTATTGAAAGCTGGTACTTAAGTTATTTTACCCCTGACGCAGCCCGAAGTATGCCATTGGCAGGCCCGCAGAAACACTTAAATGTGCATGGCGATAACTTAGGCAATGTCGTGCAATTTATGGAGCGTGAGCACCCGAAGAGTTTTCAAAAAATTCTGGATAGCATTGCGAAAAAAATCCCTGGTATTAGTAAAATAGATACAGAAAAAACCAATGATGGCCGGTTATTGCTGCGTTTTAATGATAAGGGGTTCAGTGACCCTTTTTATACGCAACAAATGTCTGATGGTACGTTAAAAGTATTTGCCTATCTTCTGTTGATGGAAGACCCTAACCCCCCACCTTTTTTATGTGTAGAAGAACCTGAAAATGGTTTGTATCATAAACTACTTGAATCTTTAGCGAATGAGTTCCGCGAACATGCCACGGGTAAAACAGGTGGAACACAGGTTTTTATTACCACACACCAGCCCTATTTTGTGGACTCGCTTGACCCGGATGAAGTTTGGATTTTACAAAAAGGGGAGGATGGTTTTTCCACCATCCATCGCGCCAGTGAGTTTGATATTGTTAAAAATTTAGTTGCTGAGGGCCTCCCTTTGGGCGGGCTTTGGTACAGTGATTACCTGGATGCAAGATAAATGCATTTTGAAATACTTGTTGAAGATTTATCTGGCAAAACAGCGTTAGAAATTCTCATGCCCAAACTGATTGATGATCCACATACCTTTTTTGTGCATGCCTATAAAGGTATAGGTCGAATCCCCAAAAACCTTGGCAATAATAAAAATGCAAAAAATCGTATATTGCTTGAGCAATTACCAAGGCTGTTAAATGGGTATGGTCAAACGTTTGCAAACTACCCGGAAGGTTATCCGGCTGTTGTTATTGTAGTGTGTGATCTGGACGATAAAAATTTGAGGGGTTTTTTGATGGAATTAACAGGGGTCTTGGATGCCTGCCATTTAAAACCAGAGACGCGTTTTTGTATTGCGATTGAGGAGGGTGAGGCATGGTTTTTAGGCGATATTTTAGCCATAAAAACGGCTTATCCAAAAGTAAAAGAGGCTGTACTCAGTACTTATGAAAACGATTCGATTTGTGGAACGTGGGAAAAATTGGCGGATGCGGTGTATTCAGGTGGTGCTTTGGCTTTATCCCAGAAAGGTTGGCAAGCCGTCGGCAAGGAAAAATCTCATTGGGCTGAAAATATTCCGCCCCATATGGATATCGACAGTAATCAATCGCCAAGTTTTAATTTCTTCAAAGATCAAATTCAAAAATTGGCGGGTTAGACCCGTGGCAATTTTCACTATCGCCATGCAAGCGTGGCATATTATTGGGTGAGGTATTGAAGGAGCATGAGGTAAGCTTTCAGTCACAAAATTTGATCTAAAAAAACGGGTTTTGCAATGCCATAACCTTGCGCATAATCGACGCCGATTTCCCGCAGTTTAACCAAAATGGGTTCGTTTTCAACAAACTCGGCAATCGTCATTTTACCCATGGCATGGCCGACTTCATTGATGGATTTGACCAAAATAAAATCGATTTGATCTTTCTCTAGATCGCGGATAAACGTGCCATCAATTTTAATGTAATCGACCGGGAGATTTTTTAAATAACTGTAAGAGGATAAACCGCTGCCAAAATCATCCAGAGAAAAGCGGCAGCCTTTGGATTTTAACGTGTGAATAAATTCATTGGCTTTGTATAGATTCGTGATGGCGGCGGTTTCGGTGATTTCGAAGCAGATGTGGGTGGGCGAGATGTGATATTGCTTGAACTGTTCATCCACAAATTGTGGAAAAAAATCATCGCCTAACGTGTGGCCAGATAGGTTGATGGCACACGTTTTTAAATTGCTCACAAAATCTGGGTGGTCATGTAACCAGCGGAACATGGTGCGGACAACCCAACGATCAATGGTTGGCATCAGGTTGTAGCGTTCGGCTGCGGGCAAAAAAGCATTCGGTGGGATCATATTGCCGTGTTCATCAACCATCCGAATTAAGACTTCAATGTGTCGTTTTTCCGAGGTTTTTTTGATGGGTACGATTTCTTGGGCTTGCAGGCGCATACGGCCATCACCAAAGGCTTGTGTGATGTGGGAGACCCACTCCATTTCCCCTTCGCGTCGGATCAGTGAAGCATCATCTTCGGCGTAAAAATGAATGCGATTGCGGCCGGCATCTTTGGCCGCATAACAGGCACTATCGGCACGGCTAAAGAGTTTTTCAATCGATTCGGTGTGGGGCGTAATGGTGATCATGCCGATGCTGACACCGACCACAAAGGTTTTGTTATCCCAGGCAAACCGATATTCTTGCATGGCTTCTAACATCGCGCTGGCGATTCGGTATGCGGCGGTTAATGTGCAATTGGACAATAACACGCCAAACTCATCGCCACCCAAGCGGGCGAGGGTGTCGTGTTGCCGCATCATGCTGCGCAATAAACCGGTGACTTGGCGCAATAAATCGTCCCCTGCGATATGTCCGCAAGTATCGTTGACGACTTTAAATTGATCCAAATCCATATAAAATAAAAAATGCTCGGTTTGATTGTTGTGTGCTTCTTGCAGGGCTTGACGTACCAAACGTTCAAATTGTGCCCGGTTGATGAGGCCGGTTAACGCATCGTGGTTGGCTTGGTATTCGATTTGTGCGATCAATTCTCGGGCTTGGGTGACATCGTGAAAAACGGTGACCGAGCCCACAATATTGCCGTATGTATCGGTAATCGGGGTGATGGTGCTTTCGATGGCAATTGGGTCACCGGATTTGGGGCGTAATGAGATATCGGTATTGAGGTAAATCGGAATGCCACTGATCAAACATTGGCGGGCCGGGTTGTCGAGATCGACTTGCTCATGTGTGGTGATTTGAAACACACGGTCAATCGGTTGTTGGTGTGCGTTGGCGTATGTCCAGCCGGTTAAACGTTCTGCCACGGGATTCATTTTGTCGATATGGCCATCCGCATCGGTGGTAATGACACCATCGCCAATGGACATTAAAGTGATGTGCGCTTGTTCTTTTTCTCTGGCGAGTTTGCTCCGAGAGCGTTGTAGTTCGAGGTGGGTTTTGACCCGTGCTTGCACTTCGGTTGGTTGAATGGGTTTGTGAATGTAATCCACACCACCGACGGCAAAGCCTTGTTCTAAATCGGTGAGGTCGGTTTTGGCGGTGACGAAAATGATCGGGATGTGTTTGGTTTTTTCGATCTGTTTGAGTTGTCGACAGGTCTCGAAACCATCAATGCCGGGCATCATCACATCCAATAAAATGAGGTCAGGAATGACTTTATTGGCGACGGCCAAAGCTTTTTCGCCGTCGACGGCAAAATATAAGCTGTAATGATCGGGTTCTAAGACTTCTCGCAAGAGGTTGATGTTGCCAGGGTTATCGTCAACGAGCAGAACCTTTGCCCCGTTCAATAGCAGGCTGTTATCGCTCATGCAGACCCCTTCGTTTTGTCTCACTCATCTACAGAGAGTTTAGCAAACATCCGAATCTTTGCGTGCTTTCCAAGCGTCCCTTGGCTTATTTTGGGGGCGGGGTGATGGTTTGATTCAGGGCTTGCAGGAAGGCGTTGAGTGCCTGAATATCACTGTCGTTTAGCGCGATACGGGAATAGGGGTGAGCTTGTTGGTTGGCCCGCAGGTGTTTGGCTTGCGTGCGATAGTGCGTTAAGCGTGCCTTAAAAGGGCCATACTGTTGCCGCAGGCTGGGGGCCATGTCGCTGCCAAAGGTGGGCGGGGTGTGGCAGTGAAAACAGTCCCCAATGCCACCCAATTCGATTTCATCGGCATCCGGTTGGTCATCGTAGGGGGTGTTCAGAAAAACCATCAAACCTTTTAGCTCTAAAGCGCCAAAAGTGAATGGGTGATCCTCTGACGCGCTGGGGTGGTCTTCTTGATTGACGAATTGTAGGGTGAGGTGTTCGTCGATGGTGCGTCGCAGCCTTTGGCTATATGTTTCCAGGTTTTCATCGGTGAGTGGCGTGCTCGGGAGTTGGTTGTTGTGCAAAAATAATTGGTAGGGGTTGTCGATAAATGGGGGCGCGGTTTTGGGGGCTATCGTTGGTGTTGGTGTTGGTGTCGGCGTGGGGGCTGGGGAGGTTGTGTTCTCGGGGCGGTACTGCGTCGAAATATCTTTGAAAACGCTGTTTTGTTGCTGGCAACTCAGGAGTAAAAAGCACAGGCCTAAAGACACAATTGGAGCAGTAATACGCACGTTTTTCCCACTTTTTTTGACGAATAATTTGACGTAGTGTAAGCACTTTTGTGCGCTAACGCCATTAAAAACATGTGCTTTAGTCTGGCGATCATATCCTATTGATGTGAAAAATCAGTTTACAGGAATTCCGCAATGGAATATGGTGGTCAAGCTTTGATTCAAAACAATAATAACAAGAGGATGAATCTTAATGTTTGCACACCATGCTTATTCCGAAAAACGTGACCTGATCCGGATGGATATGTCTTGTGACATCTCTGTGAGTACCTTTAATCGCCAATTTATTGCGAATTGTAACGACCTGAGTGGCAATGGTATTCGCTTTTCTGCAACGGAAGCCATGTCTGTTGGTGATGTTGTTGATATCGATATTTACCCCAAAAATGCGATTACATCGCCTTTATTTGCCACCGCTGAAGTGGTTTGGGTCGAGCCCGAAGAAACCGACCAATTCATGGTTGGGGCACAGTTAAAAATCAAAAATTAAATCGTAACCGAGCCAGACCACTGCACGGCTTGGGCAGTGGTCATCTCTCTGCGGCGGGTTTGTCACCGAAAATGGGTTGAAATCCGACTAAAAAGCAGAGATTATGCAATATCGATGCAGTACCCCATGACCCACACAAGCTAGCCATGTATAACGATTATTTCGGTCTAAACGAAGCGCCTTTTTCCATTACCCCCAATCCAAAATACCTTTATTTGGGCCCTCGGCACCAAGAAGCCTTGGCGCACCTGAGTTATGGTGTGATCGAAGGCAGTGGGTTTGTCTCCCTCACCGGCGAGGTCGGCACCGGAAAAACCACCTTGTGCCGCCAACTATTAGACAGTACCCCAGCCGAAATCGACATTGCTTTGGTGTTTAACCCGCGTTTGTCGGCGTTGGAATTGGTGGCGGCGGTGTGCGATGAGCTGCGCGTGGCTTATCCGAAAAAGCGGGTTAGCATTAAGTGCCTGATTGATGCGTTGAATCAGCATTTGCTCAAAACGTATGCGGCGGGTAAACGCACGGTACTAATTATTGATGAAGCGCAGAACCTGTCGGTTGAGGTGTTAGAGCAAGTGCGTTTGCTGAGTAATTTGGAAACCAGTCAATATAAGCTGTTGCGGATTATGTTGATTGGTCAGCCGGAACTGCGCAATATTTTGGCCAAACCGGAATTACGCCAGCTCAACCAACGCATCACTGCGCGTTATCACCTGCGTCCTTTGTCATTATCTGAGACCGGGGTGTATATTCACCATCGCTTATCGGTGGCTGGGGCATCCTCTTATGCGCTGTTTATGCCAGCGGCGATCAAAGCTGTGTATCGGTTTTCAGCGGGCACGCCACGTTTGATTAATATCATTTGTGATCGCGCACTGACCGGGGCTTATGCAACCGGTAAGTCCGTTGTGGATAAAAAAATCGCGACTCAAGCGGCCAGAGAAACGATGGATATTTCGACGGCGGGGTCACGCTTCGCGTCAGTCCATAATATGCGTTTGAATGCGTGGCTTTTGTCACTGGTGGGTTTGCTGTTGCTGGTGAATTTGGGTTTGTTTGGGTCAATGTTCATGCGTGATCAAACCCCGGAGGCACCTGTCAGCACGGCGTTATCGTCCGTGGCTGAGCCTGTGACAAGGCGTCAACACAGTGTGCCAGTTGTGGCGGTGCAACCCCCCAAGCCGATTCAGCCGATTACATCCATTCAACCGATTCAACCGATCCAGCGCATTCAACCCATTCCGCCGCTTAAACCCCTCGAAAAAAAGGCCCAACCAGCTGCGTTTTCGATGGCGTTAATTGCCCAAGGTCAGTTAAAGCAGCGGCCCGTGTTTCGGCACTTGTTTTCGATTTGGCAGCAAGATTATGCGCGCACAACGGGCAAGCGTTTTTGTGCCAAAGCACAATCGGTGGGTTTGCAATGTTTGAAAAAACAAGGTGAGTGGTCTTTGATTCGTCAATTTAACCGCCCGGTGTTGATTCGCTTAACCGCCTCGAATGACCGCAGCCGTTACGTTTTGGTGCAAGGTTTTCCATCGGATCAAGTGAGTCTCTTTTTAGATCGCTCTTATGTGGTGGATTTTGATGCCATCAGCCCTTATTGGGATGGTGTGTTTGTGATGTTGTGGCGACCCCCTGAACTGACACAAACATTCATTCGGCAAGGGCAGTCTGGGCCAGATGTGTTCTGGTTAAAACGCCACTTGGGCGTGCCCACCTCGGAGACGGTCGATACGGCGCGCTTTGATGCGGCGTTAACGCGCCGGGTGAAACAATTCCAGAAAGAACATTTTTTGAAAGAAGATGGGGTGGTCGGTAAGCAAACACGCTTTCACATTGCCATGTTTAGCCCGGTGACGACCGACCCGTTGCTACAAAGGACACACTAATGTCTTATATCCTAGATGCCTTGCGTAAATCTGAGCAAGACCGTGAGCAACATCAGTTGCCTCGAATGGCTGCGCAGCGCTTGATGCCGCCGGTCGAGGAGAAAAAATCCATTTTATCGGGGGTTTTGGTGCTGGTGGTTGTGTTGAATTTGTTGGTGGTCGGGTATGTTGTGTATGCACGTTATGGCTTAACCGCCGTGGCGGATACGTCTTTGCCGGATGCGTCCGTGCCGGAGGTTCCTGCCCCCGCGCCTAATCCAACGCAGGAAACTGAGCCGTTGTTGTTCCTGATGTCAGAGCCGGTGCAACGACCGGCACACACGTTGGGTTTAGCGGCACAAAACGTTGAAACGGCCGATGGTGTTGATTGGTTGGGGCCAGCGGAACCGATGCCCAGCATCAGTCCACCGACCCCACCGCCGTCGGTTGTACCCGTTGCGCCAGTGATACCGGCGGTGCCGACTGAGGCGGCCACGCCCACACCGGCATTGGTTGAGGCTGACGCGTTACCGGCCTTGGTGCACCCCGTGATCGTGCCAGCCGAAGTGGTGCCAGTCGTAGAGACACAACCCGAAGCGGAAGTGGTGGTGCCAGAGGCTGCGTATGATGTACCCAATTTTACGCATTTACCGTTTTCTATCCGGAAAAAATTAGCGGATCTGCAATTGACCATTCATATTTATGCACAGCAATCCGCAGACCGTCGGGTGTATCTGAATAACCAACGCATGAAAGTCGGGGATAACAATCGCAAAGGGCTGAAAGTGGAGCGTATTGTGCGTGCCGGGGTGATTCTGTCGTTTCAAGGCACGCGTTTTCTGCTGCGTAAGTGACATGGGTTTTGTTGTGCTAAGGTTTACGGTAGCAAGGTGCAACAGAAAGGCCAATCCATGTCGACCGTAGATCAATTTGAAAGTGTGTTCCGTGCCGCCGTTAAAGATGTGTTTGTGTATGCCCCGGTGGGCTTGCACAACATCCTTGTGGTCACTGATTTGCCAGCAGATGCGATGGCGACTTTTACCGATCAGGTGAAAGGTTTTTTACAGGCAGCGATTGGCGCAGGGGCCACCGCGAATTGGACGAGCGTTGCCGGGGATCAGTACGCCACCACCGATGAATTGTTGACCTTGGTGGCGGCGCAACCGTATGACTTAATTTGTACCTATCGTAATTTACACAGCCGGGCTTGGCAATTTCCTCACAGCTTGGGTGCTCAGCTGGATGTTTTACTGCAAAAAACGCAAACGCCGGTTTTGGTGTTACCGCATCCAGAGGCCGGTTATGCCTATGAGCATGCCTTAACCGACAGCAAACACGTGATGGCGGTGACAGATCATTTGCTGAGTGATCACCGTTTGGTTAATTATGCGGTGCATGTGACCGAACAAAAAGGCCAATTATTTTTGGCGCACATTGAAGATGAACGCACGTTTGAGCGTTATATGGATGCGGTGTCCAAAATCCCCAATGTGGATACGGACAGCATGCGGGTGGCGTTACGTGAGCAATTGTTGAAAATGCCAACAGATTATATTGCCTCGTGCCAACGTGTTTTGGCCGAGGTGCGAGCCGATTTGCAGATTCATGCGGTCGTTCAATTTGGGCATTTATTGGCACAATACCAAGATTTTATCGAACAGAAAGGCATTGACCTGTTGGTGATGCATGCAAAAGACGACGACCAAATGGCCATGCATGGCTTGGCCTACCCTTTGGCCGTTGAGATTCGTCAAATCCCTTTATTAATGCTGTAACCTCAAAACCTGAATGGGAGAAAACGCATGTCGGATATCGTTTCCGTTGTCGGTGCCAGTGCAGCCGTGGCTGCACAGCATGAGGTGCCCACCGGCGTCACGCTGTTTTTTACGTTACTGTTGGTGGCGTTGATTCTGTGCTTGGCCTTAGAAGAAAAAATCCATGCCAAAAAATCCCTGATTGTGGGTTTGTTTGCGGTGGTGGCGTTATTGTTTGGCAGTTACTTTGAGCTCCTGCCGTTTGGCGCGGTGACCTTATTTAACGGTGAATCGATTCATTTGCCGGTGTATATCCCGGCCATTGACTGGGGTGTGATTGCGATTATATTGGGCTCCAGTATTTTTGTGGATGTGACCTCTAAATCGGGTTTGTTTACCTGGGTGGCGATTAAATTAACCAAAGCTTCGGTGGGCGATCCGATCAAGCTGTTATGGTTTTATTGTTTCATGACGGTGGTATTTTCTGCGGTGTTAAATAATGTCACGGCGATGATCATCGTGGGCTCGTTGACCGGGGTTTCGCTGAAAAAACTCGGACAAATGGATAAATTGTTGGGTTTTTTGTTGATTGAAGGATTATTAACCAATATTGGGGGCTTGTTAACCCTCATCAGTTCGGTGCCGAACATCATTGTGGGCAATGCCGCAGGCATCAGTTTTGTGGATTTTTTCCTCACCGCCAGCCCTTTTGTGTTGGTGGCGAGTGTGGTGACCATTTTGTTTGGGGCCAAAATGTTTGACATTCAAGGCTTAAAAACCGCAGAAGAGAAAAAACAAGCGGCGTTTTTAGTCTCCAGTTTTGATGAGAATGACGGCATTCACAGCCCGGCCTTTTTTCGTTTTGCGGCGGTGATGTTGTTGGCGTTTATCGTCACCATTGCGACCGCCTCAATCACGCCGTTGGTGAAAGACTTAGGTATGGGATTTGTCGCCATTGCGTTCGCGGTGATGATGTTGGTGCGTTACAAATCAGAGGTTGACCAATTTTATCAGTCGGTGGACTGGGATTTATTGGCTTTTTTTATGGCCCTGTTCATCGTCATTAATGTGCTGGAACATGCCCAAGTGTTGGCTTTGATTGGTCACGGCATTGCGTGGATTATTGGCCTGGGGGATACCCTGGGCACCGGGGCTTTACTGGTTGCCGCCGCCGGTTTTAGTTCGGTCACGGATAACATTCCTTTGGCCGCAATGTTGTCTAAGATTTTGGTCGCGCAAAACACCGCACCGGATTCTGCGTTGTGGTGGTCGGTGGTATTTGGGGCCAATCTTGGCGGCAACTTAACCCCCATTGGCAGTGCCTCGACCTTGGTGGCGGTGACCATTATCCACAAATATCAGTTGCCGATGTCGTTTATCGGTTTTGTCAAAGTGGCTTTTCCCTTTGCCATGATTCACCTGGGTTTGGCCACCTTGTATGTGTTACTGGTGTTGAAGTAGCGGCTTTAACGTTTCATGGCTTTGGCTAAGGCGGAAGCCATCGCATTATTTTGTGCCGGTGCCGTTTGAGTGGGGCGTTGGGTTTTTTGGGTGTTTTGTTTGGGCCGCGACTGGCCTTTTTGGGCTTCCCCCTGTTTGGGTTTTAAGCACAAAGACAAGGCGATGCGTTGACGGCTTTCATCCACCTCCAAGACCCGCACTTTGACAATCTCACCGGCTTTGACCACGGTGTGCGGGTCTTTCACGAAGGAATCGGACAGTTCTGAAATGTGCGCCAAGCCATCTTGATGCACACCAATATCAATAAACGCCCCAAATTGGGTGACATTGGTCACCGCCCCTTCCAAAATCATGCCTTCAATCAGATCCCCAATTTTTTCCACACCATCTTTAAACGCCGCTGTTTTAAACTCGGGTCGGGGGTCTCGGCCGGGTTTTTCTAGCTCGGAAATAATGTCGGTGACGGTGGGCAGGCCAAATACTTCATCGGTATAATCGCTGGGTTTTAACGCCCTTAAAAAGCGTAAATCGCCAATCATGGATTGCAGGGTTTTTTGTGATTGCGCCAGAATTTTTTCCACCACGGGGTAGGCTTCTGGATGCACACTGGAGGCATCTAAAGGATTACTGCCATCGGCAATTTTCAAAAAACCGGCGGCTTGTTCAAAGGCTTTTTCACCCAAACGAGGGACTTTTAATAACGCTTTGCGGTTTTTAAACGGCCCTTGTTGGTCGCGTAAGGTCACAATGTTGGCAGCCAAGGTTTTGCTCAAACCGGAGATTTTGGCCAGCAATGGCGCAGACGCAGTATTGACATCCACACCCACCGCATTCACACAATCTTCCACCACGCTATCAAGCATCTTGGCCAATTGGGTTTGGTTCACATCGTGTTGGTATTGGCCAACGCCAATGGCTTTGGGGTCGATCTTGACCAATTCGGCCAACGGGTCTTGCAAGCGCCGGGCAATGGAAATTGCACCGCGAATCGACACATCCACATCGGGTAATTCTTGGGAGGCAAATTCAGAGGCGGAATACACCGATGCACCGGATTCAGAGACGACGATTTTTTGTAATTTGGGGTTTTTTAAGGCGCGGATTAAATCACCCGCCAGTTTGTCCGTTTCCCGAGACGCAGTGCCATTGCCAATGCTGATGAGTTCAACATCGTGTTTTTTCACCAACAGGGCCAAACATTGTAAGGCCCCGTTCCAGTCTTTGCGTGGTTGGTGGGGGTAAATGGTGTCCATATCGACCAATTTGCCGGTTGCATCAACCACCGCCACTTTGACCCCGGTTCGAATCCCTGGGTCAAGGCCGATGGTGGCTTTAGGGCCGGCTGGAGAGGCCAATAACAAATCGCGTAAGTTGGTTGAGAACACTTGAATGGCGTCTTCTTCGGCCATTTTGCGTAAGCGTGCAATCAGCTCCACTTCTAAATGCAATTTGACTTTGATCTTCCAAGCCCAGCGTACACATTCGGATAACCATTTATCCGCCGCGCGGCCTTGATTGTGCACCCCGAATTGGTCGGCAATGGCTTTTTCACAAGCACCAATGGCTTGTGCATTGGGCAAATCATCTTGCCCTGGAATCATCAAACCAACTTGTAATACGCCTTCATTACGCCCTCTGAAAATGGCCAATGCTCGGTGAGAGGGGGTTTTTGCCAGAGCCGATTGGTATTCAAAATAATCTCGAAATTTGCTGTCATCCTGGGCTTTGTCCGGTGCCACGGTGGCGGTGAGTAAACCGGATTCCCAAGCCAGATCCCGCAGCCGACCGACCAATTCAGGGTCTTCTGCAAACTGTTCCATAAGAATTTGTTTGGCACCGTCTAAGGCCTGTTTTTCATCGGTGATTTTATGTTCAGGGTTGAGGAATGTTTTGGCCAACTGTAACGGGTCTTGGGTGGGGTCTTGTAACAAACTATCGGCTAATGGGGCTAACCCGGCTTCTTTGGCGATGTGTGCTTTGGTTCGTCGTTTTTGTTTATAAGGCCGGTATAAGTCTTCGACGCGGGTTTTGGTCTCGGCACTGAGGATAAGCTGTTTTAAGCTTTCGGTGAGTTTGCCTTGTTCCTCAATGTTTTTCATGACCGCGGTTTTGCGTTCTTCCAGTTCGCGTAAATACAGCAAGCGCGACTCTAATTCACGTAATTGTATGTCGTCCAAGCCATCGGTGGCTTCTTTCCGGTAGCGCGCAATAAAGGGAACGGTGGCACCCTCATCTAATAAGGTCACAGCGGCAACAATTTGGCTGGGTTTGACGGCCAGTTCTGTAGACAAACGCGCAACAATCATGTCCATGAGTTCGATTCCTTTTAAGCTTTGTTATTGTGTGGAGGGAGGTTTGCAGTCTATCACCATTCAGGCGTGCCATTCCAATCGTTCCTAAGGTGTGTAAACGGCGGCGGCATGGGGGGCAATTGCGCGGGCAGGGGATGAGGCTGGAGGTGGGACAAAACGTGTGATATTGCAGGCAATATCACACGCTCATGGGGGCTTTAATTAGCGCCGATTTAACTCGACACGACGATTTTGTGCACGACCTGAGGCGCTGTCATTATCCTCAACGGGTTGTGATTCGCCCAGTCCTTCGGTGGATAACTGCGCACTGCTAATCCCGCGAGAGACCAGATACTGCTTGACCGATTGTGCCCGGTTTCTGGATAACGTCAGGTTAGAAGCGTCACTGCCGACGCTATCGGTGTGGCCGCTAATCATCACATCAATATCCGGCCGACTCTGTAAGGGCACGGCAACCTCATCTAAGGTCGTTTGTGCCGATGCGGACAGCACCGATGAATTGTTGGCAAATAACACACCACGCAAGACAATGTGCAAACAGCCACGGCCATCGACTTGTGCGCCTTGCGGGGTATCCGGGCATTGGTCGACGCTGTCAACCACGCCATCGCCATCACTATCGGGCTCGCAGCCCCATTGATTGACACTGGTGCCTGCGGGGGTCTCTGGGCATCGGTCGATACTGTCAACCACGCCATCGCCATCGCTATCGAGTTCACAGCCATCGGCATTGACTTCAGCGCCAGCCGGGGTATTTGGGCATTTGTCTTTGTAATCGGGGACGCCATCACCATCGGAGTCTAGCGCACAACCGGTGCCGTCGACTTTGACCCCACGTGGGGTGTTCGGGCATTGATCGCGGCTATCTGGGATGCCATCACCATCGCTATCGGGATCTGTTCCATCGGGCAGTATGGCGCAAATGCTCGCACCCACAACCGCACCAATTAAAGCGCCTTCGGCGACTTCATGTGAATCATTCGCAGCGCCAATGCCGCCGCCCAAAACGGTACCAACCAAGGCACATGCACGGGTGTCTTGATACCAGTGTTCACGTTTGGCGGTGGATGAGCAGCCGCCAATGAACACCATCAAAAATAGGGAATATAGGAATATTGAGCTTTTTTTCATCTGCATCTCTCTTGTTATTGTTTGAGCAACACGGCTCTGCAAGAGTATAATACAGTTATCTGAATAAAGTCGGATTAAAATTTCTTCAAACGTTTGCGAATCGATGAGGCGTGGCGGCGGCTAACTTCCAATCGATCTTCGGTATCTTTCAATCGAACCAGGCAGCGGCCTTGGCTGTCTTTTTCTAAGCCACTTAAATGGCTGGCTGCAATTAATGCATTGCGGTGAATCCGAATGAATTGCTCGCCGAATTCTTGCTCTAAAGACTTCAGCGGTTCTTCAATCAAAATTTCGCGTTCGGTCGTGCGTAAGGTCACGTACTTCTGATCGGCTTTGAAATAAATGATGTCAGAAATTTGCACCAAATGTAAATTGCCCCGAATATTGGCGCAAATATGGGTGCGGGTGGTTTCCTCTTCGTGTGTATCGGCAATGGCTTTGACTTGTGGCCGCGTCAACGCTTTGGCTTTTAACAGGGCTTTTTCCAAGCGTTGTGCGCGTACCGGTTTGAGTAAATAATCCACCGCATTGGCTTCAAAGGCTTCTAATGCATGCTCATCATACGCGGTAATAAAAATGACCGCCGGTGGGTTATCGGCTTGGGCCAAATGAACAGCCGCCTCTAAGCCATCCATGATGGGCATGCGAATATCCATCAGCACCACATCCGGGTTCAGGCTATTGTATAAATCAATCGCTTCACGGCCATTTTTGGCTTCACCAATGGGGTTGTATTCCTCCCCCAATTCTTCCAGTAACGCCGTCAAACGTTCTCTTGCAGGGGTTTCATCATCACAGATTAGGAGTTTCATGGGGTTTAATTTTATCAGCAGAGAGAAAAATCATTCACATAAGGAAAGGTCAATAAGATTTGATACGTGTGCTCGGTTTCCTTATAAGAAAGCTTAGCCTTTCCCTCAAAAACTACCAACATTCTTTGTTTGGTATTCTCCAGCGCGATTTGGTTGCCTTTGCGCAAAGCGGACTGGCCCTCGGTGGGTAACGTATTGGTGATTTTGGCCTGAATCTCATCCCCCACACTGTCAATCTCCACCCAGACGGAACCACCATGTTCGGAGGGTTCAATGCCGTGATAAATGGCATTTTCCAATAACGGTTGAAAGATTAACGGCGGCAATAAAGCATCGTTATGGACATTATTATCCGCCCAGGTTGTTTTCAGGCGTTCGCCTAAGCGTAAAGCCTCGATATTCAAATACTGCCGGGAAATGAAAATCTCTTCGCCTAAGGTGGTTAACGTATTGGCTTTGGCCAAACTTGCCCGAAATAAATCGGCAAAATCCTCAATCACTTCTTCCGCCAGTTTGGGGTTGCTGCGGGTTAAGTTGGCAATGGTATTCATGCTGTTAAATAAAAAATGGGGCCGAATGCGGGACTGCAAAGCTTGAATGCGGGACTCCATCTCGGCTTTGGTTTGCCGCTTCCATTGGTCTTGAATGTAAAAATAACGCAAAATTAAGGCACACACGATGCTGCCAATGCCGACGTTACGCAGCAAAAACCCTTGATGTGTGGTGTGAGGTAACAAGGTTTGAAAATGCATATGGTGGACTAACCAAAAGGCCACTTCACTCATGATGGCGGTGATCGACAAGAGCAGCGCAAAAGCGATGCAAGCCACCACCCAATTGGCATGGTGTTTAATCCAACCGCGGGCAAGGCATAACACGGTGGCGCTGCACAACGTCACCCATTGAATAAACACCGAAATCATGCCCAGATTGTGCCACCCGTTGAGCCCGTGTATGGGGCGCGATAAAACCACCAAAATGGCCAATAACTCGCCAATTAACATAATCGAAAAAACCACGCCCAGGCCACAAAAATTGGGTAAAAAACAGGTGTCTTGTTCTTGTTTGCGTTTGGCTTTTTGCGATTCCATGGGCCGTCCTCCTGCAATTGTTAGCGCTGATGAGGGGCGTTTTTCATGGTGTTGGAGAGGATCGTATACACTTCAACCCATGCGTGTTTGACCTCGGGCGTGAACTCCTGACCCAAGCCTTGTTGTAACGTCCACAATAAGGCTTCGCCGACGGTGGTGTAATCCGCATCCGAGACGCCATAACCTTTATGTCGCGAGCCCGAGGCTTGTAACACCGGCACAATCACATCCAGATTGGTGAGGCCTTGCACGGCGGTGTCAATCATGCCCATTAAACGCCCCGCTTGTACGGCCATATCGCCTTTGAATAAGTGTTGTAACTGCGGATTAAGCTGAAATAGGCGGTTATAAAACAGTTCAGCGGCTTTATCGGCAATCGGGGTGACGCGTTGCCAAGAGTCCTGTACGAGGCGAATATGTTGGGTTGTCAACATGGGGGGTACTCCTTAATTAAGAAATTTTCAGGCGGTTTTATGTCTCATCAGTATAACCAAAATTCTATGATATACTCGCGCCGCAACGCTTGACTTCCCGAATAACCTGCAAGGATAGATGCCTTATGGCCGCACAAAAAAACTCGGAAAAACCTTGGACAGGCCGCTTTACCGAACCGACGGATGTGTTTGTTGAAGCTTTTACAGCCTCCGTTACCTTCGATCAGCGTTTGTACCACTATGACATTTTAGGCTCTAAAGCCCACGCTCACATGTTAGCGCAGATTGGGTTATTAACCTCGGCAGAGCTGCGCAGTATTGTGCAAGGCTTAGAGGCGATTGAACACGACATTGAACAAGGCCAGTTTGAATGGTCAATCCAGCTAGAAGATGTGCACATGAACATTGAAGCGGCATTAACCCGGAAAATTGGGGATGTGGGCAAAAAACTGCACACGGGCCGTTCCCGAAATGACCAAGTGGCGACGGACATTCGGCTCTATTTGCGCGATGAAGTGGCCACCATTATCGCAGAATTACAGCGCCTGCAACGGGCATTGGTGACGTTGGCGGCGCAACATGTGGCCACCATTATGCCGGGTTTTACGCATTTACAAGTGGCGCAACCGGTGACCTTTGGACACCACATGATGGCGTGGTTTGAAATGTTAAAGCGCGACATTGCGCGTTTGCACGATGCCAGCCAACGGATTAACCAAATGCCGCTTGGCGCGGCTGCCTTAGCCGGCACCACGTATCCGATTGATCGACAGGTGACGGCGGATCAACTGGGTTTTGCGGGTATCTGTGCGAATTCACTGGATGCGGTCAGTGATCGTGATTTTGCGATTGAGCTGAGCGGTTGTGCGAGTTTGATTATGATGCATTTATCCCGTTTTTCTGAAGAACTGATCCTGTGGTCTTCGGCACAATTTAGCTTTATTGAGCTGTCCGACAGTTTTTGCACCGGCTCTAGTATTATGCCGCAAAAAAAGAACCCGGATGTGCCCGAGTTGGTGCGGGGCAAAACTGGGCGTGTGATGGGCCATTGGGTCAGCCTACTGACGCTGATGAAAGGGCAACCGCTGGCGTATAATAAAGATAACCAAGAAGACAAAGAACCCTTGTTTGATACGGTCGATCAAGTGAAAGGCTGTTTGCGTGTTTTCGCGGATATGGTGCCCGCCATCACGGTCAATGCGGACGCTATGTACCGCGCCGCGCAACAAGGGTATGCAACCGCAACCGATTTGGCCGATTACCTGGTGAATAAAGGTGTGGCGTTTCGGGATGCGCATGAAATCGTGGGCAAATCGGTACGTTATGCGATTGATCAAGGCAAAGATCTGGCCGAGTTAAGCCTGCCAGAATTGACCCAGTTCTCGTCGGTGATTGCGGCGGATATTTTTCAGGTTTTAACCTTAGAAGGCTCCATTGCCGCGCGGAATCATTTTGGGGGCACGGCACCGGCACAAGTCAAACAGGCCATCGCCCAAGCGCAAGACGATTTTAACTCAACCCTCGGAGCCTCACATGGATAAATTGGAGATTTTACAACAGCGCTTGGCAGCTTTCGCCAAAGTGCGCGCGTGGGAATCGTTTCATTCCCCCAAAAATTTATCCATGGCGTTGATTGGGGAATGTGGTGAATTGATTGAACACTTCCAATGGCTGACGGAAGAAGAAAGCCAAAACCTGGATGCAGCGACTTTAAACGAGGTGCGCTTTGAAATGGCCGACATTCAAATTTATTTATTACGCTTGGCCGATGTGCTGAAGGTTGATTTGGTCGCCGCAGCGAATGAGAAAACCACGTTGAATGAAACCCGCTTTCCGATTGATGCGGTTTATGGGCGACAGAAACACGGAGAAGATTATTCTTAAAGCCGCAAACTTGTATTCAGTAATGGAATATTAGATAATACGAAACTTGATCCCAGGCGGACTGTTTTTTCCGCCGGGGGCTTAGCCCCATAGCCTAAATACAACAAGCGAATTCTTCGCAAGATCAAAAGAAGTCGTCTACGCTTTGTAGAGAATATAATAAAAGAGACATCATGTCTCATTTAGGCTACACCAAGTTCGTGTGAGTTTGGTTCGTGCGCTAAGCCTGGGTTAAAGTTTTTTTAAGGGTATAGCAGTATTTGCTATTGTTAACAGAGAATCTTCGAGGTTGTTATGAAGACTAATTTAATCGCCGGCATCGTCTCGGCAGTTGTGATCATGGTCACGCCCATATCCGTTTTGGCGCATGGCAAACATGCAAAAGGCAATAAAGGTTATTTAACCAATTCAAAAGGAGACGTGACCGTTTCTCAGTACGGGGAGTGCTGGAAAACATCATCTTGGGCAAAAGCGCTGTCCATTCCTTTTTGTGAAGGCGATGGGGATAACGATGGTGTAGCTGACCCATTAGACAAATGTCCTGATTCTGCCCCAGGTGCGGTCGTTGATAAACAAGGGTGTTCACGTGATTCTGATGGTGATGGCGTATTAGATGAAGTCGATCAGTGCCCAACCACCCCCCCGAACACACCAGTTGATGCGGTCGGCTGTTCTGACCTTGATGGTGATGGGGTGAATGATGATAAAGACCAATGCCCAGATACACCCAAAGGTTTCCCGGTTGATGCGGTTGGTTGCCCACTGGACTCTGACGGTGATGGCGTATTCGATGGCAATGACCAATGCCCAGGCACACGCCCAGGTGCTCGTGTTGACGCAGTGGGATGTGAAATCAAACGCTTAGTGTTGGAAAATGTGTATTTTGAAACCAGCTCAGCGAACTTAACCGCCGATTCCATGGAAGTCTTGGATGAAGTGGCCGATGGTTTATTGGTTGGCAATCACAGCGGGATTACGGTCAACGGTCATACGGATGATCGTGGTGCAGCCAGTTACAATGCGCAACTGTCTGACTCTCGTGCACACTCTGTACGAACCTACCTGATTAGCAAAGGTCTGGATGCTGATATTATCAGTGCACAGGGTTACGGCGAATCAGAGCCCGTCGCGGATAATGCGAGTGCGGCAGGTCGTGCGAAAAACAGACGTGTGGAAATCGATTTGAAAAAATAGGCAACCACGCCCTGTAATATCCCTAACGGCAAACTCAGTATTGAGTTTGCCGTTTTTTTTGTTTAACCCTTTTGGGTGGTTGGGGCGTTTAAGGGGTAAGACGCAGATAAACGCATTGCCGTGGAGGCCCGAGATGAAACAACCCCCCCTCAATTATCTATTTCTGAGCGGTGTACTGACCTGTTTGGTGGCGCTGGCGGGTTGTTCGGAATCTGAACCTGAATCCCAATTTGAGGCTGAATCTAAAGCGGTCGCCGAGATAACGGCCCCATCCAAAAACGTCCTCATGGATGCGCCGATGAATGCCCCAGTCGAGGCGGTTGAAGCATACAGGGGGGATGTTATCTCAGATGATGGCCTGCCTCTGGATGTGCTGGCCGAGGGTATCATCGGCAATGAGAAAGAATTTGCAGACCAAGACGAAGATGGCGATAGGCGGGATGTCTTGGCGTCCGTTCACGCGCGGCTTGGGCTGAAACAAGATGCGCGGTTGAAGGCGGTGCCGGAACGTGTGCAAGCGTTCAAGCAAACAGCCGAGGGTAAGTCGGGCAAACGCAAAAAACGCCTGCGGCAGCGGCGCCAGCCGGGTGCCTCGGCGCGGATCACCGAGGTTTTATCCGCCGGTGGTTTATTTGAGGCATTGGCACCGGTGCAAGCGGTGAGTACCCAGGCGGCCGCCGGGTATTGGGAAAATACCTACGTGCCAGGTGATCCCTTGTTTCGGCAGCTGCATTTTCAAGCCAAAACCCGTACAGCGACGCAAGCCGTACACCGAGTGTGGCAGCCATTTGACCCACCCGAGGGGGCTGCCATGTCGGTGTATTTGTCGGCGAATAAAAGCGCCATTCCACACAAAACGCGGCTGTTATTGCAAGTCGGCCTGAAAGGCAGCGCACACCACCGGGGCCACCGCCCGGCGATGACGGTGGGCATCGTGTTGGATATGACACAAGCGATCTCCCCAGCCACTGCCGCGAATATGCAAGCGTTGTTAAGTGCCTTGGTGAAGGCCAAACAAATTGGGGATCAATTTTCGTTAACCCTCGCCGGTCAACCGGGGGGGACGTTGATTCCACCGCAACAATTTCAATATGGCGGCATCAAACTGGCCCAAGATTATTTGTTTTCAGGCGGGGTGCAGCCGAACACGTCAACACAAAACTTAAGCCTGGTTGAGGCCATGCAAACGGCGACACAGCAAGTGACCCAAAACGATAACCCGAGCGCACCGTTGGGCGCGAGTTTGGTGATTTTGGTGACCCCGAATTTGTTACAACGGCAAGTCGCGGCGTTGGTGCGCATTGCGCATCGCAGTGCGCTGCAGGGCATTCCGCAGAGTGTCATTGGGGTCGGTCAACAAGCGCATCACGCGGCCATTGATCGAATCATCTTGGCCGGGCAAGGTCATCGCCGTTTTATGACCGAACCGAGTACCGCAAAAGCCGTGGTGCAGCGTGAATTGAATGCGATTAGCCAAGTTGTGGCGCGGGCCATTCGTGTGAATATTCGGCTGGGGCCTCAGGTGCAGTTGGTGCAAGTGTTAGGTGCCAAACGCTTGGATCAAGCGCGCACGCAAGCGGCCAAAGCCATCGAAAAAAGCATTGATTTGCGCTTGGCCAAAAACTTGGGTATCCGCGCTGACCGTGGCCAAGATGATGCGGGCATTCAGATCCTGATTCCGGCGTATTATGCCAACGATGACCATGTGATTTTGTTGGATGTGATCGCACAAGCGGCGGGCACTTTGGCGGATGTGGAGATTCGATATAAAGATTTGGCGTATGCCAAAAACAGTGTGTTACAGGTGCGTTTGAGCTTGGGTTCACACGCCAAACCGGTGGGGCCACTGCAAAAAAATGTGTATAAAAATTACCTGGCGTTGCGTTTCTCCAGCCTGTTATCCACCACCGCAACACACCTACAACGCGGTCAATCGGCGCAAGCCATCGCACAACTGGCCGATTTCCAGCAGCAATTAATGCGCTTGCCAGTGTGGATGGACGCGGCCAACGATGTGGATATCCAACGCGATAGTCAACTGTTGTTACATTACCAACAGTGGATTCGATCAGAACCACAGGCGATGTCTGTGGCGAATGCGTTACGTTATGCGAGTTTTGCGAAACGTTTAACGACCCCTTCTGCCCACGAATAATCCACGATAGGACTTATCTCATGAAAAAAGCCGCTTTTGCGATCCTGTGCTGGTGTTATGCTTTCCTCAGCCTGCCCGGTGTGTCTGCCGACAACAATACTGGCGGTGAGGTGCATGTGCCGCTAGCCGCGTATCAAGCTTTGCTTGAAGCCACCCAAGTCACGGTGGACACCGCACCGGCCGCGTATGGCGTGAGTGAAAGCCGGGTCACCTTGGCGGTGCGTGCGTATGAGCACAACTACAGTGCCACGGTTAATTTGGCGTTTAGCGTGCAAGTGTATGAAAATACGTGGGTGGCGATCCCCTTATTGCCCATCGGCACGGCCTTGACCAAAGCTGAAGTGAATGGCCAAACGGTGCAATTGATGAGCGCGCAACGGGATTTGGCCTGGGTCACGCAAAGCGCAGGCACCTATCAATTTGAATTGGCGTATGAAGTGGATGCGCGCAGCTCGGCCAGCGGTTTTACCTTACCGATTGCGTTGGTGCAAAGCGCCTCGACCCAATTGCTGGCGACTTTGCCCCTGAGCCAGGCCGATGTGACATTGATCCCAGCGGTGTCGACCACCACCGAGCAACGCAATGGCCGCACGCAAGTGCGGGCACACATTCCCGCGCAGCGCCATGTGGCCCTGAGTTGGACGCGGCCAATCCTGGCACCGTATGTGATCAGCCGCGCCCAGTATCACGGCGAGCGTGAAGGTGAGGCGTTACAGTTTCAAGCTGAATATTGGGTGGATGTGTTTCAAACCACCGCATTGCTGTTACCGCTATTGCCCAAATCGGTGACGTTACACGATGTGTTGATTGATGGTGAACAGGCCATTGTGTTGGTGCAAGCGGGCAATTTTGCCACCCGCATTCAGGGCCAAGGCCAGCACAAAGTCACGGTCAAATTCCAAGTCCCGATTGTGCAAGATGATGGCCCACCCGCGGTGCAGCTAGCCATTCCTGAGGTGCCGGTGTCGCACTTTGAAATCACGTTGCCGGGTAAAAAAGAAGTCTCTGTCAGCCCGGCGGCGAATGTGGTGAGTACTTTTGCCAACGCGCAAACACGCGCCGTGGTGAATATCCCGATGACCCAACAGGTGCGTTTTGCTTGGGGAGAGGCGATTCCAGAAGACATTAAAGATGAGTTACGGGCGAATGCGAGTTTGTACCACAGCCTGCATGCAGAAGAAGGCGTGTTGCATGGTAAAGCCGTGATTGTGTACGAAATCACCCGAGGGGAAACCGCCAGCTTAGATATTTTGGTGCCCGCGTCGGTGCAAATTAACCGGATTGAGTCCCCCACCGGGGGCGTGTCTGATTGGCGGGTGGGGGAAGCGGCGCAGGGTTATAAAGCCATTACCGTGTTTTTAGACCGTAAAATCAAAGGCGAGTTTGTGTTTCATGTGTTTTACGAGCGTTTATTGTCGCTCCAAGCCCTCAGTGCCAAGGCCTTGCCGGTGCCGCTGATTAAAGCCGCACACGTGCATCGGCAGCGTGGCATGGTGGCTTTATTGTCGAGTGCCGAGTTGACCTTAAAACCGATGCAAGCTGAGCGCATCACCAAAGTCGGTGAAAACCAATTGCCCGGTTTTGTGCGCCAAGGGTTAAACCTGGTGGTGGCACACACCTACAAATACGCCGATGACAACCCGGTGTTATCGGTGCAAGGCGTGGCACCGGAACACAAGCGCGGAAAATTTGATGCACAAGTAGATACACTGGTGTCGATTGGCGAAGTGACGTTAAAAGGGGCGGCGACCATTGCGGTCACGGTGAAATCCGGCAGTGTCATGTCATTGCAGTTAAAATTGCCGCTGAATGTCAGTGTGTTGGGTTTAAGTGGGCCATCGTTGCGCACCTATCATGTGCAACAGGCCGGTGCTTTTCAAACCGTGGAAGTGGATTTTACGCAGGAATTAGCCGGCCAGTTTCGTTTGGATTTAAATTATGAGCGGATTTTATCCGAGGTCGGTCAGGACACCGCCGTGCCAACGGTATCGGTGTTAAATGCAGACATAGAACATGGCCGCATTGCGGTGGAAGCGTTGTCTGCGGTGGAAGTGCAAGCGACCCAAACCGAGCAATTATCGAGCGTGGATGTGAATGAATTGCCGCAGCAATTGGTCTTGAAAACCACCAACCCCATTTTGCTGGCGTATCGTTATGTGCATGTTGAACCGCCGTATGCCTTGGCCTTAAAAGTCACCCGCCATCAAGAACTGGATGTGCAGGTTGCGACCATTGAACACGCACAATATCGCACCTTAGTCACCGGCGATGGGTTGGCCGTGACCACCGCAGACTTTAGAATTCGCAACAGTCGCAAACAGTTTTTGCGTTTGCAGTTACCAGAAAAGTCGGAAGTGTGGTCTGTGTTTGTGGAAGGGAAAGCGGAAAAACCCGCACAAGCGACTGATGCCAAGCAAAGCGTGTTGATCAAAATGATGAATTCAACCCGTGGTTTTTCCATGCAAGTGGTGTATGCGACGCGCTTATCCGCCCTGCAAGACAGTGGCGATATGCGCATGGTGTTACCCCAGCCGGATATGGTGGTGACGCATTCGACTTGGGATGTGTACCTGCCAGATGACCGCATTTATACCCTGGTGCAAACCAATATGGAGCGGGGCATCCGCGGGCCGCGGGTTGACTTTAAACACGCGGCCAAAGCCGGGGGAGGCGGTGCCATTCAAGTCGTGGTGCCGATGCAAGGTCGGCATTTTTCCCTGAATAAATTGTATGCCAACCAAGCCGATCAAGACACCTATGTGCGCTTTGAGTACACCTCGCAAACGGCGCAGTTGCAAGGCACCATCCTGGGCGTCATCGGCGTTGTTTTGTTCGCTTTGGGGGCGTTGCGGGTGCTGACCCAAAACCTGCGGGTGGGGCCAGCGAGTAGCCTATTGATGGCATTGGGGGCGCTGGGAACGGGGCTTGCACACGTGTGGTTGTCGGCGTTGCCGGGGCCATCGGTGGTGGCGGCGGTGCTGCTCGGGGGGGTACTCCTGGTGGCCGCTTATCGCGCTTATCGCCGACGCTAGCTGCGGGGGGCTTCAGCCTTGGCCGCCGGGTGATAGGGTATACTCGGCTTTTTGGGACGCCATGTGTTATGACCGCATCCGCATTGGCGACAACCCAACGCTTTCAAGCTGTCCCCCTTGGCAGGTACAGCAAGCAGACTTGCAGGCGGCCGAAGCGGCATTATCCAACGGTTTGTTACAAGCAACGGATGTCCGTGCTGGATTAAGAACTCTATGCAGCCGCGAGCAACATTTTTCCACGGTATTTGAGCGCTTGTCAGGTTTTGGTATGGATGGCGATGGCCTTAATGGTGGATATGTCACAAGCCGATTGCTGCTGTCCCCCCAGATGGCCTGACTTTTTTTTTGCAATAACAGCAGGGCCGTAGCTTCAGCTAGCACCTTTTTCTTTAACAATTTCTTTCCAGAACTATGGGGATTAGCCATAAATTTAGTTGATTTCCTTGTGTGAAGAAATATATTGTCGGACAACATGAAAGACTGGCGAACATGCCAGGCTTAGAGTTAAATAGCAAGATATCAGGGCATAATGAAGCTATAATATGAATAGTATTGGCAAATTAGCCTGAATGTGCGGATAATACTTAGGCGTATCAGGGCTGATATGACAGGCTATTCGTTATCAGGGAATTTTTGCCTGAATTCTCGGTGCATACACCCGGATATCCGGGCAGTTTGGCTTGATACTAATATTGTTAGGTGCCTATATGAATGTGAAAAATTCATAACTATTTGTAAATAATTATAAGGAGAATCGACATGGGATGGTTTAGTGATGCAGTAAACACAGTGGCTGATGCTGTAGAAGATGCTGCTAATGCTGTTGGAGAATTTGTATCTGACGCTGTAGAGACTGCAGGTAATGCTGTGGAGGATGGATTAGATTGGTTAGGCGGTGATATCCCTATATTAGGTGATGTCCTTGGGTGGGTTGGCGGTGTTATATCTGGTGTATTCGATCTCGTTGGTGCGATCATAAAAGGCGTGATTGGTATTATAGGAGGAGTAATTGGCGGTGTAATTAGGATTATTGGTGGAATAGTTAGCCTAAATGGAGGCCTTATCCTTGAGGGTTTGGGTGATATATCTTCCTCAATTTTTGGCGCCATAATTCTTATTGGTGGAAAATTAATTTCACTAGTGCAACACATTATTTTTGTGCAGGCAAAAGAGCGCAAGCTTACTGAAGATGAGATCAAGCTTCTCAAAAGAGTGTTCCGCAAATCAATAGCGTACTACAATGTTCGCCTTATCGAAGGAAGAGCTGGTCTCTACAGCCTTAATAGCCGCCCATTTACCTTAGGCAATACGATATATCTAAAGGATCGTGATGTATCTAGTGAGCCAGAACTACTTGTCCACGAATGCACGCATGTGTGGCAATATCAAAATTTAGGCGCAAGATATAGTAGTGATGCTATTTACGCACAGTGGTTTGTAGATGATGAATATAGTTGGGAAGTGGAAATTGGGAGAGGAAACGAACGATGGGTCGATTTTAATAAAGAAGCACAGGCCTCATTCCTAGAGGACATTTATACTCATGGTGAATTACTATCTGGAGGTGTAGTTACTGCCACAGGTAATGGTGTATTTTATGATGCCGACGGCAAGAAGACTGAAGGACGATTTATATTCAACTCTGTTGATCATACTCAGAGAGCGAATGCAGGAGTTATAGCTGTCCGAGACGATAGATCCCAACGATTATCTTCTTAATATTAAAAGCACCTAACAAGACAAATGCACTCGGACTGCCAAAAGCTGCGCCGCTTCGCTCTGCAACTTTTGGCAGCCGGTGATTTGCGGCGTTAGCGCTCAAAGAAGAACAGAATTTGTGGATATTTTTTATATCAGTTATCAGGGAGTTGATTTATGATGTTAGGTGATTTGTTGCAAGCTTTAAGAATGTTGAAACAGATGGAAAATCCACCCAAAGAGGTGGAAGATGTCGTAAACTTCTTAGAACAATCAATAAAAAGCAGTACCAAACAAAACTTATTGGATTTGATGGCGGTTGGTGATGTGGTTGGATATGATTCTTTGCAAGAAAGTTTACTCCAACTGGCTGGCTTTCTAGAAAAAATGAAGAACAAACCGTAAGATGAAAGGAATGGAAAGATACAATGGGTCGAAAAAGTACGTTTTACGATCAACAGTTCAAGGGCGATGATTGGGATCCTGACGATCCAGGTGATTTCGAAAAAAATCTTGTCTTTGTCGCCATGTCATTTGCTGGTCAAGAAATGGATGATGCTTATTCGGCAATTAAGGATGAGTGCATAAAACTGAATCTTCGGCCTGTCAGAGTAGATGAGAACGTCGGTGCAGGGTTTATTATCAAAGAAATAAAAGATCTTATCGAGCGAGCAGAATTCATTGTTTTTGATCTTACAAAAGAACGACCAAACGTTTACTATGAACTTGGATATGCGCATGGCGTAGGAAACGAGGCTCATGATCTTCTTTTGCTTGCCGCAGATGGTACAAAGCTCCATTTTGATATAGCACCGTTGAGAGTTCAATTCTACCGGTCAACCGAGCACCTGAGAAGCATTTTGGCGAGTAATCTTAAAGAAATGATTCGGATAACAAGAAAGCAATAGGCTAACCATACCTTGCACGCGGAATATGGTATCAACAAGGCCGACCAATGAGCTAACCATGGGTTACACCGGACGCCAAAAGAGTAGCGACTTTCCGCTTCGCGTTAAGCCGCCACGCTTTTGGCGCCGGTGAACCCCGCGTTAGGCATAAGGATAGTTTGGAGAATACTTTGAGTGCAAGTCCCTATTTGGATCATTTATATAGCGTCTTTGATTTCACCGAAGACGAAGGATATGATACATCCACATCTTCCACTTCTCATTACACGTTTAATCGAACATTGACTAGAAAGTCAGATTTTTCAATTACCCCACATATTTGCTCGAATAAAAACATATATGTAAAACAAACTACACACTTTCATGAGAATAGAATTGGTGTACCGAATTGTCATGATTTCGAAACAACTGAACTTAATTATTGCGATAAATGTGGGTGGTGGGAGGTTAAACATAAAATATACAACCACCTTAGTTCACACGCTTATGAGTCAAAAACAGAAACATATGGTGGGACAAAAAAGGTATTTTCAAATCCCGAAAAAATGGATGCGATTACAGAAATAGAGTGCTTATTAAGGTTAGGTGATAAACAGTTAAATTCAATTAACCCAATCCTATTTGAGAAATCATTAGCATCTGTTTTCTCTAATTACTACATGGCAGATGTCAAACATATAGGCGGTCCAGGTGATAATGGAATTGATTTGTATTGTATAATTGGCGAAGAAACATTTCTTATTCAGGTAAAAAGAAGATCTAATGGTAAGGCCGAGGCAGTTTCAGTTATTCGTGATTTGATAGGAGCTTATGCACTTGCATCTAACACTATATCTACATCGCGTCATTCTGCACACCTCATTACATCTGCGCCACATTTTTCAAAAAATGCCACACAGTCCTCACAGAGTGAAAGTTTGTCAAAATTTGATTTTTCTATAGGTATTCATGCTTATAAAGAGTTATTAGAAATTTTTGGATTTGCTTCAGGAAGCATTGATGATCCTTGGAATTATTTAAGATTAAAAGGGCACATGATAGATGGTGAGTTAGTGATATAATGCCTAACGAGTAAGGTTAGATTGTGATTCGAGCGCAGCGAGAAGCCACAATCTTAACCGTTTGTTGGACAAGCCCGGCCGGGAATACTTAGAATTGACAT
>Ga0256847_1000374_pt1 | contig 29371 bp, 28 predicted proteins | sample TeddybearmetaG_FD_189099 | JGI IMG/M metagenome (GOLD analysis project Ga0256847, IMG submission 189099) | Hydrothermal vent microbial communities from East Pacific Rise, Pacific Ocean - Teddybear | ecosystem: Environmental > Aquatic > Marine > Hydrothermal vents | place: Pacific Ocean: East...
AAGAAAATACGTAAAGTATCAAGAGAATCAGGAAAGACTTCATGATGATAACCAACGAAGTTTTGATTTTTAGGGCCCCTATGGGGCTAGACCCAAAGCCACCTTCTTAGAAGGTGGTAGTTTATTATTTTAGATTCTAAGGTTCAAACTAAATAAAAAGAAGTATAACCATGACTGGATTTGTGGGATGCGGGAGCAGCATTGCACATACGCGTTAACCTAATTTATTATTTTTTCATATGTGTAATTTATATCTTTCATTTATAGAATGTAAGTAAAAAATGAAGGTTAATCTTTCAAACATATATGGTCGCTCGCCACGACCGGCTTTCATTTTCTGCTTGATCAGAAAACGAAACAAAAGAATCAAGCCGCTAAAAAGGCTAGACTGCGAATGCTGCTCCCGCCACCCACAGTTTAGCGGCAATCCACCCTCTTTTTAGAGTGGTGTCTTCGACATAAACAAATACTATCCGAATCTTAAATATCTATTTTACAATTGTTTATAAAATTATAATAGAATATATTAAATTAATAGGTTGACGCCGATGAGCATTGCAGGGTGGTAAAGGCCAGTCTTGATTTTCCTGCCTGCTGGCAGGATTGCTTCTGCTTTTTATCAAGTTAAGAACCACTGTATTTGTGGAAAAAAGTAGAAATAACTAAAGTTATATGCTCAGATGCTTATAATTGGAGTCAGGCTTACCAATCTTTGCAAGCTTGGGAATCCTTTTGTTCACTATGGCCGAGATTCCCAAGCCTCCCGATAGTTATCGGGAAGGATTGGTAAGCTCTGTTTTATTTGTAGTCGTTCGGAACAATACATTGTAACTGCCTATAAATGAGGCATTTCAATTGGGTGCATTTAAATTTGTCGCTTATGGTAGATGTTATTGTTGATATTTTAACCCTGTAGATTTCTCCGCAAGGTCGAAATTATTAATCATACTAGCATTCTCGATCCCTCCGCTTCGGTCGGGATGACAATGCAAAACGTCAATCTGAAATGCACCCTTTAAATTTGAGTTATATGATAGAAAAAATAGAAGGCTCAGTCGGCTAAGCGAAAGATAAATTGAAATTAAAATCATCAAAATTTAGTATAAAAATAAATTAAATCGTAAAATTTACTTTGTAATAAGTTATCAAGTGTTATGGTAAATTATATTTTAGAACAATGATTATCATTACATATAAATAGTAAATAATTACAGAACCGTTGTTATATAAAAATAAAAAAAATGAATGTTATACCTTCAGAAAAAGTAAAAGAATTAAATCTAGTATTTCCCCCTGCTCCTAAACCTGCGGGTGTTTATAGACCTGTATTAGTAGTAGATAAATTTTTATATGTTTCTGGTCAAGGAACAGTTAAAAATGATGGAACCTTAATGCAAGGTCGCTTAGGAGATAATTTAACTGTAGAAGAGGGAAAAATAGCCGCAAGACAAGCTGGTTTGACAATGCTTTCTTCGATTCAAACACATTTTGGTAGTTTGGACAAAATAAAGAGAATTGTTAAAGTATTGGGTATGGTAAATTGCACTCCTGATTTCAAACAACACCCTTTAGTTATAAATGGATTTAGTGAATTAATGGCTGATGTATTTGGTAGAGAGAATGGTATAGGTGTTCGAAGTGCTGTAGGTATGATGCTACCAGATGGTATTCCTGTGGAGGTAGAAGCTATGTTTGAGTTGTATTAAAGAATTAAGAATTAAGAATTAAAAATTAAAAATGAAAAGTGAAAATTGAAAATTGAAAATTGAAAAGTGAAGAATGAAAGATGAAAAATGGTATGAGCTAGATGATGTTGAGAATATAATTTCTCCTTCTCTTGTGGTATATCCAGATAGGATCGAAGAGAATATCAAGAAGATGATCCAAATTGCAGGAGGAACTGATTCATTGAGACCTCATATAAAAACGCATAAAATGGCAGAAATAATTGAAATGCAATTAAAATATCGTATTTCAAAGTTTAAGTGTGCCACTATAGTCGAAGCCGAATTATTGGCTACATGTGGTGTGCAAGACATTCTTATAGCTATGCAACCTGTAGGAGTAAATATCGACAGGTTTTTTAATTTGACATCAAGGTTTCCGAATTCTAAATTTTCAACAATTGTAGATTGCGAAAAAATTATTCAAGAAATTGCAAAAATTGCAGAAGCAAAAAACACATATGTTCATCTTTGGTTAGATATCAATAATGGAATGAATAGAACAGGGGTACTACCCAATAATGAAGCATTCGGTCTCTATCAAAAAATCGAAATGTCTCTTAATCTAATTGCCGAAGGGTTACATGTATATGATGGGCATATTCATGAACCTAACATTAATTTACGTAAAGAAATTTGCGACAAAGACTTTGATTTAGTTCTACAACTAAAGAATCTCATAGAACGATCAGGAATAAAAATTGAAACCATTGTAGCTGGCGGCACACCTACTTTTCCTATTCATGCAAAAAGAAATAATGTAGAAGTAAGTCCTGGTACCCCATTATTATGGGACCAAGGATATGCAGATACTTACAAAGATTTAAAATTTCTTCGAGCAGCCGTTTTACTCGGTAGCGTAGTTAGTAAACCTAAAGTAAATTTTATATGCTTAAATCTAGGTCATAAATCGGTTGCAGCAGAAATGCCTTTTCCTAGAATGAAGATTCTTAATTTTGAGAATTGCCAGCAAATAAGCCATAGTGAAGAACATTTAGTAGTGGAGTGTTTCGAATCAGAAAAATACCCTATCGGTACTATTTGCTACGCCATTCCAACACACATTTGCCCAACAGTTGTTAAATACAATAAAGTATTAACTGTTACCGATGGAAAAATAACGGGTAGTTGGAAAATAGCAGCAAGAGATCATATAGGAAATTGAAAAAGATTGAAAATATTGAAAAGATTGGAAAAATTGAAAAAGTTAAAAGTTAAAAGTTAAAAGTTGAAAGTTGAAAGTTGAAAAGATTGGAAAAATGGAAGAGGTTTGGGTTTAAATAAAAATTAGGAAGTCTAGCCAAGGCAGATCTTGTGGGTGACTGAACGATCATCGAAGATGTAGCAGCGATAGCTGCTAAGAGAAAGAACGCGTAAGCGGTGGGCGGATTGAGAGTGATGCATGTATCCTGCCCTTCGCTTACGCGTTCTCTCCTTTGTCGACTATCGTCGCCACTCTGCGAGATCAGTCGTTCCCCTAGAATTTTTGGTTTCGTTTTTTTTCAATGAAAAAAGGAAAATCCAGCTGATAAGCGAATAATAGATTAAAAAGACCATCAACTAAAATTAAAATATTAATAATGATATAATCATCAAAATTATTTAGTGTTAAACACACAATCAATATTATAGAGAATTACATTAAAATTAATAAGAAACCATGTTTATACTCGACGCACATCTTGACCTTGCCATGAATGCTTTGGAATGGAATAGAGATTTAACCTGGACCGTAGAAGATATCAGAAAAAGCGAAACAGGAATGACTGATAAACCTGATAGAGCAAAAAATACGGTTTCTCTAGATGCCATGCGAAAAGGAAATATAGGAATTTGTGTAGCTACACAGATTGCTCGATATGTAAAAAAAGATAGTAATTTGTCTGGTTGGAATTCTCCACATCAAGCATGGGCACAAACACAAGGACAACTGGCTTGGTACAAAGCGATGGAAGATATAGGTGAGATGGTTCAATTTACGAATACATCACAGTTGGATACACACATTGCGCTATGGAAAAATGATACAATTTCAAAAAAACCAATAGGGTATATTTTAAGCTTAGAAGGTGCTGATTCTATTGTAACCATAGATTATTTAGAAAAATCATACGAACTAGGACTAAGAGCTATAGGTCCTGCGCATTATGGACCTGGTACCTATGCCCATGGTACAGATTCTGTGGGTGGAATAGGCGTAAAGGGAAAAGAGTTACTTAAAAAAATTGAAGAATTAAATTTAATTCTTGATGCGACCCATTTGTGTGATGTTAGTTTTTGGGAAACTATGAATGTATATAATGGACCTGTTTGGGCAAGTCATAATAATTGTAGGAAATTTGTAAACCATAATCGACAATTTGCAGATGAACAAATCCTTGAATTAATTAATAGAGATGCTGTCATAGGAATTGCATTGGATGCTTGGATGATGGTGCCAAATTGGGTGAGAGGAGAATCTACTCCCGAGAGTATGGGCGTATCATTAGATCAAATGATTGATAATATAGATCATATCTGTCAATTATCAGGAGATTCATTACATGTTGGTATGGGTACGGATCTAGATGGTGCATTTGGTAAAGAACAATCCCCTTTTGATTTAGATACGATCGCAGATCTTCAAAAGATTCCATTGATGCTTTCTAAAAGAGGATATACAAAAGAGGATATTGAAAATATTATGAGTGAGAATTTTATAGCATTTCTTCGGAGAACTTGGGGGTAGATAAAACTATTTTAACTTTTGGAGAGATTTTGCTGCGATTTTCTACTTCAAGTTATGACGAGATAACTCATTGTGTAGATTTGAAAAACGAAGCTGAGGGATCTAGTTTTAGTTCTGAGTAATATTAATGATTAATGCTTGGAGTACCTTGAGAATTCATTCAGTTGACTATAAGCAAGAATATATGTATATTTGAATTAATAAATATAATTATAAATATGACAACATTTACATCTTCATTGCCTAAAGAAATATTAGAAGAACTCAATCGAGTTGCCAAGGAGCAAAATGTGCCCAAGAATAGAATTTTAGAGGATAGTTTAAGATTGTATTTTGAAGAATTGGAACGTCAAGAATATATTAAAGGGTTTCAAAGACTTAAAGATGACCCTGAAATGCTTCAAATAGCTGAAGAGGGAATGGCTGATTATGCTAAACAACTGAAAAAGTATGATTAAATCGGGAGATATTTGGCTCATCGACTTTGATCCTACGATAGGTCATGAACAGGCAGGTAGACGCCCCGCAGTTGTTATAAGCGGCAATGCAATGAATGATCATTTTGGAATATCGATTGTTTGTCCCTTGACTACTGCAATTAAGAATATGGCTGGTGCTGTAATTCTTAAACCTGATTCATTGAATTGCTTGAAAAAAACGTCAGAAGTCCTAGGCATGCATGTGAAAAGTGTTTCACATCAAAGGTTTCTGAAGAAAATTGGGACAATTGATACCATTATACGACAAAAAATTATTGATAATATTCATAATATATTGAAGTATTAATAAGCGTTTTAGAGATTGACATTTTGTTTCGATTCTGAGAGAAAGAGGACTAGAATAGCCTCTACGTTTGATTTAGAGACCGCTAAATACATGATTGGAGAAAACTACCAGGATCAATAGAGAAGGTCTCCTGTGAGCCTTATGAGTATCAAGTTCCAAACTCTGATGAAGTAGTAACCTTAGATTTCACTTATCAATTTGTGAGTGAAGGATCTAATTTTAAAAGCCCAGTTATCACAAACCAATTACATACTGATGCTGAGGTATTTAGTAAGAATGGAAAGCATGAGTTAGCTGAAGCCTAACTGTTATCCATTTTTATGGAGAGAGAGTGTCCTAGTTTAGGCTGGGGCACTTTTTTACTAAAAAAGAAATCACCTAATTCCTTTAAAGGCATTAATATCTAAGTTGAAAATTAATTTACCACATTGCTCAGGTGGACCATTTGGATCAGCTTGAACTTTGTATCCTTTTGCAGCTTTCATAGCTTGTTTAAGTTTCTTAGAATCAGTTTCTGTGGTTTCATCAAAAAGTATTTCAGTGTACCTTACTGCACCAGCTCTGTCTACACAAATCATGACCGCTATTTTACCTTTACTTTTAGATTGGTTACCTCCTTTGAATAGTTCTCTCCAGTTTCTTTTTACAATTTTTCTACCGAAAATTCCATCTCCACTACTATCATAATTATTATAGCCTGTTCTTTTTTCACTATCATCTATCGAAGTAGCATTCCTTTTTCTATCGAATGCATCATTTCCAAGAGTAAACTCAATTTCATTATTTGTGGCATTGCCATTTAAACCTATATTATTATCTAAAATATATGATAATTCATAATCGACTAGTTTATAATATCCTTCACTATTGATTTCAATAGCAGGTGCATAGCTGTCTAGTTCAAATTTTGCATACTTTATATCTGTAATCTGATACTCTTCATTTGGCTTGATTAATATTTCTGTGTCATTATATGCAACAAATAAAGTACTCTTTGCGACTATTGCATAAGCCTTTTTACCCAAAAGCATATTCCTAAATTTTTCAAACCCAGCCTCTAGGTAGTAGTCTTGGTATTCATAATCTTTTATTATTTTAGAACTTTGGTCTACAGGATTCAATAGTTTTAATTCTGATGTCCCTATATCTGAATTAGAATTATAGCCAGCAATTATCCATATTTCTCCCTTGCTATCTACCAATCTTTGATTTTTTAAACCATCATACTCTTCTAAACTAGCATATTCTGGTAATACATAGTAAGTGCTATCGTATTGGACTGGGATTATTTTAGGCTTCTTATTTGAAAAATCTAGAATTTGACTGTTAGCGTTCGTACCTGCTAATAGTAGAATTGTTATTTGAAATAAAATATATTTCATTAGTGTAAAAGATTTAAGCCCAAAGCTACATAAAACTACAGACCATTTTATGAACAAATTAATTATCCACCATGTTGATATTAATGACTACTTCCTTTTACTTTATGATTACAACTCTTATCTGAATCTTGATACATTTTGTTATATGGTGTAGAGAGAGAGTTGAGTAACATTGACTACCTCACTCTACTCGATTAGCTGTAGTATTCATCTTTTTTCAATTTAAAAATTATAGTTCCAAATTCGCCCTAATTCGTGTTTTTCTAAAGCATACTCTTCCTCTATCTCTCTAAGCAGTTCTGTAAATTTTAATTTTTTTAATAACTTATAAGTATTGTCAATTTCAGAGTTTGGAAATAAAAACTCTTTTGTAAAAATTGTACCATTCATTCTGAATTCACCGGAATTTGGAAACTTAACAGTTGCAATTATCAGGTCGTCGAACTCTCTATTTTCATTAGTCCATTTTTTTCCTTTATCTCTAAAGTATGTTATTCCATGTTGACAATGAAGTCTTGCACTAAGTGATGAATGATATTTTCTTAAATCACAATACCCTCCAAATTTTTCATCATAGTTAATTTCGGTTGAATTCATTTGCCTGGGACCTTCAACATTCATAAAGTATATCCATCCAAAGTCTTCTTTGCTCTGTTTGTAGGTACATAAATTTTCAAATCCCTGTGTTTTTTCCCAAGAATTAGTTGCGAACCAAATAGCGATATAAAGGTTATCAACTAAATCTAAAGTCTGAGATTTTATTCCATAGTGTTGAAAAAGATTACTAATTGTTTCATTTTGAAATCTTTTTGCAGAAAATAACTCTTTAGTCCTTCTCTTTAATTCCATGCAAGCCTTGGATAATTTATTGATTTTTTCAAGGTCTTCTCCTCTTAATAAGCTTGGGACAATTGTAGGGTAATTTTTACTCTGCCCTCTAAAGAAAACTTCTTTTTCAGAATTTGTTTTTCTCAATTGAAATTTTAAGTATCCCATAAATGTAGCAAGAATTGCGGGGTGCGCTATTGCTAAATGCTGTCTTGGTTCATCTGAATAACTTACATAATCTTTTGCAAAATCAAGATGTTTTCTATCTCTTAGAAATTTTTGCATTAGGTTCTCACTCATATTTCTTAGTTTTTATTGTCTCATTACAGCTAACACAAAGGAATGTATGTATCGCACAGCACAATAATTCAACAAAGAAAAGATGTTGATGTGATACTTAAATTCATTTTGAACTAAGTCGCTGATTATTATTAAGGGAAAGTAATTGATAATCCCTATACACCTTAATGCCTTTTGTAGTCACTAAGATAACAGATTATTAAACTTAGAGATTAATTGCCTATATAGATTTTTAGATAAAATGGAATTCTGATATTTGGACATCATGATCATCTTAAACATTAAGCTGTTTTTATTACATTATAAAGGCGTGTTAATTTGCTTTTTTTAGACTGTGGTGGAGCTGTTTTTTGAACGATCTCTGTCTTGGTGGACTATATTATCAACTTTGGTAAAAATAGGTCCTCTATGAGGATTGTAACCCAAAGCAAAAATCACTTAGATTCTAACTATTAATTTATGAAACAATGATGAATCAGAAAGGGATATTACTGTTTTCAAATTATTTTAAAATATTGCACGTAACACCATCTTGACGCATCATGTTATTTGGTGGCGTGAGAGGGCTGAAGTAGTTAATATTGACTACCTCACTCTACTCGATTACAGACTGTTACAATTTAATGTCATATTTCTTGTCATTCAATTTAAAAGAAATTGAATTTTTTGTTCTCTGAATAATTTCTCTGCTTATGAGGTCAAACTCTTTATGATGGTTTGGGCATAGTAAAATTATATTCTCTTTAATTTCTTTCCCTTTACGATTTTTAGGATCAATATGTGCCGCTTCTATATAATAATTACCGTTAGCTCTTTTTAGCGTATATCCACAAATTTGGCATTTTTGTCCCCTAAGAAGTTTAATAGCTGCAATTGCAAGATTATTTCTTGAATATCGGGAGAATTTAGTTTCGATTCTTATTGATTCAAAAAACCCATTAGACAAGTAAAGTTCAGCATTTTTGATAGGATCTGAGCTTTTACTTAATTCTTTTAAAAACTCTTCTTCTTCGATATTAGAATCTATAAATTCAAAATATTTGTAATAAATTTTTCCCAGTTTAGACTTCCTCTTTGAACCATGATAAGTTATATGTTTAGATAGAGCCTATAATGCTGTATTAAGAGTTTTTACCCCATAATCCTTTCGAATTGATCCCAAGAAGTATTCAATGGCAAAAGCACTAAGCCCTCTCTGAAATTCTTTTCCTTGCATTAGATATTTGAAAACATAAACAAAGTCATTTGCAGAATTTCTATTCATGTTGTGAACTTCTTCTAAAATATCTTTTGCTTCTTTTTGATTAATTTCACCTTCGTAAGCTTTTCTTGAAACTTCGTAAGCTAAAGGAATTTGATCTTCTGTAATGCTTTTCTTCACTGTATAACTTATTGGTTTTAAAATCTACTAATAATCTGTAACGTCCGCGACATGTTCCATCATCTTCGTTTGTTGGGTGAAGTTGTCAATTAACAATAGTTTCAAGAGATGATTAAAAATCACGGATCAAATTAAGTTTTGAATCATAATTGTTATAATATATTTTTTCAATCTTCATATTATCATCCCACTCCCAATCAATAATATTTCCGTTTGAAGTACGAGGGTATTTCGGATGTATATACTCAAATACTAAAGTAAATTTATTCTTTCCATTTTGAATTTCCTTTTTAAATGTTCGAATTGCCCAATAATATCTCAGAGAATTTATATTTAATTTGAAACAAGCATACTGCTCATAAATACCATTTCTTGTTGATATTGTAAATTTCATTCTTTCGTCAGCAGCAAGATTTGGATGTGTTCCTATAAATTTAGAACTAAGAATATCGTTAGTTGAATTCATCATATCTTGATATAGACTTGTTTGGATGATCCAGGTCTCTGGTTCTGATATATTGCCAAAGTCTTTTTTTGCAAGTTGCATACCAGTATCATTATATTCTTTAACGACCGAAACCTTAACATCATAAATTGGATATTCATCATGTAATGATTCAATAATTAATGCTCCATGTCTTTTTAACAGTAATGGATGAGGAATAAGGTTTGGGAATTTTTGTTTGAAATCATCAATAACCAGATTTACTGGTGGTCCCAAACTAAAAGCTACAAAAGGAATTCCATTTCCTAATATTTCTCTTTTTAAACTTTTATTAGATATGTCAGTAAAGCTACCAATTATAAAAAATAAAAGCCCTGATAAAAATGTGGTTAGTATTTTAAACCAAACCTTCTCATAAAATTTAATTTTTGATTTCCTCCACTCAACAATTTTAGAATAATAATAGTCCTTTTCAGACTCATCATTTTCTTCTTTATCGTATTTCTTTATGCCAATTTTCTTACCAATATCTCTTAAAGAAGAGATGTTCAAATTTTTAATTATGGAAAATAATTCGTTCATTAAATATTTATTAACTTAAACAAAGGGTTAATAGTTGGTCTCTTACAAACATAGATTGAGAATGTACAAACAGAATCTAAATTTGTAAAGTCAAAATAATCTAAAGTATCAAAATGAATAAAAGCAATAGACAAACAATTGTTAATTATTTAAGAAATAGATGTCAATAACTAAATATTCTTACGAGCATCTTTTTTGTAAGTATTTACTTAATTAGATTTTCTATTTCACACTATCGTATTATTTTAAAATTGCGTGCAACATTTGTATACCCTTACCTCAGTCTAAAAAAATCCAAATATATCTATTATCTTAACAACTCACCTTGAAACACTAAATGCTGATTTACAACACACTACAACTTGTAAATCTACAATCTAATTTATCCAAATATATTCAGATATAAATAATGTAAAAACAGATAATTCAATTGAGTATGCAATTGTCTATGATATTTTAACACTTTAAAGTTAAAAAACGTTTGCTTATTCAAATTGATAGAAGATTAATTTGGTAATATCTGTTATATGGCGTTCCTCATTTCAATTGCTACAACTAAGTCGCCATAGTGCTTCCCTCACTTTGTTCAGTCCAGTACTAATCAGCACATAAAGCCTCGTTCCTCACCTTTAAGAGCTTTGTCACCCTACTTGTTTGCTGCAATCAATTCGTCACCCGTGGCTACTCTAGAATTAAGCAAAGATTACTTCAATCACTCCGTTTTGAGCAAGCTCACACTGCATTCATTACGTACCGCTGAAAGCCCCTCAAAGCCACCCACTACATTGTCATCAAATCATTACAAAAGTCGCTCACAAGCCCTCCAAATGCCTCCCACAAGCTCCTTTTAATGCCTGCTGAAAATAGCCTCCCTTTTTGAGTTTCTTTAGCTATCATAGCTCCAATTCTACCGCCACTTCTTGCTTAGCGGGCAGCTATACACTTTGCCCCTCATGCCCTTAATAAGCTTTCTCTTTTGCTATTACCACCTCTGGAGGTTGTTCTTCAATTGCAAAGCTTATTGGTCATTCGCTCCACACAAAGCTATACACTCATCATTCAATACGTTTCACCACAACTACATTTTGGCTGTCACTTTTTCTTGATTCTAGCCCCGTTCGAGTCTGTAGTAGCTTGCAGCTCCTTTTACATCCTCTAGGTTAATGTGCGCCCGCTGGTTGCCCGTTGGTATTTGATTAAACCCAAGTTAAATATGCTATAGAAAAACTTAAAATTTCAAGATGAAAACAATTAATGTAAATCGATCAACTTAAAAATGTTATAGCATATACAATAATTTAGAATTCATAAAACAATCATTATAGATCGTTGAATTAAATGATCTTAAATTCTTATAATTAGGTGATCTAAACTATAAACGAATGATAACCAATACAGTTATATGCCAAAAGAACTAATCATATTTAATAATCTCCTTTATTTTATAGGAGGCATTTCTGGATTGTTGTTCCTCTATTTTCGAATGAAAGATTCTTATCAAAAAGATACAGACAGAGAAACGACTAAAAATTGGTATAGGGAAGTATGGGGTATAATCGACAAGCAAAAGTTTTTTAAATTACCTTTTCAAACAATTGAATGGGTTATTAACAGTAAAACTAAATTAATTAAAAAGCTTATAAATTTTTCAAATAAGTATTTAATTAACTTAATTTTACCAGAAGCGCCAAATTCAAAGCCACTACTTTATTTTGGAGTTTATCACGCATTTTCCGTTTTCATTTTTTATTGTGAAAATGGATTTAACTGGAAACTTGCAATATTTTGCATTTTTCCAATTATAGTTTTTTTTCTAATCTTTTTCTCTTTAGTTAATTCACAATATGCAAAGGTTATTAATGTTGGGAATTTAATAATAATAATAATTTTTGTTTCATCTGGAATCTTCTACATCTTAAAATTTTTTATAAAGCAAAATCAAGTAGTCTCCACTCTAGTCTTTGTTCTTTTGATTCCGGTTTTAGCAATAGTTTTAGATATGCTTGCTTTTGCAATATTTTATTTTCTAAAAGAATTTAATGTTTCTACTTCTGATAATAAATTAGAAGTAGTTTTATCATTTGGAATTGCTACTTCAATAAGTTTTAGTGTAACTATGTTTGCCCTTTTAATAGGATGTTCAATTCATCCTGAATTTATATTCCCAAAAAGTGCACAATTATTATTGTACAATGGTTTTTTTGACGGTCTTACCTTAGTAGTTACATTTAGAATACTAAATTGGTCAATTAAAAAAAGACCTTCTATTCGAATACCAATTGGAATATTAGTTGATCTTTTAATAGCTGGACTATTTGCTTGTTGTTCGATTTATCTTGCACTTTTTGCAACTGACAATTATATTACATTTGGAGAAACGATCAATATACTTTTTGCTAAATCCATTGATGGTGGAAACTGGGAATTAGGACCATATTTCTGGGTGATGCATACGACATTTATCCCTACCTTACTCTATTTGATGTTTATCTGTCTCACCATTATTGGAAAGTATATTACACTGCCAATAATGAGATTCTTTAAAGGAGTAAGTGGTGCGGAGAAACCCTTTTATGCGACGGCTACTACTTTTGGATTTATTGGAGGCGTGATGATTGGGATTGCTCAATTGATAGCTTGGTGTAACAGGTGATGGTGTTTGAAAAAGACTTTAATTGGCAAGCTTAGATCTATTATAGTTTTGGGTAGATTCCTTTTAGAAACCTTTTTGGTCAATAAGCGACCTCTTCTAATTAAACCTTCCACCAAATTTATTCTACCCACATATTTAGTAAAGATCAAGTAGATATTTGATCTTTCTTATTTTCCAATTACTTCAAATAATCTTGACAAAATAGCCACCCACATAATAGTGGCTTACAGGTTTTTTTTAAGGCTAATTATATCTAGCATTCAGACAAAGAGCTAATGCTCATATACTTCTAACCAATTACTTCACTTTAAAATTAATTATTTATGCTTACACTAGGTCAGGTAGTATACACTACCACTATAACCAATGATACCTTCGCAAATTTATACTTTCGTGTATTTGTACTTGAATCTATATTGAAACATTTGAACTATGATTTTGGAGCTATTTGCAAAGAAGATCATAATGCTAATATGGGGTCTACCTAAAATATCTAAGTTACTAAAAGTCAGCAATTTAAATTAAATAAAGAGGTAAAAAAAGCCCCGAAATTGCACATAAATGCGTAAATTCGGGGTGATCGTTAATTTTACAAAATTTATAAAACCAAATTTTATTTTGGACGCCTTACTTTTTCCAGATAATCAACTTCATGATCTTTCCTATTCCGTCTTTTTAAAATCTGAACTTGGTCAAATTTGTCAATCCATACCGTGGGATGAATTGGCGGATCATTTCACCTCAGAGATTCCAAAATCCAGACTTGGACGAAAGCCGATATTTAATATTGCTGGAGGATTAGGATTAATGTTTTTGAAACATTATCTCGGTTTAAGTGATAAAAAATTGATTGAACGTTTGAATTCGGATTGGCAATTACAATATTTCTGTGGTGTTAAAATTCGATTCACACATCCTATCCGTGATAAGGATATAGTAAGTAGATGGCGCAAATATTTTGGAATTCATATGGATATCGATACACTACAGGATATATTGGCACAAGCATGGAAGCCATATTTGACTGATACTCATGTATTGATGGATGATGCTACCTGCTATGAATCTTATATCAAATATCCTACGGATGTAAAATTACTCTTTGATTGTAGCGAATATCTGTTCGCAACGATCAATGAAATATGTGAGACCTATGATATTGTTAAGCCAAGGACGAAATACAAATTTCAAAATCGCAAGCAGACCAATTACTCAAAGCTGAAGAGAAAACCTAAAAACAGGACAAAAAAGAGAATACGAGAACTTTTGTATTGGACACATAGAGGGATTGGGATTTTACAAGAGATTCTCAATCAAAATCCCCATTTACATGCAGATGTAGTGTTATGTTATCCTATCTATGATAAGCTCAAAACAATACGAGCCATCTATGGACAACAATACATGAGATTCCAAAATTCAGATAAAAAGATAAAAAATAGAATTGTAAGTTTGTTTAAACCGTATGTACGTCCGATCGTAAGGGGAAAAGCAGGCAAGAAAGTAGAATTTGGAGCAAAAGTGAATGTATCTCAAGTAGATGGGATCAACTTTATAGAGCATTTAAGTTATGAAGCTTTTCATGAAGGAATACGGATGTGGAAAAGCATTTTGAAACATAAGAGGCGATTTGTTAAATGTAGCCAATATGCAGGGGATCAAATCTATGCCAACAACAAGAACAGAAAATACACGACCCGTAAGAGTATAGTTACGAGTTTTAAAAAAAAGGGAAGGCCATCGAAGGGGGAAGAACAGGAAAAGATAATACGCGAATCCTTAGCCAAGAGCAGAGCCACGATCCTGGAAGGCAGTTTTGGTAATGAGAAAAATCACTATGGCTTAAGAAAGGTAAAGGGAAGAAGCCAATTCACTGAGATTGCCTGGATCTTTTTTGGCATCCATACGGCCAATGCAGTAAAAATGTCCAAGAAGATGAATCATCAAAAGTCCGAAAATCCCACCATCAGTCAAGCAGCATAAAAAATCCAAAAGAATCGAGGGAGCAGTCTGTCCAATAGTGAAATATTGGAAAAAAAGATGGAAAAAAGCCCAAAATAGCCATCAAAGCATAACGCAATGGTTCTGCGCAGTTTATTTATTTTTGAAAACAACCAAATATAATTTGGACGCACTAACTCTCAAGCACTTTTCAGGTAGACCCTAATATGAGAGCAATTCAAAATGGTGGTAGAGTATTCTCTATGTATTTAATACCAGAAGAGCTAAAAGTAGATCAAGAGAAAATTTATATTATTACAGAAGCTGATAGGTCACATACAACAGTACTTTATCCTCATGAATACTAAGTTTGTCCAACTAGCTAGGAATTAAGTACTCTCAGGGGGGCTTAATACACAGTCTGTGAGGATGTTTTTATCATGGGATTTGTTGAGATATATCTAAATCACTCTTCTTGAGCAAACTCAGAAAAAAGTAAATAATTAAATCCTCCTGAGAATGATATCTTTAGAAAGTTTAACATATATCTTGTTAATTTCTTTAAACCTATCTATCAAATAACTTACTTAACCAAGAGCGTTTTCCTTTTTGCGAAGAAGTAGATACCAGATTATTAAAAATTAGTCTAGAATATTCTTCATCATACTCCAAAAGTTTTTCAAATTTAATTTTCCCTATACTAAATGGCAATAGTTTAACTGAGAGTCTATATTTGAAGGACAACTCTTTCACAGTATGTAGTAAATTAAGATAATGTGTTTCAGTAAATTCTTTAACTCCCTTTTCCGAATTTAAAGTATTAGGATTCAAATCAACTTTAGTTAGAATAATGTAAATTGCAATTGTCTTATCAAATATTTTATTGTGCTCAAATAATTTTAAGATATACATTATAATATCTGATTGTTCAGCTACCGTGTTGAAATCAGGGCCTCTAAGAAATTTGAAATAATCTAATGTTAAGAAGAAAATCTTTTTGTTATCGCTATTTAAATATTCTTTAATATTTGACTTTTCATTGTGAGAGACAACACCACTTTTATATATTTTTAATATGTTTTCCCCACTCATTTCAACAAAGTTAAATGGATTATTATTAGATTTAGAATCATTAAGTTTAAAACTGAGGTAATTTACAGATTCCGCGGGTGTCTTTGGTGGTACGGTCCCTAAGTCTATGTATTTGATTAAGCTATCCTTATATTTAACTCCTGAAATGTTCTGTATAGATTGACTAAGTTGACCAGTTTTACTTGCATAGTGAAGAAGCCCCGCCAATAAGCAACTTTTCCCTGACCCAGGTGATCCAATAAAAAATACATCAATACAGTTTGTTGGTAATGCTGGTAAGTTTTCCCAGGATTGGAAGTCTAAAGTATTTAGAGGGTGAAGTAAAAGATCAAGTTCATGTGTTTTCAATATACCACTTATGATAAAGTCATTTTTTTCTAGCACTCCTCTTTGAATTAGATTCAAAATTTTATTACTATCGTATTCTTGAATGTTAGAAGCTATGTCTGTTAGAATTTCTTCTTTTTTATGCTTTATTGATTGCTTTGCTTTATCTATATACTGTCCTCTAGGGTATTTATCAATGTAATTTTTATACACTAATATTTCATCTTTAAGAGTAACGTCATTCCATAATTCATCTTCGTTTTGACTATCAAGAATATTCCAATTTTTCTTTGGATAGATCTTCACTGTTATAAATTCATTTTCATATGAAACTTTTGGAGTTGGTGCATTTTCATCCAAACAATCTTGGATTGATTTTGGTATACCACTTCCCTCTAATTCAACTTGCTTTATCCAAGATATCATCTTTGCGAGTCTAAGATTTCTTTTTATTGATTGTGATTCAAGTAGATTTATAGAAACCTCATCTATAATATCCTTTTGAGAGTTATTCCACTTTCCAGGGCTTGAAATTTCAATTCTATTTGCAAATAACCTAATATGTGTATTTCTTCTAAAATCAGAATAATCCCTATGCACCAAGGCATTAGCAATAATTTCCCTTAAACATATTAATGGGTATTTATATTCTATATTAGCTTTCGTTTTTTTATTTGATGGAAATTCAAATTTCTCCATTCTTGACACAATAAAGTTAAATGCTTCTTCAATTTGTTCAGTTATTGAATTTTCAAAAGATTTAGAGTCCCTACCTGCCGTTTTATTCTCTCCAAAATATATTACACACTGGGTTATTGCTGAAGGAATTCTCTTAGAAGTTATTTTTCCAAATAGAAGGATGCCAGCATGTGTCAAATATCCATTTTCCATTAAACTTGAATTTGTTAAAAACTCGATAGGTGATAATGACGATGGATAATTCTCTAAAATATCTGGTTTCAATTGAGTTCTAAAATACTTTACTTTTTCTTCATCAAATTCATTTATATCTGTGATAGTATCAATATATTCTTGTTTAAGAATTGCTCCAGCATTCGATATCTTCTGGTCATTGACGTTTGAATGTTCGATTGTCTTTAAAATACCTGACACATTTCGAGTTATCCAAATTGGTTCTTCGGCTTCTATTACTTTTACCCTTGGGGATTGTTTATATTGCTTATATTTTTCTTTTTTTAATTCTGATGATAAATATATTAATAGGTCATTTGAATAGATGAACCCATCTGCTGTTTTAGTGTTCCTTAATCCAGTCCTCAGAGCTTCACTTAATATACTTGTAAATATACTTCCAGATCCATCTTCAAATTCGTAACTCAGCTCAATTTTTGAAGAAGAAGATAAAATCAAGTATCCGTTTGGGATATCATCTTTTTTTAAAAGTATATTTCCTTCTTCGCTAGTCTTTGTGATTTGCCCACTGTGACAAGAATCAATAATGATAATTGCTTTTTTAACATTAGCAAGACTTAAAAGATTAATGAAGTTTTGGAAAGGTAAATAGCTAAGATCTCCATTCGTTCCAAATTCAAAGCAGAAGCCATTATTCTTTATAGCTCCATGTCCAGAAAAATAAAAAATTAACTGATTTGAAGAACTCCAGTCTTTCAAAAATAATTTTAAATGTTTTTGAAATTCAATTTCATCCTTGCAATTGTAATGTGGTGTAGAACTGGCTTTATTACATCCACCAATCTCAGCGGAGGTCATTACTTGGAAAATATCAATTATATCCTTTTCTCCAGCTTTTAAACCTGAGTTGGAATTGATGGCAAATAAAATACGTTGAGATCCAATATTAATTCTGTCCATTATTTTTTTCAATTAATATTTCAGCATCAATTACTTCTCTTGCTAATTTCAATTCATTTTCAAAATCTTCCTTACTGAGGTTGTCCTTTGTGAAAATAGTATCTCCAACTTTTAATTTTAAAGAATATTCAGGATGCTTATTATTCCAAAATTCTAGTACCGTAATTAATGTTGAAATACTAGTCAACATTAAAGTAATTATTTCTATGGCTATGGTAAGATGCCCTTTACTTCCCGCAATTTCTCTTTTTCTCAATTCAGTAGGAATGCTAGTTTCTGATTTGATTAGGTCGTTTAAATTATTTATTGCCTCAGAATCTAAACTAGTTGGTTTGATGTCCATTTTTATAATCATAATTGAAGTTATATTTTTTTTGCAATAACAAAGAATGTCAACTCACATATAGAGGTCTTAGTAATGATTTTATAGATAATACAAATATCAGGAGACCTGTAAAGCTATACCAGTACCACCCAATTAACCCAAAATCATCTCAATTAATAGAAATGTCACCTTTATAAATTTCAAACATTCATAAAATCTAACAATCAATTTTTATTAACTATTAAAACATATATCAAGAAAATCATTAAAATTATTCTAGCCTTATTTATAGCATTTGCAGCTATTAAAACCAATATTAGTATGCTTAGTAAATCTCAAGGGCTAGCAGAGGTATTGGGTGTTCTTACTGCAGATGTTTTATTTGGGGTGATTACCTATTTTCTACTTAAATCAAAGGCACAATAAAAACTAGCTTTAAAAACTCGGGCAATAACTCGCCCATGAATTTCATAAAATAGAAAAAGCCCCCAAATCTATTGACTTGGAGGCTCTTTTTAGTAGCCCGTAGGGGATTTGAACCCCTGCTACCAGGATGAAAACCTGGCGTCCTAACCCCTAGACGAACGGGCCATTAAGTATTACCTTTTTACTAAGGCGATGCAAATATAAATGCATTATTATAATATCCCAATATTGATCTAAAAAAAAATGATTTTTTTTTAGATTGGCACTAATACTCCAACTTTCAATTTTATAAGTGGTTAATTTTAAGCACTTTGGGAATTCTATTTTAGAATGGAAATTTTGTGATTTAGTATTTCTTGATTTTTGTATTCTTATAAAGTAGTTTATCTATCTTTTAAAACCATATAATATTATTTTAATATATTTTCTTGATCATTGTAATAGTATGATTTTGTATAAATCTTGACAAATAAAAAAAGCGACCAAAAATTGATCGCTTTACTTCTTTTGTAATATATCTTTTTGATACTACACACAATCTAAACTATTCAACACAGTTTGGAAAAGACCAACCTGTCCTGAGATAATAGCATCTTCACAATCACTGTAATCATCAATGATTGATTGTAATTTTGCAGCGTATGCATCACAGTTTTCTTTTGATGGATCATCATTATAAGCAGTTCCTATTACCAAAGATTCATCAGATACAGTAGTGAAAGCAACTAAATCGCAATCGTCCCCTCCACATGAAGTAAGAGCGAATAATGCACAAACAAATAAAAGTCCAAATAAATTTTTCATATTATAATGGGTTATAATTTTTAGTGTATAAAAAAAGCCATGCATCTTTAAGACACATGGCTTTTAATTTTAAGTTCTATGAGACGATTACTTCGTTCCTGTAAAAGTACATGCAGTTACACCTAATAATTCTTGTACAACTGTCAAAGTAGTACCACTTAGTGTAATAGTTACTTTCTCAACAGTAACTCCTATAGCTGAAACTTCGTATGAAAGAGTACAACCATCTTGATCTAAAGATGAGTTACTAACAACACCAGATACAGAATAGTCACCATCAGTTCCAGAAATTGTTACTGTAGCATCCACTGACACTCCAGCACAGTCGTTCATTCCTGTGTAAGTTCCAGATAAATCTAGGTCACATCCATCATCTCCACATGAAGTAAGAGCGAATAATGCACAAACAAATAAAAGTCCAAATAAATTTTTCATATTAAAATTGGTTATAAATTAAATTAAGTAAAAGTATTAATGCTTCAAAAAGCGACGCAAAAGTATTATTATTTATAATATTATTGCAGCTATTTGCTTAATATTATTAACGTGCGAATTTTTTATTTGTGACTCTGATAATAACAAAAATGTATAAATAATTCAAAATCAATGGTTTTTGAGGCTAAGTTGTATAAAATCAGCGATTTATATAGGTCAAAAAAATGTCATTTATAATTTTAATAAGAAATAAAAGGATGGAGAAAGCAAACCATAAATACATGATTTACAACAAAAATCTATTTTATTCGGTTCTCTTCCCTTATTTTGGGAAAAATTAGAGATTCAAAATACCACCTAGATATTTGTATTATTTGTATTTATATTTTAAGAATTTGAAGTCATATTATAAGGGTGCATAACAAAATGACGTTTTATTAATTCTAAATTACATTATTCTAATTGATTTTTTGCAAAATCGCAAAATCGCAAAATCGCAGAATCGCAGAACTGCTGAATCGCAGAATCGCAGAACTGCAGAATTGCTGAATTGCTGAATCGAAGAATCGCAGAACTGCTGAATCGCAGAATCGCCTTATGATGTTGACTTTTTAAATTTCCTTTCGTTTGTCAAATAGTAAATGCGACATTTTGAAATGCACCCTACTATAATGTATGGATATATAGTTTTGATTTTCTTTTTAATCAAATCTATATAAAAATCAGATTTTAGCGATGTAATAATTAGTTTTATGCTTTAAGAAGAAGAAACTAATTCATGGCCGATAATATAGATGAGACACAACATCGATTTCCAAATTCAAATAAAAACTTATGGTTTACAGGGCTTCCAAAAAAATCCAGTGGAATACCAGCTATTTGGAGTTCGCTGAGTCAATTGGGAAAGTACAAAGATGTGCCCAATGCGATAAAGGCATCTTTTAAAATGAATCAGAAAGGAGGATTTGATTGTCCAGGATGTGCTTGGCCTGATCCTGATGATGATAGATCATATTTCAGTGAGTATTGTGAAAATGGCATCAAAGCACTGGCCTCAGAAACAACATCGAATAAAGCCAATCCACAGTTTTTTGCAGAACACACGATTGATGAATTATCCCGATGGACTGAATTTGAATTGGGGAAAGCAGGACGAATTACCCATCCTATGATTTTGGAAGAAGGGGATAGAAAGTATCGACCGGTTGAGTGGGAAGAAGCATTTGAGTTGATAGCAGATGAACTGAATGCTCTGGAAGATCCAAATGAAGCTGTTTTTTATACCAGTGGAAGGACCAGCAATGAAGCTGCATTTTTATATGGAACCATGGCTAGAGCTTTTGGTACTAATAATTTGCCTGACAGCACAAATATGTGTCATGAAAATTCGATAGAGGCTCTTTCAGAAGTTATAGGAACGGCAAAAGGGACAGTCAGTTTGGATGATTTGCATAATGCAGACGTTGTGTTAATAATGGGACAAAACCCAGGGTCCAATCATCCTCGAATGCTATCTGTTTTGGAAAAGTGTAAGAAGAATAAAGGCAAGATTATAGCTGTAAACCCCTTGAAAGAAGTTGGACTAATAAAGTATGTCAATCCAAAAAGTCCTACGAAAATTCTTTCTGGTGGAGTTGATATTGCTGATCTTTATCTTTCGGTAAGAATAAATGGGGATATGGCTTTGTTAAAAGCGATGATCTACTTAATGTGGCAAAGAGAAGATGCTCATGGTGGCATTTTTGATCAGGAATTTATTAAAGAGTATACGGATGGATATGAGCGTTTGATTGAAAATATTTCCAAGATAGACTATATTAAATGTGTTAGAGAAAGTGGGGTTTCTGAATTAGAAATAGTAGAGGCAGTTGATATAATTTGCAGTGGCAAAAAAATGATAATATGCTGGGGTATGGGCATTGCACAACATGCCAATGGAGTTGAGACCATTCGAGAAATTATCAATATGTTATTGTTGCGGGGAGCTATTGGAAATCCAGGTTCAGGTGTATGTCCAGTAATGGGGCACAGTAATGTGCAAGGGGACAGGACAATGGGAATTAGTGAAAAGATGAACCCTCAATTTTTAAAAAAGTTAGGCAGAGCATTTGACTTTGAGCCTCCTTTTGATTCGGGATATGCGACTGTTTCAGCCATTAAGGCTATGAATGAAGGTAGAGCGAAAGTATTTATCGGCATGGGTGGAAATTTTATATCCGCTAGTCCTGATACGGATTTTTGCGCGGCAGCACTGCGAAAATGCAAGTTGACCGTTCATGTAAGTACCAAACCCAATAGATCACATTTAGTACATGGCAAAAAGGCATTGATTCTTCCCGTAATTGGTCGTTCAGAGATCGACATTCAAGAGTCTGGATATCAATTTGTCAGCACGGAGAATAGCATGGGCATTGTGCAAAATTCCAAAGGGGTGCTTCCTCCAAAATCAAATCACCTTAAGAGTGAGGTAGCTGTAATATGTGGTATCGGAAAATTACTTTTTAAAGGGTACAATGTATACATTGATTGGGAAGGGCTAATGAATGACTATGACTTAATTAGAAATAAGATTGAAGAAGTAGTACCTGGTTTTTTCGATTATAATAAAAGAGTGAGAGAAGGAGGAGGTTTTTATTTGCCTAACGCTGCGAAGAGTAAGAAATTCATGACTCGTATGAGTAAAGCACTATTTACAGTAAATCCATTGCCAGATAATGGATTGGATTATTATAAATTTCAACTAGGTACTGTGCGTTCACATGATCAATTTAACTCTACCTTATTTGGCCTTAATGATAGGTATAGGGGCGTATTCAAAGGAAGAAATATTGTTTTCATGAATAATGAGGACATGGAGGAATTTGGATATAAAGCAAAAGATAAATTGCATATTCATAGTTTTTTTGAAGGGCAAAAAAGAAGTGTTTTTAATTTTCAGGTTATTCCATATGAAATTCCTCGTCGCAATTTAATGGCTTATTTCCCTGAAGCGAACCCACTAGTATCTATTGATAATGTGCATCCCAAAACAAATTCGCCTGTATTTAAAAATATAGTAGTGGAATTAGAAAAGGCTAAGAAGTGATTTAAAAACTAAGGTTAAAATGATTTGTATATGCTTGGTTATCAAATTGAAGTGATTTTTGAGAAGCATAGCCATAGCTACGCGACGATAAAATTGCAAAAAGTTGATAATCAATGATGTGCAAAGGAATTAATATTTTGTTTTTAAATCACTTCTAAGTTAAATTGAAGAGGATTGAGAATATTTTATCTATTCTTTTGTCTATTATCTTTAAATAAATATTAAAATTTGTCGCCAACGATAAAAAACTTTCATTTTGAATAATCTATTTTAGCCCTTATTACGTTAAAAGATAAATCGAAAACTTTTTTAAGTATGCTTAAATCTTATTTTTTCTTATTTCTTGTTATTTGTTTGAGTGCATCATGTGCAAATAAAGTTGATGGAGTAATTATGGATGAAGAGTTGGCTCCCTTCTTTTTAATATTTGAAGAAGAAGCTGCAATGAGAGATGTAATATTCAATAATGAAGCAGAACAAATTGAAGGCTATATTCAAAACATTATAGACGGAGGAGTAATTGGAGCTTGCAGAAGAAATGATGGTGATGGAATAAATAGATCAACATTTTTCGACAAGGAATATTGGAGTACGGCTACCAGCTTGGAAAAAGAATATGTAGTTTTTCACGAATTAGGCCATTGTTTTTTAGAATTAGATCATGATGATAGTGAAAATGAGAAAGGAGAATGTACCAGTATTATGGCAAGCGGTACAGGCAGTTGTCGTGACAATTTCAATAATCTTACCCGTGATGAATTGTTAGATGAATTGTTTTCAAAATAAATTGGGCTTATTTACTTATAACATATATTTAGATTTCATTCAATTAATACCTTTTACTTCCGAAAAATTATCCCATTTATTGATTTCTTTGAGTAAATATTGATAAGTGATTTTCAATTCATTCTTGTCTTCGCCAGACGGGCCTTACTTTTTTCATTGATAAAAAAGTAAGCAAAAAATCTAGACGCTTTAAAGGCTATACTGCGAATGCTTCACCCGCTTCCCACGTAAAGCGTCAGGCAGCCCTTTTTTGTTTAGTGGTAATTATTAAGTTCTAAGACAAAAAAACTTCTGAAGTGTGACTTCATTTATTCAATATCATACGTAATAATGAGGTAAGTTCTTTTATGATTTCTTGTCTTCGCCAGACTGGCTTTCATCTACCCACCACTTACGTTTTCCTTCGCTTGATAATCTCATTATCACTTTTTTAAAATGCTCGGATGCTTATAAAGGAGCAGGGCTTACCAATCTTTTCAAGCTTGGGAATCCCTTTGTTCACAATGGCGGAGATTCCCAAGCCTCTAAGGATTGGTAAGCTCTGTTTTATATGTAATTGCTCGGATGGTGATATTGTAATTATTAATTAAAACGAATTAATTATAGTTCCAAATCCTTCTGGATTCAGTGAAGCTCCACCTACAAGTCCACCATCCACATCTACTTGACCAAAAATCTCCTTTGCATTTTCTGGTTTTACCGATCCTCCGTATAGTATACTCATTTTTTGAGCCTCTTCATTTCCGTACTTCTGCGGAAGCAATGATCTTATATGTGCATGCATTTCTTGAGCTTGCGCAGGACTTGCTGTCTCACCAGTTCCTATTGCCCAAATCGGTTCGTAGGCTATGACTACCTTATCAAGTTGATTACTTTCCAAATGAAATAATCCTTCTTGTAATTGTTTCGAAACATATTCGTTTTGAGTACCTGATTTCCTAATATCTAACGACTCACCACAGCAAAAAATAACCTGTAATCCATTCTCAAGTGCAGCGTCTAATTTCTTAGCCAATAAATCATTGCTTTCATTGAAATATTCTCTTCGTTCTGAGTGTCCTATAATTACATAGTCAATTCCTAAATCTGCAAGCATACTTGGAGAAATCTCGCCTGTAAAAGCACCACTTTTTTTGTAGTGGCAATTCTGAGCAGCAATTTTAACTGTCGTATTATTTTGAGCCTTTAAAGCACTTAAATGTAAGAACGGGGCACCAATTATGACGGTAACATCTTCAGGAATATCCTGGTCAGCAATTGAATTGTAAAGTGTTATTCCTTCAGAAACCATTGTGTTCATCTTCCAGTTTCCTGCTGCTATTTTTAGCCTTGCCATAATATAAATCCTCTTTAGTGTTCAAAAAGAGCGTAATTATCGCAAGAATAAATGGAATGGCAAAACCTATCGTTCAGTAAGCTTTATTACACGGAGATAATAGGAGGATACACGGAGGTTCGTGAAGAAATTATTACTTCTACTTTGAGAGAATAGATATTTTCAGGTTACACATTTCTACTATTGAAGAGATTGTAAAAAAAAGAAAAGGTTTAAGGTTACGAGGTTTAGGGTTCAAGGCTAGATGTTGACAAAACAAATTAAATGTCAACATCTAGCCTTGCAAACCTTAAACCATAAACCTCATGCCTTTCTTCAATATCTTCAATTTTTGAAATATCTCAAAGTAGATATAATTATTAATTTTCAATTTTCAATTATTTTAAACGTCGCTCTTTTTAAATTTCACCCAAGCTAAACCAATAAAGAGTACAGTATATACTATTGATAAACCTATTGTTACATTAATATCATTCACTACACTCACACCAGCTTCAGTTTCTATGAAATCGCTTGATGTCCGAAATAGAGGCATGCACATTAGATCTTCAATAGTATTTAAAGGCAAATAATTCATTGCTTCATTTTTGAAAGTATAAAGCATGGCTCCTTTGATTATGGGCTCTAATATCAATGCAAATGCGAAATATAAAAACATTGAAAGTCCACCACTTCTCATTAAATTAGCAATTAAAAATGCAAAAGACATATATCCCAAACACATGATAAAAAACCGAAGCGAAGCCCAATTATTATCAAAAACTAATTCAAGATCAAATCCTGTAGTATGAATCATTCCATATGCCAAACATGAAAGTGTGTATAAAAATGTCGCATATATGCCTAAACAAAATATTACGATCAACTTAGAAGTAAAATATTCTTTCTTAGTATACCCTGTGATGATGTTTTGCCTCATCGTTTTGTAACTGACTTCAGAAGTATACATGTGCAGCACCATAAATCCTAACATGAAAAAAACCAACCAGTTTCCCACATAACCTTGATACTCCCAGACGGTTGGGAATTCATAAAATATACGATTGCTTGGTATTGGTGGAGAAGGGTTATTAAGTACACTTTTCCCTACTAAAATTGCAGTTGGAAGTAACACTGTAAATAGTATGAATAATAGAGATACGGTTGAATTGTATCTAAATTTTTTATATTCTGTTTTTAATAATTGAAGCATAGTAGAGTAAATCTTGTAGATCAAAAATTGAAGTATTTATTTTGTAATTTCGAGGAATTCTTCTTCCAGTTTTCTTTTTCGACTGACAAGATGGTTTAGTATTATATTGTTGTTATACGCTAGAGAATTTATCTCTTGTGCAGTGTGTTCTTCGGCTATTTGAAATTCAATAATGTCTTTCTCTCTTTTGATATTACGAATCCATTCTACACCAGAAACGAGGTTGGTTAATTGTTCGATATTTGGTGAACTGACTTCTACTGTGACATCATTGGATAGAATCGAACCCACTGGACCTGTTGCAAGTAATTCACCATTTTTTATTATTGCCACATGAGAGCAAATTTTTTCGACTTCATCCAAAAGGTGACTGGCCATAATTACAGTTTTGCCACCGTCTGCTACTTCCTTCAAAATATTTCTGACTTCGGCAATTCCTTCAGGATCAAGACCATTAGTAGGTTCATCAAAAATGACTACATCAGGTTTTCCTATTAAGGTGGCAGCAATAGCCAATCTTTGTTTCATACCTAAAGAATATGCTCTAAACTTCGACTTTTTTCTGTGGGCAAGGTTTACAGTTTCAAGCAATTGATCGATATCATCATCATGACTATTTTTAATATCCTGGATGATTTCAAGATTTTTGGCAGCGTTGAGATATGGATAAAAGTTTGGAGTTTCTAAAATTGCTCCGATGCGCATACGGTATTTGTCACCATATTTTCCTCCAAACCATTCAAAGCTTCCCGAGGTTTGTCCTAGAATTCCCAAAATGATACCAAGCGTAGTAGTCTTTCCACTACCATTTGGACCCAAAAGACCATAAATATTTCCAGCTTCGATCGTTAAATTTAATTCATTGAGTGCTGTAATTGGTCCATAATGCTTGGTCAAGCCACTAATTTTTAATACCGACATAAGTTGTTTTTAGTTTTGCATATAATGCAAGGATCACTATCCATTAATTCAATTGTGCATCAATATAGTATTAGAATTTTTCTATCAACTAGTTTGATCGATAAAAGTCACATTTTAATGGATGATTGAATATTGATGAAATCTAATATTGCGTTATGCATTCTGTTTGTCGGCTCTATTTTGTTGAAACTTAAATATGTCGCTAAAACTAAATGAAAAGAAGCATAGGCATGATTGGGGGACTGACCGACCTCGAAGAGTAGCGACGATAGAGTCGACAAGGAAAGGAACGCGTTCGCATGCCGCTGAAGACATAGCGGAAGCACAAGCCGGCGAGGCGAAAGATAGATTGAAACAATTAATATTAGGATATTAAAAAACAAGACAAAGTAAAATACGCCAATATTGATTTATACATAAACAATATTGAATGATATGAGTACTAAGAAAAAAATACATATGAGTAATAGCGGGTGCATTTCAAAATGACGTTTTATTAATTCAATTTTAAATTGTACTAATTGACTTTTTGCAGAATCGCTAAATCGCAGAACCGCTAAATCGCCTTATGATGTTGACTTCTTAAATTTCCTTCAATAAATTTCCTTTTGAATATCAAATAGTAAAATGCGTCAATTTGAATGCACCCGTAATAGCTTTATAGACTTGTTGCAACAATAATTAACGAAAATTAAATTTTGTTTTGTATTTTTAAAAATTAACTAACTATTCAAAACAAATTATCAATGGCTTATTTAGAAATTTTAATCGGAGGACTCGCTGCTTTTTTACTTGGATTTGGCTGGTACACAGCTTTATTTGGTAAAATGTGGCAAGCAGAATCAGGGGTTACTGATGAGCAAGCACAATCCGGTATGGCGATGACGCATGGTCTTGCTTTTTTGATGATGTGCGTCATGAGTTTCCAAATCAACTACATAATAAGCTTTCATGAATTAGCGGATCAAACTTTTGTTCATGGTGCATTTCATGGATTATTAGCTGCTGCGTTTTTACCTGTTCCTGCAGTTGCAATTCATTACCTATATCAAAAGAAATCCTTAAAGCTTTTCTTAATTGATGCTGGATATATCTTAGCATTTTGTGCACTTTCAGGAGGTATCATGTCTGCACTAAAACTAGGTGTAGTTTAAAAAACTGCATAGCAGAAAGAACTGATAAGGAAGTTATAGAAATATAGCTTCCTTTTTTTACAACTTCATAAAGTAACTGAAGTTTCCCAGCGGACAATTCTTCATTGTCGAAGACACTAATTTAAAAGAGTAGAGCCATGCCGCTAAACTGTGGGTGACTGAACGAGCATCGAAGATGTGGAAGCAATAGCTTCCAAGTAAAGGAACGCGTAAGCGGTGGGCTGCCAACCCATCCTGCAATGCAGGTTTCCTCATTTATATCTACCCACCCCTTTCGGATTTCCTCCTTTATTGAGCTGCTGCTCAATACTTTGGCTTCACCAAAGACCAGTCAGTCCCACTTCAAACTATCTACGATAGATCATTCAGTCACATTCGCAGTATAGCCTTTTTAGCGGCTTGATTCTTTTGTTTCGTTTTCTCATTAAGGATGATGAATGAGTGATCTTTTATGTAATAAAAGTGATAATGTAATTATCAAATGAAAGAACACGTCTGTGGTGGGTAAGCAAAACCAGTCGCGGCAAGCGACCATATATGTTTGAAAGAAAAATTAGCTATAATTCGAGACAATACTTAAACGGTTGAATATCAATAATATATGAAAATTTAATCTTGGGGTTTAATTCCCCGATGCTTGCATCGAAAGTAACTTTAACTGAATCCTCTGTGCGAGTGATATGTGTGCATTTCGGTTTGTCTTTTCTATTTTGTTGGCATTTTAGATTGGACTAAATCTGAATAAAAAGAAGCATAGCCATGACTGGGTATGTGGGCAGAGGGAGCGGCATTGCAGCATGGCTATTAGCCAGTCTTGATTTTTTTGCTTCTGTTTTTTATCAAGAAAAAATAGAAGGCCTAGCCGGCGAGGCGAAAGCTAGATTGAAATAAAAATTATCAAATTA
>Ga0256847_1000375_pt1 | contig 29347 bp, 24 predicted proteins | sample TeddybearmetaG_FD_189099 | JGI IMG/M metagenome (GOLD analysis project Ga0256847, IMG submission 189099) | Hydrothermal vent microbial communities from East Pacific Rise, Pacific Ocean - Teddybear | ecosystem: Environmental > Aquatic > Marine > Hydrothermal vents | place: Pacific Ocean: East...
CATTACAATACTGGTTTTTGTTATACGAAAAGCACGTTATGCAATATTGCAGATAGTACCTGAATTAGTGGAACCTAATAAACTTGATCATAAATGAGATTATTTCTACACAGCCTTTTAGTGCGACGGCAACCAAAATTGCTATAGCAATAGTACCCTATCAATGTTGTATTGACGGGTTGTTGCTTGTTAAAAGCCCTCCCTTGCTGGGGAGGGTTGGGTGAGGAAAAATCAAACCATTCTTTTTTTCAAAGGTGCTTCTGAAGCAAGAGATAAAAGAACTATTGAATTACTTGCTTTTATTTTTCCCCTCACCCAACCCTCTCCCTTTGGAGAGGGCTTATGCTTTTTACCCGTCAATACAATATTGAACCTAGAAAGATCAGTTGGGCGTGAAATTATAGTGCAAGATATTGGTTTTACAGTGATTTAACAGGTTTTTACTTCTGCAAAACCTGCATTTCCTACTTCCTTGTAGGTCAAAAAATCTGAGCACCCATTAGGTTAAGCGGGTATTTTTTGAACCACATGGAGGTGGTGAATGCAGATCATGGAGGAGTATTTAACTGTGAAGTACTGTGGAATCAATAGTTTGTGCTAGAAACCGTGAGCCAACTGATTTTTCTAGGTTGAAGGACAACTAGTTGTTATTAATTTCTTATTCCTAACGATCTGTAAAGAAACTACTGAAAAAGGTACCCATTATGCAACATTCTTATCAACCTCGACCTCTTCCGGTTAAGCTCGAAATATTAACTGAATTTGCCCTGGATTTGCGCTGGACCTGGAGTCATGCCGGTGATGATTTATGGCAAACTATCGACCCCGTAATTTGGAAACAAACCAAGAACCCTTGGGTACTGTTACAAAATGTTAGTAAAGCACGTCTTGAAATGCTAGTTAATGAGCAAAACTTTTTGAGAAAGCTAGAGAAATTTAAACAGGAAAGAGCTGAATATTATGCTCAGGAAGGTTGGTTTCAGTGTGAGTATCCTGACTGTCAGCTAGGGACGATTGCTTATTTCAGTATGGAATATGGCCTTGGTGAAGCGTTGCCTATCTATGCAGGAGGACTAGGTATATTAGCGGGTGATTTATTAAAGTCAGGCAGCGATTTAAATCTACCTTTAGTGGGAATTGGTTTATTGTACCAACAGGGTTATTTTCGGCAAATGATAGATGCTCAAGGGACACAGCAAGCCTTTTATCCTTATAATGAACCTGCCAGTTTACCTATTCGACCCGCATTGGATAAGCAAGGCAATCGTTTGACGATAGTTGTGGAATTACCTGCGAGAGAATTATTTTTACGTGTTTGGGAGGTGCAAGTAGGTCGTGTAACTTTATATCTTTTAGATAGCAATGACTTGATGAACAGTCCTGTAGATCAAGCTATTACTGCTGAATTATACGGGGGCGGACAGGAAAAACGCTTGTTACAGGAAATTGTATTAGGTATTGGTGGCTGGCGTTTGCTCGAAGCATTAGAAATACAGCCGGAAATCTGTCACTTGAATGAAGGGCATGCGGCTTTTGTGGCTTTGGAGCGCATACGCGCATTCCAGAGACAATATCAGGTAACGTTTGAAGAGGCACTTTGGGCAACGCGAGCGGGTAATGTGTTTACTACCCATACCCCGGTAAGTGCTGGTTTTGACCGGTTTAGTCCAGAACTTGTGCACCAGTACTTAAAGGAAATTGTGCAAACACTTGAAATCCCTTTTAATCAATTTTTAGCACTGGGACAAACGTCTGCAGAGCATTCCGAAGAGTCATTTAATATGACCTATTTTGCCTTGCGCACTTGTACGGCAGCTAATGGCGTAAGCCGATTACATGGTCAAGTCAGTCAAACATTATTTCATCAGCTTTATCCGCACTGGCCTATTAAAGAAGTCCCGGTAGGCTATATTACCAATGGCGTTCATGTACCCACCTGGGATTCCAGTTTTACCGATGCCTTATGGACTCGCGTTTGTGGAAAGGGGCGCTGGGCTGGAAAAGTAGATGCTTTGCGTAAGCAAATAGAAGCGATTGAAGATGAAACCTTATGGACATTTCGGGCTGAAAGTCGAGCCAAACTGGTTTGCTATATCCGTCAACGTGTCATCGATAAACTGAGATTGAGAGGCGCATCTAACGAAGAACAGGCATTAGCACAAAATATATTTGATCCGAACACACTGACATTAGGCTTTGCCCGTCGTTTTGCAGAATATAAACGCCCTAATCTACTACTTCATGATCCAGACCGTTTAATACGTCTACTGACAAATTCCCATTATCCCGTACAGCTTGTTATTGCTGGAAAAGCTCATCCTGCAGATAAGGTAGGTCAAGGACTGATTCAGGAAATAACCAGATTTGTACGCAGGCCTGAAATTCGCGGGCATATGGTGTTTCTTGCCGATTATGATATGGCCATGGCTGAACAATTCGTGCAAGGCGTGGATGTCTGGATAAATACACCACGTAGACCATGGGAGGCGTGTGGAACCAGTGGTATGAAGCTTTTGGCTAATGGCGGCCTCAACCTTTCCGAACTTGATGGCTGGTGGGCGGAAGCCTATACGCCTGACGTGGGCTGGGCCTTAGGTGATGGACAAGCACATGATGAACCTGGATGGGATGCAGTTGAGGCCGATGAGCTTTATGGTATTTTGGAAGAGCAAGTTATTCCAGAATTTTACCAGCGTGATGATCACGGTATTCCAGGGAAATGGGTTACCCGTATCCGTAACAGTATGTCTATCCTGGCACCAGAATTCAGCAGCAATCGAATGCTACGTGATTATGTTGAACAGTATTATTTCCCCGCAAATGCTCACTATAGGCAACGTATTGATAATCAAGCTGCAATAGCTAAAGAATTGGCAAGTTGGCAACGGCAGTTAGTTCAACATTGGTCGGCCATTTATATGCAGAACTATCAGGTTGAATCATCGGGATCAGAGTTCCATTTAACCCTGCATGTTTATCTGGATGATTTATCAGCAGACAGTGTAAGAGTAGAAGTTTATGCTGACGGACTTGAAAATAAACCATCATTCTGTCAAATTATGGAACGCAAAACTATCTTGCCGGGTGCGGTGAATGGCTATATATATGAAACTACTGTCCCCGCTGATCGACCGGCTGGTGATTATACGCCAAGAGTGGTAGCTGAACACTGTCATGCAAAAATTCCAGCTGAAGAAGCACATATTAAGTGGTATCGTTAAGGAACGCGCACAGAATTAAGTTGGATAAGTGATGAAATAGACGTACAAAATACAAAGCCAATTGTTCAAGTTATTCTATGCACGTTCCTGAGATTGTAATCGATGGCAATAATGGGGCTGCTATATAAAGTCTTGATCAATCCAGAATATGTGCTGTTACAAGTTAAAATTAAGTTGGGTTAATCAGATCCAATTCATTTGTAGGAGAATAAAATGACTACCAAACATTTACAACCAAGTGTCCATATTAAGGGTACAAATCCAGAAAAGGTTCAAAAAATGATAGCAGAGTGCGCCTATTACAAAGCAGAAAAAAGAGGCTTTACTCCCGGTCATGAATTAGATGACTGGCTTGAAGCCAAACACGAGATCAACAAGCAATGCTTCTACTGGAATCAGGAAGTATGGTGATCTGATTCTTTTGTAAAAAGCTAGAGTTAATAATTTAAGCAAGGTTAAATCTCATGAAAATTAATCGGAATACTCACTTGATCATCAAGATATTACTGGTTGGCAGTTTAATTGCCTGTCTGATTTATTTATTCCATCCTGAAGCAGGGCAGTTCAGCTTGGTAGTAAATGGTGAACCCGTCGCAGATCCATTAATGCGTTTTGCAGCTTTACCTACGTTACTTAGTGTTCTGTTTTTTACCGGTATCCTCATGGTCTTTGCATTTTTGGGCATAGGGTTATTGATGTTTCTAAGTGTATTTCTGTTAATGATGTTGGCGGTATTTATTATCGCACCCTATTTCTGGCCTATGCTGGTGATAATATTTCTCATGATTGTGCTAATGTCTTTCAGTGAAAATAAATCCTCTTAGAATGTATTCATAGGTTTATTCCATGTTGAATGGTTGCCAATTTAAGCTGCAAATCGAGTGCTAAAAATATATTTCTATTCGTTTATTAAGCAGATGGTTGACCCATGAATGATCGTTCAACATTGTTGATGTATGCCATTAGAGGGCCAGTAGTTCTCAAATATGTTGCGCAACTAACTCTTGTGCAAGCGGGACTATTTTTGTTACCGGTAACAATCGCGTTGTTCTATGCTGAATATGAAATTGCACTGCGTTTTATTGTAATTGCATGCGTATTGGCTACCATAACTTTATCCTTTATACGCTTGCCTGTTCCAACACACATCCAGACCAATGAAGCTCTGGCTGTCACAGTGATTACATTTTTAGTTGGCGCAGCAGCTATGGTTTATCCCTTTATGGGGGCGAAAATTTCTTTTATAGATGCTGTATTTGAAAGTGTTTCAGGTATCACTACCACAGGCTTATCGACTTTGGCTGATGTAGAGGATAAGCCAAGAAGCTTTCTGTTTGCTCGTGCCTGGATACAGTGGTATGGTGGATTAGGGTTCGTGGTTTTAGCAATTGCTTTGTTGATTGGTCAGCAACCGGGTAATCGACGCTTACTGGGTAAGGAGTTTGACCGCGATGGTGACGTCATGGGGATTCGCCGACATGCGAGGCAGGTAACTCAGGTTTATTTGTTACTGACAATTTTATCTACACTTGTATTGTTTTTTTCGGGGATTGATGGCTTTATAGCACTGATACATTCACTGAGCGCTGTCTCAACCGGCGGTTTTTCCAGTTTTAACAATAGCCTGGCTGAATTTAATGGCTGGCCAATCCAGATGCTTCTGTCTTGCATAGGGTTATTGGGTGCGATATCTTTACCTTTATATTATCGTATATATCAGCGTAATTTCAGTCAATCCTCATCAGCCCAGGAAACGCTTGCCATGATCTTGTTAATCGCTAGTGTCTCAATTATTTTGACTGTAGTTATAGCTAAAAATGGCAACATGGACTGGCTTACATCAGCTAAACAAGCTTTGTTATTAGCACTTTCTGCACAAACGACGACGGGGTTCAGCAGTTTAAATATTGCAAATCTGGATCCATTGGTCAAAGGTATCGTTACCTTGTCTATGGCAATAGGTGGTGATATAGGTTCGACAGCTGGCGGCTTCAAAGTGATACGCTTGTTGATTCTTTTAAAGCTCATGCACTTCACTATTCAACGGACAGCAATGCCCAGCCATGTGGTTTTTGAGCCAAAACTGGCGGGCAAGACAATTTATTCAGAAGAGATAATAAATGTTTTTACCTTGCTCGGATGGTTTATCGCACTGATATTTTTTTCCTGGTTACCTTTTATCGCAATGAACTATCATCCTTTGGATGCACTTTTTGAGGTGGTTTCAGCGACTGCAACAGTAGGCCTATCATCTGGTATTACTCAGACGGAATTACCGTCTGTACTAAAAATAGTGCTTTGTTTTGATATGTTGGCTGGACGTGTTGAAATTATTGCATTGCTGGTTTGCTTATATCCTAAAACATGGTTTGGTAAGAGAGTTGATGAATTATGAGAGTCGTATTCCTAGGAGCAAGTTCTTTGGCAATCATGACAGCAAATGAGCTGTTAAAAAAATCGCATGAAGTGATTATTGTTGAAAAAGACAAAGCGTTAATTGATGCCTTATCAAATGAACTTGATTGTGGATTTGTCTATGGCGATGGTAGTAAACCCGCCATTCTTGGAGAAACAGACCCTAAAGATGTTGATTATCTATTTTGCCTGACGGGGAATGATCAGGCCAACATTATAAGTAGTCTAGTAGGTCGTTCTCTTGGTTTTAAACGCATTATCACTAAAATAGAAGATCCCGAATTTGAGCATATTTGTTTGGAACTCGGCTTAAAAGACACCATTATTCCCGATCAAACGACCGGACGTTATCTTGCGGATATGGTTGAAGGACACGACTTGCTGGCATTAAGCGCTTTGATCAAGGATGAAGCACGGGTTTTTTCTTTTGCTGTTCAAACTGCAACAGAAACTGTAATAAATTCATTACAGTTACCTGATGAGTGTCAGATTATCTGTATTTATCGAGATGGAAAATTCAAAATTCCTAATGCAGATTTTAGCTTTAAAGTGGATGATGAAATTATCATACTCACGCATAGTCGTAATCTGGACTACTTAAACAAACATTTATTGAATATCAACTTGCCGGCCGACAATAAAGTTCAAGATGAAGTTGAATAAACAAGTGGAATCTACTGAAGTTTTACTGAATTTTCAATGGTAAAAATCATTACAGTTGATTTTTAATTCATAAATCAGTTCATCTTGCGATAGCAATTAACACACTTTTAGATAAAGTGTATAAAAAAATTTACCTGCCCTGAATATCATGACAAACATGCAATACAATATTAAAAAGCATCACGAAAGTGCTGTAGAAAAGAAGTTTAAACACCCAATAAAAATTGCCAGACAATTACAGCAGCAATATGAAACCGATGTTGGTAGTTTTTTTGCTGAAATTGCCAGGTTTCCTCTAGAAAACCTGTGCAAAATACTTATTGAATTACCCAGTGATATCTTTGAAGAAGCCTTTTCACGCATTCCCCACAAAAAAATGGCAGCTGCTTTATCCTATCTTGCCAGTGATGATTTGACCGATTTTTTACAACGTGTAAAACAATATGATCAGGACTATGCTAAAAGCACTTATCGTTTACTAGCACCCGATGAACAAGCGGAGATCTCACATCTTTCTCAATTTTCTGCTGATCAGGCGGGTGCGTATATGCAAATGGAAATGTTATCGGCAGAATTGACTGATACATTGGCACAAGTCAAACATAAAATTCGCATCTTCAGAAAGGAGGAACCGAATAGTCCCATCTTTAAATTATTTGTTGTAGATGTTGAACAGCACTTAGTGGCAATACTCCATTTTACCGATTTGATATTGTTCGATGAGAATGACACGATGCAAACAATTATTGCACAGGCTACGATTCATCATCATAAGCCGTTGAGTGTTCATGCCACGACACCGGTAGAAAAAGTGATACAAATATTTGAAGAATACGAGCTAAGTATTATTGCAGTTGTCAATGACAAGGAACAATTGCAAGGCCGCATTGTATTCGAAGATGTCTATGATTTAATTCGTATGCAGGAACATAACCAAGCACTGAAAATGGCTGGCACCGACTATGAAGCGGAAGAAGAGAGCTTTGACTCAGCACGAAAAGCGCGTTTACACTGGTTATTTATCAACCTGGTTGCATTATGCTGTGCAGCCTTTATTGTGAGTTTGTATAAAGATACGATTGAACAGTTAGTGGCGCTAGCTGTGCTGATGCCTATTGTTGCCGCATTAGGTGGTAATGTTGGCAATCAGGCTGTGACAGTAACGGTCAGAAAACTCGCCTTACATCAGATAGACTGGAATAATGCGTTCCCCGTGATTAAACGGGAAATTGTTATAGGGGGTATTAATGGCATGATAATGGGTGGTGTGGTTTCGATTATTACCTTTATATGGTTTCAGCAAATATTATTAGGTTTAGTGATAGCCATAGCAATTATCATTAATCTGGCGGTTGCCGGTTTAACTGGCTCGATGATTCCCCTGTTAATTAAAAAATTTGGTGGTGATCCCGCTATTGCATCACCCTTATTACTTACAACTGCGACTGATGCAATAGGCTTTTTTGTGTTTTTGGGCTTGGCTGAAATTATATTAATCTGAAGACCAATTCACCTTAAAAAAGGATTTTCTTACTATGAGATTAAAAAACTGTCATAGCTGTAATTCTCGTGTGTTTTGTGCTCTTACCTGGTATTTTAATCAGTTAAAAACTGAAAATAAAAATATTCTATGCCTGTACGGTAGTATTGATATACATCATGTTGAATTGAGTTTTCATGATCTGGAACATATCATCGCTATGTATGTTAAAGAAGGTGAATGTGTTAAAAAAGGTCAGCGATTGGTCACACAGAATATGCAACGATTTCAGTACCCGTTTGATATTGCCAAAGCCAATTGGGAACAGCAATAGCAGGTGTGTTGTCCCGCCCTACCAGAACCAACTATGGAAGATGACTTTATTCATCTTGTGACGAAGACTCAATGCACAATTATGTCTGAAGTGATTTTGCTAGTACTCCATCAATATTGTATTGACGGGTACAAAAAGCCGATAAATGGTCATCTGCGTTGTTGCACTCGTTTGTATTAGCCTGCTAGTCCGTCACTCATGCGCCATGCAGCTAACCACTTCTCAACTCCCTCAACCCGTCAATACAACAATGACAGAGTAATAGAATCTTTCTGATTTGTTACAAATTATAAGGAAATTTGAAAAGTGTTATAATTTTACCTGATTATCCACAAGCTTCAGCCAAGTTGGCTTATTTCATGCTGAGGAACAACAAGTGAATAGTGCAGTATAGTCCAAACGAGCATACGCCGGCTTATACTGCAAATGTGTCCCTATAACGCTTGGCTTGGCATTAATGCCAAGCATACTTGAAGAACAAGCTGGTGAATACTCGTAAGTATAGCTGAGACTGATGTGTAATCAGATAATTTTATATATGCTAGTTGTTTTAATTGATGCTTTAGCCAAAGTCGACAGGCGTCACTAGGTCTTATATTCAGGTGACGATGATTATCTGGTTAAATCCGTAGCATATTTTGAGCTTTTTTTTATTTACAATTCACAAGATATATACATGCATAAAGATCAAGTTTTTAAAGAGGAAATCCAAAAAGTTGAGGATTTTAAATTCGATACTACAGTTGCTAGCGTATTTGATGACATGGTAAACCGCTCAGTACCTTTTTATGGTGAAATGCAGCGCATGATGGCAGAACTATCCGCTGATCACGCACAAACGGGGACTGATGTTTATGATCTGGGTTGTGCCACAGGAACAACTTTATTAGGAATGAATACAAGTGTGGCCGATGATATTCGTTTTATTGGCATTGATGATTCAAAAAAAATGCTCGATAAATGTCGATCCAAATTAGAAGATGTTGAATTTCGACGTCCCTTTGAATTGCGCTTTGGAGACTTAAATCAAAATATTGAAATTTCCAATGCTTCTGTTGTGATTTTGTGTTTAACATTGCAATTTGTCCGTCCGATTAATAGAGCCAAGTTGTTAAAAGATATTTTTGACGGTTTAAATAATGGGGGGGTATTAATTCTGACTGAAAAAATACTGGCTGAAGATAGCGTTTTTAATCGTGATTTTATTAAACATTATTATAATCATAAACGACGCAATCAATATAGTGAGATGGAAATATCACAAAAACGCGAAGCACTGGAAAATATTCTTATCCCTTATAAGCTCAGTGAAAATATAACATTATTACGAGATGCTGGATTTTCACATTGCGAAGTATTTTTTAAGTGGTACAATTTTGCCGGATTAATTGCGATCAAGGAATAATGATGATTCAAATAGGAAATTTCTTTTTTAAATACCGAAACTGGGTATTTATCCCCTTATATTTAGCTCTTTTCATTCCTTCTACCGAAATAGTGAGTTCTGAACAGCATTATTTAACTCTGTGGTTAGGTTTGTTTATTACTATTCTAGGACAAATGATTCGATGGGCAACCGTTGGATTTGATTACATTGATCGCGGTGGTAAAGACAAAAAGGTTTATGCCTCTCGTTTAGTAACAGGCGGTATTTTTAATCACTGCCGAAATCCATTATATATAGGAAATATTCTTAAATTAGCGGGTCTTGGCATACTAGCAAATTCGTTGCTCTATATAATAATTTTTGTCCCTGCTTTTATGTTTATATATCAGGCAATTGTTTTAGCGGAAGAAAATTATTTAAGGACTAAGTTTGGTCAGGATTTTGATGTTTATTGCCAGCAGGTTAATCGCTGGATACCCAGCTTTTCTGGCTTGATCACAACATTTAACAATATGAGTTTTAGATGGCAACGGCCGGTAGTCAAGGAAAACTCCTCTGTGTTTATTTGGTCGTTGGGTATATTGTTAATTTTATTATTCAAATATCCCGAACTCACTCATCAGGATACACAGCTCCGCAGCCAGTTGTTAGTGGTTTTTATACCGTTATTAACGGCTCTTTATTTTGGCATCCGTTATCTTAAAAAATCTAATAAATTACAAGGTTTGTAGACAAAGTATACGCAACTATGTTGTTAAGCAAGCGCAATAAATACCTTTAATGATTCATAAAATAACTGTCGTCCTTAGCCCGCTTGCAGTATTGTGTATTGCAATGATACTTGCGTGTTTATTAACGTATGGTGTTTTAATCGGGTTAGGCGATGTATGGTCTATGAAACGATTAATTAGTAAAGGTACTCAGCTTTTTTTGGTTTTAAGTATTTTTCCACTAACAAAATACCTCAAACTAAGTTGGTCAGACATAGGATATACAGCTAAGCCTGTTTTTTATCGTGAAGCACTAAAAGGCTTTGTTGTTGGGTTGGTCGTATTATTACCCATTATTAGCCTGTTGTTTTTTTTGGGTATTCGTGTGTTTGATGTTGAAAAACCATGGATAGTATTTTCGATAATTAAAATGCTGTTATTGTCAGCATTATTACCTGCATTATTAATTTCTTTAATAGAAGAACCCATATTTCGTGGACTTTTACTTAGCTCACAATATAAATACTTTTCTAAGTTTAGTGCTATTATTATTTCAGCTATTTGCTATGCAGGGTTGCATTTTCTAAAAGCAGATATTAATATCGCTTATGAGGATATTACCTTGTTCAGTGGCTTCCAATTAATTGCAAACGCTTTAGACAATGCCGTTAGCCTTAAAAACCTTTCAGCCTTTATTGCTTTATTTATGGTGGGTGTTTTCTTAGGGGGAGCAAGGTTGTATAAAGGATTAGGCTTAGGTTTTTGTATTGGCTGCCACACTGCCTGGGTGTTTCTAATCAAAATAACAAAAAACATCTCTTCATTAGACGGTAATGCGGATAATTTTTATTTAGTCAGTTCTTATGATGGCGTAATAGGAATGCTGGTTAGTTTTTGGCTATTGATTGTTATTAGTGCATTTGTAGTAATAAGACGCTGAAACACTCGGAAAAAATATTTTTTGTAATTAATGTGCCTCAAGGGAAATGAGATTATTTCGGGTATGATTTTCTGTTTTGTGAGTAACGCTCTTTTGTCTGATGACTTTTGATGTCACCAGTGGTAATACCAATATTCCTGTTTTGTTTTAACTCGGTTAGTAACGAGGTGTTTTTAATCTGAAGTTTCCTAAAAACGAATCAAGCCACCCACCCCACCCTGCGCAGGGGAACACGGTCACCAGAGATGGAGGGTGACCCAGCCTTGCATCATCTTTATAGATAACCACAGCAACACATGCCCTGGGTTTTTTTATTTTTTTAGAGTTAGCAGAAAATATTTTAATCTGAAGATTGCTGCTTATTTTTTGTTTGATAAGCGGCATTCAATAATTAATATGACTATTAATAAAACACAGGTTAAACTTTAGAAAGAGTCATTTCTGGTCGTTTTAAAATTTTTAAATAAGCTGTCATTTCGACCAGAGGGACGGCTGCATGGACAGATATATTGCTCCTGCAATATCTGCATTCACCACTTTCGTGTGGTTTACGCAGAAGGTAGGGCAATGCAAGGGAGCTATTGCCAAGAAATATTTTTACTCAGAAATGTGCTTAGAATCAAGATTCCTCCCGCTGGTCGGAATGACACCGTTTGTGAAGATTTAAACAGGGATAAAAAGCAAGTGAGATTGGATGATTATTTGTTTCCACCTTCCTAAGTTAATAGTCATTATAATAAATGAAATGATAAGAAAGGATTAACTTGCTATGAAATTAAAAATTATTATAGTCACACTTCTGCTCTGTTTTAGTACATTAGTCTGGTATTTTAATCAGTCTAATTCTGCAGATGTAAATATTCTACGCTTGTACGGAAATATTGATATAAGGCAAGTTGAACTGAGCTTTCATGACCCTGAACATATCCTAGTTATGTCGGTTAAAGAAGGTGAGCGTGTTAAAAAAGATCAGTTGCTTGCAACTCAGGATTTAGAACGTTTTCAATATGCACTGGATATAGCTAAAGCGCATTGGGAAGAGCAACAGCAGGTTGTGGCAAGACTGGAATCAGGCTCGCGCCCTGAAGATATTAAAAAAGCCTTAGCCGATGTTAATGCGGCTAAAGCTGCGGTCAAGTTTGCAGAAAAGGAATTTAAACGTCAAACTGCACTGGTTAAGAAAAGACTGGCGTCAAAAGAATCAGTTGATCGCAGCAAAGCAGAGTTAGATCAGGCCCGGGCACGTTTAAAAGCCTTGCATGAGCTGTTAAAACTGGCTCAAATAGGCCCCAGGATTGAAGATATTTTAGCCGCAAAATCCCGATTAAAAGCAGATGCAAGCTCTGTTAAGCTGGCTAAAAAAATATTACAAGATGCCCATATGCTCGCACCTCATGCAGGGATTATTCAGGATCGTATTCTTGAACCTGGCGATATGGCTGATGCACACACACCTGTTTATACACTGGCACTGACTGATCCTGTCTGGGCAAGAGTCTTTGTTTCTGAAAACCAGCTGGGCAAACTTAAACAAGGAATGTCTGCTCAAATTTTCACTGATAGTTATCCTGATAAACATTATACAGGATGGGTTGGTTTCATCTCACCGACTGCAGAGTTTACCCCTAAAACAGTTGAAACAACTGAGCTTAGATCAAGTCTAGTCTATCAAGTCCGCGTTTTTGCCTGTAATCCTCAAAATGAATTGCGTTTAGGTATGCCTGTTACGGTTTCTATTCCTCTTGCAATGGGTAAACAAAAAAAAGATAGTCCTCCTTGTGATTGATTTTGCATTGACTTTTCAGTCGGCCAGTAAGTCATTTTTGTCAGGTCAAGAAAAAATTCATGCAGTAAAGAATGTAACGCTGTCTATTAAAACAGGGCAGGTTACAGCTCTGGTTGGTCCAGATGGTGCCGGTAAAACGACTTTATTACGAATGGCTAGCGGTTTATTAGTCCCTGATGCAGGAACAGTGAGCGTATTTTCTTTAGATAGTGTTGATGATACTGAGCAATTACACCATCAAATCGGATATATGCCGCAACGCTTTGGTTTATATGAAGACCTTAGTGTGATAGAAAACCTGAATCTGTATGCAGATCTTCATCAAATTACAATAACAGAACGTCAGCAACGTTTTCAACAACTGACAAAAATGACCGGTTTAAGTCCTTTTAATAATCGACTGGCAGGGCAGTTATCAGGGGGTATGAAACAGAAACTGGGGCTTGCCTGTACCTTATTAAGCCAACCTAAATTATTGTTGCTGGATGAGCCTAGCGTAGGCGTTGATCCGCTTTCAAGACGGGAGTTATGGCGTATTATAGAGCAACAAGTCAATGATAATGGAATGACCGTGCTGATGAGTACCGCCTATCTGGATGAGGCTGAACGCTGTAGTCACGTTATTTTAATGGATACTGGGGAATGTCTTGAGCAAAACAGCCCTGATTTTTTTAACCAAAAAATGCAAGGTTTGTGCTTTACCGCGACCGCAAAAAAACTGACTATTCGCCAGTTACAACTTCAATTAAGCCAACTGGATGTTTTTATAGATACCGTTATTCAGGGCGAAAAAGTTCGGGTGGTGATGCAAGCAGGTTCTACATTACCAGAAATTCAAGGTATTCAATTTGAGCCTGTGCAGCCTCGTTTGGAAGATGCTTTTATTGCGCTGCTAAAATCTCGTTATAACAGCGCAAAGCCAGCAGCAACTGAAATAGCTAAAGCTGTAGCACAAACTACTAGGAATGAAGATATTATTAAGGTAGACCATGTAGATAGGTGGTTTGGTTCGTTTCAGGCAGTGAAGGCACTAAGTTTTACTGTCAGACGGGGTGAAATATTTGGCTTGTTAGGTGCTAATGGTGCAGGTAAAACAACCACTTTTCGTATGCTCTGTGGTTTATTGCCGGTTAGTAACGGTCAATTATCGGTTGTAGGCATAGATCTGCGAACTGCAGCAGCCAAAGCCCGCGCACGAATAGGCTATATGTCACAAAAGTTTTCCCTGTACGGTCATTTGAGTGTACTGCAAAATCTGATGTTTTTCAGCAGTGCATATGGATTAAGAAATACACATCGACAACAAAGAATTCAGTGGGCTTTGCAACATTATGAGCTTGAATCCTATAGCAACACCAACAGTTGTGATTTGTCATTGGGTTACAAGCAACGTTTAGCCATGGCTTGTGCTTTAATGCATGAACCCGAGATTTTGTTTCTCGATGAACCTACCTCAGGTGTAGATCCTTTGGCACGCCGCGAATTTTGGATGCGTACCAATCAACTGGCAGCCGCAGGTGTTACAGTGCTTGTTACCACGCATTTTATGGAAGAAGCAGAATATTGTGACCGGTTAGTGATTATGGTGGAAGGTGATATTTTAATCACGGGCACCCCATCGGATATAAAACAGCAAGTGTGTAGTCCGAGCTTACCTGCGCCGACCATGGAAGATGCTTTTATTTACCTTGTGACCCAGAAAAAATCATGATGCCTCATATGCGTTTAAAAGGATTGATACATAAAGAGTTTCTGCAAATCTGGCGTGACCCCAGCAGTCTCGCTATTGCTTTTGTGTTACCGGTTTTTTTGCTATTGCTGTTTGGTTATGGTGTCTCGTTGGATGCCAAACATATACCTATCGGCTGGGTGATTGAAAAACCAACATCAATTACTCAACGTTTCAGTGATGCCTTTAACCGGTCAGAGTATTTTAAACCCGTTTTCTTTACTGATATGAAGGAAGCTGAATTTGCGCTGCAAACCCATAAAATTAATGCGATTATCCGGTTACGGGAAGATTTTAGTCGACAAGTTTTTAAACCTCGGCCAGCTGCCATTCAAATTATCGTTGATGGTGTTGATGCCAATACCGCACGCCTGATTTCCGGATATATACAATCCACCTGGTCTCAATGGATAAATCATCAGGCAGAATTACAAGGAACATCCATCTATACGCCTGTTATTGTCGATCATCGTATTTGGTATAACAGCGCTCTACTCAGTAAAGATTATTTGATACCCGGTTTGATTGCAGTGATCATGACTTTGATTGGCGCACTACTGACTGCATTGGTGATTGCCCGTGAATGGGAACGTGGCACGATGGAGGCCATACTGGCAACGCCCATTAGTGTTAAAGAAATTTTGCTAGGCAAACTGATACCCTATTATTTATTGGGTATGGGGGGGCTAATTCTTTCTATAGCAATGGCGGTGTTTTTGTTTAAAGTGCCTTTACTCGGGTCTTTATGGGTGCTGTTAGTAACTGGAAGTTTATTTTTATTTGTTGCACTCGGTATGGGCTTATTGATTTCTATTGTTGCTAAAAACCAGTTTGTAGCAGGGCAAATTGCCATTATTGTAACTTTTTTACCGGCTTTCATTTTGTCAGGTTTTATTTTTGATATTAGTAGTATGCCTACAGTCATTCAAATGTTGACTTATTTAATTGGTGCACGTTATTTTGTTGCTATTCTACAAACTGTTTTTTTGACTGGAAATATATGGGCAGTGATACTACCAAATGCACTAGCGTTACTGATGATGGCATTGATATTTTTTGCCTTGGCAGCACGTAAAGCCCCCAAAAACCTGGAGTAAAAATATGTGGGCAAATATTTATGCTTTATTAATTAAAGAATTTCTGGCCCTAATAAAAGACAAGAAAAGCCGTTTTGTGCTGATAGGTCCCCCCATCTTTCAGTTAATTGTCTTCGGCTATGCAGCCACTTTTGACCTGAATAAAATCCCTATTGCCATTTATAATGAGGATCAAAGTATTGTAGCACGGGATTTCATTTCGCGTTTTACTGCGGCTCCTGCTTTTACCGAGGTGCTGAGAATTACAAGGTATCAGCAGATTGCCAAGGCACTGGATGAAAAACAGGTGATGGTCGTGTTGCATATAGATCAACATTTCAGTGCTAACTTGTTAATCGCACATCAACCTGCAAAGGTACAAATACTGATAGATGGTCGTAACTCAAATACCGCTCTAATCGTACTTAATTATATGCAAAGTATTTTGGCTGACTTTAATTTAGACTGGGCCAAACAACATCATTTACCCTTACCCCCGGCCCAACTCGAAGTTAGAGCCTGGTTTAACCCTAACTTGAGCAGTCGATGGTTTATTGTGCCTGGTATTGTTGGTCTGTTAACACTGGTTGTTACTGTTATCGTAACTGCACTTTCAATCGCACGTGAACGTGAGCAAGGGACTTTTGATCAACTGTTAGTGACGCCGTTAACCCCATTCCAGATTTTGCTCGGTAAAGCCATACCGGGGTTGATTATTGGTGTAGTAGAAGCCTCATTTATTGTCCTGATAGCGGTACTCTGGTTTAAAATCCCCTTACTTGGTAGTCTGTTTGCCTTGTATATGGGGATTTTTTTATTTGTTTTTTCCATCATCGGTATTGGTTTAATGATCTCATCCTTATCAGTGACTCAACAGCAGGGTTTATTAGGGGGGTTCTTATTTATTGTGCCAGCAGTCATACTATCCGGTTATGCAACGCCTATTGCCAATATGCCAGTCTGGATTCAGAATTTTACCTTACTTAATCCCCTACGTTATTTTCTGGTCATTGTTCGAGGCGTTTTTCTTGAAGGTCTTTCTGTCAACAATTTATTAAACCAATACTGGCCTTTGGCTATTATAGGCATTGTTACAATGAGCTGTGCGGGCTGGTTATTCAGACGCAGGATGTATTGAATGTATATGAAAACATGTCAGCCAAAAGCAATAAATCCAACAGTTAAGAGCCTATGAAATAACAATTTTCGGTAATATGTCAAAACCAGAAGTTACATGAGCAAGGTAGTGGTAATAGCAATTTCAGCATTCCGTTTTCACAAATAACGTCATCGATGCCAACGGTGAATTATAAAATCAACGGCTTCTTTTATATTTAAGTCCCTTGTGCCTCCCCCTGTTCGTAGATAAAATTTCAGTAGTTTCCCTTGCTTTAAAAATACTGGGTGAGGGGAGGCATGAATAATTAAACGACAGACATGTTTATTCTCAACTACATGAAAGAGAACTTTCACGAACTGACATAAGTCAGCACCTGATTTCGTTGAAATAGCCGTGATAATCGCTTGCTCAAAACTATCTTGATCTTGCCTTTTTAGTGTTAGATAGTCTCTTTCCAAGCCGATAATGACACCATTATCTGAAACACCAATTATTAGCGTACCGCCTGTCGAACTATTTAAAAATCCAGCAATAGTCTTTAAAATGACGGCTTCTAATTCACGATTTGTACAGTTTTGTTCTAAATCCCAACGAAAGGATGATTTGAATTCAAGTAAAGGGTTTTCTCCTTGTTGTATGAGTGTTTTTATATGGACTGATAATTCAGTACTTAATTGATGTATATTTTGTATACGCCAATGCAGTCTTTCATAAACTAACGCAATGATAAGGCCGAATACAGCACCGATTTGGGCGAGCAATAGAGTTTTATCCGGGGTTCCGCCAGAAAATGATGATTTTAATTGTGTAAAAGTGTAACGAAATGCCGTAATTATTTGGTTATGTATATCACCTTCAATTTCATAAATAAATATAAAATCATAAATTGGATAGAGAATAAAAACGCCTGTTAGTGCACCGATTAAAGCAGCAGATAAATATAGTTTAAGACGTTGTTGCCAAAGAGAAATATTTAATAAAAAAAACGTTTCATTTATTCTTTATAAAATATGTCCGGGTCTGGATTAAATATTTGTTCTTCATTAAGTTTATTCTTAAGCAATATATATAATTTGCTGGAAATGATTTCATTTTCATGTAGTTCTTTTAAGGTATCTGACTTAGTGATATTTAATAATGCTATTGCAGATTGTGCATTTAAATCATCCAGAAGATCTTTATTTGATAACAACTCATGCTTCATTTGTTGAATATTTTTGCTTTTTAACTGTTGATAAATGAGAGTTGCATTTTGTATTGCTTTGGGGTTATCGAAAATTTCAATTAAAGGGGAATTTTTTATTAGCATTAGTTCTTCAAGGACTTTGGTAATGAGCTTGTGTTGTGTTCTGTAATACAGATAGTGTTCTTGAGTTTCACTCATACTATCAGGTAAGAATAATAGGCGATGAAGAAGGTGATTAAACTTAATGATCCAACCCTCAAAATAGATGTTAAGAGAGCCAACTTGTGGTTTATCCTGCTCAACACGTTCTATTTGTGTTTCTAAAATAGATAAATTTCTTTTGTATATACTTTCATTAATTTCATCCCGTCTAAACAATTCTTTTAATTCACTTTTTTGGACTGCCAAGGTGTAGATCAAAAGCATATTTTCAGCAACATGACCTGAGTCTTTGTTTGTGTCCTGGCATTGCTGGCAAACCTGTTGGTACAGAGCATGGAATTCAGTGGTTAAGGCTTGGTACTGAGCATTACTAATATCTTTATGTTCTGAAAGTTGTAGTGTTTTTGCTTTTAAGGTTTGATATATGAGGGCCTGACTTTTGAAGTAACTAATTTTTTCATGGGGTAATAATTCATCAATTTTGAGCCAGCGAATCACTTTGCCTATGGTTGTTGCCTTGATTATGAGCGTGAAATAAATACTACCAATAGTAATGGCTGTGATGAATTCCTTGATAGTAAAGTCGTAATTCCAGTTAGGAAGGCTAAGATCATTGGGAATAAACATGACCATAACGATGGCAATAGCGCCTCGTAAGCTACCCCAAGAAAGCAGGTGTTGCCAGTTCATAGGAATGTCGTCTTCAGATTTATTTAAATTAGCCATTCCAATCGATAAATAAATGGATAAGGCTCTGGCGACAGCAACCAGTAGAATCATCAGCATAATAGGGAATATAGCGACATGTATTGATATTGAAAGGCTGGCGAACAATAACCCCATCAATATAAATACCAACGAGTTGGCAAGAAAGGCGAAATAACTCCAGAATTTTTCCATATATTCTTCGACACCAGATGACATTTTATAGCGGCCAAAGTTACCCAGAACCAGAGAGGATACCAGAGTAGCAATAATTGAAGAAAAATGGATATGATGATCATAAATAACTAATTTTTCAGAAATAAGCTCGGTAAATAAAAAGGTGAAATGAGCTACCAGTAGCGTTAAGGTGATCTCCAAATGTTCATTACCTTTTACCCACTCAATCAGTTTAGAAAATAACAGGCCCATAAATAAGCCAAAAAATCCTCCACCTAAAATCATGGTGGTAAATGAGAAAACGCCTTGTAATACAGTCTCAATACCATGAAACCCATGTTGTATAATGCTCAGAAATACTAAAAAAACAGCAAAAGCGGTACCATCGTTGAAGAGACTTTCGCCTTCAAAGATTAAGGTCAGGCGTCGGGGAGCGCCGTAGTCCTTAAATAAGGATAAAACTGCAACAGGGTCTGTTGCAGAAATAATCGCACCAAATAACAAAGTGACTAATAGGGGAACATCGTAGCCTAATAAATGAAAACACCAATGACCGACAAAACCAATAAAAAAGGTTGAAATGAGTAAGCCAACAATAGCCAGCATGCTGATAGAAAATTTATTTTCCTTTATATTGCGGATGTTGATGTTATAGGCGGATTCAAAAATAAGGATGGGTAGAAAGACAAAAAATAACGATTCAGGTGTCAATTGAAAACTGGTAACAAAGGAAAATATTTCAATTTTAGATAATGGTACTAACAAAGAACCACCAATCACTAATAGTACGGTATAAGGTATCTTCGTTTTTAAAGAAATTAGGTTAATTCCTAAGGAAAAAAACATCAGAGTAAAAATTGATAAATAAACGTCGAGTGTCATGTATTTGCCATGAGGTAAAAGTGTTTTGATACAAGAAGTGAAAAATGAAATATAGATGACTCAAAGTCTCTGTAGATATAGATTGAATCAGCTGAAATAATCACATTGATGTGCTCTCATTATGGAACAATGCATCTAAAACCACAATACATGTGGTAATCACATTAGCCAATAAAGCACCGCCAGATAATGAAATAATTCTATCAAAAGAAGGCTCTGTTAGTTCAAAATCTGCAGATATAATCCATACAACAATTGCCAACCACAATTGTAGTGATGTAACTAAGCTAGTAGCAAATAAAATTTCTCTACCTTTAAAAGAAAACTTTTCTTTGGGTTTAGTATTACGTTGAAAAATAAAATAAACACATAGAGTATTGACGAATGCAGCTGTAAGCAGTAATAGAAAGTTATTATTTGCTAATTTATTATACTCGCCCCAAAAAAAACCAAAGTCAAGCGTTAGCGCTAATATAATAAGAAAGCTATATCCAACTTTTGATAAATCCATAAAAAACTCCCTAAACCTTATACGTTTTAAGCATTAATTGTGACTAATTAATGTAGTGATTTAATCAATCTCTAAAGGTTTGATTTTTTAATTCATACGCTAATTTACTATAAGGGGCTAAACAATTCTAATAATACGTGGTTGATATAAACCTGTATAGTTAGATTATATCATCCGTATTTTGAGTGTTTTACAGTTAGGTGCACTATTTTTTCATTGTATAGCAAGCACGAGCCGTTTTTTGATTTTGTATAAATATTTTTTACAAGATAAAACGGGCGTAAATAGTTCTAAAAATGCAAAAAGTTCTTATCAAATTTTGTTAGATCAGGATTCATAGTGTCCCACGGTTGAGCGTCAGATACCCAGAAATCCATATTCGGATGGTAGATGCTTGGGTCATCTAAGGTGGCGGCATTAACGGGACGAAACTTTTTAGTCACGGAATTTCTTCCGAAAAGTGTAGTTCCGCAATTAGGACAAAATCCTCTATGAATAGTGTTCCCACTCTCTGAAATACTCGCGTATTCTTTGTATGTGCCTGTTATTATAAGACTGTCATAGGGAACAAAAAATGCGGGCATATAGGCGGCTCCAGCTGCTCTTTGGCAGGTTCGGCAATGGCAGTTTCCTGCACCTATGGATTCTGCATGAATTTCATATTTTACTGCGCCACATAAGCAAGCACCTGTTATTGGAAGTTTCATATTGTCTCACCTTAAAATAAATACAACTATTACCATTTATTATGTCTAAGATAATGGTATAAGTAATCCTGGTTCAATTGAAAGCTATTACATTTTAGGCTAACAGTATGGATATTAAAAATGTTTATGATGATCTAAAGGATATTGATGTTAAGACTTATGACTGGTCTATCAATATTATCCGCTCATTAACAAAAATGCTGAAAGTTAATATGAAGCTTCATGCTGACCAGCAGGTATTACAAGGTGATATTTTTTTATGTAACCATTTTTCCCGGTTTGAAACATTCATACCCCAATTTCTAATTTATGAAGAAACGGGAGCTTATTGCTGTGCCATAGCTTCAGCGGAGTTTTTTACAAATGATACGGTATTTGCAACGTATCTTAATAATATTGGCGTCATTCCCCATGATCATCATCAGCTGTTTGCCAACCTGGCAAGGCAGGTTTTTCTAGGCAGGAAAGTGATTATATTTCCTGAAGGTGGAATGGTTAAAGATCATCGTGTGATAGATAAACAAGGAAAGTATAGTATTTATTCACGTATCGCCGGAGAAAGACGTAAACAACATACCGGAGCAGCAGTCCTGGCTCAGGGTATAGAAGCTTTTAAGGCAACCATTCGCAATGCTTATAGCAATAAAGATATTGATCGGTTGATGCAGTGGAAGCAGGAGATGAAACTGGATTCTTTAGACCAGTTACTGGCAACAGCATTAAAACCGACTTTGATTGTACCTTCGAATATTACCTTTTATCCTATACGTTCATCAGATAATTTATTGCTTAAAGGTGTTGAGTTGTTTGCAGATGGGTTGACATTAAGGCATACAGAAGAGCTGCTGGTTGAAGGCAATATAATACTTAAAGATACAGATATGGATTTACGTATGGGGGAGCCTGTTGATCCGCATGATGTGTGGCATTGGTGGAACAAGTATTTGTTAACGATGGTTTCGTCTGAATTTAAATCACTGGATGAAGTTTTTTCATTATATGTATCGCCCAAAAACTGGAAGCAAAAACTATTAGGCTATTATTTTAGAAAAAATGCCAAAGCTACACGTAATCAATACATGGAGGAGATTTATACTAACGTGACGATTAATTTAAGTCACTTAGCTTCGACTCTGATTATGTATTGTATGCAGCGTGGACAGCATCAGGTTAATAAACACTGTTTTTATAAAACGCTGTATGTCGCGATTAAAACGTTACAAAATAATAAAAAGATTAATTTACATCGGAGTTTACTGAACCCGGATGAATATAACGACTTACTTGAAGGTGAAAGTAAACGCTTTGAACATTTTATTTGTGTCGCGGAAGCATCGGGTCTGATAGTTTCTTATCACGATAATTATCAATTTTCTCCTAAACTCTGTGAAGAATTTAATTTCGACACTATTAGAATGGAAAATCTCATCGCTGTTTATAACAACGAAGCCGAGCCTATCAAAGTTGTTCGAGATGCTCTTATAAAAGCAGTTAAAAAATGTGAAAAAGTAACTAAAGAACAATTAGCTGAATGGGCTTTTAATGATGAAATTATCTCATTGGCTTGGGATATAAAACGGTTTTCAAAATCGCGCTATGAGGATATTAATCAGCGTGAAACATTTAAAGAAAACCCAGAACCTTTTCTGTTAAAACCTAAAAAAAGCAATGGTATTGGCATAATATTGATCCATGGCTTATTGGCATCACCTGCTGAGTTAAGAGGCTATGCACTGGAATTGTTAACACAAGGATATACCGTTTTGGCGGTAAGACTAAAAGGGCATGGGACTTCACCGTATGATTTAAGAACGCGAACTTATGAAGATTGGTATAGGTCTGTGCTAAGAGGTGTGAAAATTCTAAGGATATATTGTGAATCTATAGTTGTTATAGGTTTTTCAACTGGCGGTGGCCTGGCACTTAAACTGGCAGCTGAAAATGGCGATAAAGTCATTGCTGTGGTGGCGGTAGCCGTACCTCTTAAATTTGTAGATAAATCATTTGCATTTATTCCGTTATTACATGGTACAAATCGGTTGGTCAAATGGGTTTCATCAATAGAAGGGGTGAAACCTTTTGTGGAAAACAATCCTGAGCATAAGACGATTAACTATAGTAATGTCCCGGTTAAAAGTTTGTATGAATTAAGACGCTTAATGGAAAATATTGAAGAAAAGGTAGTTGATATAAAAATACCAACACTTTTGGTTCATGCTGATAATGATCCCGTTGTTGATATTGAAAGTGCCCATATTATTTTAAAAAAATTAGGGGCTGAATATAAAAAGTTGGTCACTATTCATTCTGATCGTCATGGTTTCTTAATGGAAAATATAGGAGGTGCCTGGGAGCATATCAATAGTTTTTTGGAAAATAAGGTTCTATCTCAGGTATTGAATAATAAGGAAAAATGATTATTAACTAAAGCGTAGGCCAAATTTTAAATGGGTTGTCATTCCGACCAACGGGAGGAATGACACTGTTTGTGAAGTTAATCTACAAACGTCAAAATCGCGAATAACCTGCGATAGGTTAATAGCCATATAAGGAAATTAGTAATTCAGCCCCCATCTAAATAATAAAGCTAGAAAAATCAGTTATTTGCTATATTTTTCATAAACTCCATATCCAACTAATTTTCCAGGATAAACTTATTCAGTACGTAATGCATCTAGCGGTTCTAACTGAGCTGCTTTGATGGCGGGAACTACACCTGCAATAACACCAATGAGTATTGAAACTACAAATGCGGCTACAATATAAAACCAGGCAATCTGTACAGGTAATGCCGGTACTGCGTAGTTTATTAATTGTGCAATAGAGATCCCGGTCAGAATGCCGCCTATGCCACCAACCAGACTTAAAGCGAGAGCTTCTGCCAAGAATATTTTAAAAATAGTGTTCTGCTCTGCACCCAGCGCTCGTAGTAAACCGATTTCAGATACACGTTCGGAAACGGCAATGGTCATGATAGTTAAAATACCTACTGAACCAACGAATAGGGAAATACTGCCTAAGGCTGCAACCGAAAGTGTTAAAATATTCAGAATGGAGTCCATGGTTCCAATCATTTGATGCTGAGTAATAATGCTGAAATCTTCCTGGCCGTGGCGAGATATCAATAGTCGGGTCACCGATTTTTCGATTCTGTCCACAGAAACGCCACTGTTATAGAGTAAGTCAATTTCCATCAGGCTTTCTCTATCAAACATTTCCAGCGCTTTCCCTGCGGGAATATAGATAGAATCATCCATATCAAATCCCAGCATCTGACCTTTTTGTTCCATTACACCGATCACCCTAAACCGATCAGCACCAATGCGGACGCGCTGCCCTAATGGATTTTTTGAAGCAAATAATTCATCACGTAGTTTGCTACCCAGTACGGCAAAAGCGCGGGGATTGTTAATTTCACCAGCAGGTAAAAAACGTCCTAATTGTACCCTGATTTTCCATACTTCTGGTACAGATGCACCCACTCCAAACACACTGGCTCGTCGTTGTTTTGCTCCTGCTTCAATTCTGGCATTACCTTGCACCAGTGGCACAACGGCAATAATATGCTCGAGTTTTTCCAGGCTGGCAGCATCAGCCTGTGTTAAGGGCCTTACTGTGCTGATTGTGGCCCCTGAAATTCCCAGGGTAGTTGTCTTACCAGGAAAAACTGCCAGTAAATTAGTGCCAAACTGGGTGAACTCGGCTAATACAAATTGATGTACTCCGCGACCAATTGAAGTCAGAATAACTACTGAGGCAATACCTATAATCAGCCCAAGTGCAGTTAAAAATGAACGCATCTTATGACTACTGATAGTTCGGAAAGAGAGGGTGATTAAATCTAGAGTATGCATAAGATCGTATGTTTAAATATTATCTTTTCGCCAATGCCGAAATAGGCTCTAATTTAGCCGCTTTGCGAGCCGGTAACACGCCAAATACCAAGCCAGTCAGCATAGATACCAACAGTGCGGCCATTAATGCCCAGGTCGGTAAAATTACTGGAAAGTTCGGATATAGCATTTGAAAAAGAAATAGAGCCAACTTTCCCAGTAACAAGCCTAACAAGGCACCAGCGATTGATAATATTGCTGCTTCTGTTAAAAACAGCCATTGTAATTGAGATTGCGATGCCCCAAGCGCTTTTAACAGACCAATCTCTGGCGTTCTTTGGCTAACGCTGACCAACATGACATTCATTACCAACACGCCTGCCACGACCAGGCTGATAGCAGCGATACTGGCAACCGTTAATGTCAGGGCGGATAATATTTCGTCAAAAGTATTGACCACACTATCCTGGGTAATTACAGTAATATCTTCTTCACCATCATGCCTGCGTTTGATGATCTGTCCTATATCTATAACAGCCTGATACATGGCTTTTTTTGATTTTGCTTCGGCCAGAATACGGAATAATGAATGATTGTTAAACAGTATTTGTGCCGATGCAACCGGAATGATGACCATTTCATCAAAGTCGACTCCGACTGACTGGCCTTCAGACGATAAAACACCAATCACTCGAAATCGCCGGTCATTGATACGTAACCATTGGCCTAATGCTGACTGCTTAGCAAATAATTCGTTTTTAATGGTCTGACCAATAACACAGACAGGCAGTGCCTGATCTATATCTGTTTGCGGCAAGAAGCGTCCCTGAGCCATATTTAAATGGCGTACTCTTCTTAATGCTGCGGTAGAACCCATGATAGTAGCTTCCCGCTCTAGTCCTAGAGCAGATACTGGTGCTGAGCCTACTGAAACAGGAGCTATGGCCGCGATATATCGACTACGAGCAATGGCTTCGGCATCTTCCAGCGTCAGGTCTCTAGGCGTTTCTCCGAAAATAGGAGGTTGTCCGCCGGTAGTTTCGCTGCGTCCCGGTAGCATGATTAATAAATGCGTACCCAGTGCTTCAAATTCATGCACGATATAACTACGGGCGCTTTCTCCTAAAGCTGTGAGTATAGTCACCGAACTGATGCCAATGCTCATTGCCAATACAATTAATGCTGCTCTCAGTTTCTGTGCGAAAATGGCTGTGAGAGCCTGATTCAACGTGTCTTTCATCAGCATGACTAGCAGATCCGTCCATCGACAATGCGAATTTTCCGTGCAGCCCGGTCTCCCAGTGCCTGGTCGTGAGTAATCAGTATCAAGGTCACAGCCTGTCGATTCAGATTCTCCAGTAGCTCAATAATTTCAATACCAGAGCGACTATCAAGGTTTCCGGTTGGTTCGTCAGCCAGCAAAATGGAAGGTCGCATTATAGTTGCTCTGGCAATTGCAACCCTTTGCCTTTGACCTCCGGATAACTGGTCCGGTCGATGATCGGCGCGGTCACTTAAATCTACCGAGGCAATGGCTGCGCTGACCCGATGTTTACGTTCTACAGCTGGAATACCTGCTAGAATCATTGGCATTTCAATATTTTCAGCAGTGGACAAACGGGGAATTAAATGAAAAAACTGAAAAATAAAACCGATGTTCTCACGTCTGACTTTAGCCAATTGATCATCATTGAATCCGGTGACATCTTGCTGGTTCAGCCGATATGAACCGGAAGAAGGCTGATCAAGCAGGGAAATAATGTTTAGCAGGGTCGATTTACCAGAACCGGAAGGCCCCATGACTGAAATATATTCCCCATTATTGATGGTTAGATTAATGTTATCTAAAGCATGTACAGTTTGCTCGCCAACCTGAAACAAACGGCTGATATCTTTCAGCTCTATCATGGTGCCTCTGTCGCATAAATACCTGCCTTTACCCCATCTTGTCCAATAGATAAGACAATTTTTTCATCTGTTTTCAGGCCAGATAGAATCTCGATATAGCTCCAGTTACTCAGACCGGGCTCAAATGTTTTCTCGATCAATAAACCGTCATCCTGCATTACCAGTACCTGATTGTTTTCTAGTACAGCCTCTGTAGGCACTCTTAATGCCTGCTCTTTTACGGCAAGTAATACTTCAATGTCAGCGCTGTATCCAGGTAATAATTCAGTCAGGTCTTTGGGGTCAGTTAACTTGACTTCAATTTCTACCGTGCGCGCCTGTTTTTCTTTTTCCAGTACATAAGGTGCTATGCGGGTGACAGTGCCAGAGCACCGTTTTTCATTGAAAGCGTCCAGCGAGACACAAGCCTGCATTCCCGTTCTTATTTTTGGTGCATCAACTTCATCAATGGGTGCGGAGACATATAAACAACTGACATCTAGTAAATCAATCGGTGGTAGGGTAGGAATACCGGGCGGAGAAGGAGTAACAAATTCTCCCAGCTCAGCATTGATTTCGGCAATGATACCATCAAAAGGCGCATAAACCAGCGTCCGTTGCAGTGCTGTTTGAGCTATTTTAAGATTGGCACGGCTGACAACTACCCCCTGTCTGGCAGCTATACAAAAAGCCTGTTGCGCATCTGCATCTGTTTCAGCTTTATCTACCTGTTCTTCTGAGACAATCTGTTTGTATTTTCGTAATTTTTCCAGACGCACGGCTTCACGTTTTGCACCTGCAGCTAGTATACAGGCTTGCTTCGCTGTTGCCGTATTGGCTTTAATCTGTGCCTGCTGTAAAACAACCTGCGCCATTAAGTCTTCATTCCATATTTCCATCAACAATTGCTGCTGTTTTACTTTATCACCTTCTTTGGCATGTAATTTCGCTACTTGTCCGCCTGTTGCGGGAGCCAGGTAGGAACGTCTACAAGCCTTGACAGTACCAACCCGGGTATTAGCAACTGTTGCTTTTACTTCGCCTTGTTTTACAATATAAGTCTTAACTGAAATCATTTCAGTTTTTTGCAGATAGAAATAAGCCGCAACTAAAACAATCAGCACTATCATTATTTGCAAACTACGTTTATTCACCATTACGCATCCCGCCAGGTACAATCCCTCAAAAATTTGAAGGTTTAGCTTATTCTGGCATTTTTTATAAAAAACTGCCAACTAAGATGAATGTGAAATATTGACTTTTCAATAGTTAAAGTTAGGAGTAGAGTAAATTAAGTATAAGCAGTAAATAATAGATTGTAGTTGCCTGTTTTGAACTAGTATTACTAACAGATGACTAATTTGTTAGGTAATCGTTTTATTACAACCTTTTACTAGGGAGTAGGGAAAATGAAAAATGTTGTGATTAGTGAATATTGCAGATCACCCTTTACACCAGCCCATAAAGGTCAATTAGCAAAAGTCAGACCTGATGATTTAGTGGCGCAGGTGATAAAAGGATTGATGGGAAAAATATCCGTAAATCAACAGGATATTGAAGACCTTATCTTAGGCTGTGCATTCCCTGAAGGGGAACAGGGCATGAATATGGCGCGGTTGGTCGTGCATTTGGCTGGTTTGCCAGTTTCTGTTGCAGGCATGACAGTTAATCGTTTTTGTGGCTCATCCATGCAAGCGATTCATATTGCTGCGGGTGCCATCCAAATGAATGCCGGTGATGTCTTTATTTGTGCTGGTATCGAGTCTATGTCTCGTATACCAATGGGTGGATACAATTATATGCCTAACCCTGCACTCTATAAATCATATCCTGAAGCTTATTTGAACATGGGTGAAACAGCTGAAAATCTTGCTGAACAATATCGACTGAGTCGTAAGAGTCAGGAAGAGTTTGCTTTGGAAAGTCAGCGTAAAGCGAATAAGGCGCAAAATAAAGGTTTTTTGGAAGATGAAATTGTTGCTATAGAAACTGAAAAACAAGGTATGGTTTCGAAAGACGGTTGTGTTCGACCTGAGTCAACTGCTGAGGGATTAGCCGAACTAAAACCTGCATTTAGAACTACAGGTAGTGTTACTGCGGGTACATCTTCCCCCTTAACCGACGGCGCTGCGGCCGTTCTTGTTTGTAGTGAGGATTATGCCGATTCTCATGGGCTTAATAAAATGGCCCGAATTAAATCTATAGCAGTTTCTGCCTGTGCTCCTGAAATTATGGGGATAGGTCCGGTAAATGCCAGCCAAAAAGCTTTAAAAAGAGCCGATTTGTCATTAGATGATATAGATATTGTCGAATTAAATGAGGCGTTTGCTGCTCAGTCTTTAGCTGTACTTAATGATTTGCCCATTCCACAACTTAAATTGAATCTGGATGGTGGCGCAATTGCTCTTGGACACCCTTTAGGTGCAACAGGGGCAA